>Ga0196964_10001333_pt1 | contig 12616 bp, 9 predicted proteins | sample S1_10metaG_FD_148615 | JGI IMG/M metagenome (GOLD analysis project Ga0196964, IMG submission 148615) | Soil microbial communities from Anza Borrego desert, Southern California, United States - S1_10 | ecosystem: Environmental > Terrestrial > Soil > Desert | place: USA: California | collected...
ATGTTTTTCCTCCATCCGTTGACATTTGCAGGGGCACACCCAGTATCACGACCTTGTTTGCATTCATTGGCGAGACATAAATCTTACCAAAATAATACCCGTACGTGCTAAAAATGCCAATCGGCTTTTCATTCGTCTTTTTCCAGGTTTGTCCTCCATCATCACTTCGGTACACCTCGCAGCCATGAATCCCGGTATTTTGAAAGCCATCATCCGTGTCAAGGTAATCCCATAGCGCGCTGGGTTTGACTTTTCCGGTAGCTACCATTTCTTTTACTATCGCCGCTGTATATTTTCTTGGAAAATTATTCTTGCGTAAAAAAGTGTCAAGCCTATTATTGTCCAGTTGCGCAAACTGTTCTTTGTTAATGTACCTGAAATCATTTTTTTGATATAAAGTATCGGGTTTCTTTGCGGTATCGGGTTTCGCCGTGTTATTATCAACCACTGCATAAACAATATTGGGATTTTTTGGATAAACCGCTACACCAATTCGACCGATCTTGGGTCCTTCCACAAATCCCGAACCCGGTCCTGAAACATGTTTCCAGGTCTCTCCGCCGTCAATACTTTTATAAATTCCACTTGAAGGTCCACTCTCAACGAATTTCCAGGCAGCTCGGGTCTTTGACCACATTGCGGCATAGAGTTCATTTGGATTTGAAGGGTTCATATCTAGGTCTACCGCGCCCGTTGTATCATTAAGATAAAGTGTATGTTTCCAGGTTTTTCCACCATCGGATGTTTTATATACTCCTCGGTCCCTATTCGGAGAATACAAATGTCCCAGCGCAGCCACCCAGGCAATGTTTGCATTTGTGGGATGCAATTGGATCTTGCCGATATGATGCGATTCAGGTAAACCCAGCCATTCCCAGGTCTTGCCATTATTGCTACTTTTATAAATTCCGATACCGGAATAAGAGGAACGACTGCTGTTCACTTCGCCAGTACCGACCCAGATGATTCTTGGATCTGACCAATTCACAGCGATATCACCGATAAAATGTACGTCAACACTATCAAAGATTGGGGTGAAGGACTGGCCATTATTCCTGGTATGCCATAAACCGCCGGTGGCATAAGCCACATAAAACTCAGTTGGATCTTCATTATTCACTTCAATATCCACAACCCGTCCGCTCATGACAGCGGGCCCGATGTTACGGAATTGGATGAAATTAAGCATTGATCTTTCTTCTAATGTCTTACGTTGTTGGATCTTTTTAAGTCGTTCGTCGGCGGGAGTGGGTTTCACTTTAAGGCTAGTCAGGACAGGTTGTGCCGACAATGTTAAAGTGATGAGTACTAGTACGAAAAGGGCGGATAAATGCAGTAATTTTGAATGCATAAAACCTGGGTTTTTGGCGTTATAGAACTGCATAAACTTACTAAACAATGCGATTCATAATTGTATTTCTGCTTCTAATTTCATTTACTGGATATGGCCAGTGGAAAGATTATATCATCAGTGTTCGGGGAGATACCCTGAACCGTGTGGATATGAAGGGCAGAAAACAAGGGCCTTGGGTACTCCACGTAGAAGCGCTTCGGGGCGAACCGGGCTATGATGAACAGGGTTATTTTGTCGACGACAAAAAAGACGGGCTCTGGGTACGATTTTCTTTGCAGGGAGATAAACTCGCTGAAGAGAATTTTCGTTGGGGTGCGTTGGATGGAATAGCTAAATATTATACCCGCACCGGGGGATTGATGCGCGAGGAACGTTGGCGCGCAGTAGATCCTAATAAAACCGTGGATACCGTGGATGTATTTGACATTAACGATCCCACAAAAGTGATCGATCGGGTGGTGGTTAAACTGGAAGGCCAGACCATGAAACATGGAACATGGAATTATTACGACCCAATGTGGGGAGGAGTGATCAAATCAGAAAGATATTTTCTAAATCGATTGCAGACAGGCCTGGAAGGTGATGAAGACCTGCAGCCGATCGGCATTGCTGAAACAAAGGCAAAATCAGATACAGTAACGACTAAAAAAGTGATACAAAAACCACAGGCCGTCCTGGATTATGAAAAAAAGAATTCCGGGAAAAAGAAAGTGAAGACCCGGGATGGGCAAACCGGGTACTAGTCAATAGTCCGTTAGCCGATAAAATAATTACTCGCAGTTTAATATTATCTATTAAAGTAATTCCTGAAAAAAAGAAGATGGTATTGAACAGAATTTTTCCAATAAGCCCAGTCATGCTTTCCGGGCCGTTCTGTATAATCATGTGGGATATTTAACCGTAACATTTTTTCATGTAGTTGGCGATTACTGCTGAAAAAACTGTCTGAAATACCGCAATCAATGATGATCGCCAGTGAATCCCTGGGATAGAATTCGATTATATTGATCACGGAAAGGCTTTTCCAGTTCTCGCCATAGGTGAGCATATCACCTATGCGTTTTTCGAGTTCATATTTCTGCCCGGTGAGTCGCAGATCAGCTAACCCGCTCATGCTTCCACAAGCTCCAAATATTTTCGGGTGCCTGAAAGCCAGGAATAATGCACCGTGACCTCCCATGCTCAACCCGGTGATCGCCCTGCCTCTTCTGTCCCTGATTGTACGGTAGTGTCTGTCGATAAAATCTGTCACTTCCACACTGATATAGGTTTCAAAACGCATATTGGGATCCAGGGGGCTATCAAAATACCAACTGCTTTTATGTCCTTCGGGACAAACAATCAACACCTGGTATTTATCCGAATATTCTTTAAGTTTTGGCTCACGTATGATCCAATTGGCGTACCAGCCATCATAACCATGCAAAAGGTAGACGACCGGGAATAAAACCTTACTCTTTTTGTAATTGCCGGGTTTTATCACCACGCACTTGAAAGTTTTATTCATTGCGCGGCTCGGGATCGATACCGTATCTACTGTAGCTCCCCTTGATTCATCTATGATAATGAACCATATTATCAGGGTTAGTAAATATTTCATCCCGGATGTTTTTTCATGTACTAATTTAAATATGATATCATAAACTCGGTTATATAGAAAAATTAAGTATCAGGATTTTGTTGTACTCTGCCTAGCCAGGATTTGTTTCGGCCGCAACCAATAATTTTATTTTTCAGCTCGTCCAGATATTATTGAGTAATTGACATACGTTCTATTCGGGTCTATGTTTCTATGATTCTATGTGTGTTGAGATACAGCTAATTTCAGGGTGTTGGTAAAAAAAGGGATTTTTCCATTCAAATTTTCAGCCCAATAAACAAACCGCCTCTATCGAAGCGGTTTGTTTTGTTCTTTAACTGCTTTTAGAAAGCTTTCTTCTCCTGCGCTTTTTGCATCGGGTTGATGCCGGGCGCGGGGATCACGTTTTGTTTTTGTTTAAATAGCCTGAACCGGCTCGGTTCTTTGATCGAACCATAAGTATTATTATCGGTATTGATGTCGGCCGTTTCATTATAGGGATCCAGTTTGACAGATGCAACTTCCTTATCCTTCATAAATGTTTTGATCACCTTCTGCTCATTCTTGCGCCAAACCTGTGCGGGGATCCTTTCAACCTCCTTCGTCCCGTCTTTATAGGTCCATTCAATAATGATCGGCATAACCAATCCACCTTTATTACTAAATGTGATCTCATACAGGTTCTTATCCGCATACTTCTGCCGGCCCGTTTCGTCAAGCTGTTCGGTTTGCGGGCGAATGATCACCGCGTATTTATTCGTATCGTATTTCTCAATATCCCGCGCATATCTCCAGTAAAAATCACGAAGTGTAGTATCCCTGTCTGTTTCAAATACTATATTCTGATCTTCGCGGTTCCTCATTTTCGAAAGATCATCTTTCACTTCTGCGGGGCGCGCCAGAGCGCGGTATTCAACTGAGTCTTTTGTGATCGGAGGAACAGCTGTCACATCCGGCTTGGCGTGCCTGATCGTGTCGATAGCAATATCAACTGCATCAGTTCCGAAGAACCATCCTCTCCAAAACCAATCCAGGTCTTCACCGGTTGCATCTTCTATTGTTCGGAAGAAATCAGCCGGGGTGGGATGTTTGAAAGCCCAGCGACGGGAATATTCACGGAAGGCATTGTCAAATAATTCACGACCGACAATAGTTTCTCTCAAAATATTCAAACCCGTGGCCACTTTTGCATAGGCATTTGCTCCAAAATTGATAATGTTCTCTGAATTGGTCATGATCGGCTCGAGCTGGTCCTTGGGTAATTTCATATAATTCGTGATCGTCCATGCCGGGCCGCTATTCGAAGGAAATTTATTATCCCATAATTCCTGGGTCAGGTATTGCAGGTAAGTATTCAATCCTTCATCCATCCAGGTCCACTGGCGTTCATCGCTATTCACGATCATGGGAAAGAAAGTATGACCAACCTCATGAATGATCACAAAAATGGCCGCATTTTTAGCGCCTTCAGTGTAGCTGCCATCTTTTTCCGCGCGACCTGGGTTAAACGAGATCATCGGGTATTCCATTCCCTGGTTGCCTTCCACGCTGATCGCAACAGGATAGGGATAAGGGATTGAAAAATTTGAATAGGTCTTGATGGTATGAGCTACCGCCTTTGTAGAATATTTACTGTAAATGGGGTAGGCTTCCCTAGCATAATAACTCATCGTCATTACTTTTTTGCCATTTACATAAGATCTCATGGCATCCCATACAAATCTTCGCGAACTGGTCCAGGCAAAATCCCGCACATTATCCGCTTTATAGATCCAGGTTTTCTTTTTCGGATTGCTTTTTACTTTTGAAGCATTCAATGCTTCATCAAGCGTTACGATCTGCACCGGTTGGTCGGCGGTCTGTGCTTTTTGCCAGCGTGACATTTGTGTCGGGGTAAGTACTGAAGCATAATTCTGGCATTCGCCGGTTGCGCCAACAATATGATCAGCGGGAACGGTCATTTGCACTTTGAAATTGCCAAAACTAAGCGTGAATTCACCGGTCCCGGTGAACTGGTGATTCTGCCAACCAATTTCATCCCCATATTTGCACATGCGGGGATACCATTGCGTCATAGTATAATTCTTATTTCCATCTTCCGGGAAATTTTCATAACCGCCGCGGGCACCCGGGAAACGAATAAAATCGCTCCGATTAGCAATGCGATAATTCCAGCTTACATTAAACGCGTATTTCTGTCCCGGTTTTAATGGCACAGGCAGATCCACACGCATCATCGTCTTATTGATCACGTATTTCAACGGTTTGCCAGCAGCATCAGTGAGCCTGGTAATGTTTACGCCATAACCATTATCTGTCCTTCTTTCTTCGAAGCGATCGAGCATTTTATCGGTCGCCTGGTTGGGCAGCGTATTCTGTGTCTGGTAATTCGCATTGTTTACCGTGCTATGCTGGTTCTCGTCGAGCTGCAACCATAAATATGTTAAGACATCCGGAGAATTATTATGATAAGTGATGGTCTCGGAACCGGTCAACTGATTGTTGACCTCGTCTAACTCGCATTTAATATCGTAATCCGCCCGCATCTGCCAGTATTTTGGACCGGGTGCTCCGCTGGCTGTCCGGTACTCATTAGGTGTTGGCAGTGCCGAGCCTAATTGCTCGAATTTATTAGCATGATTGCTGCCCGGGTTGCTTTGAATGTTCTGAGCCGATACGGATATAAAGGCGGTTGCTGCCGCTAACAGTGAGATAAATTTTTTCATTTGATATTTCTTTTTATTTATGTTATCATGGAATCCTTTCCAATGCCATCTTTAATGAGATACTAAATACCGCTGCTGATAAGAAGATCACCCAATCCCGACGGTTCACCTTAAATAACCTGATCAGGATAAATCCTATCGACAATAATATTATCACCACGACGATCTGACCTGCTTCCAATCCTACATTGAAACCAAATAATGCCCAGCCCAGCTGTTGATCCCTGGCCAGCATCGACCGCAGGGCATTAGCAAATCCCATTCCGTGTACTAACCCAAAGATCAACGCCAGGAAATAATTGATTCGAATGGCCCTGAGGGTGAATTTTTTCTGGAAGAGGTTACTGATCGCGGTGATCACGATGGTACAGGGGATCAGGAACTCTACCCAGGCTGTATTGAACCTGACCACATCTAACACACTTAACAGTAACGTGATCGAATGTCCGATAGTGAATGCCGTGACAAGAATAAGCACTTGTTTCCAGTCACTAAGTAAATAGATCGCCGAAAGCGCCGCTATGAACAGCAGGTGATCCAATGCCGACCAGCTAATGATATGTTCCCAACCTATGGTAAAATAAAATCCAAAATCCTGCATCGTTGCGGTAATAACAATCGTCTGAACTGCGTAAAATTAACTTTCCGGTTACGAAATGCAATCAAAATATTACAGACTTTTGTGAACCTGCAAAATATTCATATCAATGGTTAGATCGGTCAATAAATGGTTCTGGTTGTTTGTATTATTCCTGTTCTTGACAGGATTCGCAAGTAAACATCCACTGCACATGAGTACCCTGGAAGTGAATCATAATGCAGAGGAGAGGACCCTGGAGGTTAGCTGTAGAATATTTACCGATGATTTTGAGAACGCGTTGGGAAAGGCGTTTCGAACAAAGGCATCTTTTTACGAACCTGCTTTAAAAACAAAAATGGATAGCCTCGTCAAAAAGTATATCCAGGCGCATTTACAAATTACTTCCGATGGCAGGAGGATCAACCTGAATTACCTGGGATATGAAAGAGAAGAAGAAGCTGTATATGTCTATGTCGAAGGAATGAATGTAGGTTCTGTGAAAAAAATGACGGTTTACAATTCTGTCATGCACGATTTGTTCGATGACCAGTCCAATATCCTGCACATCATTGTCAATGGCAACCGGAAAAGCACGAAACTGGATTATCCAACTACTTCAGCGGTCTTTGATTTCTGATCGTTACTCTTCCAGCTCTTCCTGCAGTTCTGTACTTAGCGAAACAAGCACTTTGTCTATCCGGTGACCGTCCATATCCATCACTTCGAGCGTAAATCCTTTCCAACTCAGTTTATCACCTGATTTCGGGATCCTTTCCAGTCGATGAAGAATGAAACCGGCCAGCGTGTCAAAATCATGTTCGCCTTCGTTCATCCATTCCGCTTTTTCAAATCGCGCAAGAAAATCGTAAAATGGTATCTGTCCATCTACCAGGTAAGTTCCATCATCTCTTTTCCGGATCTCATAGTCGGGAACATCTGTTTGCGGGATATCACCGACAATCGCTTCCAGGATATCCGTGGACGTCAGGAGCCCAAGTATGCTACCGTATTCATCAACGATAAAACAGGAGTGTGTCCTGGATTCTTTGAGTCTTTCAAGGGCTTGGTATGGCGTATTGTTTTCCGGTATGAACAGGGCTGGCTCCATAATTTCCTTGAATAAGGTATTATCCGGGCTTACATAGAGATCTTTAATTGAAACAACACCTTTTAATTCATCAATACTTCCATCGCAGATGGGATAAACAGAATGTGGTTCACCAAGGATCTTTTCTTTGATCTTTTCTTCGTTATCGTCCAGGTTGAACCAGATAATATCGCTTCGGTGTGTCATCAGCGAGGTAACATTGCGATCCCCCAGGTGGAACACCCGTTCTATGATATCCTGTTCGGTCTCATGAATGGTGCCGGCTTCCGCACCTTCCATTACCATGGCCTTGATCTCTTCTTCGGTTACGGCATCGCCACTGGAGCGTTTAATATTGAAGATCGCAAAGAATACGTTGCTGATTTTGTTGAGGAACCATACAAAAGGATGTGTGGCCTTGGCAAATACTCTCATCGGACCGGCTACTGCTTTAGCGATCCGCTCTGATCGCAACAGGCCGATCCTTTTAGGGATGAGTTCACCCAGGAGAATAGACAAAAATGTTACAAGTATGACAATAATGGTTGTAGCAACCGCCTCAGCATAAGGCTCCAATACTTTTATTTTCGCAATGGAAGGGGCCAATGCTTTTCCAAATCGCTCACCGGAGTAAACACCAGTAAGGATCGAGATCAGTGTTATACCGATCTGCACTGCAGACAAGAATATTTCCGGATTATTCGAAAGATCCAGGGCGACCCTGGCTTTTTTATCCCCTTTCTCGGCCAGCGACTCAAGCCGGGGTTTACGCGCAGATACCAGGGCTATCTCAGACATCGCGAAAACACCGTTAAGCATTATGAGAAAAAGCAATAAAACAATATCCATCAAGAAGGAGAAGTTGGTTGGTTATCGAAGATAGCAAATCCATAGCGCTTATTGAATAGGTTACCGGTGATCAGACCGATCGCAGTTCCCAACAGCGCGCCACAGATAACATCCCCCGGGTAATGTATCCCAACATATACTTGCGAGTAAATAACGATAAATGCCCAAATGAAAAGGATCCATGACCATTTGGGGATCACATTACGAAAACTTAGGAAGAAAAAAGCAGCTATACTGAAATGGTTAGTGGCATGGTTCGAGACAAATCCGTATCCATTGCATTCTTTTAGTAATAATCGAACCTGGTTTAGGAATTCGACATCATTGCAGGGGCGCGATCTTTCGATATTACTCTTGATTCCGTAAAAAGCTAACAGGTCTGCCAGCGCAATCGTGCAAATTAAAAAAATGCACCACCAAAAGCCTTTTGCCTTGTAATTGAGCAATACAAATACGGCCAGGAAGAGATAAATAGGGATCCATAGTTTTCCCTCTCTCATCCAGGGAAAGAAAGCATCGAGGAAGGAATTCGTCCAATTAGTGTTTATTTTAATAAAGAGCGCCCGGTCCCATGACTCCAGTTTTTCCCAAAGACGTCCAGCTAATAGGTACATACGTACAAAAGTAATACGTGATGCGTGATTCCGGGTTGCGCGATGCGCGATGATACATGCAGGTACAAACGACAATGATTTCCCCGTCGCCATCCTAATTGCTTTTCTGGTATCCCATATCACGGATTGCGTATCTTGAATATCTCTCCTCCTGTCTTAAAAATTAACTAATTACGTTTGTGAAAACGAACTAAAATTTCTTCTTTTGTGATTCTCTATCCCAATTCACTAATGCTTGTTCGTTATAAGATACCAAAGACCATCCTTTGGGTGGTAAACCTGCTCCTTATCTTCTTGTTGATCTTCACACTATTCAGGTTTGCTACCTATTTCGCTTTCAAACCTGGAGATATCGGGTTTACGGAAGCCGTTCCTTCTTTTTTATTGGGGTTGCGTTATGATCTCCGTTGGATCGCATTGATACTGCTCCCCATAATTGTGTTTAGCATGCATCCGAAACTTTCCCCATTTTATTCTTCGCACAACAAGAAATGGTGGACCTGGTACCTGGCCATTGTGACATTCGTTGTTTTCTTCTTTTTCGCCGCTGATTTCGGAAGTTTTTCATATAACGATACCCGGCTGGACGCTGGGGCCCTCAATTTTGCTGAGGATTTAGGTATATCGATGCAGATGATGTGGCAAACCTATCCGATGGTGCTCTTACTGATCGGACTGGTGATCGCAGTACTCCTGTTCCGCTGGATGTATAAGCGAAGTCATTGGATGGTGATCAACCGGACAGAAGGGCTTGGTATACCTTATCGCAGGAAATTTTTCCTGATAGCGGCCATAGTACTGGGATTATTGATCTACGGGCGGTTTTCATGGCCACCGCTCAGTTGGAAGAATAGTTTTGTCTTTCATGATAATTTCAAATGTTACCTGGCGCTTAATCCACTTCAAAATTTTTTTACCACTCTTAAATTCCGGAAACCGGAATTCAATGAAACCAAGGCAAGGGAAGTATTTCCGCTGGTAGCCGAGTGGATGCAATTCCCGGATAAAAATAATTTTTCCTTCCGTCGCCTGGTACCGCCGCGCAGTGGAAGCCTTGAGAGTCGACCGAATATCGTACTCGTGCAATGCGAGTCTTTCAGCATGTATAAGAGCACAATGAGCGGGAACCCGCTTAATACAACTCCTTATTTCGATTCTCTTTGTCAACGGGGGATTTTTTTCGAAAGATGTTTCACTCCGCATTTTTCAACTGCACGTGCGTTATTCGCGACATTGACCGGTATTCCCGATGCGCAACTATTTAAATTTTCTACCCGCAACCCACTGGCTTCTGATCAGCACATGATTGTAAATTCCCTGGAAGGATACAGTAAACATTATTTCCTGGGAGGCAGTCCCGATTTCAACAATTTTGAGGGTTTACTCAAGAATATTGGGGGCTTGAAAATGCATACAGAAGATAGCTTTAATGTTCCGAAAGTAAACGTATGGGGAATCAGTGACAAAGACCTTTTTTTAGAAGCCAACACGGTTTTTCGTCACGAAAAGACACCGTTCTTTGCTTATATACAGACTTCTGACAATCACCGGCCATTTATGATCCCGCCTCGGGATACGGCAGAGTTCAAGGCAGATTTTGTCCCGGATGAGGAGTTGAAAAAATATGGTTTTGAATCACTCGAAGAATATCATTCTTTCCGGTATTCGGATTATTGTTTTCGTAAGTTCATGCAAGCAGCAGAAAAAGAAAATTATTTTCACAATACCATTTTTATCTTCATCGGGGATCATGGCGTAGCCGGCAACGCCGAAAATATTTATCCAAAAGCCTGGACGGAATACCGGCTCACGGATGAACACGTACCACTGCTTTTTTATGCACCTTATTTACTACCGGCGCAACGCAGGACAGAAGTAGTTTCTCAAATTGATGTTTTACCGACGATTGCCGGGCTCTTACACCAACCTTATTTAAATACGACGCTTGGCCGTGACCTGCTGGACCCGGAGAAGAAAAATCATTTCGCTTTCATCACGAATACGGCTGGCAAGATCGGCATGGTAACCGATGATTTTTACTTTGAAAAGAACCTGAATTTCCCGAATGAACAGCTGGTCCCTGTGAAGTTTGTCAACCCGGGCTATACGCCAGCGCAAAAAGATTCCATCCAAAAACGCTTATCCGAATTCACTACTGCATTTTTTGAAACGTCGCGGTATTTGATTATGAATAACAAGAAGGAGTAGTTGACAGGTTGACAGGGCAAAATCCTAATCAAATCCCGTATCCTGTATCACGTCAACGCATCTGTACTCCTCCCATCACTATACAATCTTTTTTCCTTATCCGCCATTTCACTCACCCCTTTTGAGGAGATGATGATCATGCGGGGTGTTTTGGAAACATTATAGGAGGAGAAATTATAGTCCCCGAAAACTTCCTGTATCTGCATCCCCTGGTAGGCGAGCATTTCAGTGAAATCACCCAGGGAGAATTTAGCCACCTTTTCCGTGAATTCCATGGGGTGCAATAGCGATTCATCTGAAACAGTGATCTTTTTATAAAAATGATCGTCATCATCCCAGCGGTGAATGTTATATACACTGTCGTTAATTAGTTTGGTCTCGTTATGTTGCAGGTGTTCTTCTGCGTAATGAACATTCAGATAATCGATCACGAACCGGCCCCCTTGTTTCAGGCTTTTGGCAATGGTCCGGATAGCATCATCATGCTCCCTCCGGGTCCGGAAATAACCGAAACTGGTGAAAAAATTAAATGCATAATCAAAATAATTTCCCCGGAATGGAAGTCGCATGTCGTGTAGGTAAAAAGAAAGGGTATCACGCTCATATTGCCTGGCATATTCAATGCTGTCGGGAGAGATATCTATGCCAGTAACTACAAAGCCCATTTCCGCGAGGATCTTGCTATGCCTGCCCCGGCCGCAGGCCACATCCAGGATCTGGCTACCCGGGTCTGGCCGAAGATGATCAATAAGTCTTCTGATAAAGTTTTCTGCTTCCTGCTCGTCTCTTTCAAAATAAAGTTTGTGATAGTAGGCGGAATTGAACCATTCTTTATACCAGGGCTGTTCCTGTTTTCCGATCATTACGCAAAAGTAACTCAACCATAAAAATTAGGAAAGCGAAAAACGTATTTTTGCATCCCTAATATATACGCATCAAAAAACACCAGAAAATTGGCATTGATCAAAACGATATCCGGTATCCGTGGTACGGTAGGTGGAAAACCGGGGGAAAATTTCACACCCCCTGATATTTTGAAATTCACGGCCGCATTTGGTGAGATCATTTGTGGAAATAAAAGACCTGCTACTATTGTCATTGGTCGTGATGGAAGAATGAGCGGGCCCATGGTAAGCGACATCGTTAGTAGTACGTTAGCTGGTATGGGTATCAACGTGATTAACCTGGGCATTACAACAACTCCAACGGTTGAGATCGCCGTGAAAAAAGAGGGTGCGGACGGAGGTATCATCATTACAGCCAGTCATAACCCGAAAGATTGGAATGCCTTGAAGTTATTGAACGAAGAAGGGGAATTCATTTCAGCTTCCCTCGGGGAAAAAGTGTTTGAACGGGCAGCCGCGGGAGATTTTTCTTTTGTGGCTGTAGAAAAATTGGGCGTGGTTAAGCAAAACGATTCCTGGCTGCACGGACATATAGATGCGGTATTGAAATACCCGCTTGTCAATACCAAAACGATCACGAAAAAGAACCTGAAGATCGTTGTTGACGGGATAAATTCGAGCGGTTCGATCTACGTACCGGCATTGCTGAAAGCATTGGGTGTGGAGGATATTATTTTATTAAACGAAGATGTAAATGGCAGGTTTGCTCATAAC
>Ga0196964_10001334_pt1 | contig 12612 bp, 9 predicted proteins | sample S1_10metaG_FD_148615 | JGI IMG/M metagenome (GOLD analysis project Ga0196964, IMG submission 148615) | Soil microbial communities from Anza Borrego desert, Southern California, United States - S1_10 | ecosystem: Environmental > Terrestrial > Soil > Desert | place: USA: California | collected...
GCCCCGAACCGTTCGGCCCGCTTATCGCACCCGCGAAAAGCGCCGATCAAGCCGCGCCGGCGCGGCGAGTTCGCTCCCGCGCGGTCAGCACGGCCTCGGCCGCCGCCTCGAACGCCAGCAGCGTCGAAGCGTGACGGGGAGCGTAATCCTTCACCGGTTCCAGCACCGACAGCTCCGAGAAACGTCCTTCGGGCGCAGGTCCGCCCGCCTTCAGCATGGCACGAAACGCGTCGCGCGCCGAGACCACTTCCTCCACCGTCGCGCCGACCGCGTGCTCGCCCAGCACCGCCGCCGCCGCCTGGCCCAGCGCGCAGGCCTGGACGTCCTGGGCCAGATCGACCACCCGCTCGTCGCGCACGACCACGTCCACCGTCACCCGGCTGCCGCACAGCTTGGCGGTTTTGGTCACGCTGGCGTCAGGCGCGGCAAGCCGCCCGGCGCGCGGCAGGTGCGCGGCCAGGTTCAGGATCCGGGACGAGTAGAGCGCGTCGATCATGCCTCACAGATAAGCGCTTTCCCCTCCGGACGCACGGTCACAGGGCCCCCTAGGGTGGCGAGGGGACGGGCGCGGCTCTAGATGATCGCCATGCACGACAGCCCCGCTCCAAGCCTGGACGATTTCGCCGCCTTGGCCGAGGCCGCGTTCCGCCGCCTGCCCGAGACGTTCCGCCAGGCCGCGGGCGAGGTGGTGTTCCGGGTCGAGGACTTCGCCGACGAGGAGACGCTGGACGCGCTCGGGATCGAGGATCCGTTCGAGCTGACCGGCCTGTACCAGGGGGTGGACCTGGCGCGGCGGTCGGTGTTCGGCCCGGCGCCGGAGGCCTCGATGGTGTTCCTCTACCGCCGGCCGATCCTGGACGAGTGGGCCGAGCGCGGCGACGTGAGTCTGGGCGCCCTGATCGAGCACGTGCTGATCCACGAGATCGGCCACCACTTCGGCCTGTCCGACGACGACATCCACGCAATCGAAGGCGACGACTGACCGCAGGCGATTTCCGGTGGACAGCTCGGGCGGACGGCTTCGGTCCGGAGGGACTCAGGGCTAAGGTGGCCGGTCCATGAACGCTCCCGCCGTCCCGATCGCGCCCGAGGTCCCCGCCGACGCCACGCCGGTGATGGCGCAGTTCTTCGCGGCCAAGGCGCGCCAGCCGGACGCCCTGCTGTTCTTCCGCATGGGTGACTTCTACGAACTGTTCTTCGACGATGCGGCCAAGGCCGCCGCCGCGCTCGGCATCACCCTGACCAAGCGCGGCAAGCACGGCGGCGACGAGATCCCGATGGCCGGGGTGCCGGTCCATGCGGCCGAGGCCTACATCGCCAAGCTGATCCGCCAGGGCTTCAAGGTCGCCGTCTGCGAGCAGATGGAGGATCCGGCCGAGGCGAAGAAACGCGGCTCCAAGTCGGTGGTGCGGCGCGACGTGGTGCGGGTGGTCACGCCCGGGACCCTGACAGAGGATTCGCTGCTGGACGCGCGCGGCGCCAACCGGCTGGCGGCGGTGGCCGTGCGCGGCGGCCGCGTAGCGGTGGCGACGGTGGAGCTGTCCACCGGCGAGGTGGAGTCGGTGCTGTCGGTGCGCGAGGATCTGGGCAGCGTGCTGGGCGCCCTGCGGCCGTCCGAGACCCTGGCGACCGACCGGCTGTTCGCCGACGAGATCGTGTCCGCCGCGCTCAAGGCCGCCGGCGGGGTGGTCCAGCCGATGGCCTCGGCGCTGGCAGAACCGGGGGCGGCGGAGGCGCGGGTCAAACGCCTGTACGGCGTCGACACCCTGGACGGCTTCGGCGAGTTCGCCCCGGCAGAGGTCGCCGCGCTCGGCCTGATCGCCGCCTACATCGAGACCACCCAGGCCGGTCGCACGCCTCCGCTGAAGGCCCCCCGCCGCGCCGCCGAGATCGGCTTCATGGCGGTGGACCCGGCCACCCGCTGGAGCCTTGAGATCGACCGCACGCAGTCGGGCGGGCGCGAGGGCTCGCTGCTGGCGGCGGTCGACCGCACCGTCACCTCCGGCGGCGCGCGCCTGCTGGCCTCGCGCCTGGCCCGGCCGCTGCTTGACCCGGCCGCCATCGACGCGCGGCTGGACGCGGTGGCCTGGTTCGTCGAGCGGCGGCCGCTCCGACGCGACCTGCGGGACCTGCTGAAGGGCTCCGGCGACATGGCCCGCGCCCTGTCGCGCCTGGGCCTGGGCCGCGGCGGCCCGCGCGACCTCGGCGCGCTCCGTGAAGGGCTGCGGGCGGGCCTGGCGGTCTGCGCCCGCGTCGCGGCGTCGCCCGAGCCGCTCGCCGGCCCGCCCGTGGAGATCGCCGCCGCGCTCGACGCCCTGACGCCGCAAGCCGAGCTTTCGCGCCTGCTGGCCGATCTGGAGCGCGCGCTGGGTCCCGACTTGCCTGCGCTGGCCCGCGACGGCGGCTTCGTCGCCGACGAATGGCGGCCGGAGCTGGATCAGGCCCGCGCACTTCGCGACGACAGCCGCAAGGTGATCGCCGCGCTCGAAGCCCGGCTGCAGGCCGACAGCGGCGTGCCGCTGAAGGTCCGCCACAACGCGGTGCTGGGCTACTTCGTCGAGACCGGCGCGAACCGGGCCGAGCCGCTGATGCGCCCGCCGCTGAACGCCACCTTCATCCACCGCCAGACTCTGGCGAACCAGGTCAGGTTCACCACCGTCGAACTGGCCGAGCTGGACGCCCGCATCGCTCAGGCGGCCGAGCGGGCGCTGGCGATGGAGGTCGAGACCTTCGAGGCGTTTCGCGAGCGCGCCTGCGCGCTGGCCGCCGGAATCCAGGCCGCCGCCGAGGCTCTCGCGACCCTGGACGTCGCCTCCGCCCTGGCCGAATGGGCGGAAGAGGCCGACGCCGTCCGCCCCGAGATCGACTCCGGCCGCGTGTTCGCCGTCGAAGGCGGTCGCCACCCGGTGGTGGAGGCGGCGGTCAAGCGCGCGGGCGGCGCCTACACCCCCAACGATTGCCGGCTGGACGGCGCGGGCGAGGGCTGCGCCCGGCTGGCGATCGTCACCGGCCCCAACATGGCCGGCAAGTCGACCTTCCTGCGCCAGAACGCCCTGCTGTGCGTGCTGGCCCAGGCCGGAGCCTTCGTGCCCGCCCGCAAGATGCGGCTGGGGGTGGTCGACCGCCTGTTCAGCCGCGTCGGCGCCGGCGACGACCTGGCCCGCGGCCGCTCCACCTTCATGACCGAGATGGTCGAGACCGCCGCCATCCTGACCCAGGCGACCGACCGCTCGTTCGTGGTGCTGGACGAGATCGGCCGCGGCACCGCCACCTACGACGGCCTGGCCATCGCCTGGGCCTGCGCCGAGGCCCTGCACGAGGTGAACAGGGCGCGGACCCTGTTCGCCACCCACTACCACGAGCTGGCGCGGCTGGAGGAACGGCTTCCGCACGTCTGCAACCTGTCCATGAAGGCCAAGGAGTGGAACGGCGAGCTGGTGTTCCTGCACGAGGCGGCGCCGGGCGCCGCCGACCGCTCCTACGGCGTGCAGGTGGCCAAGCTGGCGGGCGTGCCTCCCCCGGTCGTGGCCAGGGCCCGCGAGGTGCTGGACCGCCTGGAGAGCGAGGCCGCCGGGCCCGCGCGCCTCGACGATCTGCCCCTGTTCGCCGCCGCCGCCCCGCCACCCGCCCCGGCCGAGCCCTCCGCCGCCGACAAGGCGCTGGCCGTGCTCGACCCCGACGAGCTGACCCCGCGCGAGGCGCTGGAGGCGCTGTACCGGCTCAAAGCCCTGGCGAAGTGACGAAGGGCTCCCGCGCCCCTACCTTGCCGGCGCGATGAAGCCCCGCCGCGCCACCCCCACGCCCGCCGACCCGCTGACCGAGCGCCTGGAGGCGATCGCGTCCGACCTGCCGCCGGACCAGGCCCGCCGCGACCTGCTGGCCGCGCTCAAGACGGCGTTGGACGAGGACCGCGCGCGCGCGCGCCGTCGGCTGGAGCAGGGCGGCTCGGGGCTGGAGGCCGCCCGCGCCCTGTCCGCCGCCGCCGACCGCGTCGTTACGGCCCTGTGGACCTGGACGACGACCCGCATCGCGCCGCCCGCCGGTCGCGGCCCCGAGCGGCTGGCCCTGCTGGCGGTCGGCGGCTACGGGCGCGGCGTCCTGGCGCCTTTCTCCGATCTCGACCTGCTGTTCCTTCGCGAGGCCCGGGAGGCCGACCGGGCCGAGCGCGCGGCCGAGTTCATGCTCTACGCCCTGTGGGACCTAGGCCTGAAGGTCGGCTGGTCGGCCCGCACCGTCGACGAGTGCGTCGATCTCGCCCGCCAGGACATGACCATCCAGACGGCGCTGCTGGAGATGCGCCGCCTGGCCGGGGATCCGAGGCTGGCCGCCCGCCTGCGCGAGCGTTTCACGCGCGCCGTGCTGCAGAAGAGCGCCGGCCCCGCCTTCGTCGCCGCCAAGCTCCAGGAGCGCGACGCCCGTCACGCCCGCACCGGCGCCTCGCGCTACCGGGTCGAGCCGAACGTGAAGGACGGCAAGGGGGGGCTGCGCGACCTCAACACCCTGTTCTGGATCGCCCGCAGGCTCGATCCTTCCAGTCCCGACGGCGAGAAGGCTCTGGCCGGCCTGCTGACCGCCCGCGAACGCCGCGGCGCGGACGAGGCGGCGGACTTCCTATGGGCGGTGCGCCACCACCTGCACTTCGCCGCCGGCCGGGCCGAGGAGCGGCTGAGCTTCGACTTCCAGCCCGAACTCGCGCGCCGGATGGGGTTCGCCTCGGGCCCTGAGGACGCGGCGGTCAAGCGGTTCATGCGCCGCTACTTCCTGATCGCCAAGGACGTGGGCGCCCTGACCCGCGCCTTCTGCGCCAAGCTCGAGGCCGACCAGCAGAAGACCGCGGCCGGCCTGTCGCGCTTCCTGCCCGGCCGCCGCCCCCGACGCCGGAAGCTGGAGGTCGCGGGCTTCGTCGAGGAGGCCGGGCGGCTGACCCTGGCCGATCCCAAGGCGTTCGAGCGCGACCCGGTCAACCTGCTCAGGCTGTTCCGCACCGCCGACCGGGCGGACCTGGACCTGCACCCCGACGCCTTCACCGCGGTGACCCGGGCGCTGAACCTGGTGACGCCCAGGCTCCGGCGCGAGCCGGAGGCGACCACCGCCTTCCTCGACGTGCTGGCGCGGGGGAACCAGCCCTATCGCACCCTGTCGCTGATGAACGATGCGGGCCTGCTGGGCCGCTTCCTGCCGGAGTTCGGACGGGTCGTCGCCCAGACCCAGCTCAACATGTACCACGCCTACACGGTGGACGAGCACACCCTGCGGGCGATCGGAGTGATCAAGGACGTCGAGCGCGGGCGGTTCGAGGCCGAGCACCCGCTGTCCACCTCGATCATGGCCCGGATCGCCGACAAGGAGGCGCTCTACCTGGCCATGCTGCTGCACGACACCGGCAAGGGCGGCACGCGCGGCCAGGAGGACGACGGCTCGATCGCCGCGCGCCGGGCCTGCGAGCGGCTGGGCCTGTCGCGGTCGAAGGCCGAGATGGTCGCCTGGCTGGTCCGCAACCACCTGGCGCTGTCCGACTATGCCCAGAAGCGCGACGTCTCCGATCCCGACACGGTCGCCGCCTTCGCGCGGCTGGTGGAGAACCCCGAGCGGCTGCGCCTGCTGCTGGTGCTGACCGTGGCCGACATCCGTGCGGTCGGCCCCGGCGTCTGGAACGCGTGGAAGGGTCAGCTGATGCGCGACCTGTTCGAGGCCACCGAGGCGGCGCTGCGCGGCGGCCAGGGCGCCGATCCCGCCACCAGCTTCCGCAAGCGACAGGCCGCGAAGGCGCAGGTCGCGCGCGAGGCCCTGGTCGGGCTCGATCCGGTCCTGCGCGCCTGGGCCGAGTCGATGGACGACGCCTACTACGCGGCCACGCCGGAGGACGAGCAGCGCGCCCACGCCCGTTTGGCCGCCGCCGCTTCGGGACGGGGGGGAGCCGCCGCGGCCGCCCGCTTCGACCCGGCGCGCAACGCCGCCGAGCTGGTGCTGGCCGCCGCCGACCGCCGGGGCCTGTTCGCCGACGTGGCCGCGGCCCTGGCCGCACTCGGCGCCGACGTGACCGCGGCCCGGGTGTTCACCTCCGCACGGGGTCAGGCGCTGGACGTCTTCCACCTGCAGGACGCGGCCGGCGAGCCGTTCGGCGCCCGCGACCCGGCGCTGCTGGAGCGCGCGCGGCGCGAGGTCGAGCTGGCGGCGCTGGGCCACGCGCCGCCGCACGAGCCCCGCCGGGCGAGGCCCACCCCGCGCGCCGCCGCCTTCGACATCGCCGCGACGGTGACGATCGACACCGCCTCGACCGAGGCCGCGACCATCGTCGAGGTGTCGGGCCGCGACCGCCCCGGCCTGCTCGCCGATCTCGCCCGCACGCTGTCGGACGCCGACCTGTCGATCCAATCCGCCCACGTCGACAACTACGGCGCCCGCGCGGTCGACGCCTTCTACGTGCTCGACGAGAACGGCGCCAAACCGGCCGACCCCCACCGGATCGCGGCGCTCAAGAACGCACTCGAGACCGTGCTGGGGTCCACGACACTGTGACCCCTGGTTCCCACCGGTCGCGCGCCCGCGGCCGAACCGGAGGTCTACGATGAGGAAACAGCGCCTGACCGTTTCTTCCCTGCGAAAGAGAGCTCCGCGCCACCCCGTCTCAACGGCTTGGTGGCGTGAGAACGATAGCCCATACCGGACGTCGGGACGCACCTTCGGAACGTCCCGCTCCCGGCGACGGTTGTGCACGGTCCCCCGCACGAAAGCGCCCGCATGCTCGTCTACCGCGACGCCGAACGCACGCTCGACACCGCCGGCGAGGTCGCGCGCCTCGACGGCGGGTTGCGGCGCGTCGCCGAGGGCGGGGAACTGCGCGAGGCGGCGACCGAGCTGCTGATCGACGTCGGCGCGCTGGAGGCGGCGGTGGTGGACGCGCTGAACCCCGAGCGGGACGGCTTCGGCCCGGCCGAGCGGGCCTGGCGCGAGGCGACGCTGGAGGCCGCGCGGCTGTTCCTGCACGCCCGCTCGGCCGAGGAGGCGCGCGCCCGGGAGACGGCGCACTCGGCCCGCCGCGCGCTCGCCCGCGCCGCCGGGACCCGTCCGCCCGCGAAGGTCGCGGTGAAGACCCCCGAGGGCTACGCCTGGTACGCGGTCTATCCCGAGCTCTACGCCGAGGCCGCGCGCCGGTTCGCAGCCTCCAGCGCGCCGTTTCCCGCCGTCGTGGCGGGCCTGCGCGGCATCGGGACCAGCCTGTCGGCGGTGGTCGCCGCGACGCTGGAGCGCGAGGGCCGCCACGTCGACAGCCTCACCCTGCGCCCGCGCGGCCACCCGTTCGAGCGCGCGCCCCGGTTCGACCCGCGGCTGCGCGCGGTGCTGGGCGCCCGGGCCGAGGAGGGCGCCTGGTTCCTGATCGTCGACGAAGGGCCGGGGCTGTCCGGCTCGTCCTTCTGCGGGACCGCCGAGGCGCTGGCGAAGCTCGGCGCCGGGGACGAGCAGATCGTCCTGTTCCCCAGCGTCGAAACCGACGGTTCCGGCTTCCGCTCCGACGCGGCCAGGGCGCGCTGGAAACGGCACCGGCGGGTGCATGTCGGCTTCGAGCCCAACCGCGCCGCGCTCGCCCCCGGCACCGTCCCGGCCCGTGACGTCTCGGGCGGCCTGTGGCGCGAGGTCGTCTGCGGCCGCGCCGCCCGTCCGCCGGTCGCGCCCCAGCACGAGCGGCGCAAATACCTGACTCCCGACGGCGCGGTGCTGATGCGCTACGCGGGCCTGGGCCGCCACGGACGGCTGAAGCTGGAGCGCGCCGGGCGGCTGGCCGACGCGGGCTTCAGCCCCGAGCCGGTGAGCTTCGCCGACGGTTTCCTGGGCTCCGCCTTCGTCCAGGGCCGGCCGATGCGCCGGCGCGAGCGCGACGCGGCCTTCACCGCCCGGGCCGCGTCTTACGTCGGCTGGCTGGGGTCTCACGCCCGCACCGGCGAGGCGGTCTCGGGCGAGGAGCTGTTCGAGATGGTCACGCGCAACGTGACCCTGTCGCTGGGCCAGGACGGCGCGCGCCGCCTGACCCGGCTGGAAAGCTGGCGGCCCCGCCTGGCCGGCGCCGCGCGGGTGGCGATCGACGGGCGCATGGCGCCGCACGAATGGATCCGCACCGCGACCGGCGTGGTGAAGACCGACGCGGTCGATCACGGCGACGACCACTTCCTGCCCGGCGCCACGGACCTGGCCTGGGACGTGGCGGGGTTCGCCGTCGAGTGGGGCCTCGACGACGCCGAAGCGGCCGGGTTCGCCGCCGAGGTCGCGCGCCTGACCTCCGATCCGGGCCTGACCGCGCGCCTGCCGTTCTACGTGACCGCCTACCTGGCCTTCCGCACCGGCTGGACCGGCCTGTCGGCGGAGTCGCTGCCGGACTGCCCCGACCGGCGGGGCCTCAGGCTGCAGGAGCGGCGCTACCGCGCGCGGCTGGACCGGGCCCTGGACCGGCTGGAGGCTTTGTCGTGAGCCCCGGCCGTCCTACTTACCTTTCACCATTCAAGGAGACATTCATGGCGGTCGAGATCGGAACCGGGTTCACGGCGGAGGAGCGGGGCGCGATCACCGCGGGCCTGACCAAGCTGCTGGCCGACAGCTACGCCCTGTATCTGAAGACCCACGGCTACCACTGGAACGTTCGCGGCCCGAACTTCTCCGAGCTGCACGAGCTGTTCTCGACCCAGTACACCGAGATGTGGGAGGCGCTGGACGAGCTGGCCGAGCGCATCCGGGCGCTGGGCGAGTTCGCGCCCCAAGGCTACGCCGCCTTCGCCAACCTGACCTCGATCCGCGACGGCGATCCGGAAAAGCAGGCCCCGGCCATGGTCGAGGAACTGATGCGCGACCACGAGACGGTGATCGCCACCGCCCGCGCGGCGCTGAAGGCCGCGTCCGAAGACGACGACGTGGTCACCGAGGACCTGATCACCCAGCGCCTGACCGCGCACGAGAAACACGCCTGGATGCTGCGCGCGACGCTGGGCGTGAAGTAGTGGAGCGCCGGCCTCTCGGGCGGTCGGGCCTGTCGACCGCCCCCCTGGTGCTGGGCGGCAACGTGTTCGGCTGGACGGCGGACAGGGACACCTCCTTCCGCGTGCTGGACGCCTTCGTCGACGGCGGCTTCGACACCATCGACACCGCCGACGTCTATTCCGCCTGGGCGCCGGGCAACGTCGGCGGCGAGTCCGAGACGATCATCGGCGAGTGGCTGCGCCGGCGCGGCGGTCGCGACCGGGTGGTGATCGCCACCAAGGTCGGCTGGGACCAGGGCGAGCGCGGGCTGAACGCGCGCCACGTCGCCGAGGCCGTCGACGCGTCGCTGCGGCGGCTCGGGACCGACTATGTCGACCTGTACCAGTCGCACCGCGACGATCCCGAGGTCCCGCTGGAGGAGACCCTGGGCGCCTTCGCCCGCCTGATCGAGCAGGGCAAGGTGCGCGCGATCGGCTGTTCGCAGATTTCCGCGCCGCGTCTGCGCGAGGCTCTGGACGTCAGCGCGCGGCTCGGCCTGCCGCGCTACGAGACCCTGCAGCCCCAGTACAATCTCCACGACCGGGCGGAGTTCGAGGCCGAACTTGCGACGCTGTGCCGGGAGCAGGAGATGGGGGTGATCTGCTTCTTCGGCCTGGCGGCGGGCTTTCTGACCGGCAAGTATCGCTCCGCGGCCGACGCCGAGGGCAAGGCGCGCGGCGCCCGGGTGCGCGGCTACCTGAACCCGCGGGGGTTCCGCATCCTGGAGGCGCTGGACGCGGTGTCGGCCCGCACGGGCGCCTCGCCGGCCCAGATCGCGCTGGCCTGGCTCATGGGCCGGCCCGGCCTGACCGCGCCGATCGCCAGCGCCACCAGCGTGGAGCAGGTGCGCGAAATCATGAAAGCGGCGGAGCTGAAGCTGGGCGCCGAAGCCCTCGCCGTTCTGGACGAGGCCTCGAAAGAGTAGCGCCCGGGCGGCGAAGCCGGCCCGGGCGCGGGTGCAGTTTATCGGGGGGATACTCCTGCAAGACCCACCTTAGCATTGATTCGAGCGCGTTCAATGAGTTTGTGCGACCAACCGCCGCGTATGCCGATCTTCAGCCCCGGATCTCTTGAGATGCAAAGGAAAACTCGCTGTGCAGGTGAGGCCGTAACGGGGTTCGCGCTACGCCGTGCGGCGAAATGGCGGACTGCCGTTCGCCCGACGCGGGTCTATCGAACAGGCGCTCCCCCACGAGAAACCCAGCGTACCCGCGTGATGGCTTTTCATTTCATCTGCTCCGACCGGAGCTTCCGGATCACCGACACCTTCCACGGCGCTTATCCCGACCAGGTGGCCGCCTACGACCGCGCGCTGAAGCTCAGCCGGACCCACGCCCGGGTCGAGGTCTGGTGCGCGGGGGAACGGGTGTATCTGCTGCACGGCGCCGACGGGGCCGAGCATCGGGCCTGATCCGCTTGCGCGGCCGCGGCCGGACGTTCATCACCCGCCGGTGAGCGAGCCCGTCCAGATCTTCGTCGACGCCGACGCCTGTCCGGTCAAGGAGGAGGTCTACCGCGTCGCCCGCCGCTACGGCCTGGCCGTGCATGTCGTCGCCAACGCCTTCATCCAGGTCCCGCAGGAGCCGCTGATCGCGCGCGTGGTGGTGGACGCCGGCCCTGACGTCGCGGACGACTGGATCGCCGAGCGGGCCGGGCCGCGCTCCATCGTCGTCACCGCCGACATACCGCTGGCCGACCGCTGCCTGAGATCGGGAGCCCAGGCCATCGGCCCCAAGGGCGACCCGTTCACGTCGGACTCGATCGGCTCGGCCCTGGCCGGGCGCGACATCGGCGAGCACCTGCGCTCGATGGGCGTCGCGACCTCCGGCCCGAAGCCGTACGCCGCCGCCGACCGCTCCCGCTTCCTCCAGGCCCTGGACGCGGCGGTGCATCGGGCGAAGCGGCGCTGAGCCGGTTATCCACAGCGCGACCATCCGCCTGTGGACGGAGCCGCCTCTCGACGGGACACGGCGAATCGCCCCGCTAAAGGTGTGGCGATGCGTTTCGACGACCGTTTCCTGGAGGAGATCAAGTCGCGCGTCCGCCTGTCGGACGCGATCGGCAAGGCCGTGAAGCTGAAGCGGCAGGGGCGCGAGTACGCGGGGCTGTCGCCTTTCACCAAGGAGAAGACGCCCTCCTTCTACGTGAACGACGACAAGGGGTTCTGGCACGACTTCTCGTCGGGCAAGCACGGCGACCTGATCAGCTTCTGGCAAGAGACCGAGCGGCTGTCGTTCCGCGAGGCGGTCGAACGGCTGGCCGCGGAGGCCGGGGTGCCGATGCCGGCCGAGGACCCGCGCGCCGCCCAGCAGGAGGAGAAGCGCCAGGGCCTGCAGGACTGGCTGGAGCTGGCCGCCAAGTGGTTCGAAGCCAACCTGCGCCGCCCGCCCGCCAAGGAGGCCCGCGCCTATCTGGACAAGCGCGGCCTGCCCGAGGACCAGTGGGCGCGCTTCCGCCTCGGCTTCGCGCCGAACGGACGCACCGGCCTGAAGGACGCTCTGGTCCAGCGCGGGGCCAAACCTTCCGACTTGGTGGACGCCGGCCTGCTGATCGCGCCGGAGGGCGGGGGCCAGCCGTACGACCGCTTCCGCGACCGGATCATCTTCCCGATCACCGACGGCCGGGGGCGGGTGATCTCCTTCGGCGGCCGGGCGATGAACCCGGACGAGCGGGCCAAGTACCTGAACGGGCCGGAGACGGCGCTCTTCCACAAGGGCCGCAACCTGTACGGCCTGCCCGAGGCGCGGCGGATCCTGGGGACCGGGGCGGAGGACGCGCCCCTGGTGGTGGTCGAGGGCTACATGGACGTGATCGCCTGCCAGCGGGCCAACGTCGCCGCCGTCGCGCCCATGGGCACGGCCCTGACCGAGGAGCAGATGGAGCTGCTGTGGCGGCTGCACCCGGAGCCGACCCTGGCCTTCGACGGCGACAAGGCGGGCCTGCGCGCCGCCTACAGGTCGTTGGATCGGGCGCTGCCGCTGCTGAAGCCCGGCCGCTCGTTCCGTTTCGCCCTGATCAGCGGCGGCCAGGATCCCGACGACGTGCTGCGCGAGAAGGGCGCTTTGGCGCTCCGCGACCAGCTTTCCCAGACCAGGCCGTTCGTCGAGGTGCTGTTCCTCCGCGAACGGGACGCCGAGCCGCTGGACACGCCTGAGCGCAAGGCCGGGCTGAAGCAGCGCCTGCGCGCCGCCGCCGCTGGGATCGGCGACCGTGACCTGGCCGAGCAGTACAAGGCCGAGCTGCTGCGTCGCTTCGACGAGCTGTTCCCGGCCTTCTCGCCCATGGCCGCGCCGCGCGCGCCGTGGCGCAAAGGCGGGATCACGCCCCGCGCCGCGCCCACCGCGGAGGGTCGCGCCGCCGCCCTGGCGCTCGGCAAATCCATCGAACCAACGGCCGCGGCGGTGGCGCAAGGAGCGATCGACGACCCGCACCGGTTGGACGATCGGCTGGAGACGCTTCAGGCCGAAGGGTTCGGCGATCCGGCGCTGGACGGTTTGGCCAAGGAAATCATCCGCCTGCGGCTGGAGGCGGATTCCCTTGACAGGGACGGGTTGACCCGCCATCTGGCGCGTTCGGGACTTAGTGCGTTGCTGCGCGAGATCGAAA
>Ga0196964_10001335_pt1 | contig 12597 bp, 10 predicted proteins | sample S1_10metaG_FD_148615 | JGI IMG/M metagenome (GOLD analysis project Ga0196964, IMG submission 148615) | Soil microbial communities from Anza Borrego desert, Southern California, United States - S1_10 | ecosystem: Environmental > Terrestrial > Soil > Desert | place: USA: California | collected...
ATCGAAGCCGGGAATTTCAGTTTTCAGCCGCTGCAGTTGCGGTCGGTAACCTTTCACTTTCCACCTCCAGCTTTGTTCTTCGCATGCCCGTCGTCGCGCGCTGCGCCGCCATTCCCGCCAACCGGCAGGTTCAGTTCGCGGGCCAGGATTTCCATCGATGTGATGTCGCCGATGAGGCGCCGTACTGGCAAGGGGCGCTCCCGAATTAACGTCGGCGTGGCGATGATTTTTTCCTGCTCCGCCAGTTCAGGCTCTTTGCGGACATCTACGACGGTCAACGTCACTTTCCCTTTGAGTTCAGTCTGGCACGCACGCGTCAGCGTAGAGAGCGCGTTGATGGACGTCACCGAATCACCGGTGATGAACAACTTCAATACGCAGTGTTCCATCTACCGTTCCCCTGGCCGGCCGCACTTCGCTGCCGAACGGCACGCTTTCTCAAGATTTAGTTGCAAGCCCTGCTGCTGCCGGTAGGTCAGTGCCAGCAAGCCCATTGCTTCCAGCAGCAGCATCCGGCCCTCCTCCACGTACAGGTCGAACTTCTCCCGCGGCACCCGGCTCAATACCTGCTTTAGCGCCGCGCCATACACATCCACGATGTCCTGCGGCCCCGCGCCAAGACCACCCATCTGTCCGGTGATCCGCTGCAATTGCGCCGTGATCGGGCGCTCGACCTTGAACAATCTCCTTTCACCGGCCATCTCCAGTGATTGGGCAAACTCCCGGACCCACCGTTCGAACTCCTGGGACATTGCGCTGATCAGCGGCTGCGGCGCTCGGCTCAGGCTGCGCATCACGGCCAGTTCCTGCTGGCGGCGCTCGAACTGGATGCTCGCCTCGCGCGCCTGCGCCTCAGCCTTCTGCGCGCGACGCAACTCCGAGATATCCACGCGCGTCACCATCAGCAGGGCCCGGTTCAGGTCGCGGAGCGCATCGATGCGGACGAGGAAGTGCCGCGGGGGCAGCGTCGCTTCGATCGCCTCGTGCGTAAAGCTGCCACGTTTCGCCGCTGGAAGTTGCGAGAGCCCGTTGAGCGCCGCGAGCAGTTCGCGCGCGGACGCATTCCCTTTTCTCGCGGCCGCATCCAGGGCTTCGATGTACGAACTGCCGACCGCGCCGCGCGGCAAGCCGTCTACTTCCGGAATTGCCTCCAGCCACGCCCGGTTCGCATCCAGGATCAGCCCTTCTTCGGAAACAATGGCGATCTCGCCAGGCAGCGTATCGATGACGGCACGATGCAGCTGCACCTTCTCCTGGAGTTGAGCTTCGGCTTTTCGAAGACGCAGCAGTGATTCGATGGATGCGACGAGCGCCTGCGGTTCGACGGGCTTGTTGAGGTACGCGTCCGCGCCGCTTCGGAGCAACGCTTGATCATTCTGAGTGTACGATGTCGCCAGATGCACAACAGGGACAGATGACATGCGCGGGTCTGTCTTCAGCTTCTGGCAGACTTCATGGCCGCGGATGTCAGGGAGGTTTATTTCGAGCACGACAGCGTCGGGCATCGCACGCACTGCATAATCCAGCGTCTCTTTTCCGTTGCGCGCCTCAAGAACATCAAAGCCAGCACGCTTCATGTACCCGGCAACGACGGTCCGGTGCGAAGAGTCGTCATCAGCCAATAAGATTCGCGCGGGGTTCGACGCCACCGCCGCGCCTGGCGTCCGGCTCATGCTGGTTTGCGACTCCTGCGTCCATGGCCGCTTAGCGGCTGACAGGCGTTCAGCGAACGCGCGAACGGGACGATTCCTGGAACACTTCCGTTTCAGGAGCGCATGTCAATTCATGTGCCAGTATTGGTCACAGTCGCTTGAGGAAGAAAAGCGCCAAGGCGGTGAGACTCGTCGGAAGCTCTGATGCATTTTTACACGCGGTGAAATGCACGCACAGACGGGTGGGCAATTCTGAAGCAAACTTAGAATAGAAACGAGCGGGTGGGAGTCATTCCCACCCGCCACGCCGAGTTAGCTGATTTCGAGGATTATCCGAACACAGTCGCGGTGCGGCCGCGGCGGCGGCGGCGGGCGAGCACCTTCCTGCCATGCTTGGTCGCGTTGCGTTTGCGGAAGCCGCTGACGCGCCTCTTCTTCAACTTGGAATTACGAACATTGATCTTCATGACTGCTCCCTATCCTCTGTCCCTCGCGTACGCGTCGGGCTTCCAGCCTGCGGAGAAAAGAAAAGCGACGCCGAGCGTCGCCGGTCCCATCCGCTGAATCTTCCAAAGCCGCCTCAAAACGGCAGCTTTCAACGAGCGCGGAATTATGCAGTATACGGCGGCACTGTCAAGACTTACTGTGGGCTTAGTGCTACGTTGAGAAAGTCCTGAAACGAAGACGCCGGGTATTTCTGCCATGTTCGAGGCGCGTGTGAGGAGCATATTGCAGTAAAATCTGTGACGAACACGCAACGAAGAACATGGCTGAAAGACCCAAGTATTCGTTTCAGGACTTGCTCAACGTAGCACCTGACTGGTCAATCCAAAGGTCATTTGTCATGCGTTACACGTGGTTAGCCCTTCTCGTCGGACCCGCGCTCACCGCCGCGGAACCCGTCGTCGTCAAGAACGCCGATAACCCCGATGCAGAGAACACCTTTCAGATCGGGCCACGCGACGGTGCTAAGATCGTTCCCGCCGAAACGGATGACAGCGTCAGCATTGGCAAGCGCGAGCGCCTTAGAAGCAGCCTAAAGGCCGATGAATACCAGAAGGAAGCCGCGAATATTGCCCGGGAACTCGCGGCAGCGAGCGGCAGCGACTTCAAGGCGGACCTGATCGAAGAAATCCGCCGTGAGCCTGAGCGCAGCGGAGCGGCGTTTGCCCTGCTGCTCGACCCGCGCCACGCGCCGGACGTGAAGACGCGCAAAGGCGCTGCGCTCGGCATCGGCCTTTCCAACGCCTCCACGAAAACGGTCGGAAAGGCGCTGGGCAACGCCGCGCTGTCAGAGACCGACTCCGAGGTACGGCAGGCGGTGATCTCCACGATCCAGCAGCGGAAGGACGCCCTCGCTCTGCATCAGATGATGGCCTCGCTGGCCGATTCCTCCGACCCAGAGGGGCTGGGCTTCATCAACGAAAAAAAGCGTGAGAACGCGCTGAACGCACTGCGCGATGTCGGCGATAGGCGCATCTATCACGCGCTCCTTTATTACGTGACGCTCGAGATCCGCGCCGGGACCGCTTCGCTGGTGGCGTTGAACAACGTTTTCATCACGAACTCAGGAGACGTGAACAACGGCGCGGTCGGCCAGACCTCGATCAATCTGCCGATCGATCTGCCGACGTTGGAACTCAACAGCGTTCAGGGCACGATCATCGTTCCGGCGGTCTGCAAGCCGCAGGATGCACTGCGCAAAGTCACGGGCCAGGATTTCGGCAAGAACATCGACCAGTGGCGCGCCTGGATCGAGAAGCAGCCCGAGATCAAGAAGTAGGTTTCAAAAGACGTAATGGGGGCGAGACGCCCCCATTACACTTCTTCCGGTCTAACTTTCTGAATTAGAATTCGTTTTCAGGCGCGGCTGGCGGCGCTACGGCTGGCGTTTCCGGCGTCTCTTCCTTCTTCTCGTTTCGCCGGAAGATGTAGCGGTCCTCGTCGAGTTTCTCCGGCGCATCCTGCAGAACCTGGGGCTCACCCGGAGTAAGCTTAATGTCGAACTTCCTCATTGGCTCGAGCGTGGCACTGTTGAGCTGCAACGTTGCCTCGAAGCGTGTGTCCTCTTGAAAGAGATCATGGACATCTGCTATCTCAGGCACGTCGGCCTCGCACTCCTTTTTGCGGTGATCTGCCAGAATCTCCTCAGCAGCGATCTTTAACGCCTTGAAGACCTTGAAGACCTTGACTTGTGGAGCAACCCGGATTTCAGCGCCGGCCAACTGCTTTCCATCCGCATCTTTCTTCAATTCGACCGTGACCTCTTGCGAACCGGGACCCTTGACCTCTGTCTGCACGACTTTGACATCAGCGGTGCCTTCAACTACTGCTTCGTCAGGTACCTTGGCTGCGGCGAGCGCTTTGAAGAACATCATCTCCGGTGCCGGATCGGCGATGAAGAAATTCTGCTCGACTGCCGGGAAAGAGAAGCCTTCACGCGTCACTGTCTTCTTGATTGAAGTGTTCTCGATCAGATGCTTTGCCTTGGCTTTCAGATCATCGCCCGGTATTGCCGCAAGCACGTCCGCTGGCTGTGATTCGAGTGCCTTCGCGACCGCGCCGACCTCGAGAATGATCGGAGCTTCTTCGATCTGTCCGCCGTGAACCATCAGGCGGCGGTGATGAATCTGCTTTTCTTTGGCTTTCTCTCCCGCGTTCTCGGCTGCGGGCGTAGCATCCTCAGCGTATGCCGCAGCCGTCAGCGCAGCGGCCATCGTGGTGAACGCAAGCATGTGTCGAAACGTCATCCTGTCACTCTCCTGAAAATGAGGCGCGTGTTGCGCCTCTGGCAAACCTGGCGGCGACGGCTGCGCGGGCCGCGACGCCAGGCTTCTTGAACTCACGCTCGCGAACGTGAGCACGGCAACAAAACTGAGCAGAAATCCCGCAACCGCGAAGGCCGGCCGCGCCACGCGGTGGTCACCGATCGCGTCCGACTCCGGCGAAACACCATCTGCGGCGTGCCCGGCGGAAGCTTCGGCATGCGAAGCAAGAAGCCCAAGCAGAAAGAGGCAGGCTGCGCGAATACCGCGACGTTCAAGCCTTCGCGCGAGTTCCCTCCGGCCGCGCACGAGACGCTGGCGGCAGGCGTCGGCGGAGAGGCCTGTCGCGCGCGAAATTTCGTCGATGTTCTGCGCGTGAATATGGTACATCGCGATGATCTGTCCGGTGACTTCGGGCAGCGAAGCGAGTTCCTCGCGCAAGGCATCGATTCCTTCCGCATCCGCGCTGCCGCACGCATCCGCGGCAACGCTGGGCCGGCAAGCGGATTCACGCGCCTTGCGCGCGCGTTCGCGAGCGCAAGCGTTCAGCGCCAGACGCCGCGCCGTGATCGCGACCCACCCGCGAAGGGAACCGCTTTGCCACCGCGTGCGGAGACCCTCAGCGACGCGCAGCAGCGTCTCCTGAGCCACGTCGCTGGCGTCCTCGCGCCGATTCAAAACCGCGAAGGCAGCAATGAAGGCCGTGCGCCAGTGGCGCTCCAGCAGCACTTCCAGAGCGGCGGGATTGGAAGAGGCCTCGGCGGCCAGGCGCTCGTCATCGAGAGAGAAAAGGTGCGTCGCCATGTCATCCCCCGTGATCTGCTGATAGAACAGAGCTGAACCACGAGGAGTGACGCGGAATCCGGTCATTTCTTGCGTATTTGTAGGAAGAAGGAATCGTGTAAGCGGATCAATGGCTGCCCAACCGCTTCACTTCCTGCGCACCGAGCAACGCATGCGCTTCTTCGAGCGCCCCCGGGATCTTGTCTTTGAAGGGCGAGTTCTTCAGACACGCGGAGAGATCCGCGCCTTTCGCCTTGTCCGCGCGCTGGCCGGGAAACCAGTGGCCACCGTTGCCCAGCAGGTTGTAGCGCATCTTGCCGAATTCGATCATGTCGAACGCCTTCGCGAAATTGCGCAGCCGCAAAATCTCGTGAATGTTCACGTTGCCGGGCACGTGCTCCCACTCCGGCAACCCGCGATGCCAATTCTCGACCCAGTCGGCGCCGAGCGTCTTGACGAGTTCCGCTTGCAGGCGCGCTTCGATCGGCCGCAAGACCGTGTGCGGGTCCATCCCCTTCTGCAGGTACGGCAGCGCGTTGAGGTGCTCGTCAAAGTCACTCGGCCGCGCCGCGCCAATCGAGAGCGTGTGAACCTCTTTGCGCGCGAGGCACCAGACGTCGTTGAAGACCATCGGCGACAGCGGCGAGGTCAGCTTCACCAGTTTCTCGCTCGGCTGATACAGCTTTCCGCCCTTGTCGCTCGGGCTGATGATGAAAACGCCCATGTCATGGCGCGTCGCCGCTTCGATCGCCGGCCAGTTGAACTGATTGACGTAGTACCAGTGCAGGTTGACGTAATCGAATCGTCCGTCATTGACGCCGTCGAGAATGACCTGGGTCGCAGCGTGCGTAGAGAAGCCGATAAATCGCGCGCGGCCCTGCTTCTTCAGGCTCAGCGCCGCTTCAAGGCACCCGCCCTTCCGAATGGAAATGTCGAGCAACTCCTGATTATTGATCCCGTGAATCGCAAGCAGATCGACGTAATCGAGCTTCAGCAACTGCATCGAACGATCAAACGTGGCGAGGAACTTCTTCGAGTCCGCATCGGGCCCGACCTTAGTCTGGACGATGAGCTTCTCGCGCGGCAGCTTCGGCAGCACATGGCCGAGCTGCTCTTCACTGGTGCCGTAGCCGCGCGCGGTCTCAATGTGGTTGATGCCGACCTCGAGCGCGCGATGCACGCACGATTCGACGTTCTTCGTGCTCTCCGGCGTGAACGGGTCTTTATCGTTCCAGGATTGCTGGTAGCGCATGCCGCCGCAGGAGAACACCGGCATGGACAGTTCGGTGCGGCCAAAGCGGCGATACAGCATCGTGAGCCTCCCAGAGGTGACAACGATCCTAGCGCGGGGGTCGCGATTTTGGATTTTAGATTTTGGATTTTGGATTGGGCTGCCACGCAGCCCAACGGCTACTACACGACTTTACCACAGAGACACAGAGCACACAGAGGGCACAGAGAACACAGATTTTTGAAGGAACGGTTTCGACGCGCGAATCCGAGCCGCGGGCGTCAGCAAGCGGGTACGCGGAGGCGGGCTCCGTATTGCGGCGCTCGGTTCGATTGGAGTACAGTAGGGCGCGTATGAATGCTCCGGCACAACCACGAGGAAAACGGTTTCAGATCAGTCTCGCAACGGCCACCCTAATTATCCTTGAGCTCTCCGCAGTGGTGTTGCTGGTCATCCACTGTCGTTCATGGATTCCAGAACAGAGATTGCGTTCCGCATCCGGGATAAAGAACACCATACCTCAGATAGAGACTATCGGTGGTCACACAAGCCCAGATCGCACCCGTTGGCTTATCGAGTGGTGGATCGAAGATACCTCACTCAAGGGCAAGCTCTTTGACTTCACAAGACGCGATATCGACGGATCTCGATGTTCCCCACTGAAGTTCGTCGACGACGATACCGTGGTTGTTCTTGTCTACGACGAAGACCGCGAAGGCAAGGTCGAGCACAAATTTCGCATTTGGCGCCGCCGCTTCCCAGAGTGGTGGTGGGGCCACTTCTACCGGCCGGAAGTGTGGCTCGCGATCATTCTCGGTGGCTTACTGGTCTGGCGAGGCATTCGTGCTGTTCGGCAACGTCGTCCGCCCGCTGCAACACCAGCCTGATGGCGACGCCTTTCCCGCAAACCCGTTTGCTGACGCGCGCGGCTCGGATGCTGTTCAATCGCAAATCGAAATTCGCAAATCGCAAATCCCTTGCATTTGACCCATTTATGAAGAAGATACTCAGCCCTGTTCCCGTGGGCGCGTCGGGCAGTTCCGGCGGCATTCTGGGAATGCGCACCAGCAACAGAAGAGAGAAGGGATCATGAGAGACGGTATCCATCCTCGTTACAAGCCGGTGGTCATCACCTGCGTCGGCTGCGGCACCAAGGTCGAGACACGCTCCACGAAGGGCAAGGACTTCTCGGTCGACGTCTGCTCGCACTGCCACCCGTTCTACACCGGCCGCCAGAAGTTCGTGGACTCGGCGGGACGCGTTGAGCGCTTCCAGAAGAAGTGGGCCTCCGCGCCAACCAAGGCCAAGAAGGAAAAGGCTGAGAAGGCCGAGACAGCAGAAGCTTCCGCTGAAAAGAAGTAGCTACGTTTCGGGTACAATCCAATGTCCTGGGTTTCACACGTTGAGACCCAGGACATTTTCTTTACCGGCAAGTGACAGGTGACAGGTGGCAAGTGACAGGAGAGGCGCAAATCGCGAAGGGTGGCCCACCCGGCGGCTGTTTGACGGGTGCGCAAGAAGCCCCTGCTTAAAATGTTCTAACAAGTTCGTTCGAGATATCTGGGTTCAGCCTGGCATCGCGTCACCTGCCACCTGCCACTTGTCACCTGTCACTCCTACGGAGTAGGACCATGTGGGAAGAGATTGAAAAAAAGGGCAAGCGCTACTCGGAGCTGAAGAGCTTCATCGAGAGCCCCGAGGGCGCGAACAACCCGCAATATGCTTCCTGGTTAAAAGAGTTCGGACGCCTCGCGCGTTTCGGCGAACTCTGGGACCGCTACGCGAAGGCGGAGAAGAGCCTCCGCGAGGCTGAAGAGATCATCAAGACGAGCACCGACGCCGAACTCAAGGCGATGGCTGAGGAAGAACTCGCCCCGGCGAAAAAGGAACACGATGAGTCCCGCCGCGCGCTCATCGACATGGCGCTGAACGAAGATGACGACAGCGATCGCAATGTCATCGTCGAAATTCACGCCGGCGTCGGCGGCCAGGAAGCTGCGCTGTTCGTGCTCGATCTTTACGACATGTATCGACGCTTCGCGCAGGCGCATGGCTGGAAGTTCACGGAGCTCGAAATCTCGCACGCGGAAAAGGGCGGCTTGAAAGAAGTCGTCTTCCGCGTGGAAGGCCCGGGCGCGTTCGGCAAATTCCGCTTCGAAGGCGGTGGGCATCGCGTACAGCGCGTTCCCGAGACAGAAACGCAGGGCCGCATCCACACCAGCATGGCGCGTGTCGCGGTCCTTCCCGAAGCCGAAGAAGTCGACGTCCACATCGATCCCAAAGACGTGCGCGAAAGCTTCTGTGCGGCCGGCGGCCCCGGCGGCCAGAACGTGAACAAGGTCGCGAGCCAGTGCCAGCTTCTCCATGAGCCGACCGGGATCATCGTGCGCTGCATGGAGACGCGCAGCGCAATGCAGAATAAAGTGCGCGCGTGGCAGATCCTGCGTTCGAAGTTGTACGCGCTTGAGAAGGCCAGAGCTGAGCAGGCACGTTCCGACCAGCGTCTGGGCCAGATCGGCAGCGGCGACCGCAGCGAGCGCGTGCGCACCTACAACTTTCCGCAGGGGCGCGTGACAGATCACCGCATCGAAGGCGAAGACAAAAACTGGCCGATCCAGGAGATCGTCTCCGGCAAGCTCGATGCGCTCATCCGCAAGCTGGAAGAACTGCGCCGCGGGAGTGGGAAGGCGGCGTGACGGCGGCTTTGGCTCTTGGCTCTTAGCTCTTAGCTCTTGGTTGCTACTTCGCACGCTCATATAAGGATTCGCCTTTGACAGTTGCGGCGCGGAGTCATTCGCGGGTTCGCGATTTAGTTCCCAAGAGCCAGGAGCTAAGAGCCAGGAGCCGCCCAAATTTCGGACTTCATTCACAACGCCCGTTCGCGTATGATGTTGCGCGGCTTTTCTGACGATACCATCAGGCACTGGATACCTGCGGAATGGCGAAACGACTCCCGAAGCTGCTCGACGCGCTGGCCAAACGGTACGAGGCTGAAGGCAAGAAAGCCGAGCTCACGGAGCTGCGTGACCCCTTCCAGGTCGGCTGCTGGTTCATCCTGGGCCAGCATGCGAAACGCAACGGCCAGGCGCGCGCGTACGAAGCGCTCCGACGCGCGAAGGGCGTCTCGCCCGGACAGCTTCTCGATATTGCGCCAGAAAAACTGCATACGATCTGCCAGACGGCCGGCCCATACGAAGATCAGCGCGCGAAGGATCTGTACGCCTACGCCGACGCGATTGAAGAGAAGTGCGGGCAGGACTTCAAAAAGGTCTTCAAGTCCGCCGCAGACGCGCGAAAGTTCCTCGAGAACGATCTGCACCGCCCGCGCGAATTCGTCGAGTTCCTGCTGCTGTACGGCGGCCAGTTTCCCATCTTTCCAACGGATGCGCGGATCGCGCGCGTGGCCGTGCGTCTGGGCTTTGTGAAGGTCAAGAACGACAAGGCGCCGCCGGACGAGAAGACGATCAAGGAAATTCAGAAGGTCCTCGAGTCCGAAGCCGGCAAAGAGATCGACGTGATCATCCGCGCGCACGGACTGCTCCACCGCCACGCCAACGACGTCTGCACGGCCACCGCGCCAGCCTGTGACCAGTGCCCGCTGCTCAAGGAGTGCCCGTACGGCAAGGCGCACCCCGTTGAGCCGCGCCCGCAGGTCCAGTACGGTTCGCAGCGCTATCAAAGCAATGTCTAAACGGCAAGTGACAGGTGACAGGTGGCAAGTGGCAAGGGGTGGCCGGGGACGATTCCGTCAGGAATCGGGCCGGGGCGCGAAGCGACAAGATACCCTCCTTAAACTTTTGCAAAAGTGGGCGCGCTCGAACCAGCCAACGTTCAGGGAGGGTATCTTGTGCCTTCGGCACCCGGCCCGAATGCTGACGCATTCGTCCCGGGCCACCCTGTCACCTGTCACTTGTCACCTGTCACGAATTGTTCAGCGCAGGACGCGCAACGCTCTCGCAATAGAGCCTTCATCGGAAGACACCCGATGAAGGTCCAGAAAATCCCCGAGCCCACTCCCCCACCCCCGCGCGTCTGGACGTCGCTCGACCTCATCAACTGGACGAAGGATTTTTTTCAGCGCAAGGGCATCGACAGCCCGCGGCTCGAGGCTGAGCTGCTGCTCGCGCATGTCCTCGGCGTGCCGCGCATCCGGCTGTATGCCGATTTCGAGAAGCCTGTGCCGCAGGAGAAACTCGCGACGTACCGCGAATTCGTGAAGCGCCGTGGTGAAACCCGCGAGCCGCTCGCGTACATCATCGGCTCGGCGCAGTTCATCGACCTGACGCTGAAGGTTTCCAACGCGGTCCTCATTCCGCGGCCAGAGACGGAGGAACTCGCTGTCTGGGCGGTGGAACGCCTGCAGGAAATTCCGCCCGAGCGGTCCAGCGTTCACGCGCTCGACCTTTGCACCGGCTCCGGCTGCCTGGCGCTCTACATCGCGAGCAAAGAACCGCGCGCGAAAGTCGCTGCAACGGACATTTCGCGCGAGGCACTCGACATCGCGAAGGAGAATGCCGCCGCATTAAAGCTCTCCGACCGCGTCGAATTCACGCAGGGCGACCTCTTCGAAGCCTTGCTGCGCGAACACGCCGGCGGCTTCGACCTCATCACCGCCAATCCTCCGTATATCGATCCAGCAACGAAGGACTCATTGATGCCAGAGGTCCGCGAGCATGAACCAGCGGGCGCGCTGTTTGCGAACGAAGCAGGCCTCGCGGTCGCGAAGCGCATCCTCAATGCGGCCGCCGTCTGGCTCCGCCCTGGCGGCTGGCTGGGACTCGAATTCGGCGTGAACCAGGCCGAGGCGCTCGAAGCCGCCGCGAAAGCGGGAGGCTTCGCTCACGTCGAGATCAAGTTCGACGCCGCGAAGCGGCCGAGATTCGTGCTCGCCCGCACAGCGAAGTGAAGTTCTTCGCGTCTTTGCGCGAGCGTTACTTGCGAGTCGCGGTCAACCCCGGTCCACTCGGCGGAACTTTGCCCGCTTCAACCGCGCCAATGTCCGTGCCGTCTGCAGGCAATCCGGCATCGATCAGCGGGCTGCCATCCGCGGGCGTGTACGCGTTCCTGAAGAACTCCAGGATCTGCGAGACGCCGACCTTGCGCTCCTTAATGTCATTCAGCGCGAACGGAAACTTCTCCACGGGCGCTTTGAACTTCGGGTCGGCTTGCTCGTCAATGGCGCCGCCCTTCGGCACGTCGCCTTTCGCGAAACCATCGTCCTTCCGTTCGTTCTTTCCCGCGACGGTCAGCAGATAATTGTCCCTCGCGCCGGCTTCGAGCTTCGGATTAAAGAATAGGTTGCAGTCGGCGAAGCCCAATCGTGCGGGCCCCGGGACGGTCGCCGGTTCGTTCCAACCGGTGCGCACCAGCGGCCCGCGCGCAAAATTCATGAAGACGTTGTTCCTGAGGCTCTTAATTATCCCACCGTCGACCGCTGCAATGGCCGGAAAGGCCTGTCCACGCCCGTCGAAGACATTATTGAAGATCTCCGCACCGTCTCCGCGTTCCGGCAGAACTTCGACACCGGAGAGCAGCGTTCCGGATGCCCAGAAGATATTGTGATGAATTTTTCCCGCGCTCGGCATCTGGATCCATTCATGGCCTTCCGGCTCGAGCAGCAGATTGAACTTCATCTCGCCTTCGACGTTGCGGGCGCTCCAGTGCCCGCCGCGCAGCACGTTCTGTTCGGCAGTGCTGTACGCCGCGAGCGATAAGACGGGAACCTGGCTCCAGTATGTGACATTGTTGAATTGGCGAGCCTCAGGCAGCAGCGCATGGATGTAATTGCCGCGTGCGTGGCATTGCCCGGCGGTGATGAACAATCCCGCGCGCGGGCCGACGATGATGTTGCTCTCGCCGTCCTGATCGCCGCCGATCATCCAGTTAGAACCGTCGAACTGGACCCACGAACGCAAAATGGTGTTACCAACGAAATGCTTGCGGTGCGCTGAAACTCCTTTGGCTACGAACATCGGACGCGAGAGGTGTGGCGCGGCGTTGATCGGCGCGAGGCAGTTCTCACGAATGGTATTGCGGCTGAAGTTCGCGTGGCTCTCGTCCACCGTCTCGATTCCTATGCTGCCGCAGCCGTCAAAGACAGAGTGGTAGATTTCGATCACACCCTTGCCGGCAACACGCAGGTCCAGTGCGCGGAATTCAGGCGTGA
>Ga0196964_10001336_pt1 | contig 12591 bp, 15 predicted proteins | sample S1_10metaG_FD_148615 | JGI IMG/M metagenome (GOLD analysis project Ga0196964, IMG submission 148615) | Soil microbial communities from Anza Borrego desert, Southern California, United States - S1_10 | ecosystem: Environmental > Terrestrial > Soil > Desert | place: USA: California | collected...
CGCGTTCTTTGTTTTCTTCCACCCTTCGTCTCACAATTTTGCGGATCAGTAACTCAGGCAGCGGCGCCCCGGGTGAAAAACGGATGGTAGATCCGGATACATTCAGACCAGCAAGCTCAGTTTTCATTTCCCGGACAAGGGTCGGATTCATGGTATACAGACTGCAATGGTCCCGGCCAGCGCCATACCCTACCAGCATAGTGCCATACCGGAAGCAGGGCACCTGATAGCTGATCACTTCCTCCGCGTTCGGTACCTCCGACCGGATGATAGACCGCAGCGCCTCCATCGTTTCCCGCACAGGCTGTGGGTGCCGGGCTATAAATGCTTCGACCGCCGGGGCGTCCGTTCTCATATCAGCAGTTATCTAGTTATTGTTCTCCGAAATCTCCTTAAGCAGTTGCAGGGCCCGGGGCCAGGTTTCCATAAAATAATCCCTATACTGATCGGTCATATCCATCTCAACCAGCACTTCGGTTCCCGCCCCGGCAGGCCGTAATGTGTAGTTTTCCTCAGCCCCTGCCCAGGGGCGGACTTCTTCACTTTCGGTATCTTCCACACCGTCCCTGATCATGCCATAATGTCTGAACGACATGTATTCGCCAGGGAGCTTTTTCTGGATCTTTGCCAGCATTCCGGCTCCGTCCGGACCGGAAAACACGATCTTGCTGCCTTCCTCCCAGGTCGACTCTGCCTTTGACCCTTCAGCGAAGGCGGAGGTCCATTGCGGGTAGCTGTCATCGTTCCAAAGCTTTTCCCATACCTTTTCACGCGGCGCATTGATGTGGATAGTGAAGCTGTGTCTTTCCATATATGTTCGTTTTGCTGTTACAAAATTCAGGAGAATACATGAATTCAGACAGGTGCAACTCCGGCATAATAGGGGCACATTCCGACATAGGGACATCGGGCATCGCCTAGTTCATAGGACAAAGACCCATCCTGATAGAGAGGATCACAAGCCCCGAACGGGTCCTTACATTCAGCTTTTCAAACAGGGCGTCCCGGTAGCCCTCAACAGTGCGCCTGCTCAGGTGCATCTGCTCGGCTATTTCCTTATAACCAAGCTCCGTGCAGCAAAGGGAAAGGAATTGGACCTCCTTGTCGCTAAGGTTATAATCGTGCTTTTTAGGATCGTGTGCAATATGCACCAGCCTCCCGGATACCTGCTCGGAGTGGTAAAAGTTCTTGGTATGGATGGCAAGCAGGGCGGAGCGCAGTTCCAGAGGGTCCGTCTCCTTCAGGATATAGCCATTGGCGCCGGAGCGCAGCATTTTAATGATGCTGAACTCATGGTCGTACATGGACAGTGCCAGGATGCGGATATTTGGAAAGTTCGTACGCAGGTAACTGGCGGTCTCATAGCCATTCATCTCAGGCATGTTGATGTCGAGCAGGCAGATCTCCGGTTTCTCGGCAGCGGCTTGTATTTTTTCTATCAGATCCTTTCCATTCACGGCGTCGAAAATGACCCGGAACTCCCCGAAGGAATTGATCAATTCAATAACCCCTTTGCGGAGTATGGTGTGATCGTCGGCGATCGCGATCTTAATTGGTTGTGTTGTCTTCATGGTTGGTGTTTTTTAGCGGAATGCAGAGATGGACCATCGTACCATTGCCGGGCGAGGAGGTGATCTCCAGCTCGGCACCGAGCAGCTTTGCACGGTTGCGGATGTTACGCATGCCCAGGCTTTCGTTTCTGATCACGGCTGCAGGATCGAAGCCTACGCCATTGTCGGTAATATCCATCAGTAGTTCTTCGTCGCCGAAGAAAAGGGTCAGCTCCAGCTTATTGGCCTGCGCATGCTTCTGCACGTTCTGCATCACTTCCTGGACAATGCGGAACAGGAGCAGATTCTGCTCGCGGCTTAGCGGCACCACTTTCCCCATCACTTGGAACCGGCAGTCCATATCCGAGTTGGAGCGCATAAACTCCATTTCACGCTCCAGGGACGGTATGAGTCCTATCTCCTGCAGCAGCTCGCTGTTAAGGCTGTGGCTGATGTGCCGCAGGTCTCCGATAGCCTTGCTGACCAGCTCTTTTGAGTCGTCAAGCAGCCCCCTGCCCGTATCGTCCGCCAGGTGATCCGACAGGCGGAACAGGTACATTTTGGTGAGTCCGAGCAGCTGACCTACGTTATCGTGAATCTCCTCCGAGATCAGGGTCATACTTTGCTCCTGGACCTCCAGCCTGGTTGTCAGCAGGTCTGTCTGATGTTTGAACTCCAAAGCCTGCTTTTCCATTTTGCTTTTTGCCTGTCGCTGCTTCTGTATCACCAGCAGTACCACCAGCGAGATGGCGAAGATGGTCAGCAGGATAGTGCCGATGAAGTATACTACAATAATGTATTGCTCAGTCACCCGACGGAATCAGTTTCTTATAATTAATGAATACCATGGCAAACCCCAGGTACGTAAACAAGTTGATATAATAGATGGAATACTCGTATATCCTTTTCCACGGCGCGGTGAATTCATACGAGTAAGGGTCAAGACCCCAGTTCAGGAAGGTAAAGGACCAGAAAGTGACCAGCAGTGCTGTTACCCAAAACAGGGATTTGCGCAGCAGCCGGGTTTCATCTTCGAGCAACAGGAAGTAGAAGGCAGTCAGGCAAAGGGCGATAACACACATCGCCTCAAAGATGAGGAACACGGGACCGATGATCTTCATGGACCGTATAAAGATTGCATTGCTCAGCCAGAGCACAAGACCAGCCAGGCTCACTACCGTTCCTATCCGCTTTTTCTTGAGATAGGGAATGCTCTCGGTAAAATACCGGGTGATCATGAAAAGCTGCAACAGGTTATAGACATAATACACCTGTATATTGTTCCGGAACAGTGTGGCACTGGCCCAGGCAATGCTTTCCATGATGATCGTCGTCACGATCAGTATACCGAACCAGAGGTCACCCCTGCTCAAGGCCTTCTTATGCGAGAAAATGGCTATGGCAGTGGTGACCAGGAAAAACAAATAGATGATATAGAGCTTTGCTACCATCAGGGGAGTATTGCACTTAATTCATCGCAGAAATTAGGACAACGGTAGAAGTTATCATAGACCTGCGCATTATTAGGACCGCTGAAGATATATTGCTCGTTTTCGCTCATCCCCACCATTACGAGTGTAATTGCCGTCCCTACCATATGGGCGTCCACACCGTATTTGCCCTGGTTGATATAGTTAAGCTTGTGAGCGAGCATGAACTTCACGGTCGCGATCTTACCATGGCTGGTGTCATTCAGGAAATTACGCAGCGAGTCGGCATCAAACATCAGGTAGCGAAGCGTAGAATCATTGCTCGGATAGTTGATGCTGTTCAGATAGCTCTGGATCATTCTGTTTGCGCTGTCTTTTGAAATAAGTTGCGAATAGCCTGGTCCGCTAATGCGCTGTTCAGGTGCTTTTCCTTTTTTGTTGTTTGTATTCGTGTCAGGTTCAACGGGTTGTTTGCTGCAGGCAGCAACTAAAGCTGTGATCAGAAGTACGCCGGTCATTAGCTTGTTTTTCATGTTCAATAGTTTTGAAGTGTGATTAATCGTTTCTCAGTGTGTCATGCAAATCTACAGATGCAGGTGGGCGGGCATCACCGTTAAACGACGGTTTTTAACTCCGTTTAATGCCCATGGCTGACTGATAGTCCTGCCAATATAGGGTTTTTGGCTATTTGTCGTAGAGCGCAGCCGACATTTTTCCTCAAATGTTTCCGGGTGCCGAGCAAATCCTTTCCGGCTCGGTTGAATGGAATGCTGAAAATGGGTCTGGGGCTTCCGGCGTTTGCCGCTGAGCCTGGTTCTGATGGTGTATCCAACTGTATGTCAACGGCTATGCAGAACAGGCGGCGCCAATTGATGACAGGGTTTAAGCCCTGGCACGATGTTATTTACGGGTATAGTGTAAGATTGGACAAGAAGAAAAGAATAAGATCGGAAAGAAGAAAAGAAGAAGTTAGTTTTAGATGGATGATAAATGCAGGATGGATTTAGACTGAAGATGAATGTTGGGACGACAGATGAACAGGGATCAGGAGCATGGATGAAAGCGTGGACATGGCAGGCGGACGATGACAGGACGAAAGGATGAGCGTGGTTATATAGGATGAAGCATAGTAATGGAATAGATCTGGAGACGAACCTAAGCTGGAAAGAATGAGTACAAAACAGTGAGACTAATCGGACGAATCATAAAAAGCAGCCATTACCGGCTGCTTTTTTGTTTGTTAATATCCGGGAGCGCCACCGTCCTGGCACGAAAATGCTTATAAGTATTACGTACGATTGGACAATGGATCGGTTAGCACTAATAATAGATCAATAGAAGAACTTAAGAAAACAACCGGGAACCAAATACGACAATCGAGATAAAAAGGCGTCACTACGGTGGCGCCTTTTTGGTTTGTTTAGTCATTGCCTGGTACGCCTGGGTTGCTAAACGGTTTAAAAAACTTCCCGGCAGCAGGTAATATCAGCCGGCGGCAAAGCTGGAAAGCAAGCCACCCGCCCAGTACACCTGCTACCGATGAAACTGCGAGCAAAAGCGCAGTCTGGTCTGCCTTCCCGAAAAAATCTATAACAAAAGCCAGGAGCAGTCCCGCGCCCAGTCCACAGGTGAGAAAGCTTAAGAGGAAAAACCAGTAAAGCCCGGTTTTCAGGGAACGCTGCCTGTAGCCAATGAAAACCGACGCTGAAATGATCCCTGCTGCTGTCATCCCTGCAATGATCACCGCGACCATAATAAAGAACACTATAATGATGATCACCACTGCGGAAATGAGCCCTAATAACATTATCATAAAAAGAAACATAGGCGGATCTTCTGCGTCTACGTCCCCGACGCCCGCAGTACACCATATCAGCAGTACCCTCAATCGTTCATAAATACCTGTTATGTCCGGCCACATATCCCGAATCTAAGGATCAATGCTCAAATGAGATGAATGACGAACCTAAAATACTAAATTGTGAAAAACCGGATCATGCCTTATAATGAACTGCTGGCGGAAAGAGTAAGAAGGTCACTTGGCGGGGAGTCCATTGTGGAAGAGAAAAAAATGATGGGTGGACTTTGTTTTATGGTCAATGATAAAATGGCACTTGGTATTCTGAAGGATGATCTGATGGTCCGTATTGATCCTGCCGCGTATGAAGATGCATTGGAGCGCCGCGGATGCAGGGAAATGGATTTCACCGGTAAGGCAATGAGAGGTTTTGTATTTGTCGGACCGGACGGCACCGACCATTACCGGGATCTGAACTATTGGGTGCAGATGGCACTCGAATTCAATGCAAAGGCAAAGCCCTCCCGGAAAAAGAAGCTCGGTTCCTCCTGAGATATGCCTGCTAGACTTCAGAGCCGGCGGTCAATGGTGCCACTGTTCTCAATTTTTCGGCAGTGGTTTTCTTCTGCACTAAAATGTTAACCCGGTAATACAGGAACAGGCAGATGGCGATGGTGGCACAAACAAGATAGCCCAATGTGTCATAATGCAGGATCGGGCTGGCCGGCGTTTCCTGTGCCACGATCAGACCGGCGACCAACGAAGCGATACCGCCCGCCAGCTGCTGCAGCGAAGCATTGACGCTCATAAAGGCGCCCCGGTCCTGCATATCAGGTATCGCTGTAGTAAGGGCCGTACCCGGTATCATCCTGCTCATAATACCCATAAACAGAAAAACATTGACCAGTACTACCTGCCACAATGGTACAGGCATCAGGTTCGTGTATATCAATATCATGATGATGGCGAGTACCGAGCCATACGTAAACAGAGAAAGCTTCGGTACCCGGTCGCTGAGCTTGCCCACCGCCGGCATCACAACAATAGAGCTGATGCCCGTAAACAGGAATATGAGCGGCAGCTGCCCGGGCGCCATGCCTACATTGTTTACCATAAACGCACTGCTGAAAGGCATCAGCATAAACCCACCCAGCGACAGCACCGCCGTTGCCAGGAAGCCTGCCCGGTAGTTTCTTTTCGCAACTGTTTTCAGGAGATGACGGAAAGCATTATGCGGCTGACCATGTTGCAGGTGTGCGTCAATCGGTTTTACCTTCAGCAGTATAGCGGCAAAGATCACCGCGGCTACGCACACAATGATGAAAAACGGAGCGTGCCAGTCCCAGAGGTTTGCCAGATAGATGCCGGCTGGGATCCCAAGCACCTGGCTGGCAGCAAACGAAATTTGTACCATTCCGATCACTCGACCGCGCTGGTGAATAGCAAACAGGTCGGCAATAATGGCCATACCGATCGCACTGATCACGCCGCCAAACAATCCGGTCACAATCCGGGCTGCAAGGAGCAGATAATAAGTATTTGCCAGAGCACAGCCGAGCGTGCCGAGAATGAATCCGCTATAGAAGAAAAGAAGCAGCTTTTTCCGGTCAAAGCGGTCTGCGAATCCCGCCGCCAGGATTCCCGAAACACCGGCGCTGAAAGCATAGGAAGATACCACCGCGCCAAACATGGACGGTGTGATGGACATTGACTTGATCAGCATATCCCCCAGGGGTGACAGGACCATAAAGTCCAGCACAACGGTGAACTGCAGCAGGGCAAGCAGCAATACAATCAGTTTCTGATAGGAGCTGAAGGATACCCTGGCTCCGGCTACGTTCTGTGTCATGTGTTTTGGTGTTAGGAGAGGTCGGCGCAGTCAAAACCATGCTGCCGGATCAGTTCAATGATATCCTGGGGGCAAAGCTGTCGCGCCACCACCCGGAGCACTTTATCATCGTCGGTCAGGTCTACGCTCCAGGACTCGATGCCAGGATGCGTATCCATTATGCTCCGGATAGATCGCAGTTCCGCTTCAGAGATAATGTCTGTCTTGAAAACATGTATATGGTCCAGATTTGCCATGCCTGTTTTTGTTTCGTTCAATGGGATGTGGTTTGTTTTTCAGTACGTAGGGGACATTATTTCCTGAGTCCCCGGACCACAAGGTCGAATGTCTGCCAAAGTATTTTTTCATTCAGCCGGAACGGCCGCCCGCCCAAACTTCTCCCTTCCTGGTGGAACCGGATGAGATTATATAGGGGGGCGAAGGCAACGCTCCAGTATACCTCCAGAGGCAGGTCATCGATCTCTCCCCGCTTTACTGCGTTCTTCATAAATCTGCCCATCGTGTCCTTAAACATTGTTACCAGTCCTGAGAATATCCTGTCGTGATAGTTGCTCGATTTAAGCAGCTCCAGAAACTGTGCCGCAAGCGGATTCGCGAGCATATGTTTTGATCTGTTCTTCCACTGCTGCCGCAATCCTTCTTCAAATCCCGCGTCCGGATCGAAATCTTTAAGCACCGCCAGGCTCATCTTCTCCACCTCTTCCAGCGCTATCCTGATGATCAGGTCATCCTTGTCCTGGTAATAGATATAGAGTGTCGCAACCGAAATGTCGCATTCCCGGGCGAGCTTGTTCATACTGAACCCGTCCAGTCCCTGACGCACGATCAGCTCCATAGCTTTTTCCTTAACCAGCAGTTCCTTGTCTATGTCCCTTGTCCGCATTGAAGGGTACAAATATAAATGAATGCTCGTTTAGTTATATCACTGCAGCCCATAAAATGGGCTTTTTCCCTGTTTTCTTGATCTGGGTTAAGAAAATTTCTTATCACAGCGCATTTTTCAGGCTGTGGCAACCAGCCAAATTTGTATCAGATCAAAACCAGATTTTAATGAAACAGTTTTTCAAAACGTTTATCACGTCAGCCTCCCTGCTCGCCTCCTTCGCGGCGGGGGCACAGCCCGGCAAGTCTCATGAGTGGTATCGGGAACTCTCCGGTCCGGCACCGCATCAGAACCATACCGCAGACATGGTTGCCGAAGCCTCCGGAAAAACAATACTGACAGGTACAGTGGCCGTCCCGGCGGGGAACGGAGTATTTTTAAGAGGTATCTATACGGCGAGGGTCGACGCCGCCGGCAACCAGCTCTGGGAACAGGTCTACAAGGTGCCCGGCAATTTCCAGGAGCTTTCGTCCGCTGTGCGGCTGCATAAGAATGCTGTATATACGGTGGGACATTCCCGCAGGTTGGATGCAAGTGCGGCAAGGATCATTCTTCTTAAATATGACCTGAATACAGGCGATACCGTCTGGACACGTTTCCTGACACCGGCGAGCGGCTACATAGAGCAGGCAACCGATCTGGAGATCGATACCTCCGGCAATCTTTTTATCAGCGGATTTACCTACGAGACGTCCGGATCAGCTGTCCAGGCGGATTACCTTACACTTAAAGTTGACGGAACTACGGGCGATACGCTATGGCGCCGTACCTACAATGGTACCCTGTTCGCCAATGATCTGGCGATGGATGTTGCCGTTGACCCCTCCGGCAATGTGATCGCTACCGGAAGAAGCGAAGGTCTGCTCGGCGGCATGAGCAGCGAGTATGATGTTCTGACCATCAAATATGATCCGGATGGCAATGAGGTCTGGACCAGACGGCAGCCGGGTGAAGGGGTAGGTGACGATTTCGGCATGATGGTAATCGCCGACAGCGTTGGGAATGTCTATGTAAGCGCGCAGACCTTCGCCGTTAACGAGACGGTAAATCACATGACGGTGATCCGGTATCGGCCCGGTGGCGCGCTCTCCTGGAAGTATCATCATCTTGGTTCGGGACTGGGCACCGCATACAGGCAGCCAATCGCCCTGCTGCCCGAGGGCGGCGTAGTGCTTGCTGCAGGAACGGCGAATGGCATGACAACGATTGCGCTGGACTCTGCCGGGACAGAACACTGGATTCGCCATTACAGTCGCGCAGGGCTCGGAGACGAGGATGTGCCCATGCGTATTGCTACGAATGCGCAGGGCGAGGTGTATGTGACAGGTAAGAGCAGAGTATCTTCAACCGCCCTGGATGACATTACAACCCTGAAGTATGATTTTTCAGGCGTGCTGCGGTGGGCAGCTACCTATAACGGAGCCGGTAATGAGATCGATATAGCGAGAGCCGTCTCCCTCGATCAGTCCGGCAATATCTACGTCGCCGGAGATGTTACCAGCGCGGATGGTCACTATAAAATGGCGCTGCTTAAGTATAGCCCTGATCCGACGGTTGCCGATGATATCGATACTGATGTATCCCCCGATGTGTTTCCGAATCCCGCTACCGGCCCGGTAACTGTCCGGAATGGAAGCGAGCCCATAACAAACCTGAAAATACGCTCAGCGACCGGTTCGCTCGTGGCGGATCTCGCACCGGATGCCGCAACTGCAACATTCGATGTCAGCGGCTGGCCGGCCGGAATCTACCTCCTTGAGCTAAGCAGCAGGAGCGGGACCAGGTTTGCGCGTCTTGCAGTGAACCATTAATCAACCTGATCCAAAACAAATAAAGACACAAAAATGAAACAGCTATTAATTGTTATTTCCCTTGTGCTGGCAGCATTATTAGCCCTTCCCGCTGCCGGAAAAGCTCAGTGCAATGTAAACCCCGCAATAACACGCACTGTTTCGGGGTTCCTCTGCCCCAATACATACGACACGCTCAGCACCGGCACATTCGACAGTTACCAGTGGCTGCGCGACGGTCAGCCGATCGCAGGAGCTACGAGCCAGCAGCATATTATTGATGCGTTCTGGGGTACTCCCGGGGTCTACCAGGTAATCGTAACGCTCAATGGATGCACCGACACTTCCGCTCCCGAGAGCATCGATGGATATGCTTTTCTCGGGTTGACGATCACCGCCACGGGCGCCTTTGCCATTGATCCGGACTTCCGCCTGATCATCTGCGACTCAACGGAGTTTGACGGTGCCGACTCCGTCTGGCTTTCGGTGAATATGCCCTATAACACGATGCCTCAATGGTACCGTGACGGCATTGCTATTCCAGGCGCGACGAGCCTGCAGCTTCTTGTCAAAGAATCCGGGGAATATAATGTGGAGGTAGCACCCGCTGCCTGTCCGGACTTCCGCGTCATGTTGCAGGATCCCCAGGTGGTTGTGCTGAAACATCCGGTCCGCCCGCTGATCGTACAGGCAGGTGCCGGGCTCAAAGCCACACCTGCGTCAGCTTACCATGGCTACCAGTGGTACCTGAACGGACAGCCCCTGAGCGGAGCAACCGATAGTGTATACCACCCTGCCGTTTCCGGAACGTATACCGTCAGTGCCATTGATACCTTCTGTATGCCCCTCAGCCTGCCGTTCGATTATGTTCTCACCGGTGTGGACGATCTGTTGGAACATGAGCTTCTGAACTTTCCGAACCCTGCTTCCGGTGTTGTCCATGTCTCTTTCTCCCGCCCATTCACAGCGGGTCTATATACAACCGATGGGCGGCTGGTCCAGCAGCTGCAGAGCGCAGATGGCAATATTGCCATTTTGCCGCCGGCGCCCGGTATTTATTATTTACAGGTAGGCACAAAGGATCGGAAGATCAACAGGAAGATTGTGGTTCATTAGGGTGTTTTGGTTTTAAATGGCCCGGGCGTCGAAGGATATCCCGGGCCATTTTTGTTCCGGTGCTAATCCGGTTGCCGGTCAGCACCGGTACGTTCCAGCATCCAGCCCGGGTATTCCGGTGTGAGCCTGCTGATCCCGTCCAGCGTATCCAATTCTTCTGTAGTGAAGCGCACATCTGTCGATTTCAGGTTGTCCTCCAGCTGCTCCGGTCTGTTGGCACCGACAATGACGCTGGTTACTGCCGGCTGGTGCAATAGCCAGGCAAGCGAAAGCTGGGCGACCGTTGCACCTTTTTCCGCGGCCATGGGGCGAAGAACATCGATAATGTCAAAGCCCTTGTTTTTGTTCAAAGGAGGGAAATCCCAGTTCTCATTCCTTCTTCCTTCCTCCCCGGTAGCATTTCGCTGGTACTTGCCGCTCAGGAACCCTCCTGCCAGCGGGCTCCAGACCATCAGTCCAAGCCCCTGGTCCTGTAACAGCGGAATAAGCTCCCGCTCCAGATCGCGTCCTGCAATTGTATAGTACGCTTGCAGCGAAACAAACCGTTCGTAGTCTTTATACTGCGAAAAAGCCAGCGCCTTCATCAGCTGCCAGGCTGCCATATTGCTGGCGCCTATATATCGCACCTTTCCGCTGCGTACCAGGTCATCCAGGGCACGGACCGTTTCTTCTACCGGGGTCAAAGGGTCATAGCTATGAACCTGGTACAGGTCTATATAGTCTGTCTTCAGCCTGCGCAGGCTCTGGTCGGCCTGTTCCATAATATGCTTCCGGGTAAGCCCCTTGTTATTCGGGCCGCTGCCCATGGTGCCTCTCACCTTTGTTGCCAGTACAATTTCGTAACGGTTTAGCCCCAGGTTGTGTAGCGACTGCCCGGTGATCTCTTCCGACAATCCTTCAGAGTATATATTGGCAGTGTCGATGAAATTGATGCCCGCGTCTACGGCGCGTTTTACCAGCTGGTCAGCCGTCTGCTGGTCCTGGCTGCCGATAACTTTAAAATACCCTTTCCCCCCAAATGTCATCGTGCCCAGGCACAGCTCCGATACTTTTAGTCCTGTTTTTCCAAGTAGTTTATACTTCATGTTTTTGCTGTTAGGAAAGCAAAGCTAGTGGCGGCAATGCCTGCAGGCAGTCGCCTCTTCAAAGTAAAAACTATAAAAATCAAAGGGTCAGCCTCCGGAACGACAAGGGGGTAGTGCCCGTATTTTTCCGGAAGTAATTGTTGAAATAATTGGGATAGCTGAAACCTAGACAATAAGCGATATCAGCGATGGAAAGGTCGGTGTGCCGGAGCAGTGCCTTGGCTTCCACAAGTATCCGTTCGGAAATGTGCATGGAGGTAGGCTTGCCCGTTATTTCTTTCACGGCATGATTCAGATGGTTGACATGCACACAGAGGCTGGCCGCATAGTCGCCCGCCTTTTTTAGCTGCAATGCCTGCCCGGGAGCGGCGATGGGGAATTGCCGTTCCAGCAGCTCCAGGAACATGGCGGTAATCCTTTCGGAAGCATTGTGATAATGCACTGCATGTGTCGCCGGCTCCATTTTCATCGCTTCATGGATGATCAGGTGTACATAGTTTCTGATCACATCCATGCGGTGCACATATCCGGAGCGGTATTCCTCAAACATCCGGTCGAACATTGATTTTATCAGCAGTTCCTGAGAATTGTCCAGCAGGAACACGGGATTGCCGCCAATGCGGAAAAGCGGAGCATCCTGCAGGGATGTAACCCGGCCGTCAGCTTTCAGGAAATCCTCCGTGAAAATGCACATAGACCCTCCATCTACCTGCTCGCTTTCATAAGAATAAGGGACTCTGGGGTTCGAAAAGATAAGTGCAGGCTGGTCTATCGTGATCGTCCTTGTCGCATAGTGTATCCTGCCCGCGCCAACGGTCATCCAGATCTTGTAATAGTCCCGGCGACTATAGGGAAGCGCTTTTTTGCCAGTCTCGAACCGGTGGACCCTAACCAGTTCCGGACTACCGGGCGCCCGGTTGAATACCCCATTGAATGACTCGCTGGCTACAGTCTGCTCCATGCTGTGAAATTACGGAAATCAAATAAGATCGTAGGCAGTAGGCAGTAGGCAGTAGGCAGTAGGCAGTAGGCAGTAGGCAGTAGGCAGTAGGCAGTAGGCAGTAGGCAGTAGGCAGTAGGCAGTAGGCAG
>Ga0196964_10001337_pt1 | contig 12589 bp, 7 predicted proteins | sample S1_10metaG_FD_148615 | JGI IMG/M metagenome (GOLD analysis project Ga0196964, IMG submission 148615) | Soil microbial communities from Anza Borrego desert, Southern California, United States - S1_10 | ecosystem: Environmental > Terrestrial > Soil > Desert | place: USA: California | collected...
AGTCCAACGCCAACATCGTCATTGGACCGGAAGTCGCCGGCGAGATATCGATGCGCCTGGAGAACGTGCCGTGGAACGACGCCCTGAACATTGTCGTCCGCACGCTCGACTTCGTTGCCGTCCAGGAAGCCAATAACACGATCCGCATCACCAGCCCGCAGAAGATTGCGCAGCAACTGGACCTGCGCATCTTCCGCCTCGCGTACGTTTCACCGGAAGGCGCCAAGTACACGGCCGTGCTGAACAGCGAATTTGCGCAACGCCAGACGTCGAACGATCAGGCAGCCGCCGGCTCAACTCTGATCGACGTATTGACGAAAGTGAAGAGCGCCCAAGGCTCAATCTCGTTCGAGAAGCGTTCCAACGCTCTGGTTGTACGCGATACCAGCACCATTCTCGACCAGATGCAGAACCTGATCGACAAGCTGGACGTGCCGCCGAAGCAGATCCACGTCTCTGTGAAGCTGGTCGAACTCTCCGACAGCGACACCGAGCGTCTCGGCGTGAACTGGAACCAGGGCATTCAGTTCGCCCTGTCGCCGCTTTCGAGCTGGAGTTCGGCGTTCCCGTTTGATGTTAGCAACGGCCTTTCGAAGTCGGTGCTCGGCGATCTCACCGTCGGTAGCGCGAACTTCCGAGCAATCGATCCAATCACTAACGCGATCACTACTGGTACCGATATCTTCAGTCTGCGCCGCGCTGTGAACAACGGCGGCACGGCCCTGACAGGATTCGGACCCCAGCTCGCGCTCGGATCGATGGGTTTCCGCTCGACCAACGCACTGTTCGAACTTTTCCGCACGAAGACCTCGGGTCGCGTCATCCAGGCGCCGCAGCTCATCGCGCTCGACAACGAAGAAGCGACCATCCAGGTCGGCGAACTGGTACGCTACGCCGAATCTTTCGTGGCGAACACGGAAGGCGGCGGCAACGTCTCTGGGTTCCGTGAAGCCGGCGGCTCGCCGATCAAACTTGGCTTGCAACTCCTGATCATCCCGCATGTCACTGGGCCCGAGAACAACGTGCTGATGACAGTGATTCCGAAGACTGAAAACTTCAGCCTTGACCGAGGCGGCGGCGGTGCTCCCGCGGGCTTCCAGCGCTTCATCGGACCTGACGGCATCGCGCTCGACCTGCCCCAGACCAACCAGCGCATCGTCGTTACGAAGATGATGCTGCGAAACGGTGAGACGGGTGTGATCGGCGGCCTGCGCAACGAACGCGAAGATCTCTCCGAGGTCAAGGTGCCGGTCTTCGGCGAGATTCCGATTCTCGGCCGCCTGTTCCGGCACAAGAGCCGCAGCACGACGGGTAGCAACCTGCTGGTCTTCGTCACGCCGACGATCATCGACTTCCACGAGACGGATCAGTTCCGCAAGGAGCTGGAGAAGATTCGTTCAGATTTCTCCGGACCGCTGACGCCGTTTGCGGAAGAGGCTGCGACGAAGTAAGGAGCAGCGCAGGGTTTAGCCTGATATTAGCGCCCCGTTCAAACGAACGGGGCGCTTTATTTCCCCTTCTTAAGCCGATTCAGCGCTTGACCTTTCCGGCCAGTCGTGGAGAGTACTGCGCAGGATTTTCTTGCCGGAGACGTTCCGGCATCGCTCTAATGCGTGGGTCGATGGCACGCGGCGCGCCGTGAAACTCGTGAGTGCGCCTCGCCTTTTTCCCCCGCCCTGACCCGGGGTGGTCCCGGGCTGTAAAAGATAACAGGATCTGATCGCGCGCGGCGCAGCCTGAGAATTTTTCGGCGCCGAACTCAAGCGCGGGTCTTTGCCCCGACTGGCGAAGCGCCGCTGCCGAAGAAGAACGCTGTTTGACACGCTGCGAATGATCCACCAAAAGGTCGAGATCCGCTTCGAAAAGGGTGAAGCGATACGCTTCATCTCGCACCATGACCTCATGCGCGCGATCATGCGCGCTGCCCGCCGGGCGAAGCTGCCGGTGCGGCTGACGGAAGGCTTCAATCCCCGTCCGCGCATCGTCTTTCCCGTGGCCCTGGAGGTCGGCATTGCGTCCCTTGACGAAGCCGTGGAAATCGAACTCACTCAATGCATTCCGATCGAGGACATTGCTGCACGGCTTTCCTCCAGTTTTCCCCCGGGGCTGACAATCAAGGCGGTGAAGGAGCTCCCTCCTCAGAGGGCAGGCCAGACGCCGCGCCGGATCGAGTACCGTCTGCATCTTCGGGAGGCGGGGATCCAGGTGCCTCAGCAACGCCTTCAGGAACTCCTCAGCCAGGCCGCGCTGCCCTTCCAGCGGGAGCGGGAGAAGCACACCCAGGCCGTGGACCTAAGGCCGGCGATCATCGACATCAGCATCGACGCGGACGGCGATTTGATCGCCGCCGTGGCTCCCGGCCCCAGGGGTTCGGCCCGGCCGCTGGAAATTCTCAGCCTGCTCCTGAATCAGCCGGTCAGCAGCCTGAAACACGTGAAGATGACGAAGCTGAAGATGGAGTTGGAAGCGCCGCCGGGTCTTTCGGAGGAGGCGCTGAGGGAGCGCGAGGTCCTGCTGCGGAAAGCGGCGGCTCAATCCAGCACGACGATTCCAGTGACGACGGCGCCGACGACGGAGAGTACGAGTCCGACGACGGCTCAGAACAGGGAGGCGTAAACTCGCCACAGGGCGGCTACCCCGCGCCGGACTACGAAGAGACGCCCGAAGACCGCGCCGCTGCGCGCCGCGCTGGCCAGATCGTCGAAGACATTTTGAAACGGAGCGGGCCGGGGCAGCCATTGCCAGCCGCCCGCCCGTACGGGCAGCATGGCCATCGGCACAAGAACCAGCAGGGCCAGCAGGGGCATCGCGACAATCAGGATCGCCGTGGTCGGCGCAGACGCCGCCGCCGCGGCCGGGGCAACGATCAACAGCAGCGCCAGGGCTACGGACATCAGCCCGGCTTTCAGCAGCAGGCGCGTCCTGAACGTTCGGAGCGTCCGGAACGTTCGCAGCAGGCCCCGATGCAACACTCGCCTGTTGCGCCAGCCGCACCAGTCCAGTCCGCCGCTGTAGTGGCTCCGCCAGCACTCAGCGAACAGCCGATTCCTGAGACGCGAGAAGAGATCGCGGCCGGCAATGTGGTTGCCAGCGCCGGGCCGATGGACGTGTCGCCTGAGAATCTTCCTACGGAAACGATTGCAGCGAACGGCAGCGTTGATACTGAAGCGGATGCAGGCGCAACGGCGGAACTCGAGCCCGGCACGGATCACGAAACAGATACCGCCGTCGTGGCGGAACACGAAGCCGAATCGGCTACCGCGGAAGCAACACCCGAAACGCCGGTTGCCGAAGCGACTCAGCCCTCCAGACCCAGCGAATCACAGCGCCAGCGGCGCGAGCAGCGCCCGCCGCCTCCCCCGGTTCGCAAAGTCGTGCTGTTGAATTCAAACGAGCCGGGTGAAGTGCGCGTCGCGATCCTGGAGAACGGCGAACTCGCCGAGATCTTCATGGAACGCAAGAGCCGCATGCAGCAGGCCGGCAACGTCTATAAGGGTCGCGTGGTCAACGTCGAGCCGTCGCTCCAGGCCGCATTCATCGACCTCGGCACCGAGAGGAATGGATTCCTGCACGCATCGGACGTGATCGCCAAGCAACACATGGACGTGCTGAGCATCGAGACGCGGCATGAGAACGGTGCGCCGAATGGACAGGCCGTTCCGAACGGTGAAGCGCCTTCAGCGCCCAACGGAGGAGCTCAGCCCAACGACAGCCAACACGTGGTTCAGCCAGGAAGCGGCCAGCAGGGTGTAACGCCGATCCTCGCGGCGCCACAGGGCGGCCAGCAGATGCAGCAAAACCAAGGGCAAAGCGGCAAACGCCGCCGGCGCCGCCGTGGGGGACGGGGACGCTCGGGCCGCGGCCGGCCGCAGTTCGCCGCGCCGCTCGTTGCTCCCGGATCAGGGGCGCCCGGTTCAGCGCAGGTCGCGCCAGAAAATGCCGTGACTGATGCCGTCGCCACCGCGCCTGCACCAGCGGAAAGCGCGCCAACCTCAACGGTCAACTCTGCAGGGACACCAGCAGAAGGGGAAACTTCAGCAGCGGCGGCTTCCGAAGGCGTTCCGCAGGTAATGTCCGATGCGCCGGCAGTACTAAACGCGGCCGCGTCCGTCGAAGCTTCTTCGGCGACACAGCAGAGTTCTGAAGCGCCCAGCCCTGCGGCCGTTGAGGAAACATCGGAGTCATTGCAGGAGCCCGACGACGACGCCGCTGCGGATGAGGCCGACGAGCCGGAAGAAGACGACGACGTAGAGGCCGAGACCGAATCTTCGGCGGTTGCTGCGCAAGCGAACAATGACGCGCAGGCGACGGAAGCAGGGCCTGCTGCGGAAGCATCGGCTGCCGATGATGACGGTGATGACGAATCAGACGAGCACGCCGACGATTCGACGCCGACACCCGAATCGGTCGTCGCTGCGCCCATCGAAACGCAATCGGCTGACGTTCAAAGTATCGACACAGAAGACATAGAGACCGAGATTGACTCTCAGGATGCTGAGGTCGAGCCCGCACCGCTCAGCGACACAGAAGCTGCGGCAGAAGCCGAGCTCGCGAACGCGGAGGTTCTCGCCGAGCACCCAGAGACAGAAATTGAGGTCGAAGCCGCTCCGACCCCAGGCCAGCCGCAGCAGCAGCGCGGCCGTGACCGTCACCGCCGGCAAGGGCGCAGCGGGCGCGAACGTCCAGAACGAAGATACACCGTCCAGGAGATGCTCCGCGAAGGGCAGGAGATTCTCGTTCAGGTCGCCAAAGAAGGCATGGGGCAGAAAGGCCCCGCGCTGACGATGTATCTCAGCATTCCCGGCCGGTACCTCGTGCTGATGCCCGCCGTTCACAGATTGGGTGTATCGAAGCGCATCGAAAACGAAGAGCAGCGCCGCGCGCTGAAAGACGCGCTCTCCGAACTCAACCCGCCCGAAGGCATGGGTGTGATCGTTCGCACCGCAGGCACCGGGCGCAGCAAAGAAGAGCTGCATCGCGACATGAATTACCTCATGCGCATCTGGGACAGCCTGAAGTCCAAGGCGAAGATGGTGCGCGCTCCGGCGTTGATCTACCAGGAAGGCGACGTGGTGACGCGCGTCTTCCGCGATGTGATCACCGAGGATGTCTCTGAAATCATCATCGACGACCCGCTGACGATGGAGCGCGCGCGGGAGTTCCTGCGCGAGAACTCGCCCGGCAGCGAGCACAAACTGAAGCTGTACACCGATAGCGAGCCGCTCTTCCACCGCTACGGCGTCGAGCAGCAGATGCAGCGGCTGTTCAACCGCAAAGTCAACCTGCGTAATGGCGGCTCGATCGTGATCGAGCAGACCGAAGCGCTGGTCGCGATCGACGTCAACACCGGGCGTTTCCGCGAGCGCCGCACGCAGGACGAGACCATCCTCCAGACGAATCTCGAAGCGGCGCGCGAGATCGCCCGCCAGCTCCGCCTGCGCGACATCGGCGGCCTCGTGATGATCGACTTCATCGACATGGAAGTGCCCGAGCATCGGCGGCGGGTCGAGCGTGAACTCAAAGCGCATCTGGCGCGCGACAAGGCGCGGATTAACGTGCTGCCGATCAGCACGCTGGGCGTTGTGGAGATGACGCGACAGCGCATCCGCCACAGCCTGCGCAAGACGCTCTTCGAGCGCTGTACGTTTTGCTCCGGATCGGGGCACGTCAAATCATCTGAATCGCTGGGTCTCGAGATGCTGCGCGAAGTGAAGAGCCAGCTCAAAGATCCCGCCGTCAAGCGCGTGCAGGTGCGCTTGCATTCGCACGCGGCATACGCGATTCTCAATCTGTTCCGGAAGGAACTGGTTCGGCTGGAAGAAGCCAGAGGCGTGAGCATCGAGGTCTGTGGAGACCCCTCCGTGCCTCTCAGTCAGATCCAGGTGTCGACCGCCAGGGCCGGCGGTGAGTTCGTGTTGAAGAAAGTGAGTGAGGTGGACGACTATGTACGCAATTCTTAGTGACCGCGGGCGCCAGTACAAAGTGCAGGAGGGCGACCTCGTGCAGGTGGACCGCATGAAAGGCGACAAGGGCGCGCAGGTCACGTTCGACCAGGTGCTGCTGGTCGGCGAAGACGGTGGCAAGGTGAAGGTTGGCTCGCCAAGCGTCTCCGGCGCCAAAGTCACCGGCGTGGTCGAGGACCACATCAAGGGTGAGAAGCTGATCGCGCACCATCGCGTGCAGACCAACTCGCTCGGTCGCCGCCGCGGACATCGGACGCAGTACACGGTCGTGCGGATCCAGAAGATTCAGGGCTAGTCGTTTGTGGATTTCTGGAGAGTGGAGGCACGCCGAGACTCATCGGCGTGCCTCGTTCTTTATGCTCTTGTGAAATCTTTTTGCGAGAATCTTCACCTTGAGCGCAGTCTTTCTTGACGAGACTCAAAGGGCGTGTAGACAAGGTGTTCTGGCTCGAGGCATTCCTTCACGATGGCTGCTCCGCCCGCCGAATTGATCGTCACTGGCCCGGACGGTGTACCCGCCAAGTACAAGCTTGGTGATAAGGCAGTCATTGGCCGCCATCCCGAATGTGAAATCATCCTTACCGATCCGATGTCCTCGCGGCGCCACTGCAAGGTGGAGAAGACGCCGACCGGTTACGCCGTCGAAGACAATGGCTCGGCGAACGGCACGCTCCTGAACGGTGAACCGCTGAAGGTGCGCCAGCCGCTCAAGAACGGCGACACGATTCAGATCGGTTCGACGCTGCTCGTCCTTCGCGTCGACGTTGGCGCGCGTGCCTCCGGCGGGAAGGGCGGTGGCTACGAATCGCCGCTCTCGATCGTCCGCCTGGAAGACGAAGCCGGGAACACGCCCTCGTTCGACTTCGCACAGAAGGCCGATGCGGGCGTTTTGTCCGATGAAGAAGCCAAGAGCGCCGATGTCGGCAAGCTCAAGCGCGTCACCGAGCGCCTTAAGCTGCTGGTCGAAGTCGGCCAGGCGATGGGGACGTCGATCAACCCGCACAAGCTGCTCTCAACCTGTCTCGACAAGCTGTTTGAAGTCTTCCCGCAGGCCGACCGCGGCATCATCGTGTTGTACGGCCCCGACGGCTCGCTGCCGACGACGCTGTCTTCCGAAAAGGACCAGGAAGAGGTGCTCGACCGCCGCAAGGGCGCGATGACGCGCGTGAAGTTCCGCAGCACAACCAGCCAGGACAACGAGATCAAGCTCTCTCGCACGGTTGTCAACCGCATCCGCAAGGAACGCCAGTCGGTGCTGGTCTCCGACGCGAGCGGCGGCGACGCGGCGGGGCTGTCGCTGGCGAAGTTCGAGATCAAGTCGCTCATGGCGTGCCCGCTGTTGATCGACAAAGACGATCTCGGACTTATTCAGCTCGAGACCAAGAGTCGCCTTCAGGCATTCAACCCGGATGACCTCGGCGTGCTCACTGCCGTCGCGGGCCAGGTCGCCGTCGTCATTCGCAATGCCGAACTGGCGCTCAACGCCGCGGCCGCAGCCGCGCAGCGTGAGAATTTGTCGCGCTTCCTCTCGCCGAACCTGGTCGATGAAGTGCTCAAAGGCCACCTGAGCGTGCAGCTCGGCGGCACCGAGAAGAAAGGCACGATCTTCTTCTCGGACATCGTCAGCTTCACCAAGCTCGCGGCAAAGATGAAAGCGCAGGACGTCGTCACGCTGCTGAACCGCTACTTCACGGTGATGCAGAACATCATCTTCCGCCGCGGCGGGTCGATCGATAAATGCGCCGGCGACAACATCATGGCGCATTGGGGCGTCGTTGGCGACCAGCCGGATTTCACCGCCCAGGCAGTGACGGCTTCGGTTGAGATGCAGAACGCGCTCTTCGCCTTCAACCGCGACGAAGCGCGCAAAAAAGAGATCGTTCTGCCGCCGGTGCCGCTGGGACACGGGCTGGGCCTGAATACCGGCATCGTCTGCGCTGGAAACATCGGCTCGGATCGCAAGATCGAATTCACCGTTATTGGCGATGCCGTGAACCTCTCGGCGCGCATCGAAGCTATGGCCGGCCGCTTCCAGACGTTCGTGGGCGAACCGACGTGGCAGGAAGTGAAAGATCGCGTCTTCGCCATTCGCATGCCGGATCTGCCGGCGAAGAACGTCGACCATCTGCTGCCGGTGTACTCGGTCCGCGGCATCATTCCGCCGAAGGGAAATCAGGAGCACGAAGGCGGCGCGCTCTCGACGAACGATCTGCTCTTCTCGCTGCCGTGTTTTCTTGAAGGCGCTGACATGAAGGTGCCCGGCATGGTCACGCGGCTCGTTCGTGGCAACACCACCGGCACCAAAGTGTACCTGCAGAGCGAACGGGAAGTGCCGGTCGGCAAGCCAGTGAAGCTCATCTGGGACCTGCCGGAGATCCCGAGCCTCCCGGCGCTCGAAGCCGAAGTGGAGCGCTGGATGCCGCTTGAAGAAGTCAAAGCGGCTTCTTCCGACACGCAGCGCACGCCCCCGCCGCCGGCGCTGACGCAGACAGCGACGGACCAGCCGCAGGCGAAGAGCGGCACCGCCGTCTTGCCAGTCGGTTTGCCGCCGGGAACCGTCGTGTTGAAGGTCGCGAACCTGCCAGCAGGCATCAGCGACTGGGGACCGGGCACGCTGCTCAAGTCCGACCTCAAGAGCCACGAAGATATCGTGCGCGCGTAAGTCGAACCCAGAGAATGTAGCGCATGCTTAGCTTGCGCCGCGTGTCGGCTGCAAATGAGCGCGCTGAACGAACTGATCCTTCATTTACATAAAGAGGAGTTGCCATGCCCAAGCGAATTCTTTCCGGTGTTCAGTCCTCCGGAAAACTGCATCTCGGGAACTACTTCGGCGCGATCAAGCAGCACATCGAGCTGCAGAACATTCCTGATACCGAGCGCTTTTATTTTATCGCGGATTTTCATTCGCTGACTACCGTGCAGGACCCTCCGCGGCTGCGCGAGCTGATCAATGACGCCGCCGTCGACTACCTCGCGCTAGGCCTCGACCCGCAGAAGTCCGTCTTGTTCCGGCAGAGTGATGTGCCGGAAGTGCAGGAACTCGCGTGGCTGCTCGCGTGCGTGACCGGCATGGGACTGCTCGAACGTGCGCACAGTTACAAGGACAAAGTAGCCAAAGGCATCGAGGCCAACGTTGGACTCTTCTATTACCCCGTCCTGATGGCGGCCGACATCCTGATCTACAAATCAAACCTGGTCCCGGTGGGAAAAGATCAGATCCAGCACATCGAGATGACTCAGGACATGGCCGGATATTTCAACAACCGCTTTAAGACTAAGATTTTCGTGCGGCCGGAAGGAAAACTTAGCGAGACGCCGAAAGTGCCCGGCACCGACGGTGAGAAGATGAGCAAGTCGTACGGCAACACGATCGACCTTCAGGCCAACGAGAAAGAGCTGAAGAAGGTGATCATGAGCATCAAGACCGACAGCGCGCCGGTCGAGGCTCAGAAAGACCCGGACAAGGACAATATCTTCGCGCTGTACTCGCTCATGGCGACGGCGGAGGAGCGTGACGCGCTCTCGCAGCGCTACCGTGCCGGAGGCATGGGTTACGGCGACGCGAAGAAGGTGCTGCTGGAAAAGACTGTGGCGTACTTCGCCGAGTACCGCGAAAAGCGCGCGAAGCTGATCGCGAAGCCCGATGATGTTCAGGACGTTCTGCGCGAAGGTGCGAAGAAAGCGCGCGCGGTCGCGCGGCAGACGCTGGACGAAGCGAGGCAGGCGTGCGGACTGGCATGACGCCGTGGCAAAACGCCATGCGCACGTGCGTAAAAGGGGTTGACTGCCCCTCAATCAAATATATGCTCCATCGGTTCACTTTGTTTCGACCGTGTGTGGGGCGGCCGGATGCGTCGTTCGTGGGGTAGTTTTTTGATTGCTGCCGTGTGCATTAGTCTTTGCACCGAAACGCTTTACGCCGCCTCCCCCGCTGTCGAAGATCTCAAAGCTGAAGTCGAACGCCTTCGCAAAGACATCGCAGCGCGCGAAGATATCAAGCTCTCGCCTATTACAGATACGGATCAACACCTTAGTGGGCGCTACGGTCCGAACGCGGAAGTTGTGACGCGTGGCGATGGCGTCAAACTCGAGATCTCCGGACTGCTCCAAGTCTGGTATCAGCACGTTGACAATGACACGGTGGGCGTCACGACGGCGGGCTTCGGCTTCCCGCCCAACAACGCCACGCCGATCATTCTTCCGGAAGGCAATGAAGGCAACGACAACGACACGTTCCGCATCCGGCGTTCGGAACTGCGCTTCAGCATCGACGTCCACAAGCACGTGTCGGCGTTCGTGATGATCGATCCCGCGCGAGAAGCGAACGATTCGTTCTATCCAATCCCGACGCTGCCGCGGCACAATATTCCGTCTGGGGGCATTGCGAACGGCGTCGATCGGATCACGCCGGTCCAGAGCGGCATCGTGCCCTCGGAGGTGCTAAGGCCCCGGCTGCTGCAGGACGCATTCATCACCTTCAAAGACGTCGTGCCGCATCACACATTCCTAATCGGGCAGTTCAAGCCGCCGGCGGGTGAAGAAGCGTGGCGCAATTCAGGCGCTCTCGATTTCGTCGAACGCGCGATGGTCACCGGGATCAACAACGTCCGCGACATCGGCGCGATGGTCAATGGCAACTGGCTCGATGGGCGCGTGCAGTATTACTTCGGTGTGTTCAACGGCCCCTCGGGGACGGTGCTGACCGATCCTGAGTTGACCGAAGCCGGCAACCGCAGCGACGACAACGATGCGAAAGACTTCGGCTGGCGCCTGTCCGTACGCCCCGTGTGGAGCAACGAGAAGTGGTATGGCCGGCTGGAACTCGGCTACCACCGCACCGACGGCGAACATGGCGAAGCCGGGCAGGAGTTCGATCCGGACTTCTCGCTGAACGCGCTGAACATCGAACGGACGTCGATCTTCCGCCAGGGCGCCTGGGCCTGGTATCGGCCGAGCGGACCCGTGCGCGGCTGGTGGCTGCGCGGCGAATGGGGACAGGGCCATGACCGTTACGGTTCGGGCGCGCTGACAGGATTGCTCGGCACGGGCAGCGTGGACCTGGGCGCCACAGGCGCGCGCGGCGGGCAGGGTTTTACGCAGCAGAGGCCTACACCGGTGACCGCGAGCGGCTGGTTCTTCTCTACAGGCTACTACATGCCCGAGTCGATCTTCGCGGCGGGCTTGAAAGACGGGAACTGGGCGGAGAAAGCGCTGTACAACATGGAGTTCGCGTTCCGCTATGAAGTCTACGAGAACGTTGCGATGGAAGATCTCGTCCAGCCTGACCGGCACACAGACCAGTTTAAGACGCAAGCGTGGACGATGGGGCTGAACTACTACCTGCAAGGTCGCGGGACCAAAATTCAGGCAAACTATATTATAGTGGACGATCCGGCATCGGCGAACCCGCTTAGGGGACTGCGCGAGGTGCAAAATAATATTTTTGTCGTGAACTTCCAACTCAGCTTCTAGCACTAAGAGCAACGGCGGGTACAATCTACCGCCGCTACAAACGCAACTTTAATCCAACGCAGAGTGACACTTTGCGTTGTAGGTATTGATCATTCTCAACAGTGTAGATGAGAGAACTATCTACACGTGCAGAAACGGACACAGCTAGGGGAGCCTCGTGATGAATTCGAGCGTACGCAACTATGTATTGTCGTTGTTCTTTTTGTTAACCATGTTCACTGGAAGCGTGGTCACGGCGGCGGACAAAACTTTTGATAACGGAGGCGGTGCCGGTGACGGCAAGTTTAGCACAGCCACCAACTGGGTAGGCGGCGCTCTTCCGACGGCCGGCGACAACTTAATCATCGCTGCCAACTGCGATGTTGATGCCGCAACCAGCAACCTGGTCTACGGAAATCTGACAATCAACGCAGGCTTCACGCTGACGTGGTCGGCCGCCGTGACTCTCGATGTCAACAACGTCAGCGCGGGCGGCGCCACGGGGACGATCACGCTGAACAACGGCACGCTTCAGGTTCGAGGCGCCGTGAACACGACCAACCTCGCTTTCAGTTCTGGCGCGGCAGGGACTGTCGTTTACACCAGCCCAACGTCAGTTGTCATTGCTCCCTTCACGTACGGTAATTTGACGCTGAACGCGTCGAGCGTTTTCGATTTGAATTCGGCGAGCGTGACGGGCGCCCTGAACGTCCAGGCTGGCACGTTGAACCTGCTGGCAGGCGCATCGCTTACCGTCTCGGGGTCGACGACCATCGCAGGCACGATTCAGTTCAACGGAGCGCCGGGCACGGTAGAGTTTCAGGGCACCGTCACCGTCACAGGTGCATGGAACAACGGCGCCAACTGGAACGTGACACTCAAGAACGGGCTTGACCTCTCGAATGTCACATCGTTCACGTCTGGAACCGGGACATATTCGTTCACGACAAACGCGGCACAGACACTGGCGACCGGAAACATGGCGCGCCTGTTTGAAGCCATCGACGTGGGCGCTGGCGTCGTGCTGACGGCGACGCAGAGTGGTGTCACAGGCGAAGTCCGGATCGCGACTACTCTGTCCGGAACGGGTACCTACAAGAACTCGGCGTTGCTCGGATTTAACGGCTCGTCCATCGGAGCGACACTCGACGCCACGCCAGCGGGCAATCAGGTGC
>Ga0196964_10001338_pt1 | contig 12583 bp, 8 predicted proteins | sample S1_10metaG_FD_148615 | JGI IMG/M metagenome (GOLD analysis project Ga0196964, IMG submission 148615) | Soil microbial communities from Anza Borrego desert, Southern California, United States - S1_10 | ecosystem: Environmental > Terrestrial > Soil > Desert | place: USA: California | collected...
GAGCCGAGAAGGGTGTCGCCATTGTAGTTATGCAGCGTCATCTGTCCGCTTGTACCCGTGAATGCGAGCAGAATATTGGTGGCGCTGGCGCCATTGCCGAAATCAAAAATGCGGTTCCAGTTCGCGAAAGGATTGCTGCTGTTGACCCACACGGCAAAGGAAACTGCTCCCCCGCCGATGGGAAACGCCGGCGCCTGCACGTACCCACTACTGCCATCAAACTGAACTGCATTTCCATCGATGCCCGGAACGCGCGTCATGCCGGACTGAAGCGTCCCGTTGCGTGAATTACCGGAGAAGTCGTTTGCCGTGCTGCCAGCCGATTCGTCGAAAGCGTAGTAGAGCATATCCGGAACAACAGGCGCTGTGATCGCTCCGGTAATCGTCAGGTCCAGACCTGCGCCGACAGAATAAGTATGTCCTGTTCCCATCACCAGATCGGTGGCGATAGTATGGCCGCTGGACGCGGCAGTCAGCGCGGTACCGTTGGCTGTAAGCGTGATCGCATTTCCGGCGACAGTGAACGGCGTGGTCGCGCTCGCATCAATTGTCAGTGTGTTAATGCTCAGCCCGGCAATGTCCTGGTCGGTCGGCGCCGTTCCCGTACCGGTCAGCACGACGTCGGCCCCAGCGCCGGGCACCGCAGCCGGTGTCCAGTTCGCCGCGGTGCTCCATTTCGCATCGATACTTCCATTCCAGACGACCTGACCGGCGAAAGCCGTTGCGCTGAACACCAGCGAAAGCAGTGCAGCCAGTTTCCAGAACGCCTGAAACCCGGTGGAATGACGAGCGGCGATGAACATATGTTGTCCTCGTTAAAGGCTTTGGGCTAATTTGCTCAGCCCACGATCCAGCTTCCGCTTTATCGCGCAGTCACGCGTGAGAACCCTTCCGAACTCTCGGTGACTGCGCGGCCAGAGAAACTCACAGAGTTACCTGGAGCGGAAACTCGCTTGGTGCATCTTTGTGACAATGAACGTAAAATCTCATACAATATTCCACTGAAAAACTGAAGCACTTTTCGCTTTCGAAATTGAGATGGGTGTTTGTCAGGGCTGAGCCTGCTTGGCTTGTCATTTCAGGTGTGTATTAAAAGGACTGTTTGGACTTTCATATAGTTTCGATTTGCACAAAAAGAAGATCATTTCGAAAGCTGCCTCCTAAGTCGATTTCCCCAAACTATTAATTCTGGTAAGCTTCCGCGACAATCATGCAACCCATTCTGCGCCATCCGGTCCTGCGTTACGGCAACTACCTGGTTTTAGGCGTAATTGCGCTTGGCAGTCTCGTCATTTCCGGGTTGACCAACCCGCATTCGGTTGCCTGGCTGATGGGCGTTTACCTCAGCCTGCTGTTTCTGATTGAAGCTTCACGCCGCATGTCCGGCTCGCCCCTGTTGAAATCATATTGCCTCTACATCGCGACGATGAACCAGTACCTGCTGATTGTCTGGTTCCTCCATGTCTACGTTCCCGGACCCACGGCGGGAGACATTCAGAAAAAAGTGCTGTTCTGGGCGCATGCGCTGGGACTTGGAAGTGCGCTGATTCCGATCGCCATGTACTCGTTCACGCTGCGCTTCTCGGAAGTGAAATCCAGAATTCTTTATGCTATCGAAGGGCTGGGATGGCTCGTCGCAGCGTTTATCGGCGTTGCAAATTTTACGGGCGACTTCACGCCGGAGTACAAATGGGCCGGCGTGGTCTGGGTGCCAGTCTTTCATCCCATTTACATGGTTTATTTTTACTACACGAGTCTTTTTGTGACGCTCACCTGCGCTGTCCCATTCGTAAAACTTTTTATGCGGGGTCCGCGCGAAAGAAAGCTGCAGCTGCTCTGGTATTTCATCGGCGCGGCACCCGTTTATGTCACCTGCTGGAGCCATTTCCTGATCAGCCTGGGAATCAACCTCTACCCGCTCGGCGGATTGTTCTTTGTCATTCACGTCGTCATTATCGCTTACGCCGTGCTCTACAGGCAGGTCTTTGATATTCAGATCGTCATTCGGCGCGGACTGACGTATGGCGCGGTGTCGCTTCTGTTCGGAATGCTTTACGGTGCCGTGTTGACTGCGGTCTCCTTTTTATCACGCCAGGAGATAAGCACGAATGCTGTGTTATCCGGAAGCGCGCTCGTGGTGCTCGCCGGATTCTGTTTTTCGCCATTCCTGGCCTACCTGCAGAGTGCCGTCGACAAGCTGTTTTTTCGGGAAGAGCTCAACCGCCAGAGCCTGTTTGAGCGCTTTGCGCATGAGTCAGCAGCAACGATCGATCTGGCGGTGCTTTCGGAATTGCTTTGCCGGCTGCTGGAAAAATCGCTCAATCCCCGGCGCATTCAGCTTTTCATCAATACAGGCTCGGGCAGCACGGCTCTCTTCGGCGAATACTCAAACGGCTTTCAAAAAAAGAACTGGCCGGTCAGCGAAACCTTCCCCGACTTTCTGCGTGAGGCGCACGCGGCTGGCCGCCAGAGTGTTCCGCTGCCTGAACCGGCAGCGGGCGCGCCAGCGGGAATATCGATCGCTGAGGGAGCCGACGGACTGCTTGTTCCAGTGGTTAAGGCCGAAGAGACGCTCGGGTATCTCTGGCTTGAACCCCGCCGCGCCGATGAGCCATACAGTGAGGCCGATGTTCGTTTCGTCAAGATGGTGGCAGCGCACGCAGCTGTGGCCGTGCAGAATGCACGATCGTTTGCTCAGATGCAGCAGCTTCAGGCATTGACCACGCGCGTGCTCGAAGGGCTTACCGTTGGCGTGCTGGTACTCGAAGGTTCAGGAAAGATCGTCCGCGTCAACGATGCCGCAAAAGAGCTGATTGCCCGTGGCAAGCCGGACACACCGTTGCACTTGAGCGAGCTCTTCGAGACGCTATCACCCGTTGCACACGAGATCGAGGCCGCTCTGCGGGATAAGAACACACGCATAAACAAAGAACTTTCGCTGAATGGCACCAACCGGACGTCGGTACTGCTCAGCACGAGCCGCCTGATGACATCCGGCGAAAATGATCTGTGCCTGGTGCTGCTCCATGACATCACTGAATACCGCGAGATGGAGCAGTTGGCTCAACGCCGGGGACACCTGGCACATCTGGGAGAGATGGTTTCGGCGATCAATCACGAGATTAAAAACATTCTGCAGCCTGTTCAGTATCAGGTTTCTCGACTGGCATCAGCGAAAAAGGATGATGCAGTATTCGAACGAGCGATGGAAATTATTCCGGACCGGCTTACATCACTGGACCGTTTGCTCGCCAATTTAAGGGACCTCGCCCGCCCCATCGACCTGCGTCCGCGCACGCTCGAACTTGAGGACATGATTGGAGCGGTGCTGCGGGATGTGCAGGAACTGCCAGCCGCGCGCGGCGTGGAACTCAAGCTCACGCTCGAGCCCGATGCACGCTCCTGCCATGCGGACGGACACTGGATGCGGCAAGTGCTGTACAATCTCGGACGCAATGCCGTCGAAGCGACAGAGCAGTCGCCGAAGCGCCTGGTGGAATTCTCCACGCGGCGCTGCGAAGGCACCATTCAAATCAGCGTTACGGATACGGGCAAAGGAATCAGGACCGAAGATCTGAAGCAGCTCTTTAAGCCGTTCTTTACGACAAAGGCCGAGGCGGGAACCGGCCTGGGGCTGAGCATCAGCCAGAAGGTCATCGAACTGCATCGCGGAAAAATCGATGTTCAAAGCGAGCCCGGCAGGGGAACCACTGTAATTGTCAGTTTGCCGGCGGGAGTTCTACAGGACACTCCCAGGCCTCATCCAAGTTCCGTAATGCCAAAGTAGCGGATTTTGGCGCGCACAGTGTTGCGGTGGCAGCCCAGCAGTTTAGCGGCCTGGCTCTGGTTTCCCTGGCATTGGCGCAGCACGCGAAGGAGTTCCTCTTTTTCGCGGCGGTCGCCCGCCGTCAGCGCGCCACCTTCGAGAGGAATTCGTGCGGCGAGCAGTTCCGGCGGCAGGTCCTTGACAGTGAGCTCTTCCCGGTTGCGTTCGAGCAGCATGATCGCGCCTTCAAGCACATACTTCAATTCCCGTACGTTGCCGGGCCAGTCGTACTGCTGCAACAGCTGCAGCACGTCCGCGCTGACGCGTATTGTTCCGCGCCCCATCTCAGCCGAAAGCCGCGTCAGGTAGTGCTTGACCAGTTCCGGTATGTCTTCCGTGCGTGATCGCAGGGGCGGCATCATGAGCGACGCCACGTGAATCCGGTAGTAGAGGTCTTCACGGAAGGTGCCTTCCCGCACGCTCTCTCGCAGATCGCGATGTGTGGCGAGCACGAAACGCGCGCGGCACTCGCGCTCACGTGTTTCGCCCACTGGCGTAAACGTGCGGTATTCCAGCACGCGCAGAAGCGACGTCTGCTGAGCCAGCGGCATGTCGCCGATTTCATCGAGAAACAATGTTCCGCCCTCTGCGGCTTCGAATTTTCCCTTACTCGATTCGATGGCGCCAGTGAATGCTCCGCGCTTGTGACCAAAAAGTACCGACTCGATGAGCGTGTCAGGAATGGCAGCACAGTTGACGACCACGAACGGCTCGCCGCGTCTGCGGCTGAGCTGGTGCAGCGCCCGCGCCGCAATTTCCTTTCCGGTTCCGGTTTCACCGCGGATCAGAACACATCCATCGGCCTCGGCAAGCCTGCGCAGCTGGTCGGTGACCTGCTGCATGGCGGTGCTTTTTCCCACGAGCTGCCCGAGTCCGGACCGTTCCTCGATCTGTTCGAGCAGGTATTGCTGCGAGCGGGAAAGCTGCTGCAGACTTAAGGCCTTGTCGATGCGATTAAGCAGTTCGTCACCGACGAACGGCTTGGCGACAAAATCGAACGCACCCAGCTTTATGGCGGCGACAACCTGGGAAATGTCGCCAGATTGGCTGGTCACGACTATCACCTGCGTCGCGGGAAAACTCGAGCGAATACGCTGCAGCAAGCTGAGATCATTAAGATCCGGAAACTTCAAGTCCAGCAGGACCAGATCCGGCTTTTCTCTTTCAATACAGTTCCACGTCTCGGCGGCTGTGGCTGAAAAATGAAGCCTGTGTCCGCTGTCTTTCAGCAGATCAGCGAGATCGTCGCGGATGTACTTATCATCATCTGCAATCACAAGCGTGCAGGACCGCTGCGTCATGCCATGCTCCCCGGAAACAGGAAAAGCTTATCTCAACTGCACAGCGTTGTGCAAGCCACGCACACAGATGTGCACCGCCGCCGATGCCTCGACCGTCGTAGTGCTCTGCGCGCAGGATTTTACGATTTTCCGCGTACGCGCCCGCAGTTTGCACTTAGCGGCTGAAAATACTACGCGTTCACACCTTGGAGACGAAAATGCCGGATCCTTTTCCGATCAATCTGCGCCCTTCCTCAAAAACCCCCGATGCATTCAAGGCTAACATACAATTGAACCAGGATCTGAAGCAGGCTCTTGGGATCGAGAACTGTCCTGTGATCAAGTCTGCAGGCGACATCGCCGCTGCTTTTGAAACGCTATCGAAACTGGAACGTGAAGTAATGATAGGCGGGACGGTCGACTGCAAATGCCGGCTGGTCTTCTGGAATCTTATCTCGGTGGGCGCCAGTGACCGCGTGTCGTTGCGTGTCGGTGAGGTCTTCTGCGGCGCAATCCGCACACAGGCCAGCGCAGTTTTCCTCGTCCACAACCATCCGTCCGGCTCGCTCGAGCCCAGCAGTGCGGATCTGCAGACCACCGAAGACGTTGCGCGGGCCGGACTGCTCCTGGGCTATCCCCTGCTGGACCACCTGATCATCTCGCGCCTTGGATATAAGAGCCTGCTGACGTCGGACTCGCTCACAGGCCAGAAGGGCCGCAAGCGCTCGACGCTTCCGGTTGTACACTGTGCGGAGAGTTCGTCGACGACTCCGAAATGGACCTGCGCTTATTGCAGGTTTGCGAACGCAAGACTGACAGAACTCGGAGCTCCTCAGAAAGTGGGCGACCTCTGCAGTCTTGCAGAGTGCTCTAATTGCAAAAAACAGGTCTGGCTCCGGCAATATGAAGACTAAGTGAATCCTTCCACACTTCCGCAATCTGCCGCTGGAAAACAGATCGCGGGCCGCTAATTCCCCACCTTCGGTTTACTCTATACCAGACCCTGAATCGAAGGAGCGTGTGTGAAACCCCGTTTTATTTGCTTGCTGTCCATACTGGCATTACCTGTTCTGCTGCAGGCTGAAGAAGCGAAGATCGCGGCGCCACCAATGCCGAAGGGTGAAGTCAACAAATACACATTCGAAAAGAGTAAGATCTTCCCCGGCACCACCCGCGATTACTGGATCTACATTCCCAGGCAGTACGACCCGGCCAAGCCCGCCTGCGTACATGTCAACCAGGACGGGATTCAGTTTAACGCGCCGGCGGTGTTCGATCAGCTGATTGCGAAAGGCGAGATGCCTGTCACGATCGGCGTCTTCGTTATGCACGGGCGCGTCAAGCCGCTCAGCGAAAACGCCCTTCCGCGTTTCAACCGCAGCTTTGAATACGATGGACTGGGCGACGGCTATGTCCGCTTCCTTCTCGATGAATTGCTGCCTGAAGTGGAAACGAAGACAGCCTCCGATGGCCGGCCGATTCGCCTCTCCAGAGAAGGCAAGGACCGCAGCATCGGCGGATCGAGCAGCGGCGCAATTTGCGCGTTCAATGCCGCCTGGGAGCGCCCCGACGCTTTCCAGCGTGTGTTCAGTACGATTGGGACATACGTCGGACTGCGCGGCGCCCACAATTTTCCGACGCTGATTCGCAAGTATGAACCCAAGCCATTGCGCGTTTTCCTGCAGGATGGCATCAAGGACACCAACGCATGGGCCGGCGACTGGTGGATTGCCAACCAGGCTATGGAGCGCTCACTGACGTTCATGGGCTATGAAGTCGACCACGCCTGGGGTGAAGGCGGACACGACGGCAAACACGGCACCGAGCTCTTCCCCAGCGCAATGAAATGGCTCTGGAAGGATTGGCCTGCGCCCGTGAAGCCTGGCGGAGGTTCCAAGCAGTACAAGGACGTCGTCGATCAGCTCGAGCCGTGGAAACTCGTGTCAGAAGGCTACGCATTCACCGAAGGCCCGGCCGTGAATGCAAAAGGCGAAGTCTTCTTCAACGATGTCGGAAAAGGCAAGACGTACAAAATCGGAGCTGACGGAAAGGCCTCCGTTTTTCTGGAAGATTCCAAAAAAGGCGACGGGCAGGCCTTTGGTCCAGACGGGCGGCTGTATGCGGTAGCGGGCGGCACCGAGCAGATCGTCGCTTATGAGCCCGATGGCAAGATGAGCGTTATCGCAGAAGGCTTCCGCGGTAACGATTTGGTCGTGAAAAGTGACGGCAGCATCTACGTCACCGATCCGGGCTGGGACGGCAAGGAGCCGAGCAAGGTCTGGTACATCAGCCCAAAAGGCGAGAAAAAGGTAGTTGATACGGGGCTGAAATTCTCGAATGGCATTGCTCTCTCGCCCGATCAATCCCTGCTGTACGTCGCCGACTCGCGCTCACACTGGATTTACAGCTACCAGATCCAGCCCGACGGAACATTGGCGAACAAGCAGCGCTATTATCACATTCACGTGCCGGATTCAGCCGATGACAGCGGCGCCGACGGGCTTCGCACCGACACCGCCGGCCGGCTCTACGTTGCCACGCGCATGGGAATTCAGATCTGCGATCAGATCGGCCGCGTTCAGGTCATTCTTCCCACGCCGAACGGCAAGGTTGCGAACATCACCTTCGGCGGCGAAAACTTCGATACGATCTATGCCTGCTGCGGTGACAAGGTCTACAGCCGCAAGCTGAAGGTGCGAGGCGCCAATGCTTACCAGGCGCCGGTCAAGCCTCCGGAGCCAAAGCTCTAACGCAAGGAACTGAATTCCTCCAATGTGGCGCCCGCGAAGCGTCACATTTTCCGCACCATCGATTGAGGGCGAATCGAAATCACCGGGCATGGCGAGAGCCGCACAAGCTTCTCGGCGATGCTTCCCAGCAGAAGGTGCGAAAGGCCCGTGCGTCCGTGCGTCGAGACGATCATGCAATCGATGCTCTGGTCCTGCACAAATCTGAGAATCTCTTCGATTGTGTTGCCGTCCAGCAGCACCGAGCGAACCGTGACTTTCTCCTGGGCACTAAAGCGTGCGGCCACCTCATTGAGATGCTTTTCGCGCTGGCTGCGAATGCCGTTGAGCCATTCCGAGGCGCCCACAACGATGCCTTCAGCGGCCGCGGCGGTGGCGTAGTAGTCCCGTTCAAACACGTGAACCAGGCTGATCTCACCCTGGTATTTCCGCGCCAGATCCCCTGCGAACGGCATAACAGCCTCCGCGTTGTCGGATAGATCGCTGGGAACGAGAATGCGTTTTAGCTCCATGTGCTGCTCCTTTATTGGGCCCCTCACAACACACTGCAAGCCCCATGCCTTAGATATATGCCGGCTGGCCTGTGCACGGCACGAATGCGCTTTGCAAATCTGAGAAGCGAATTCTGCCCTTCCGGAAAAGACACTACGAGAAACTCCTGCCATTGTTGAACACGCCTGCAGAAGGTAATCTTCCAGCATGAACACAAAACCCTGGAAAGTACTGCTTACCGCGCGCGCTCTGGCGGATGTAGGCGCACCGGCGATCGATCTTCTGAACAAGGCCGGCTGCGGGCTGGTGCATTCACAGAAAAAAGGCCCGCTCGCGACGGCAGGCCTCCTGCCTCAACTCGAGGGCATCGATGCCGTGCTCTGCAGTCCTGACAAATTCACGGCGGAAGTGTTTTCCTCGCCAGCCGCACGCAATCTGAAAATTGTCTCGCGCTGGGGCGTTGGATATGACTCGGTGGACGTCGCCGCAGCGACAGCGGCGGGCGTGGTCGTCGCCTTTACGCCGGGAATGCTGAACGACGCTGTCGCCGATTACGCTTTCGCGCTGATGCTCGGGATCGCGCGGCGCATTCACGAAGGACACCTCTGCATGCAGGAAGGCCGCTGGGCCGCGGCGTGGGGGCACGATATCGCACGCAAGACGCTTGGAATCATCGGTTGCGGCCGCATCGGCCAGGCCATGGCGCGTCGGGCATCCGGGTTTGAGATGCGACTGCTGGGGCACGATGTCATGAAAAATCCCGATGCTGAAAAGCTAGGCGTAAAATTTGTCTCGCTGGATGAACTGCTCGAGCAGAGCGATTTCGTCTCCCTGCATGCCGCCCTCACGCCAGAAACAAAGAACATGATCGGCGAAGCGCAGCTGCGAAAGATGAAGCGCAGCGCATATCTGATCAACACCGCGCGCGGTGCGCATATCGACGAAGCAGCATTGGTAAAGGCACTAAAAGAAGGATGGATCGCAGGCGCGGCGGTGGACACGTTTGTCACCGAGCCCCTCCCTTCCGAGCATCCTTTCCGCAGCGCGCCGAATCTGCTTTTCACGCCGCACCAGGCGGCGTTCGCGCGTGAGACCGGCGAGCAGGTCAGCCGTGCGTCGGCACAGGCAATCGTGGATCTGATGAACGGCCGCAGGCCGCAGTACGTGGTTGACGCGAACGTTTTTGAATCCCCGGCGTTGCGGGCAAAACTGAATTGAATGCTTAATTCTCGTCGAGCGACGCGTGACAACTGGACACGGAGTAGCGATGCGCAAAAATCATGTTCGGGCCAAACTCAAGCGCGGTGAAGTCAGTCTCGGCACGTGGCTTTCGCTTCCTGATCCGGTCGCAGCGCGCTTGATGGCGCGCGTGGGCTTTGATTGGCTCACGGTCGATCTCGAACACACACCCACCAACTTCGAGACCGCCGCGCTGAGTTTTGCGGCCACGGCGTCGGAGGGCCCCGCCCCACTCGCGCGCGTGCCGTGGAACACGGGCGAAAACATTAAGCGCGTTCTCGACAACGGCGCCTGGGGCATCATTGTCCCGATGGTGAACTCAGCCGCCGAAGCGCGCGCGGCCGTCGAAGCCGCGCGCTACGCGCCCAAAGGCATGCGCTCTGTCGGCGGGCAACTCCACGCGATCAGCTTCAACACCGACCCGGGCACGTATTACCAGGCGGCGAACGAAGAGATTCTCGTGGTCGTCATGGCCGAGCACGTCATTGGCATCGAGGCGCTCGAAGAAATCGCGAAAGTGCCCGGCATCGATGCGATGTTCATTGGACCCAATGATCTCCTGGCCTCCATGAACCAGAAGCCAGGATTCGACAGCGCCGATCCGCGATTCAATGACGCGCTGAAAAAAGTCGTCAGCGTGGCGAAGAAGAACGGCATTGCGCCCGGCATTCATGTGGCCGACGCGGCCATGGCCAAAAAGCGCATCGAGGAAGGCTTTCAGTTCATCGCCGTGGCCAGCGAAGTCGGCATGATGCTCGCCAAGGCACAGGAAACCGCTAAAACACTTGGGCTCGGTGCTGGCGCCGCCGTGGCGAAGTACTGAACAGACTTTAGATTTAACCCGCCATCGGCAGCACTTTGGACAGCAGCATCGTGATCAGAAGGCCGGCGAGCCCCTCGATGGACGTCTGAGCAGAAAACGTCTTCAGCGTTTCGCTTTCCGTCATGCCGCTCATTTTCCCGATAACCCAGAAGCCGCTATCGTTCATCCACGCCAGTGGCTTGGAGCCGCAGCCAATGGCGATGGCCAGGTAGACCGGATGAAAACCAAGCTGTTCCGGTGTGGCAATGCTTGCGAACATCCCCACTGCGGTAATCATCGCGACCGTCGCTGAACCCTGCGCAGCGCGCACGAGCACGGTTACCAGGAAGGCAATGGGGAGGACCGCGCCGCTTTTTCCAGCGATGAACGATTGAATTTCGGCACCCACTCCTGTCTGCTGCAGCATTCCGCCAAAGGCTCCACCGGCTGCGGTGAGCAGCAAAATCTGGCCCCCGTCCGCGAGTGATTCGTTCATCGCCGCCGTGAGTTGCTTTGTGCCCGGGCGCTTGATGTAGATCAGCATGATCATCGCGAGTGCCGTCGCCACAGTCAGGGCAATATTCGGATCACCCAGCCACTTGATGACCGCGATGATCTGCTGCGCCTGCGCTGAAAGCGCGTTGATCTGCGCCGGTTTCCAGAGCATCTCCACCAGCGTCGTGGCACCGATGAAAAGAACAGGCATGAGTACGGGCGCGAGCGCCATCCAGAGAGGCGGAAGCTCGCGCTCGTCCCGGCGGCTAACCGCTTCCAGTTCGGCAAGCGCCTGCTCCGTGTCGCGGACAGGGATCTGCAGGCGGTGGTCAATCCAGTATGCATAAAGCAAGCCGATGAACGCAGTGAGCGCACCGACGAAGCAGCCCATCAGAATCATGATGCCGATGTCGACTTTAAGTTCTCCGGCAACCATCAGCGGCCCGGGAGTCGGCGGCACGAGCGAATGGGTCATGCTCCCGCCCGCGATGACCGCCAGGATATAAAGCGTGTAGCGCTTGCGCGTGCGCATCCACATGGCTTTGCACAACGGCACCATAAGCAGGAAAACGGTGTCAAAGAAAATTGGAATGCCAAGCACGTAACCGCTGATGAGGAAGCCAAGCGGCGCGTGTCGTTCTCCCAGAACACCGGTAATGGACCGGACAATGCGGTCGGCTGCGCCGCTGTCCATCAAGCATTTTCCGACAATCGACGCTAGTGCGATCAAGATACCGATGCGCCCGCAGGCGTTGCCAAACTCTTTCGTGACGCGTATGCCCACGGAAGAATTTGCCAGGCTCTGTGTTTCTTTCTCAGACATCTTTCTGGATCGGGCGTAGGCTTCCAACTGTGGAGCGGTGGTAAGACTGGCGACCAGGAGCGCGCCAAGAATCAGGGCCAGAAAAGCATGGATCCGCAGCACGAGAATACTGCCGACAACCACGGCGATGCCGAACGCCAGCACAACAAGCGGATTCATGTGCAAGTCCTTGTCTAATCGGGTCGACGCGATGCTAGCGACTCCCTTCCTGCGCGCAAACTGAGGAAATCCCGCGGCAGTCCTGCCAGATTATTTTTTTTGCCGCCTTGCGCGGACACTTTCCTGTTGATGCAATATCTTTTCTGCGAACAAGTTACAGCAGAGTCCGCAGCCGCAGTTGCAAGAAAATATTTTTAAACAAGTCCGTACGCGTATGACTTTCATGCACAATAGTCAAATAGAGGAGTAATCAGGGTGTAAACGTCATTTAGAACAAGGCCCAAGGCGACCTCACATGCTGAGACTCCGCTCCACCCTGCCCTTCACGCTGCTTGCAGCCGCTGCGTTGCTTCATCCCTTCTCTGCGTCTGGCGCGGAAAGCGATGCAGCGAGCATCGAATTCTTCGAGAAAAAGATCAGGCCGGCGCTGATAGAGCACTGTTACAAGTGCCACTCGGCAAAATCGGAGAAGATCAAAGGAAAGCTGCGCGTCGACAACCGTAACGCCCTTCAGCGCGGCGGCGAAACCGGTCCCGGCATCGTTCCGGGCGATCCGGAAAAAAGCCTGATTATCGAAGCGATCGTTTACAAAAACCCCGATCTACAGATGCCGCCGGACAACAAGTTGCCTGATGAGATGATCCAGGATTTCATCGCCTGGGTTAAAAAAGGTGCGGTGTGGCCCAACGAAAAGGAGACGCATGCGGTCGTCAAGGAAAA
>Ga0196964_10001339_pt1 | contig 12581 bp, 24 predicted proteins | sample S1_10metaG_FD_148615 | JGI IMG/M metagenome (GOLD analysis project Ga0196964, IMG submission 148615) | Soil microbial communities from Anza Borrego desert, Southern California, United States - S1_10 | ecosystem: Environmental > Terrestrial > Soil > Desert | place: USA: California | collected...
GTGTGCTCGGGGGTCTTGACCTCCAGGATGGCGCCCGGCGACGGGTCCGGCGGGGCGACCAGCTCGACGTCGCCCTCGCGGAGCCAGATTCGCCAGCCGTTGAAGTCAACGAGGTACGGGTACTCGTCGTGAGTGTCGAGCTCCACGACCTTTCCGGTGTCGCCGATCTTGACGCGGCCGTCCGCGATCTCATCGGGGAGGTGAGCGACGAGGACCTTGTCGTTGACCTCGGGGGCCAGGCGGGCCATCACTCCACCCCCTGGACGGGTGCGGTGATGTCCTCGACGGGCGCGAGCTGCTCGGGCTCGAAGAAGTCCACGATGCGCAGGTCGTTCGCGTCGTCGTAGTAGTCCTCGGGGTCCGAGACCCCACGGTCGAAGCGGACGGTCACGGGGTACATCTCGTGGGTGACGACCTCGGTGACGGTGCCCTCGTCGCCCTCCTGGAGGGTGGGGTAGTCGGCGTCGCTGAGCTTGACCAGGCGAACGCGCTGGCCGACCTCGGGGTAGTTGTCGGGGTCGAAGGTGGTGGTGGTCATGGTGTCTCCCTTGTGGGTAATGGGTCAGTGCGCCTGGTCGAGCTGCTCGGGGTCGAGGAAGTCCACGATGGCGATGTCCTCGCGCTCGCGGTCGAAGCGGACGGTCACGGGGTAGGGCCTGCCCTCCGAGACGGCCGCGACAGTCCCGCGGTCGCCGAGCTGGAGCGTGGGGTCGTCGTGGATGCCCCGGACGACGTAGACGACTCGGGTGCCGACGACGGGAAGTTGCTTCATGTGGACTCCTCGGTGGTTGGTGTCTCGGGACGAGTCTACACGGGGTCGGACGGGCGCGCAACCCCCTTCCAGAGGTCGTGTGCGCGCTCCAGGGCTCGGCGGACGCCGACGACCTGGACGAGGGAGGCGGCGAGGACGGGGCCGCAGACGAGGACGGCGGTGCGGAGCTTCTGGCGACGTTCGTCGGAGACGGTGTCGCCGGTGGGGTCGGAGATGGCCCCAGGAAGCCGTGTGCGGCCCTCTGACGGCCTCTCCGAGGGTGGCCGGTGGTACTGGTCCTCCAGGGCTCCAGGGACCGTGTGGGAGCCCCTGGCGACGCTGGCGGCCGTCTCGACGTCGCCGAGGGTGGCCTCCAGGATGTCAAGCTCGGTGCGGAGCCGCTGGATCACGTAGAGGAGGGTGGTGTCTTCCATGTCAGCGGTCCTCCGAACGGTAGAAGTCGCCGATCACGTCGAGGATCCGAGCGGACCGGCGGGAGCCCATGTGGGGGAGTACTTCGATCATGACAGCGATGGCCCGCGGGCCGTAGACCCGGACGCGCCAGGCGGGCCGATGCTCGCCTCGGATGGGGCGGTCCTTGACGCACCCGCCCATGAGGGTGGCCGCGCGCTCGATGACGTCTTGGTCGGTCATCTCCACCGAGACCTCGGGGGAGCGGCCCGAGGGCTTGAAGTAGCCCTCGCCCTCCAGGATGCCCGCGAGCCACGCGGCCTCGGTCGGCGTCATCGGGGCATACCGAAGTCGGCGCCATGGCCCCAGGAGGGCCCGAGGACCTCGTAGTCGGCGCCGATGTGCACGCCTCTGTAATCGGTCTCCATCAAGCGGGATACCTCCCTGATGACGTCGGCTGCCTCGTCGGCCGGGGCCTGACCGAGGAGCTCGTCGTGGACGGGTAGCAGGATGTGGTCGCCGAGGCCCGCCTTGTCGACCCGGAGGATCCCGCCCGCGAGGATGTCGCGGGCGGTCGACTGGGTCTCGTAGTTGAGGGCCGCGTAGAGCCGGTGCCCGTCGAGAGGGAGCCGACGGCCGGACGGGGTGATGACCTCCTTGGCGCCGAATCGGGCCTTGCGCTGGAGCTGCTTGGAATAGCGGTCGATCTCAGGGAAGACGCTGTTGTAGGCGTCCACGACCTTCTTGGCCTCCTCGAAAGGCACGCCGGAGGTAAATGCGATTCGGGCGATGCCGCCGCCGTATGCCTTCGAGAAGCCGGTGTTCTTGGAGATCTTGTACTTCCACTTGGGGTAGTTCTCGCCGAAGAGGAGCTTGGCCGTGAACTCGTGGATGGATTCGTCCCGCGCGATGGCCTCCTTCATCTTGACGACGTCGGCGTTGGCGGCGATCACGCGAAACTCGATCTGCTTGTAGTCGGCCGAGATCATGAGGTGGCCGGGGTCGGCGATGATGGCGCGGCGGATGGTCCAGTCGGACGCGGGAAGCTGCTGGAGCGGGGGCTTGGAGACGGCCATGCGGGCGGTGCGGGCCTGGAGGGTGGAGATCATGGGGTGGATGCGGTCGTTGACGTCGCGGTCGGCCAGGAAGGCCTCGGCGTAGGAGACGCGCCACTTGCCCGCGCGCTTCGAGCGGAGGACGGCGTCGGCGAGCGGGTTGGGCTCACGGTAGTTGACCCGGTCCCAGTTTCGGTCGAGGTCGGCCATGGGCCGGAGGACGTCGCCCGCGGTGGAGAGCTCGCCACCGTCGGTCTTCTCGGTCCAGGTCTCGCCCATGGCGAGGAGGGCTGCACGGACCTGTGGGGGCGAGTTGACGTTGTCGACGCCGTAGCGCTTGGCGCGTGCGGCCTGGGCCTCCTCCTCGCGGTGGAGGTCCTCTACGAGCTGCTTGGTGTAGTCGACGTCGATGAGCATGCCGCGCATGTGCTGTCGGGCGACGACCGTGGCGAGCTCGTGCTCCCGCTTGGCGAGCGGGCCGAGGCCGAGGGCTCGGATGGTCGGCGAGATCTCCATGAGGACGCGGTAGACGAGGATGGCATCGAGGCCGGAGTAGAGGACGTAGGTGGGGTGATCGATGTCGATGAGGCGCCAGCCTGCGCCGCTCTTCTTGGTCGCGCCGTACTCCTCACGGAAGATCTTGTGCAGGTCCTCCGAGGTGTCGGGCGCCGTCTCGTCCACGAGGATGTCTGCGAGCTGCTTGAGGGCGAGTCCTTGTCCTCCCTGCCAGACGGGGCGGGGGTCCAGGAGGTGGGCGAGGATGCGGGTATCGATGATGCGCTCGGCGAGGTCATCGAGGTCGGCGTACTGGTGATAGGCCAGGGCCGGGAGGTCGAAGCCGAAGCCGTTGTGGAAGGCGAACCGCTTGCGCCGGTCCTGGAGGGCCTGGGCGGCGACGGCGTTGAAACGGTCCGATCGGATGACCCAGGAGTCGTAGGCGTCGCCGAAGGAGACGACCCGGACGTCGAAGCCGCGGGAGAAGACGGAGAGAGAGGTCGACTCGATGTCGGCCCCGATGATGGGCGGGGCGGCGTTGAACCAGTCCCAGAAGGCGGCGAGATCCTCGCGCGTCTCGGGGTAGTGGGTTCGGGTCTCCTCGCCCTGGATGGGGTAGGTGTAGATCTTCATGCTTTCCTCCGAGAGGAGATGACACGGCCCCCGCCAACACGCGGGTCGACGGGGGCCGTGGAGGGGGTGCTATCGGTTCTTGCCTTCGAGCTGGTCGGCGCGGGCCAGGAGCTCGGCGGCCTGGACGCGGAGGCTCTCGGCGCGGATCTTGTTGGCGGCCAGGTCGGCCTCGTAGGCCTCGACCTCTTCGAGGGTGTCGAAGGCCGCGTTCCAAGCGTGCTCTCCGTGGAGGAAGTCGACGTCGTGGCGGGTCTCGGCGCCGAGGACCTCCAGGGCCTTCTCGGTGACGTCGTGGTCGGCCGTGACGAGCTTGCCGTCCACGTAGAGGGCCTCTCCGTCGCCGCTCGGGTGGTGAAGGATGACGACGTGGCGGGGGCCCGCTGACGGGTCACGAAGGGTGGACGGCATGGTCTCGCTCCTTGCAGGTCGGGCACTGGTCGAGCCGGTAGAAGTAGGTGAGGTTGCAGACCGGGCAGACGGTCTCGTCCGGCCTCAAGCCCTCGATGGCAACGGCCTCATCGAGCTCGTCCACGCTCACCCCTTGGACTCGGCGGCCTGTGCAGCGCGCGACACGAGCTCGGCGAACTCGCGGGCCCCGGCGGGCGTGAGCTCCATGGCGGCGGCGCTCGTGTCCTCGTCGTCCTCGTTGAAGAGGACGTAGACGTTGCCGGAGTCGAGGAGGACGGTGACCTCGATCTCGTCGCCGTGGATGTCACGCATGGAGACGACGCCGAACGCGGGGTCCACGAAGGGCGAGCGGGTGAGCTGGGACACGGGGACTCCTAGAAGATCGGCGACGGCGATGGGTCGCTCTGTAGGTTGGCAGGATCATGGTCGGGTGTGTCGTCAGACGCGGTGCGCTTGCGGAAGCCGGTGAAGCGGACGGACCCGGCGTGGGATCCACGGATGGCGCCGCGCTCTTCCAGGGCCGCCCAGAAGGTCTGACGGCGCCACCGTTCGTTCTTGGGGAGCTGCTCTTCCTCGACCCACTGGTTGTAGAGCTCCCAGACCTCACGGCCCGAGATCCGGCCCTTGGGCGACTTGACCAGCTTGTCGGCGATGAAGCCCGCGAGCGCGTCGGTGCTCTCTCGGTAGTCCTTGGTGGCCGCCGCGACGCTGGGAGGGTCGCCGAGGCCGTGCTGGAAGTAGTCGACGGCTCCGGCGACGGCCCAGGCGAGGATGCCGTCGGGGCCGTCGCCGTAGTCCTCGCCGGGGATGTGGGCGACGGCGGGGACGGGCTTGCCGGTGAGCTTGGCCGAGAGGTACTTGTCGCGCTCGGCCGGGGGGAAGTAGTGGGTGAACGGGATGAGGCGGATGCGGCGCCAGAGACCCTCGTCCTGGCCCTTGAAGTTGGGGCGGTAGTTGGTCTCCAACATGATCAGGAAGGACGGCCAGAAGGAGAAGAACTCCTGGTTGAGGAAGCGCGCCGTGAGCATGGTCGAGCCGGTCATCCACTTGAGGGTGGCCTCGGCCATGGGCTTGCCCTGTTCGCCCTCCGAGGCCAGGACGAGCCGGGCACCCTTGAGGGCGGCGACGTCGTTGGGGATGCCGCCGGAGTGCTTCTGCTCGAAGGTCGAGAAGGGTGTGGTCTGGGCGATGCCGTTGAAGACGGTGGCGAGGACGTCGGTGAAGACGCTCTTGCCGTTGGCACCGGAGCCCCAGAGGATGGCGAAGGTCTGCTCGGTGGTGAAGCCCGTGATGCCGTAGCCGACGAGGCGCTGGACGAAGGCGGGCATCCCGGCGCCCTCTTCTCCCGGGAAGATCTCCTGGAGGAAGGCGAGCCACCGGGGGTTGACGGCGTCGGGGCGGTAGTCGACGTCGACACGGCGCATGAGGTAGAGATGCTTGGTGACCTCGTTGTAGGGCGCGAGCTCGCCGGTCTCCAGGTTGATGACGCCGTTGCGGGCGGCGAGGAGCTTGGGGTGCTGGTCGAACTCAGTGATGCGGGCCGGGACGTCTTCGAGGACCTGGAGCTCGCGGATCATGTTGTTGATGCCGACCGTGCTCTGGACGTAGGCCACGAGACGTCCGCGGGCCTTGGCGCGGTAGGCGTTGACCATCTTCTCGACGCGGTCCCGGAGGTCGGGGTCGGCGATCATGTCGACGCGCTCGTCCATGGAGCGGATCTCCACGAGCACGCGGCGCTTGATGACCTCGGCGACCTCCTGGGCCTGGCGCCGCAGGTAGGACGTGTCGGGCTCCCAGATACCGCGGCCGGGGCGGTAGACGAGGTAGCCCACCTCGGGGGTGTAGCGGACGTCGGAGCCGGTCGAGCGGATCTGGTCAAGGAGGGCCTTGGCGTTGTAGACGTCGGTGAAGAGGCGGGAGAGGTTCTGGCCGATCTCGTCGGCGGCCAGCTCCTCGGTACCGAAACGGGGTGCCTCCTGGACGGCCTTGACGAAGGAGCGGTTGAAGGCCGCGCCGAGGGCCTCGCGCCAGTCGGTGAGGTCGTTGCCGACGGAGGCCGGGACGGTGAGGCGGAAGACGTCCAGGCCGCGCTCGGCCAGGGCGGGGGCGAGGGTGTTGGTGAAACGCTCGCCCGCGGTGTCGGAGTCGCCCGCGAGGATCACCTTGCGATCCTTGAGGGCGGCGGCCAGCTCGTCAGCGATGCGCGGGTCGGCGGCCCGCCCGGCGCCGGGGATGGCGACGGCGTCGTAGCCGACGACGGCGGCCGTGAGGGCGTCGCCGGGGCCCTCGGTGATGATGACCTCGGCCCAGCCGGAGCCGCCCTCGAAGACGCCGTAGCGACCCCACCGGGCGCCCTCCGGGTTCGAGGGGCCCGACCAGCGCACGCCGCCGGGAGGGACGTCGAGGGCACGGGCCTGGAGGCCGTGGGGGTTGCCCTCGAAGTCGTTGAAGGGGACCACGAGACGGGGCGCGTCGTGGTACTTGGCCCGGGAGAGCCGGAGCTGGCCGCCGGGGATGTGGCCGGAGTCGAAGCCGAGGCCGAGGTCGTTGAAACGGTCCTCGGTCACGCCGAACCGACGGAAGGCGTAGTCGAGGGCGGGCGAGCTGGGGGACGAGGCGCTCGCGCGGTCGAGGTAGACGGCCAGGGCGGCCCGGTCGCCGGGGGAGAGGTCCGAGGTGTCGGCCTTGACGGCGCGCACGTCGGCCATGTCGCCGGGCTCGACGTCGAAGAGGTCGGGCCAGGTGAGGTCGAGCCGGGCCATGATGTCCGGGGTGCGGCACCCGGCACGGCACTTGATGATGACCTTCTTGTCGGAGGTGTAGGCGACTCGGAGGGATGCGTGCGAGTCGTCGTGGTTGGGGCACGTGGCGACGTAGGCGTCGCCCTCGGCGTCGACCTCGGACAGCTTGGCGAGCAGACCGGCGAGGGTCACGGGCGTCTCCTTCACTACTCGAACTTCGGATGTGCTCCCTTGCCGTCCCAGGGCAGGGCGTGACCCTCGGCGACGAGGGTGGTGGCGAGGTCCTTGCCGTCGACCAAGGTCACGCGGGCGAGGAGGCGGCCGTACTTCTCCCGGGCCTGGGTGCCCGAGGGTGTCTGTGCGGTCGAGACGAGGAGGGGCCAGCTCTCGCCGTCCATGAGGGGCTTGATGGTGCGCATGAGATGGTTGGAGCGGAAGCGGGCATCGCTCCAGCGGTCGCCATCACCCCGCTCGGGGGTGTCGACGCCGTAGAGGCGGACGGTCTGGTCGGCGAAGACCGAGACGCCGAGGTCCAGGCGGACGACGAATGTGTCGCCGTCGACCACCCGGACCAGGCGAGCCGGGAAGACCCGGATCATGAGATGTCTCCGTGGCGCTGGGGGAGCTCGGGCTCGATGCGGACCTCTACGTGCGCACCGAGGAGTCGGAGCATGTTGACGTAGGTCCAGTAGATGGCGCGCTTCTCGCTCATGGCGCCGTCGGGCCAGCGGTCGTGATAGACGACCTGGGTGCCTGCCTCGGGGTGGTCGGCCCGGAGGTGGTAGCGGTCGCCGTCACGGCCCGCGGAGAGGCGCCAGCCGTGGGCGGTGAGGATCTCGGTGGCGCGTTCGATCATCGCGTCCTCGCCGTGGACGAGGCGCTCCGGGGCGGTCATCGGACGAAGGAGAGGACGAAGACCGACAGGCAGAAGGCTCCCCACCCGAGGACGACGGGGGAGCGGAGGGTGGACCGGCGGAACGGCATGGCTAGTCCTCTGCGGGGTCGTGTGCCGGGGCCTGGAAGACCGGCACGAGGGCGGACGGGCTAGAGGGGCTCTGGGAAGCCCTGTGCGGCACGCTGACATGATCGATTGGGGTGGGTGGGATGATGGGCCCGGGAGGCGTCTCGTCGTCTCCAGGGGGCTCTGGGAGCCGGTAGCCCCAGGCCTCCATCTGGGTGGCGTCGGCGATGAACTCGCCGGGCTTGCGCCGGACGACCCAGACGAGGAAGAGGAGCGCGGACAGGAGAAGGCCACCGGCGACGGGGATGAGCTGTTCGAGGGTCGGCCACGGGTAGCCGAGACGGCGCATGACGGCCGCGACGACGGCGTAGGTGAGGATGACCCCCGCGAGGATCTTGGCCCTGTGCCAGAAGCGGTCGAAGGCCGGGACGTGACGGGGGCGAGGGGCGTCGGGCTGGGGCTTGGGGGCGGGCTTACCCATCGAGGTCCTCCAGGCCGGAGTTGCGGATGAAGTCGCGCTCGTGCTCGTCATCCACGCGCCGGAGCCGGTCGAGCTCGTCCTTGGGGACGAAGACGTACTCGGTGTCGTCGTCCAGGTCGGTCCAGGCCTGGGCGGCGAGGCGCTCGACGCCGACCCAGACGATGGTCGTGGTGGGTTCCGGGTCGCCCCATCCGCGGTCCTGTCGGCCGACCTTGTACCCGGAGACGGCGCGCTTGGCGGGGGCCGCGGTGGCGTAGGGGCCGTAGACGTTGGAGAAGTGCTCGCCGGGCTCGTAGAAGACGCGGCCCTCCATGCGGCTCTCGGAGCGGTTCCACTTGCCGCTGACCTTGACCCGGACGTTGGGCTTCTCGACGCGATACTCGACTCGGCCCCGGAAGAGGTCGCCGGACTCGCCGCGCTGGTATGACCTGCCGTAGCTGCTCATGACTTCTCGCTCTCGATCTCTAGCTCGTGGGCGTACTGCTGGTAGGAGACGGGGTTGCGCTCCCGGAGGAGCTCCTCGGCGCGGTGGAGGCGCCAGACGAGCTCGCGGAAGGTCGAGAGCTCCATGGTGACGAAGCCCCGACGGGTGCCGCTCCCGCGGCGCTTGTGGACGACGGCGGCGTAGCGCTCCCCGGCGTGGACGGCCTGCTTGGTGGCGGCGTCCATCCACGCGCCGAGGGACGCCGTGCCCCAGTCCTTGAGCTGGAGGGCGAAGGGGGAGACGTGGACGTCGCCCTTGTCCTCGAAGCCCTCTTGGCGTGGCTTGCGGACGGCGTGCGGACCGAGGGTGGCCCGGAGGTAGGCGACGACGTCATGCTCCCACCGGGCGCCCTTGGCCGCGTTCTTGGAGGTCATCCCTCCGCGCAGGCGTAGGCCAGGCCGCCGCGGCCGAAGGCGTGACGGGCCTTGGGCTCGCCGTCGAGACGGACGAGGAGGACGAGGTTGCCGCCGTCGCTCCGGACGACGTCGTCCACCTTGCCGGTCTTGCCGTAGAGGGGGCCGGTCGCGGTGACGACGACCTTGTCCTTGTTGGTCATGATGTGATCTCCAGACGGTAGGTGAGGCCGAACTCATGGTCGAAGGTGAGGTGGCCCATTCCGCGGAAGTCCTCTTCGGCGTTGCGGGCGGCGTTGACGAACGACTCCAGCTCGTCCAGGGTGGAGATGATGGGAAGGGAGATGACGATGGACTTGGTCGAGATCATTCCCACCGGACGACTCCTCCGCGGTAGGTGAAGTGCAGGACGGCCTGGCCCCATCGGGCCCACTCGGACGGGTCCGACTCGAAGCCCTCGCGGGGGAGCCGGAGGACGTCGTAGGGGCCGTACTGGCGGAGGTCGGCGGGGCCGGTGACGGTGTGGCGGTGGGCGACGCCGGAGCGGACGACGGAGACAGAGGTCTCGATCATCGGTTCGCCTTCCGCGAGGCACGGACGACCTTGGCGGCGGCGCGGCGGCGCGAGAGGGCCTTGGGGTGGGCGGCCTTGGGCTTGCCCACGCGGCCGGAGCGGATGAGGGCCAGGAGCATGCCCGCGCGGTTCTGGCGCATGATGAAGGCCTCGCGGTTGGCCTTCTCGACCAGGAGGGCGACCTCGGCACGCTGGGCGTCGGTGACGTCGGGGAGCTCGACGCGGGGGAAGTCGCTCATGAGTCGGTCCTCTCGATGACGTCGCGGGAGCGCTTGATGTCCTCGCGGGTGGCCGCGAGGATCTGAAAGACCGTCTTGGAGAGCTCCCGGGTCTGGCGTGCGCAGTCGAGCTTGGCGTCGCGGTCGCCGTGGGAGTATCCGACGGTGTAGGCGCCCATGAGGGCGAGCGCGATGAGGATCGGTAACCAGAGCGGGGCGTAGAGGTTGGCGAGGACGGCCGGGGTGCCGAGGACGGTGAAGGCCGCGCCGGTCAGGAGCGCGCGCTTGACGTCGAACATGGGATCTCCCTGGGGCGTTGAAACGGGGTGGGGCCCCCGACCGTGGTGGCCGGGGGCCCCGGGGGGGTCACTCCCAGGGAGCGGTGCCGGAGGCGGCCGGGGCGCCGAGCTTGGCGGCCTGGCGCTTGTTGAGGAACTCGGTGCCGACGGCCAGGTCGGCCTCGGTGTAGTCCTCCAGGATCCACGGGGCGTTCTGGCCGGGCTTCTTCTGGCCCTGGCCGAGGCGCCCGAGGACCATGGCCCCGACGCGGTTCTTGGTCTGGTTCTTGAGGACCTTGGGGAAGATCAGCGTCTCCTCGTAGACGGTGCCCGCCTCGTCGCCGTCGAGGACGGAGACGTTGGCGCGGACGACGCCGGTCTGCTCGCCGTTGGTGGTGGCGATGGGGTCGGCGAGGACCTCCAGGGGCTCGACCAAGAGGAGGCGGCCCTTGAGGTCCTCCCAGGAGATGGAGCCGGAGGCGGGGGCGGCCTTGACGAACGGGTTCGGTGCCATGAGATCGTGCTCGCTCTCGTGAGATGGGTCAGGCTGGGGGTGGATCACGCCGTGGCGGGGGCCTCGGCGGGCTGTGCGTCCGCGGTGTGGGCGAGCTCGTGACGGGCGACGAACTCGTCGGCCTCGTCGGCGGCCTGGGTGAGGGCCTCGGCGAGGCGCCGGGCCTGGTAGGGGGTGAAGTCGCTGTAGACGTCGTCACCTCCGGTGAACTCCAGGCCGCGGGCGAGCTTGGTGGAGACGGAGACCTCGGGGCCGTAGACGTTCACGTCCCAGGGGGTGTCGTCGATGTCGAGGGCCGCGGGGTGCGTGGCGGGCAGGCACATGGTGGGCTCCCTAGTTGTGGGTGAGGATGCGGTTGCGGGCGGCGGCACGGGCCGTGTGGGCGTCGGTCCAGCGGTCGACGTTGGCGTAGTAGATGGCCTTGAGCTGGTCGGGCGTCTCGGCCGCGTCGAGCTGCTCCAGGAGGGAGAGGGGCGACGGCTCCTCGCCCGGGAGGGGGAAGAACCAGTCGCGCTTCTTGCGGAGCTCGCGGACCATGGCGGCGGCGGATGCGCCGACGTCGTAGCCCGTGGCGATGTCGAGCGGCTTGAGCTCGGCGTGGCCCTGGCCCGCGGGGAGCCAGATGATGTAGCCGTGCTGGCGGTCGAGGTCGGGGTGGATGGGGAAGCGCTCGGCGTTACCGATATCGTAGAGGCGGGCGTTGGCGTAGACACCGAGCTGGATCGCCATGCCGAGGGGGTAGTCGATCTTGCCGGTCTTGTTGTCACCGATGCCGGGGACGCCGATGTGCTCGACACCCTTGGCGACGGTCATGACCTTGTCGAAGGTCCCGGCGACGCGGAGGCCGTCGTGGACGACGAACCGCTCGGACATGAGGACCTCGATGCCGTGGCGGCGCTTGAGGGCCTCGTAGGCACGGAGGTCGGCCATGTAGGCCTCGGGGACGTGGCCGAGGTTCTCGCCGTTGTCGAGGCGCTCGATGAAGCTGTGCAGCGCGGTGCCGGTGGAGGCGGCGCCAGAGTCGGTGACCTCCTCGGCCTTCTCGGCGATCTTCTCCAGGTCGCGCCGGGCGTCGGGGCCTGCGGCGGACGCGGAGAGGATGAGGTCGGGCCGCTGGGAGAGGCCGTAGACCACGCGGCGCATACGCCACTTGTTGATGCCCGTGGCGTCCTCGACCAGCTTGGCGAAGGTCGTGACGCGCTGGTAGGGCTCGACCGGGCCGCCGTCGGGCGGGACGATGAGGGGCCGCATGTAGCGGTCGCGGTTGATCTGGGCCTCGGGGGAGGCGAAGGGGTTGCTCGGGCTCATGCTCGTAGCTCCTTGGGGGTGTGCCTTGTAGATTGGCACGTTGGGCGAGGGTGTGACAGGGTCAGCCCTCCTCGGGCCGCGCGATGATGAGGAGCTGGCGGGCGATGATGTGCTCACCGACGTGGAGCGCGTCGTCGGGGGAGAAGCCCGCGGCCTCCATGGACCGGACGACGGTGCGGACGGCGCGCATGAAGCGGACGAGGTCCAGGGGGAGGTCGTCGTCGGGCTGGGCCTCCAGGAAGGCGCGGAGGTCGGCGTCGGAGAAGAGCGACTCGGGAGCGGAGTCGTCGGCCGGGGTCTGGTTGCTGTCGGTCATGATCTGTCACTCCTGGTTGATGATGGTGGGAAACCCCACCCATGATCTCGATTTTGGTGAGTTTCTAGTCTCTTGTCTAGTTACCTCTCTATACGGGTCGGAGGATTGATGATGGGAGACTAGATGAGAGTGTAAAACCCCACCATTTTTGAGATCATGGGTGGGGTTTCGCGCCGCCGCCCCGCGAGCGCTCTACAGAACGTGGACCGTCGGTGACTCGTCGTGACGGAGGATCGCTGTGAAGGTCTCCCAGCCCTCCTCGGCGAAGATCCGGGTGAGGTCGGCCTCGTCGTGGAGCTCCTTGATCCCGCGGACGTTGTAGATCTCGACGTCGGGCTCGTAGTCGTCCAGGGCCGTCTCGCTCACGTGCTGGTCGGACGGCTCGGTGCCCGGTCGGACGACGCGGACCATGGTGGCTCCGCGGGCGGCCAGCGCGTCGAACTCGTTCGGGAAGCGCACGTCGGTGATGACCACGGGGCCCTCGGCCGCGTCGACCTTGCGGAGGGCGGCGTTGAGCCAGAGATCGTTGTCGACCCGACGCAGGCCCACGCCGAACTCCTGGAGGAGGCGCCGGACCTCGGGGTTGGCCTTGGCGCCCTCC
>Ga0196964_10001340_pt1 | contig 12571 bp, 8 predicted proteins | sample S1_10metaG_FD_148615 | JGI IMG/M metagenome (GOLD analysis project Ga0196964, IMG submission 148615) | Soil microbial communities from Anza Borrego desert, Southern California, United States - S1_10 | ecosystem: Environmental > Terrestrial > Soil > Desert | place: USA: California | collected...
CCGGAACTGCTTTCGATCGCTGCGCTCGTCTGCTTTATCGCGGGAACCACGGCCGCAATCGCCGGGTTTCGCGTGGAGATGCTGCGAACTTCGGCGTGGCAGTTCGGCTTCGTCGGGCTGGGATTGCTGCTGAAAACAGCGGCGATCGGGATGACCTGCGCGCACAGCCCCACGCATTTTTTCAACAGCCCCGGTGAAATCGCGGCGCTGCTGGCCTGGTCCCTCGCATTCAGTTTTCTCGTCGCGCTCGCCTCGTCGTCGGCGCGTTCGCTGGGCGCATTGATCCTGCCCTTTGTCGTCGTGCTGATGATCCTCTCGCTGGTGCTCAGCAGGGAAGGCGTCGATCACGGGATGTCGCCCAGCCGCTACCTGGCGCCGCATATTCTCGCCGCGTTTCTCGGCTACGGACTGTTCCTGACGGCATGCGGCGCGAGCGTGCTGTACCTTGAGCAGACGCGGCTGCTCAAGCGCAAGATGTTCAACGTGATCTTCCGCGATCTTCCCAGCCTCGAGCGGCTTGAGCGCCTCGAGATTCTCTGCGCGTGGCTGGGGCTTGCGGCCTTTACGGTAGCGATTGCCACCGGCGCGATCATGGCAAACGAGCTCAACCGCCCCTTCTGGCTGCAGCCGAAAATGATCGCGACCGAGCTGACCTGGCTGATCTTCGCCGCGCTGCTGGTCGGCCGCGCCGTGCGCCGCCTCAACGGCCGCAGCGCCGCGAAATTCGTGCTCGCCGGCGCCGCGCTGGTGCTGTGCACGTTTCTGCTCAGCCATCCCTTCGCCCGCCCTCAGGCGGCGACGGCGAACGTTCCGGCGAAAGGCAGGTCGGCATGAGCGAACCTGTCGAAGACGCTTTGCGCATCGTCGGCCTGTCGCATCACAAGGCGCCGGTTTCCCTGCGCGAGAAGCTTGCCTTCACGCCGCATGATCTGCGCAGCGCCCTGGGCAGCGTGCTGGCGCGCGGCTTTAACGAAGCGGCGATTCTCTCGACCTGCAACCGGGTCGAGGTCATCGCCGTCGCGCGCAGCCAGACCGCCGATCCGTTCCAGGAAATCAGAAAGTTTCTCAGCGAGTTCCACCAGGTTCCCGAGCAGGAGTTCACTCCCGCGCTCTACCAGTTAAAGGGACTTGAAGCCGCGCGGCACTTGTTCGAAGTCACCGCGTCGCTCGATTCGCAGATCCTCGGCGAAACCGAGATCCTGGCGCAGAGCAAGGAAGCCTACCGCGCGGCGGCTGAGCACCAGGCGTGCGGGCCGGTGCTGCATAAAGTCTTTGAACGCTCGTTTTTCCTCTCGAAAGAAGTGCGCAGCGACGGCGGCATCAGCCGCTCGCAGGCGTCGGTCAGTTCCGCCGCGGTGGCGCTCGCCAACAAGCTTTTCGACGTGAAAGGCCGCAAAGTGCTGGTCGTCGGCACGGGCGAGATGGCCAGCGGCATCGTGCGCGCGCTGCGCTCGGCCGGCGTCTCTGAAATTCTCGTCGCCAGCCGCACGGAAGAGCGCGCGAAAGAATTCGCGGCGCGCGAAGGCGGCCGGCCGTGCCTGATGCAGAACCTGACCGACCATTTGGCGTATGTGGATATCGTCCTGGTCTCGTCAGCGGCGCCGCATTACGTCATCCTGCCCGAGCACATCAAGACGGCGATGGCGCACCGCCGCGGACGATACCTCTGCCTGATCGACATTTCCGTTCCGCGCAACGTCGATCCGCTCATTCCCGACGTGGTTGAGGATGCTTACGTGTACGACATCGATGACCTTGAGGAAATCGCGCGCGAAGGGCGCCGCGAGCGCGAGCTGGTCGCGCAGCGCTGGCGTCCGCGCCTGGCTGAAGAGGCGCGCGAGCTGCTCCACGCGCTGCAGGACCAGGGCGTTCACGACGCCGCCCGAAAGCTGATCGCTCACGCCGCCGCGCAGCGCCAAGAGATTCTTTCGCAGATCAACACGTCGAACATGGACCCGCGCGCCAGGGAGGAACTCGCCCGCGCCATGGAGCGCCTGCAGGGTCGCCTGCTGCACGGGCCGCTGGAGATGCTCAAGCAGGCCGCGCGCGAAGGCGAGGGCTCCGACGCCGCCGCGTGGGTCTCGCGGCTTTTCAAGCTCGAGCTCGATCCGAAGGTCATCAATGACAAGGACGGCGCGGCGAGCATCGATAAAAAGATTGAATGCAGCGCTCCGCCGCCTGAAATCCCCGCGTCAAAGCTTCGCGCCGGCGCTGGAGAGGCGCGCCCGCCGCGGCCGCTGATCAGCGACAGCGGCGAGAGCACGCCGCGGCAGGCGACGAGTTGACGCACAAAAGGATTGGATTGCACCTTGCAAGGACACTGGCATAGATTTACGTTTCATGGTCGGAAATCACAGTCGGCGCGGCAGGTGAAGCGTTTTGAGCAAAGGAAAACGTTGAAGTGATGCAGCGGCGGCTCCTTATTATTGTCAAAGAGCCCGAATTCGACATTCGCGGCGACGTGGTGCTCGGCCAATGCGAGCCCTTCACGTCCGGCTGGTCGCTGGTGCTGATTGACACCGACGGCAAGCGCGAAAGCCTGATGGTCGGCACGTACACGGATCTGCGCAAGGTCCAGGAATCCTGCAACTCCATCGATGCCCCGGCTGCCGTACGCAAGCGCGTGAACGACATGCGCACGCTGATGATGTCCTCCGTGACCGAGACCGTCGCGCTGCACTTCGACCGCCGTCCGCCCATTGACGCCGGCGAGACGCAGGAGCTCAAGTCGATCCGCATGTCGAAGGTGCCCAAGCAGACTCCAGGCGGGCTCCTGAGCCTGCAGCCGAATGGTGACGTGATCATCGCCACCGTCGCGCAGCCCGAGCGCGCTGACGACGCGAAGTATCTCAAGGAAGAGCTGAGCGTCGTCGTTGAGTGCCACCCCAAGGGGGTGGTCATCGACCTCGGCCGCGTGTCCAATCTTTCCGCCGGATCGTTCAAGGAACTGGCCGGCGTGCGTGACCAGCTGCGCGACAACGGCGCCGAACTGGCGCTGTGCAACGTGACGCTGACGATGTTGCAGAAGATTCAGTCCATGAAGGCCAGGGAGACGCTGACCGTCTTCGAAGACCAGACCCGCGCGCTTGACGCGATGAAGCTGTAACGATTCACGTTTCACCATCAGTATGAGACGAATCCCTTCCGCGTGGTGACGAGAGGGCTATGCATAATCATTCACTTTGACGTAAATCTGATGTAGCCCCAGGCGTCCTTGGCGCCTTGGCGTTCTTGGCAAATACGGAGAGGCGGTTTTTATTTTACGCCGTAACTTTCAGGCCGATGATTCCGGCGACGATCAGGCCGATGCAGGCCAGGCGTGCGGCGGAAGCCGCTTCGCCGAACAGAGCCATGCCGAGAATCGCGGTACCGACCGCGCCGATGCCGGTCCACACGGCGTAGCCGGTGCCTATAGGAATCGTCTTGATCGCGGCGGCGAGGAAATAAAAGCTCGCGGCCATACCGAGCACGGTCAGCACGCTTGGCCACAGGCGCGTCCAGCTTTCGGTGTACTTCAGTCCGATCGCCCACGCGACCTCAAAGAGTCCCGCAATGATGAGGTAAATCCATGGCATGATTCGTTCAGCTCCCGATGCGTCTTGCGCCAGCAAGATTGTGTGCGCGCGCGTTTGCAGTATAACCACGCTCGTCCGGCGCTCACCCGATTGTTTCTGAACCGAGGAACACGATGGCAGAAATCAAACGCGAGATTCTGAACCCAGAGACAGTCCGCCTCGCGGCGGGCGAGTGCAGCTTCACGTACCGGCGGTTGAAGCCGGCAACCCTGCTGCTCACGATCGAGGGCGACGACGTCGGGCAGTTCGGCACCGCAACGATGGATGAGGTCAACGCTGAGTTCGAACGCTTCGGGCCGGTGATGCTGTATCTCGACACGCGCCGCGCGGTGGGTCCATCGACAACGGTCATGGAAGCGTGGACGGCATACTTCGCGGCCAACCGCCGGAAATTCCGCGGCGTTCACATTCTCGTGCTGCCCGAATCCAAGCTCCTGCACCTGACCGTCTCGATCGTGCAGCATCTCTCCGGCATGGCCGGCGTGCTGCAGATCTACGGCGAGCCCGCGAAATTTCAGGCCGCGCTTCAGAAAGACGTGCCGTCGTTCGTTTTTTAAGACTGGCGCTGCTCACTTCAGCGACGAAAGGAACGCCACGAGGTCGCGCAGGTCGCGCCTGGTCAGCACCTTGCCGAGATCTTCGGGCATTGCGGAGAGCGCGGGCTTGCGTTTGCGGATCGCGGACTTGGCGATCTTCTTCTCGGTTCCGTCGGAGAGAATCAGCACAAGCTCGTCAGTCGTCTCGCTCTTGATGCGGCCGACGTGAATGCCCTCGCCGTTGGTGACCACCGTCTCCTGACCGTAGCCCTGCACGATCACTTTGTTCGGGAGCAGAATGGATTCGAATATCTCCTGGCGCGTACGATCCTTGCCGACGGCGTTAAGCGGCGGCCCGACTTCGCCTCCGTCTTTGCCGATGCGGTGGCAGCGGATGCACGCGACGGCCGCGTTGTCGAGGAATACGCGCTTGCCGCGCGCTGGGTCGCCGCCTTCCAGCGCGACGCGGTATGGCGCAAGCGGGTCGTCCTCCGGCAGGGAGGCCTCATACTTTGCCACGCGTTCTTTCAGTGCCACACGGCTGCGCGCCGCCTCGAGCACATCCAGCGCGAGCGTCGTTTTCAGGCGCCCGGCGGTGAAGTCGTCAAGCAGCGAGCCAAGAATCTGGTCCGGCTTTTCGCCCGCGATCTGGCCCAGCGCCGTGACAGCCGCCTGGCGGATATCGTCGGGCGCGTCGCTGAGCGCGAGCTTGCCAAGCACCTCGGCCGCTTCGGGTCGGTGCAGCTGCGGAAAAAGGGCGATGCCTTCGCGCCGCACGCCGGCATCTGCGTCGTTCACGGCCTGGCAAACGGCTTCCACGAATCCGGCAGTCTGCAGGCGCGTGATGGCACGCAAGGCTTCGATGCGAACAGGCGCATTCAGATTTGAATCCTGCGCGAGCTTCACCAGCGGCGCTCCAGCGGAGTCCAATTTCAGCCGCACGGCCGTGCGCGCCATAGCGATGCGCACCTCATCGGCCGCATCATTAAGCAGCTCACTGGCGAGCGGCGAAAGTACTTCAATGGACGGCTTCGGATCGCGTGGTGGCAGCGGACGCCAGGTTCCGACCAGGCGGTCGCGGTTCGCGGGCTGCATCCAGCCGCCCAGCGCGCCGAGCGCTTCGGCGCGTTTGGCCGGCGGAGCGTCCTTGCGGCGTGCGAACGCGGCCAGCCGCTGCGCTTCGCGTGAGGTGCCCAGCCGGAAATTCGCGTTAATCGCGCGCAGCATCGCGCCTTCCGGAAGAGCGGGATTTTCGAGCAGCTCGGCCAGCGCGCCTATCACGTTCGGCAGTGGCACATCGTTGATCGCACGAGCCGCTTCGACGACCAGCGCCGGATCAGCGTCCGCGAGAAAAAGCTTGATCTCATCGCGCTGCAGACGCCGCAGCGCGAGCAGCACCGCCATTCGCACGGACGCCGAGGAATCGCCGGCCGCACGCAGCAGCGCGTCAACGTCGTTGATCCCGACCAGTCCCGTCACGCCGGCGTGGCGCAGAAAGCCGTCGCGGTCCGCGTTCTCACGCAGCATGCCCAGCAACGGCGCGAGCGCTTCCTTGCGGCCGATGCGCGCGAGCGCCAACGCCGCGTGCAGGCGCACGCGGGGCTGCTCATCTTTCAGGCGTTCGATCAAAGGCTGAAGCGCGTCCTTCTCGCGGCAGTCGCCCACAACGCGGCAGGCTTGCGCGCGAATCTCGCTGTTACTATCGCTCAAGAGCGGCAGCACGGCCGCACAGCGCCCGAGCTGGCCGAGACCCCAGATTCCGTGCATCCTCGCGAAGAGCGTCTTTCCACCGCGAGCCGCCGCTTCCAGCGCCGCGCTTTCTCCGCGTGTGGCCAGTTCAAACTGCGCGTTCTGCCGCACGCGCCGGTCACGGTGCGCGAGCAGCGCCGCGAGCTCATCGACGGATCGCTTGGCCATGCCGTCCTTGAGGATCTGCCGCGTCTCGCGCACAACCGCATCAGATGCAAGCGACGGATCGTAGGCACGGAAGACGCGACCTTTTCCCGTCATCGGAAAGCCCTGCACCCAGTCGCAGACGTACAGTCCACCATCTGGACCGAACTTCGCGTCGGTGGGCCAGCAGTCCCAAACGAACTTGTGGACGTCCTGCAGTTCGTACGACGCACCCTTTGGCTTAATGCCGAAGGCATGCACGCCACCGGGAAAATCGCACAGGAAGAAATAATTGCCGTATCGTTCTGGCAGGCCAGTACCGGGATAGCACGTCAGGCCGCAGGGACCCTTCGAGACGAAATCAGAGGGCGGGAGAACGTACGGCGGCACGCCGCGCCAGATCTCTTCGGTCATCCAAGGCGAACCGCGCGAGAGCGTGAGCGGTTGATGGACCTTGATGGGCTCGTGAACCCAGGGATCGGTGCCGTACTGGTAGCCCGTCCGCCAGCCGCTGTCGCCGCCTTCGAGAACATGGACCCAGCGCGCCTGATCGCCGACGTCCGCGGTGTTGTCGCAGGTCCACAGATTGCCGTAATCGTCAAACGTGAGCCCCTGCGGGTTGCGCAGGCCGCGCGCGAAGACCTCGAATTGCGAGCCATCGAGAGTGCAGCGCAGCACCGCGCCCTCGTCCGGGTACGCAAAGGTTTTCCCCTCTGTTTCGATATGCAGCCCACGGTCGCCCATGCTGAAGTAGAGTTTGCCGTCAGGTCCCCAGCACAGCCCATGAAGGTCGTGCCCGCTGTTGCCGAAGCGCACGCCGTAGCCATCCTGCAGCGCCTTGCGCTGGTCGGCCTTGCCGTCGCCATCGGTGTCGCTCAGTTTCCACAGCCGCGGAACATTGGTGAGCCAGACATCGTTGCCGCGCACGAGAACGCCCGAGGCAACGCCGTCGGCCGCAGTGTTGAAGCCATCAGCAAAAACAACCGCGCGGTCGGCGCGGCCGGATCCGGTGCGGTCTTCGAGCAGTTTGACGACTTCGGATTGTGCAGTCAGGCGGCTGAATGCCTCGCCCATGAATTTGCGAGCCATGGCGATGCGGTCATCCACAACGCGGCAGGCAAGGTCCTCGAAGTACCAGTGGCTGTGCTGCTTGACGTACAGCGCGGCGGTGTTGTAGCGGCGTGTCTCGGCGAGGAACACGCGGCCGCGGTCGTCGACCCAGATGCCCACAGGGTTCACGACATCAGGCTCGGCCGCGAAAAGATCGACCTGCAGGCCGGGAGCAAGCTGCAGCTTGCGCCGCGCAAGCTCTGCAGGGTTTTCGCTGAGTTCGCCAGCGCAAAGCATCGACGCGAAGAGCAGAATAATTGTAAGCGCGATCCGAAAGTGCTGCAGCATAAGTCGGTTTCCTGACCGGTTGTCCGACCCGCAAAACAATTTGTGTGCCACACAAAAATGTTGCGGCTTCACTCGTAACACATACGTGAACTCTCAGAGTGGTTGTATAGTGTGTACACTTCAGGTAGCCACTTCAGCCGCTGGAATTCAGCGGCGCACGCTGCGCCCACGCTTGTTCTAAGCGGGCGTCTGAAGCATAATACACGCACCGGGCCCGTAGCTCAGCGGTGAGAGCAGGGGACTCATAATCCCTTGGTCCAGGGTTCGAATCCCTGCGGGCCTATATTCTCCTTAAAGATTCACGTTTACTATGCGACCTGTGCTGACAATCGTGTTTTTGCCGCATGTCCTTGTCTGAGACTTTCTATTCGAGCTCAAGAGAGCCTTTATTGCGTGTTTGGTTGCACGGGTTGAGGCGTGGGCAGGAAGCCAAAACGCTGGCCGATGACGGGCCACACGTTAAATAATGCGAGCACAACAGCGGCTAAGATGGGTCCATAGAAGACACCGAAAATTCCGAATTGATCGATCCCGCCGAATATCGCAAGCAAGCTGACCAGCGCATGCATGTCATTGCGTCCCTTCAGAATCATCGGACGGATAAAGTTGTCCGTAACACTGATGAGTAAACCGATAATGACCATCAACACTGCCATCGCCACTTCGCCCTGGATGTAAAGATAGATGGCGCCCGCCGCCCAGACGGGAGTGCTGCCGATCACTGGAATCCAGGCAAAGATGAACGTCGCGCCGCCGGCAAGAGTTGCGCCTGGAATCGATAATGCCCAGAAGGCAATCATCATTAACAGGGCCTGCGCCGCGGCGGCGGCCAGAGTCGCCCAGATCACTGAAATGGCGGTATCGCGAAACGAATTGATCAGTGTCTCGCGAACATTTGATTCCAGCGGGATTTTCTCTCTGGCCCAGCCCACGAGCCTGCGCCCATCAATGAGGAGAAAGAAACATGAAACCACCGAGAGAGCAACCTGAAGCAGTTTCTCCGGGATCGCACTCGCAATTGCCAGCACGATGCTGGTTGCCGTCCGGCTGACGGATGCAACAGCGGTACGCATCTGGCTTTCAATTTCTTCCGGTGTGCCCAATAGTGTTTCAGCGCCAGGCCAGGTACTGACACGTTGGGATACGGCTTCGAACGAGAGCCGATCCTCCTGGGAAAGCGCTTCGAATATGGCGCGTCCCTGTTTCACGCCCGAGTAGGCGAATCCTCCGAGCGGCGCAATAATAATGGCAATCACACCCAAGGTCACCAGGCCGGCGCTTAACCTGGGACCAAGGCCGCGGTCGCGAAATTTCTGATACACCGGAGTGGTGAGAATTGCAAAGATTGCGCCCATCAGCACCGCTAAAGTGAACGGCGCCACCATCGCGATCAGAATTGCAGTGAACAGCACAAGCAAAAGCAGAAATGCAATCAATGAAGCCGAATGCAGTCTGCTGGTTGCGGTGCTCATTACGTGTTGCTTTACCTGAAACTATCGATCGAGGAGGAGAACTCCAGTCCCATCGTCGAAGGCGACGGCAACCATGTAGATGCCCGTACTGGCGACGGGGAAGAGAACTCCCGTGATGCGCCTTCCGATGGCGCCCTCGACCTTTTTCCCCGTACTATCGGTAAGCGCCTCGACCTGCGCATGCCATGACTCGCTGCTTTCGTCGTACCTCAGTACAACTGCACGCTTGTCACTGTCCTTGCCGCCGATCACAAAGCGCTTGGAAGAACCTACCCGCACATCACACATGACCGAGAGTGACCCGTCGCGGCGAGGCGTGAGGGTTATGTGCAGTACATCGTCCTTTTCGACGACCAATTGCCGTCGACCAAAATCTCTGGCTTCAAGAACGCCTATCTGCGTGCGCCTGGTTGTGGGGTCTGCTTGCGCGGCGAGCACGTTATCGTAGGAAGAGCCGAATGAGTTTAGGCCGCTCAGTTCCTCGATCCCGAACGACCGCACTTTGCTGCGATCCCGGCTATCAACCATGACATATAGCGACAAAGCACTGTTCTTTGCCGTAGAGGGACAGATGAGAAACACCGGCTGTTTTACCGTTGCAGGCGTGCTTGCGATCGCCACTGGCGTGACCAGAAGTGCCGCGAATATTCCGGTAACCAGGGCTCGAGAATTTTTGAACATGCGTTGCCCTCCAAAATATCCATGAAAAGCAGGAGCAATGCTTGTGCCTTGATTCTGACGACGTTTTCGAAACATCCAGAAAGGTCAGGGCCCTTCGAGTTAAAGCTCAGTCGCGGGACCGCAAATATGCGATGTACTGGATCACTCTCGTGGTCGCAGGCAAGCCTGGTTGTTAAAGGTTAAAGGATGGGTGAATCGTTCGGCCGCGGACGCTAATAGAATTCACGCGGTTGCTCTAAAGTAGCACACGCGGGAGCAGAACTGGAGCAAGAGCACATCCATGAGTGCCGAATGCTACAATTCAATCCATCACGATCCATGCGAACCGATGATGCATCTCGTTGTAACAACTGGGTTTACAGGCTATCGACTGATGTAGAGATGACTTGCGACAAAAACTGGCGGAGAGGGAGGGACACGACGGGTGTCCTTCTTCCAACCCCCCTTACAAACAGGAGCTTACAGCGTAAACGTCTTTCTGCAGCGCGACTTAATTCTGGCAACGACACCCGTTGGTTGACCTGGATCGACCTTACTTGCTCTGCGCCGCTGACAAGATCTGACGATCCCATACCAGCGGCTCGGATGAGCCGCCGGTTTCCTTATGCTATTAGTGTTTGTGTTCCTTGCCGAAGTGCGGATCGAGTTTCACGTTGTACGTCTTGCCGTCCTCGAGCTTAAATTGGATGCGGCCGTCGAGCGGGTCCTGCTTTAAGCCTTCGTCGGCAGCTTCCCACTGCGTGGCCTTGCCATCCTTTTCGTTCACCGGCTTCATCTCAATCTTCTTGTTGCCCTCTTTCGTCTTGAGATTGATCTTCGGCGGTTCGTTGGTCGGAAGCGCAACGGCAGTCTTCGCGTTTTTACCGATCACCCAGAAGTTTGTCTTTCCGTTCCTGTGATCGTGCTTCACTTCAACGTGATGACCGCCCTTGTCACCGACGTCCTGCAGTTCGCCTCCGTTCGGTCCGGATTCATCGTGGTGGTGGTCGTCCTTCTTGTCGGCGGCGCTCACTGCCGCGCTTAACAACATGAAGACCAGAACAATCAGCCAATTTCCCTTAAGCATGCACAAACCCCTTCCCCTCGGGACCATGATCGTCCGACGATGGCGGACTGCTCTCGAACTCACGCGCGATCTCCTCGGCCGCCTTGTCGAGGTGATGCGGTGTTGCGGCAATACGCTCTGCGTCGCGTCTGCCGAAGGTCCAGAACACACCTGGAGTGACTAAGAAGTCGAGCAACGTGCTGGAGATCAAGCCGCCGATGATGACAGTGGCGACCGGATAAAGAATCTCGCGCCCTGGCTGGTCGGGCGACAACGCCAACGGCACCAGCGCGATGCCACTGCAGAGCGCGGTCATCAGCACCGGAACCATTCGTTCCTGGCCCGCGCGAATGATCATCTCCTGGCTGAAGCTCTGCTTTTCCTCGCGCATCAGATGCAGGTAGTGGTCGAGCAGGAGAATCGCATTACGAGCCGCAATCCCGCCAAGGGAAATTAAACCCACCAGCGTTGCCACGGACATTGTTTGTCCGCTCAGAACGATGTACGCCACCGCGCCCACGAACGCCATGGGGATGCTGAGGAGCACCTGCAGGCTGAGGTTGATCGAGCGAAAATGCATGAACAGGATTAGGAACATGGCAGCAAGCGAGATCGCGCTGAGGATCGTGATCAGCCGCGTGGCTTCCGCCTGCGCTTCAAACTGGCCGCTGACGCGGATGGAATAACCCGGCGTTGCCGCGAGTTTGCGGCGAATAGGTTCCAGTGCCTTCTCGACATCCGCCACAACTTCTCCCAGCGACCGGCCAGCAACGTTGTGTTGGACCACCGCTCTTCTGGAGACGTTTTCACGACTGATGTTATTCGGCGTCTTGACCAGCTTGACCTCGGCCACATCAGAGAGCACGACACGTTCGCCGCTGGCCCCGCGCAGGTGCAGGTTGCGCCAGCTATCCAGGTTCTGGCGGTCCTTCTCTGCGAGCCGGACGATGATCGGAAAGCTGACCTGTCCGACCGACATGCGCGAGATTTCTTCGCCACCACCGCCTAGTTCGAAGACTTCGGCCACGTCCTTTACTGTGAGGCCCGCCTGCGCGAGTTGCTCGCGCCTGGGTTCGACGGCAATCTTGTCGATCAGGACGAGCGGCTGCGTGTACAGGTCGGTCACGCCGGCAATGGGCTTCAGCGCCGCTTCGATTTCCTGCGCAGTGCGGCGCAAGACATGGAGATCAGGTCCGTATACCTTGATCGCGACCTGCGCGTTAACGCCAGAGAGAAGATGGCTGAGCAGATGGGCCAGCGGCTGATCGACACCAGTCGCAATGCCAGGGAACTCGTCGGCAAGCTTGTGCCTGATCTCGTCGAGGATCTCTTCGCGAGAGCGTCCAGAGCCTGGGTCTAACGTAATGATGGCTTCGGTAGCGTTGACGCCCTCGGCGTGTTCATCGCCTTCAGCTCGCCCAGTCCGGCGGCCCACGTTCTTCACGCCCTTCACAGCCATGAGTACTTGTTCAAGCCTGCGGCCGAATTCGTCAGATGTCTTGAGACCCGTTTCGGGCGGCAGGAACATATTGATCTGCGCAGTGCCTTCGTTGAATGACGGAAGGAACTGCGAGCCACGCGTGGCCAGAACGAAGATGCCGATGAGGACGGTGCAGATCAGCATCGACAGAATCGGCATCGCATGAGTCATGCTGAAGCGGATCACGGATCGAGCCACGGGCTTCAGCCCGCGCACCAGCCAGCCATCGCGGGTATGCTCCGCGGATTGCCGGCCAAGCAGGTAGTAGCACAGCACCGGCGTAACGGTTAGCGAAACGATGAGCGAAGCAAGTGTGCTGACGATGTAGGCGACGCCGATGGGCGTGAAAAGCCGGCCTTCCAGTCCGGTGAGATAAAAGAGCGGAAAGTAGACGACCACAACTAGCAGTGTTCCAATAAGTATGGGGTTCCGCACTTCGCTTGAAGCGCGGAAGATGACCAGGAGGGGACTGAGCGGCTTCACTTTGGTCG
>Ga0196964_10001341_pt1 | contig 12567 bp, 11 predicted proteins | sample S1_10metaG_FD_148615 | JGI IMG/M metagenome (GOLD analysis project Ga0196964, IMG submission 148615) | Soil microbial communities from Anza Borrego desert, Southern California, United States - S1_10 | ecosystem: Environmental > Terrestrial > Soil > Desert | place: USA: California | collected...
CCGCAACATATGCCTCCACCGCATCCGCGCTCGCGCCCTTTAACCCGCCGCGCACTTCACCGCGCGCGTCTTCCAGATCGCGCGCGTAAGCGTCGAGCGTATTCGCCCGCGCTCCGCGCTCGGCGGAGAGCATCTCCAGAAACGCCTCGATCAGCGCGGAATCGCTCATGGGTGCAGCCTATCAGACGAAGCCGGAACAAATCCTTTCGCCGTTCCGTTCGATCTCGAAAGGAGCCCCCATGACCACCGAAGCCGACATCCGCGAGAAATTCTGGAAGCATTTGAAGTCCGACCGCACCCTCATGCTCGGCCTCATCGGGAACCCGGAAGGTCATTCCCAGCCGATGACGGCGCAGCTCAACGACGACGACGCGGAAAGCGGCCCGCTCTGGATTTTCAGCTCGAACGACACCGATCTCGTGAAGTCCATCGGCGAGGGCGCGCGCGGCATGGCGCAATTCGTCTCGAAGGGCCACGACGTGTTCGCGTGCTTCGATTGCGACCTGACGCTCACCACGGATCGCGCCACCATCGACCGGCTCTGGAACCCTTATGTCGCGGCCTGGTTCGAGGGCGGCAAGGACGATCCCAAGCTCATGCTCATCCGCGTCGATCCGCACCATGCGCAAATCTGGCTGAACGAGAACAGCCTGTTCGCCGGCATCAAGCTGATGCTCGGCGCCGATCCCAAGCGCGAGTTCAGGGACAAGGTCGCCGACACCACGCTCGGCTCGCGCCCGTCCTAACGCGCGGGCGGCGCGCCCGCGAGGATCGCTTCGGCGGCGATGCGGCGCGCGTCGTCCTCAAGGCGCAATCCGCGCAGCGCGCGGATGATGCGCTCGACCGATTCCGCGTCGAGGCGCGCCGGCCCGGCTTCGCCGGCCGCCGCGACCGCCAGCAGCGCGCCTTCGCCCACGGCGCCGCGTTCCGCGGCCGCTGCCAGCGCCAGCATCGCGCCCGTGTCCGCCCGCGCGCCGCCTTGCGGCGCGTTGGCGAACACGAAGGTCTGCGCCGCGCCATCCATCTGCGCGCCGAGCGCCGCGAGGATCACCGCATCGCGCGCCGCCGTGCGCGGCTGGGCCGCGCCGGCGTCGATGCGCCGCCGCAAGGCCATCGCGCCTTGTTCGCCGCGCGGACCCGTGAGCGCCACGAGCGCCGCATCAAGCGGCGCAAGCGCCGTTTCATCCGCGCCGGCCTGGCGCGCGCTCGCGGTCAAACGCTGACCGTTGCGCACGTCGCCGCGAACGATCGCCGCGCGCGCGAAAAGGAGAGCCGCCGCCGCATCCGGGGCGCTTTGCAGCCCGACAATGTCTGCTTGGAAAAGGTGCGCCGCCGCGTTGAAGTCCGCTGGCGTCGTCGCCGCACGCAACACGCCGGCGATCGCGGCGGCCGCCTCAGGTGAACTTGGCGCTGCCTGCACTTGGCGCAGCGCAGCGACGGCAGCGGGAAGACCCGTCGTCGTTTCCGACGGGGTCGCCAAGAGAATTGTCCGCGTTTCGGTCGCGGGGATCGCGCCGCGTCGGAACGCCAGCGCAGCCGCCTGTGCGCGTTGCGGCTGTGGCGCGTCCTGACTGCGCGCGAGCGCCACGAGCGCCAGCGTCGAAGAATTGTTCAGCGCGTTCGCAGCGGGGCGGAGGCGCCCCGCGATCGAAAGCTGCGTTGAGAGCGAGTTGTCATAGTTCGCAGTCGGAGGCCGCGCGCCGGGCGCGCCCGCCGCCGCAGCGACAGCGCCCGTGTACCATGCGTCCGCCGCGTTCTGCGCGCGCGCCAATTCCAGCGCCAGATCCGCCGCCGCGCGATCGCCGGTCACCGCCGCGCAGTACGCGCGCAAGCGCAACAGGAAGGGCGGAGGGGTTTCGCCGGCATTGGCGCCGCGCCCGCGCGCACACGCTTCAGGCCGCCGTCCACGCGCGAGTTCAGCCTGCGCCGCGAACATCGCAATCGCCGGATCGTTCGCTGCAGAACCGGAGCCCGACGCCAAAGTCGCCAGCTCGTCCGCCGCGCCCATCTTGCCGAGCGCCTCGAAGCGCCCGCGCACATGCTCCACGGTCGCGCCGCGCGGCGCCTCGCCGCCGGAAAACAGCACGCGCCGCGCCAGCGTTTGCATTGCCGGCGAGTCGTACGTCGCCGGCAATCGCGCGAACACCGCGGAGACGAATGCCGGATCGCTGCGGGCCCACAAATCCGGCGCGAGTCCGCCATCGGCGCGCGACAACGCACTAACGCTCCAGCCGTCGAGCTCGCGCAGCTGCGCCTGCTCGACAGGTTGGGGCAGGTTGTTTTGCGCGAGCGCCAGCGGCGTCAGCATGGTGAACGCCGTCGCCAGCGCCAAGGTGCGGGTAACCATATGCGTCATTCCTTGAAGGCGTCCGGCAGCTCGACGCGCATTTCCTGCGGTTCCGGCGCGAGCACGTCAGCTTGGCGGATGAAAAAGACAAACAACCCAATGAACACGACGGCCCCGACGCCAATGAGCGCAAACCGCACCTGCGGCGGCGTGCGGCGGGCAAAGCCGCTGCGGCGTCGTCTACGTCTATACATCGCCTCGTAAGGCCCCTGCCGTTGCGAGCGGGCGAGATTGCCCCCAAAATGTGGCGAGTTTCCAGGTCAAGTCTGCGGTTAACTCCGTTGGGGCTTATAGAGGTGATTCGTGAGTCGGCCCGAAAGCAGCGATCCCGGCGAGCGCATTGACGCCGCCGGCGAGCTGCGCCGGCTGGCGGAGGGGATTACCCCGCACCGCACTGTGGGCTTGGTCGGCCTCATGGGCGCCGGAAAGACGACCGTGGGCCGCCGCCTGGCGCAGGCTTTGGCGTTGCCGTTCGTCGATGCGGACGAAGCCATCACCACGGCGGCCGGCCGGAGCATCGAGGACATTTTCGCCGAGCGGGGCGAATGTGAGTTTCGCCGCGGCGAACGCCAGGTGATCGCGCGCTTGCTTGCGGGGCCGGTGCACGTGCTCGCAACCGGCGGCGGCGCCTTCATCAACGAGCACACGCGCGCCGTGATGAAGGAGCAGGCGATCACGATCTGGCTGCGCGCGCCGCTCGACGTGCTGATGAAGCGCGTGAGCAAACGCGATCATCGCCCGTTGCTGAAGGAAGAAGATCCCCAAGCCGTGATGCAGCGCCTGATGGACGAGCGCTATCCCATCTATGCCGAAGCCGATCTCACCATCGACACCGCCAACACCCCTCACCACACCGCCGTCATCGCGATATTGGCGGCGCTGCGGGAATATTTGGGGCAGCGAGTCATATGACGAACAAAATGACTCAGGCCCCGTCCTCCCCCGCGAGGCGGAGGTGCCGCGTGCAAGCGCACGCGACGGAGGGGAGGGCGCAGCTTTCAGAAGCACCGGCGCTTGCCCCTCAGTCAGGCGCTTCGCGACTGCCAGCTCCCCCTAGCGGGCGAGCACGGACGTCAGCGCAATGACCTCAACCATCCACATCAATCTCGGCGAGCGCTCCTACAACGTGCACGTTGGCGCTGGCCTTCTCGCGCAGGCCGGCGAATTCATCGCGCCGTTCGCGCCGAGCAAGCGCGTGTTCGTCGTGACCGATAAGACCGTCGCCAAGCATCACGCGCCAGCTTTGGAAGCAGGCATCGCCGCGGGCGGCCTCGAGCTCGTGAAGCTCATCAAGCTGAAGCCTGGTGAAGAATCCAAGAGCTACGACGGCCTGCAGGAGGTCCTGAGCAAGCTCCTCACCGCCGGCATCAATCGCCGCGACCTAGTCATCGCCTTCGGCGGCGGCGTGATTGGCGATCTTGCAGGCTTTGCCGCCGGCGTCGTCAAGCGCGGCGTCGATTTCGTGCAAATTCCGACGACGCTGCTCTCCCAAGTCGATTCCAGCGTCGGCGGCAAGACGGCGATCGATACGCCGGAAGGCAAGAACCTCGTCGGCCTCATCCACCAGCCGCGCCTGGTGCTGGCCGACGCCGACGTGCTGAAGACGCTCTCCAAGCGCGAACGCCGCGCCGGGTATGCCGAGATCGTGAAGATCGGCCTTATCAACGACGCCCCCTTCTTCACCTGGTGCGAAAAGAACGCCGCCGCGCTCCTCAACGCCGACCCCGCAGCCGTGCAACACGCCGTCACCAGCGCCATCACCTTCAAGGCCCGCGTCGTCGAACAAGACGAGCGCGAGGAGAAAGACATCCGCGCGCTGCTCAATCTCGGTCACACGTTCGCGCACGCGCTCGAAGCGCACGCCGGCTACAATGGCGACCTCTTGCACGGCGAAGCCGTCGCCGCCGGCATGGCGATCGCGTTCCAGCTTTCCGCCAGCCTCGGCATGTGCGCGGAAGCGGACGCCCGCCGCGTGCGCGCGCATCTTGACGCGTGCGGCTTCGTCACCGATTTGCGCAAGCTCCCCGGCGCCCCCTATAACGTGGACAAGCTGATGGCCCTGATGGCCGCAGACAAAAAGGCAGAAGCCGGCAAGATCACTTTCATCCTGGCCCGCGCGCCGGGCCGCGCCTTTGTCGAACGTGATGCGCCCATCGACGTGGTGCGCGAGATGCTCCAACAAGAAACGGCATGACCGGTCCACTCTTAAGTTTGTTCGTTGCGTTCCTGCTGCTCGCGCTCAACGGCTTTTACGTCGCCGCCGAGTTCGCGCTGGTGAAGGCGCGCGGCTTTCGCATCGACGCGCTGGCCGAAGAGAAGCGCTTTGGCGCCGAACTCACCCAGCGCCTTTTGAAGAACATCGAGGCCTATCTCGCCTGCTGCCAGCTCGGCATCACCATGGCCTCGCTCGGCCTTGGCTGGGTCGGCGAGCCCACGGTCGCCGCGATCATCCGCCCCCTGCTTGAGCCGCTTGGCTGGCCGGAAGAGACCATTCACCTCATCGCCTTTGCGATCGGCTTTCTGGTGTTCTCCTCGCTGCACATCGTCATCGGCGAGCAGGTGCCAAAGACGTTCGCCATCCGCAATCCAGAGCCCGTGTCGCTCTGGATCGCGTATCCGCTGCACGCGTCTTTCATTTTGCTCTATCCGCTGAACTGGCTCTTGAACAATGCTTCCCGCGCCGTGCTGCGCGCGCTCGGCGTCAAGGAAGCGCCGCACTATGACGTGCTGACCGAAACCGAGATCGAAGACCTCGTTGTCGTCTCCGCCGAGCACGGCCATATCGAGAAGGGCGTCAGGGAGCGCATCGTCGGCGCGATCGATTTGGGCGAACTCGAAGTCGCCGACGTGATGATCCATCGTAAGAACATCAAGTCGCTCGATATCGACCTGCCGCCGCGCGAAATCCTGGCGCAGGCCATGTCGAGCCCGCACACGCGCCTGCCGCTCTGGCAGAACGAGCCGGACAACATCGTCGGCGTATTGCACGCGCGCGATCTCTTGCGCGCCATTTCCGAACATGGCCGCGACGGCTTCAACATCCGCGAGGAGATGCGCACGCCCTGGTTTACGCCGATGACGCAGCGCGCCGAGCGTCAGCTCGCCGAATTCCTGAAGCGGCGCGAGCATTTCGCGCTGGTGGTCGATGAATACGGCGCGCTGATGGGCCTCGTCACGCTCGAGGACATCCTCGAGGAGATCGTCGGCGACATCAAAGACGAGCACGACATCGCCGTCCAAGGCGTGCGCCCCCAGCCGGACGGCAGCGTGAACGTCGATGGCGCGGTGCCCATCCGCGACTTGAACCGCGTCATGAATTGGGATTTGCCCGACGAAGAAGCGGTCACTGTCGCCGGGCTTGTGATTCACGAAGCCCAAGCCATCCCCGAACCCGGCCAACGCTTCGCCTTTCACGGCTATCGCTTCCAGGTGCTGCGCCGGCAGCGCAATCAGCTGACGGCGCTGCGGATTGAGCGCGAGCTCGAAGAAGACCTGGCTGGCGGCTGACGTTTTCGCATCCCCGCCCCCTCGTGGGGCGGGGGCAGGGGTGGGGGGCGACAAGCAACGCGTGATGAAAAAGAAAGCGCGCACGAACAGTGATGCAGAAGATTTCCAATCACTGCGCGTCGGAACGCCCCCCACCCCCAACCCCGCCCCACGAGGGGGCGGGGAGTCACAGCGCGCTCTTGCGCATGAGAGCAAACGCCACAGCCCCCAGCACAAACAGCGCCGCGCCGATCACCAGCGCCACATCATAATTTCCCATCGCGTCGTGCATTTCGCCGAACAGCACCAGCGCGATCGCCGTCGAGAGCGCGCCGGCCATCGCGATCACGCCATAGATCGTTCCATAGTGCTTGAAGCCGAAATTGCGCGAAATGAAGTACGCAAACAAATCCGTCTCCGATCCTTGCTGCGCCCCGATCAGCGCCACTGCAATCGCCGCCAGCACGAACGACAAATCCGGCGTCATCAGCATCACGATGCCCAAAGCCGGGATCAATGTCGTCGCCGCACCCACCCATGTCGCCGGCAAGCGATCCATCGCAAAGCCCGTCAGCACGCGCCCCGCCAGCAAGCCGACAGCATAGATCGACACCACGCCCGCGACTTCCGCTTCATTGAGTCCAAGATCGCTCACCAGCGGCGCCAATTGGCCCAGCACGCCCGAGCCCGGCACGTTGATGCATACGATCGCCAGCACCAGCAGCCAGAAGCGCGCGCCGCGCGCCGCTTCCGCCAATGTCACCTGGACCGCCTTGCCGGCATCATCCTGGAGCGCCAGCGCCTCGCCGGCATCGACACTTTGCCGGCTGGAAGCCGGCGCTCCAGCGCGCCCGATCAGCCAGAGCGCCAGCGGCATGCCGATCAGCCCCGTCAGCGCGGCAAGCGCAAAGAAGCCCGCGCGCCAGCCGCCTTCGGCGATCGCGCCCGCGAGGATGAGCGGCGCCAGCATGCCCCCGATCGACGTGCCCGCCGTCGCAAAGCCGAGCGCCAGCCCGCGGCTCTTCTCGAACGTCGCGATCACCGGCCGCGTCCAGACGATCGACGCCGTGCCGCCGCCGAACACGCCGCCCACGATCATGAGTCCGAGATAATACCAGTACGCGTTCGGCATCAGCGCCGTGGCGGCATAAACGCTGGCCAGCCCCAGCGCGCAAACCAACGCAACGCGCCGAAATCCGAAGCGATCGATGGCGCGGCCGATCAATGGCAGCGACACCGCGCCCATGACGTACGACACCATCCCGCCAATCGCGAGATCCCCCCGCGACCAGCCAAACGCCGCGCCCACCGGCTCGATGAACATGGAGGAGACGTAGATGTAGAGCGCAACCCCCGTGCCCATCCCGGCGCCTGCGCCGGCGACGACGCGCCAGTGCGTGCGGAGTTCGCTGGGGGTGGGTGACGTGCGATCAGTTTCCATTGCGTAGCAGCAGGTGGTCAATGCGAAACCGCGTCAAGTCATGTTGGTAGCGAACTAGCGAGGTTGCCGTGAAGCTCCGCAGAACCCTCTCCCGCATTTGCGGGAGAGGGACGCTCGCGCCCCCAAAAATAAATTCCGAAAATCCTATCCCACACCCCCAGCACCGGCCGTACACTTCCCCCATCGCTCCGCCGGAGGGCAGTTGGCCAATGTTCACCCAATGCGATGAGCGATGTGATTGAGCGTGATCCTCCGATGCGCGGTTGAGCAAACCGGAGGAGAAGCCCGCCGAACATGAAAAGGCGGGAGCATGCACCGGGGCTTTGTGTCGAACACACGGACCTGCACGCCATCGGCCGAGCCGCCTCCGAGAGTGAAACATCTCCCGCGACGGCGCCGATGCCAGTCGATCACGGGGCGCGGTGGACCCGCGTCTTTTCGCGGCGCGTGAAGCGCCGCATGCCGGGCGCAGTCCACCGCGCCTCGCCCACCACTTTTTTCTGCTCGCAAGAGCCACAAGGAGGACGCATGCCTGAAGCAGTCTCGTCCGTCCTCCATCCGTTAGGGGAGGTGGCGCGTGCGAAGCACGCGACGGAGGGGATGGCGCGGGGTTCTGCGAACACAGGCGCTCTTCCCTCAGTCACTGCTACGCGCTGACAGCTCCCCCTAGCGGGGGGAGCACCGGCTCAAGGAGTTTCGGGAAAGACCTAAGCCGCGGCCCGCGCGGCGTTCTTCTTTGTCACGACGCCGGCTTCGAACACCAGCCCGTCGCATTCGTCAGGCAGCGCTTCGCCGTCACCCAGCACGATCACCCCGCCGGGCGCCATCGCGTCGGCGGCGCGCAACACAACGGCGGCGCGTGTCTCAGGATCGAAGCCGGCCAGCACATGGCAGAGCAGGATCACGTCGAATTGCCCAAGCATCCCAGGATGCTTCATCAGATTGTGCTGCGAAAACGCCACCGACGCGCGCAGGCGATCGGAAATACGCCACAGGTCGCCGGTCTTTTCGAAGTGCGCGATGAGTTTCCGGATCGGGAGCCCGCGCTGCACCTCGAACTGCGTGTAAAGCCCCAGCCGCGCTTTCTCGAGCAGGCGCTCGGAAAAATCCGTCGCCACGATCTCGCAGGCAGGATTGAGCCCCTCGTCGCGGATCTCCTCGATCAGCATTGCAACCGAGTAAGCCTCTTGGCCCGTCGAGCAGGCCGCCGACCAAATGCGAATGCGCTCATGCCCGCGCCGCGCGAGCGCCGCTGGTAGAATGTCGGTGCGCAGCCGTTTGAACAGCGCCCGGTCGCGGAAGAAGCGCGTATCGCTCTGCGCCAGGAAATCCGCGATGTGGTTCCAGATCGCCCCGTCCGCGCGAATGCGCGCCGCGGCGACCAGTTCGTGCACCGAACCAAAACCCTCGCGCCGCGCCAACGGCATCAGCCGCATCTCGATGGCGCCGCCCAGCTCGCGCCCGAGCACCGCGCCCGAGCGCGTCTTCACTTCGCGGGCGACAAGAGCGAGCTCGGCGTCGTTAAGCATCAGATGAGGCCCGCTTCGGCGAACTTCGAGTGCAGGATGTCGCCGTCGAACGGCTTCATCATGTACTCGTCCGCGCCGGCCTTCAGCGCTTCGGCGATTTTCTCGACGTCGTTTTCCGTGGTGCAGAACACCACCGTCGGCTTGTCGCCGCCGGGCTCTTGGCGCAGCTGCTTCAGAAAGTCGATGCCGCTCATCACCGGCATCGTCCAATCCAACAGGATAGCGTCGGGCATGTGTCGCCGGCACGCCTGCAGCGCTTCGAGGCCATCGGCGGCCTCCTCGATCTCGAAGCGCATGTCTTCAAGAATGCGGCGCGCGACCTTGCGGATCACGCGGCTGTCATCGACGACGAGACAGCGTCTCATGGGCGAACTCCGTCGGAAATCGACCGGGAGTGTTCAGGCGAGCCGGTTAACGGAGCTTAAAGTGTTGTGCTCATCGTCATTCGGGGCTTCGCGCGTCCGGAATGACGAGGCTGCGCTACAGCTTGAACGCCGCCGACCGCGCGATCAGCTCGACCTTTTCTTCGCCCTCGCGCGCCGAAAGCTCGACGCCGCCCTGGCGGGCGAGGAGGGCGGTGAGCGTCGGCTGGATGGTGTGGCCGGAAAGATCGCCTTCGCCCGCCGTGCCGGACAGCGCCGCGGCCGTGGCCTCCCGCATTTTCGCCCGCGGTCCTTTCGCTGTGACAACGACTTCGCCGCCTTCGCCGTGCTTCTCGGCGGTGATCTCAACTGTTCCGCCGCGCGGCAGGCATTCGTTGGCGATCAGCAATAAGTTCACGATTACCCGCACCGCGGGGCGCGGCATCGCCACTGCCGGCGCGCTCCAGATCAGTTCCGGCTTCAGTACGGAATAGAGCTTGTCCGCGACCGCGTGGCCTTCCTCGAGCGTGGACTCGCCCTCGGCCACGGCGCCGGCCATCGCGAAGCGGAAGAACTCCAGCTTCGCCCACGCTTTGCCCACGCCATGATCGAGCAGGGAGACAGCGTCCGGATCGAGCTTGCCTTCGCCCGTCTTGATCATCTCGAGGCCCTGAATGATCGCGCTCATGGGCTCGACCATGTCGTGGCAGATGCGCGAGGCGACAAGCGCCGTCAGCTTCGTGTTCTCGATCATCGCGCGCTCCGTACGGGGCCAGTGAAGGGAAAGGGCGGACCATAGATGATTCGTAGGCCCAAGGGGTTCAAAGCGGCGCGCAGAGGCGCCATCTCGGGAGCCACGAGTTCAACCCGAGGACGTTGAGATGGCTGTGGAATCCGCGGGCGGACTAGGACTTGGTCACGCCGTGGCGCTCTTGGCGGCGGGTGTGGTCGCCGCGCCGATCTTCCTCCGGCTGGGCCTGGGTTCAGTTCTTGGCTACCTCGCGGCCGGCCTTGCCATCGGGCCCTTCGGCCTGCGCGTCGTCACCGATCCCGAAGCGATCCTCCACGTCGGCGAGTTCGGCGTGATCATGTTCCTCTTCCTCATCGGCCTCGAAATGCGGCCGGGAAAGTTGTGGTCACTGCGGCGGGACATTTTCGGCCTGGGCGCAGCGCACGTCGCGGCGTGCGCCGCGTTGCTCACCGCCATTGGCGTCGCCTACGGCTTACCGTGGTCCGCGGCATTGATTGCCGCCTTCGGGTTCTCGCTCTCGTCCACCGCCGTCATCATGAAAATGATGGACGACAGCGGCGAGAGCGCGTCGCCGGCGGGGCAACGTTCAATCTCGATCTTGCTGTTCGAAGATCTCGCCATCGTTCCGCTGCTCGCGCTTGTCGCCGTGCTGGGCGCCGCAGTCGGCGGCGCGGCGGCGGAAAGCGCGCGTCCCGTGTGGATCAGCATCAGCCTCGCGGTTGCCGCCGTCGGCGCCGTGTTCCTGCTTGGCCGCTACGCGCTCAACCCGTTCTTCGGCCTGCTTGCCCGCATCGGTGCGCGCGAAGTGATGACGGCGGCGGCGCTGCTCGTTGTACTTGGCGCGGCGCTGTTCATGGAATGGGGCGGGCTCTCTATGGCGATGGGCGCCTTCCTCGCCGGCGTGCTGCTTTCGGAATCCTCTTTCCGCCACCAGCTTGAAGCCGATGTGGAGCCGTTCCGCGGCATTCTGCTCGGGCTCTTCTTCATGAGCGTCGGCATGTCGCTCAACGTGCCGCTGGTGCTGGCCGATTGGCCGCTTATCGCCGTTGGCGTCGTCACGTTCATGGCTGCCCAGGCCTTGGCCGTTTATGGCGTGGCGCGCGTTTTCAAGGCGGACCACCGCGAAGGCGTCATGCGCGCCGCGCACTTCGCGCAGGGCGGCGAGTTCGCATTCGTGCTCTATGCGGCGGCGTTTGCGGTTGGCGTGATCGACGCGCGCATCGCTTCCATCATGACGGCGATCGTGATCTTTTCCATGGCGCTGGCGCCGCTGGTTGTCATCGCGGCGCGGCGCCTGACGCCGGAGCCGGAACTGTCGCGCGACGGCGTGGAAGAGGCGCGCGACCTCAACGGCCGCGTGCTGTTCATCGGCTTCGGGCGGTTTGCGCAGGTGGTGAGCCAATCGCTGCTGGCGCGCGGCGTCGATATTTCGCTGATCGAAACCGACGTAGAGATGATCCAGGTTGCCGCGCGGTTCGGGTTCAAGATTTATTACGGCGATGGCACGCGGCTTGACGTGCTTCGCGCCTCCGGCGCGGGAACCGCCGAGGCCATTCTCATTTGCGTCGATAAGGCGGAGACGACGGACCGCATCGTCGCGCTGGCGAAGGCGGAGTTCCCGCACGCCAAACTGTTTGCCCGTTCCTTCGACCGAGGTCATTCCATGCGCCTGGTGAAAGCCGGCGTGGACTACCAAATCAGGGAACTCTTCGAGTCGTCGCTCGCATTTAGCGGAGCAGTGCTGCGTGAGCTCGGCTTTTCAGACATCGAGATTGCGGAAACTATCGAGGACGTGCGCGACCGCGATGCGGCGCGCTTCGAGGCGCAGTTGGCTGGCGGGATCGAAGCTGGGCGAGGGCTGTGGCGCAACAACACACAGACGCCGCAGCCGACGCCGTTCACGGTTCCCCGCCGCGAGGCGCAGGCGCTCAACGAAGAGGCCGCCGACATCATCGAGGAGGAGGAGGAGCGCGCTTGACGCGGCGGCGCCCGCGCGACAGCTCCGAAAGCCTGATAAGCTTGGGGCTCGGAGGGACGTGAATGCGGGCGATCGCATCTTTGCTTTTTCTGCTGATCGCGGCGTGCGCGAGCGCGCCCGCGCCGTCGCCCGATCTCGACGGATTGGCCGAGCGCTACGTGCGCCTGTCGCTCGAAATCGGCGCGCACGAGGAAGGCTATATCGACGCTTATTACGGGCCCGAGGCCTGGAAGACGGAAGCCGAGGCCCATCCGCGCTCCGTCCCGCAGCTGAAGACCGACGCGGACGGCTTGCGCGCCGAGCTGACGGCTGCGGTGCAGAACGCGACAGATGCCGATGCGCGCCGCCGCGCGCGCACCTTGGAAGTCTACGTCTCCAGCGCGCGCTTTCGGCTCGACATGATCGAAGGCCGCCGCGTGCCGCTCGCGGACGAAGCCGAAGCGCTGTTCAATCTGCGCCCCGCGCTGCGCCCGCTCTCAAGTTACGACGCGGCGCTCGCACGCGTTGAACAGGTGGTGCCTGGGCAAGGCCCGCTGACGGAGCGCGTCAACGCGTTCCTGGCGCGCTACTCAATCCCGCAGGACCGGCTCACCGCAGTCATGCAAGCGGCGATCGCGGAATGCCGCCGCCGCACGCAAGCGCATCTCGATCTGCCGGCCAACGAGATGCGCTT
>Ga0196964_10001342_pt1 | contig 12566 bp, 14 predicted proteins | sample S1_10metaG_FD_148615 | JGI IMG/M metagenome (GOLD analysis project Ga0196964, IMG submission 148615) | Soil microbial communities from Anza Borrego desert, Southern California, United States - S1_10 | ecosystem: Environmental > Terrestrial > Soil > Desert | place: USA: California | collected...
TCTTCGACCAGCGCCACGTCTTTGAGGTACACGGGCGAGCCGGCCTGTGTGGTGATGAGGATGTTCCTCATCGCCTCGACGTTCAGCGCTTCGCCTTCGACGCGCACGTTGGCTTCGCGCATGGAACCTTCCATGCGTCCGGCGGGCGCTTCGACGTGTTCGCGCTGCAAAGCGCCGAGCACGTCGTCCGCAGCCAGGCCGCGCGATTCGAGCGCTTCCGCCTTTAGCCAGATGCGGACGTTGCGCTGCAGATACCCGCCCATCATCACGTCGCCGTTGCCGTCGACCGTCAGGAACTTGTCGCGCAGCACGTTCTTGGCGTACTCGGAGATTTCCTGCTGGCTGCGGGTGCCGGACAGCGCCACCCACATGATCGGATTCTCTTCAGGATTGGTCTTGCGGATGATCGGCGCATCGAGGTCCGCGGGAAGATTGCGCTGCGCCTGCGAGATACGTGCTTGAACGTCCTGCAGCGCGAGGTCGATGTCGCGCTCGATGTTGAACTCGACATTGATCTGCGCCGAACCCTGGCGGCAGGTCGAGGTGATCTCGCGGATGCCTTCGACCGCCATGACCGCGTCTTCGATCACGTCGGCGACGTCGGACTCCATGATCTCAGGCGCCGCGCCTTCGAGCGTGGCGCTGATGTTGATGTTCGGAATATCAACGTCGGGATATTGTCCGACCGGCAGGCGCGTGAACCCCACGTAGCCGAAGACGATGAAGCCGAACATCAGCATCCAGGCGAAGACGGGGTTGCGAATCGAGATTGATGCGAGACTCATGGCTCTTGGCTCTTAGCTCTTGGCTCTTGGCAAAAACGGCTTACTGCTTGCCGCCTTTTGCCTCCTGCTTACTGCCGCTGTCAACTGGTTTGCCCGGGCTGCCCGGCGCTCCGTCCAGGATCATGACGCTGACGCCGTCGAGCAGCGCGTTGGCGCCTTCGATCACGAGCTGTTCACCCGGGTTCAAGCCTTCGAGAATTTCAATCGAGTTATCCGTAACGCTCAGTCCCGTCCTCACCGTCCGACGCACGGCTTTGCCGTCCTCGACGACATAGGCCTGGAAGCCCTTCTCTGTTGGCAGTACCGCGCTGGCCGGCACGACCACCGCTTCCTTGTTCACCTTGGTGACGATGTTGACCGATGCGAAGTAGCCGGGTCGCAGCAACTCGGCGTCTTTTGTCACCTTCGCCCAGCACGTCAGCGTGCGCGCTTCGACATCGAGCAGGCTTTCGACGTGGTAAATGTCGGCTTCGAACTTCTTTCCAGGAAACGCCGGGACGTGAAAGTTCACTTTCACGCCTTCGCGCACAGCGCCTGCGTCGCGCTCGGCGACCTTGAACTTCAGCTTGAGCTGGCTGCGATCGACGATCGTCGCCAGCTCCGTACCGGCGGTGACGAAAACCATGTTCGTGACGCTGCGCTTTTCGATCACACCTTTGATCGGGGGTTTCACCGTCGATTTGCGCAGGTCGTCTTCGGCGATTTTCCACGTAGCTTCGCGTTCGAGCACGGCTGCTTCGAGCGCTTTCTGCTCTGTGACTGCGGCTTCTCTCATGTCTTTGAGTTCGACGGCGGCAAGGTCGCGGCGCGCTTCGTAGAGCTGGATCTCTTCGTCCGAGATCGCGCCGAGGTCTTTGACGCCTTTGCGCCGAGTGATTTCAACTTCAGCGCGCGCAAGGTCGATGCGCGCGCGCTCGATGGCGTTGGCGCTCTTGCGTTTGAAGTCCGCGAGGTTGGCGACGGCTTGTTCGTACTGCGCCTTGGCGCGCTGATGCGCGAAGCGGTAGGCCTCGGGTGCGATCGTGCACAGCACCTGCTCGGGGTTGACCTCGTCGCCTTCGTTGAACTTCACGTCATAGATCGTGCCCGGGACGCGCGCGTGGATGTGGTACACGTCGAAGGCTTCGACGCTGCCGATCGCGTTGATGTCGTACGTTACCGGCGATGTGGCCACGGAGACCACGCGAACTGGGTATGAGAGCACCTTCTTGCCGCCTGCGCCGGGCGCGGATCCAGGTTTGCCGCCTTGCTTCCCTTTGGTCTCAGTCGCGTTGCTGCTGGAGCAGCCATTCAGCGCCAGCACAAGGGCCGCAGACGCAGCGGCGGCAGCGAGAATCCATCTACTTCGCATCATCGGAATGACCTTTCGACACCGGCACTTTGGAGTGCGGCAGCTCTGCTGCCGCGTTCGCGCCGAGTCCGCTCGTTACGACAAACAGGATCATATCGGCCAGCTCTCGAGCTTGAGGTTGTGGATCATTAAACCGTAGAACGGTGCGAATCATTCCCATGATCATGTCCCCGACATAGAAAGTGGGAAAGGGGCAACGAAGGTCGCCTCTCGCGATGGCTTCTTCGATAACTCGGACGAAGCAAGCGCGGATCGTATCGCGGCGCTGCATGAAGTCTCCGCGGCGGTCGGCGGCGAGGTTACACTCATTGCGCTGCATGACCTGGAAGAAGTCGCTGCGCTCCTGGACTTCTCTGACGGCGGCGGTGATCATCGCGTGCAGGCGCTCGAGCGGCGGCGCACCACCGGATGCGGCAGCTTCGAGACTCGCCGTGAGCTTCTCCATGTAGCTCAGGGCCAGCGCGGTGAAGAGTTCGTCCTTGTTCGCGTAGTGGCGGTAGATGGTGCCCTTCGCGATGCCTGCCGCTTCGGCGACTTCGTCCATGAGGACTTCATGGAAGGGCTTACGCGCGAAGAGGCGCGCGGCGGTGGCGAGGATGAGTTCACGATGATCAGTGGCGACGCGCATGGGACACCTTGAACTGACTGGTCAGTCATTCATACACCTGATCCACGCTCGGCGCAACGTAGAATCCGTTTACTACATGTGCAATTTTTTACGGACGAGAGATTAGGGAAATGTTCTACGTGGAACATCGGACATCGCAGGTGCAAAAGTGTGCGAGCTCGTTTTCCGGATTTCGCCATTGATTCCAGAGGTCGCTCCTTTATTATTCTTCGCCTTGAGGGACCGTCCGGCGAGACGGTCTCGTTTTTTTGTTGCCCGTCGATAATCCTGACCGGATTGCCTGACCCGCAACGGACATCCGAACGCCACAAACGCCCAGCGGCTCAAAACCGCTTGGCTTTTTGCTTTTCAGCCAAGTCCTCCTGTTAGAGGTAACGATCGATGGCCGTGAAACTCGCCCGCCGCATCACCGAAGTTCAGCCCAGCGCAACTCTCGCAGTCGACTCGAAGGCCAAGGCCCTGCAGGCGGAAGGCAAAGACGTCGTGGGCTACGGCGTCGGTGAGCCCGACTTCAACACGCCGATCCACATCATCAACGCCGGCGTCAACGCGGTGAAGTCCGGTGACACGAAGTACTCGGGCAAGCGCTGCGTGGAACTCAAGAAGAACATCTGCGCCAAGCTTGAGCGCGAGAACGGCCTGAACTACAAGCCCGAGCAGATCATCGTCAGCAACGGCGCCAAGCAGAGCCTCTACAACCTGATGCAGGTGCTCGTGGACGAGGGCGACGAGGTCATCATCCCGGCGCCGTATTGGGTGAGCTACCTCGAGCAGGTCCGTCTCGCCGGCGGCAAGCCGGTCATCATCGAGACCGACGAGAAGACCGCGTTCAAAGTCACGCCCCAGCAGCTGGAAAGGGCCATCACGCCGAAGACGAAGCTGTACATGCACAACAGCCCCTCGAACCCGACGGGCACGGTGTACACGCCGGATGAAGTCAAAGCCGTCGGCGCGGTTCTCGAGAAGGCCGGCATCTACGCGATCTCCGACGAGATCTACGAGCACCTGATCTACGGCGACATCTCGCACCAGCCGCTAGCGGCCGTGTCGGAGAAGCTGAAGTCGCAAGTGATCACGGTGAACGGCTGCTCGAAGTCGTTCTCGATGACGGGCTGGCGCATCGGCTGGGCGGCTGGACCCGACGAGATCATCAAGGCGGCGCTGAAGTTCCAGAGCCACGCCACGAGCGATCCGGCGGCGTTCTGCCAGGCCGGCGCGGCCGAGGCTTACGGCAACGTGCGCATGTCGGACGAAGCGGTCATGTCGATGCGCGAGCAGTTCGACGAGCGCCGCAAGCACATGCTCGCGCGGCTGAACAAACTCAAGGGCGTGAAGTGTCTCGAGCCGCTCGGCGCGTTCTACTGCTTCCCGAATGTGTCCGGCGTTTTCGGACGGAGCTTCAACGGAACGACAGTCAAGACGCCGATGGACTTCTGCAACGTCGCGCTGGAGCAGGCCAGCGTGGCGCTCGTCCCCGGCGAAGCCTTCGGCTCGAAGAATCACGTCCGCCTGAGTTATGCCACGAGCAAGGAACTGATCGACAAAGGCCTGGATCGTCTGGAAAAGCTGCTCAATTCGTAACCGTGGAATGAGCGTATCGTGGGGCAGACATTCCTGTCTGCCCCGTACGCGTTTGTCCACAAAACAAGGAGAAGTATGGCATGAATACCGTGCCAATGACCAAAGAGGGCCTGGACAAGCTGCGCGGCGAAGTCGCTGAGCTTGAAGAGCGCCGCCCGAAGGTGCTGCTGCAGATCAAGGAAGCGCGCGAGAAGGGCGATCTCTCCGAAAACGCCGAGTACCATGCCGCGCGCGAAGACCTTTCGATGCTCGAAGGCCGGATCCGCGAGCTGAAGGACAAGATCGCACGCGCGACGATCGTCGATACCTCCAAAATCGGCGGCGACACGATCGTCTTCGGCGCGACCGTGAAACTGCTGAGCCTCGCTGACAACGAAGAAGAGACCTACACGCTCGTCGGCGAAGGTGAGAACGACCCGCTGAACGGCCGCATCCTGACGACCAGCCCGATGGGGCAGGCGCTGCTGACCAAGAAGGTCGGCGACAAGGTCGAGGTCCCCACGCCGAAGGGCTCGCTGAAGTTCAAGGTGCTGGAAATCAAGTTCGCGTAGGCGATGGAACCGCAGAGACGCGGAGAGCGCAGAGAAAGAAACTAATAGCCGACTCTGCGCTCTCTGCGTCTCTGCGGTTCACAGGATGTTTGCGACAGAGGACGTATGGCAGGCACGAAGCGACTCCCGAAGAAACGCAAAGTTGCCGCCCCTGCCGGTGGCAGCAACGGGCACTCGCACGCTCCCGCTTCCGCGTCGGAACTCGAGCCGCTGCGCCAGAAGATCGATTCGCTGGATGCGCAGATCGTGAGCTTGATCAACGAACGCGCCCGGAATGCCGTGCAGATCGGCGCGATCAAGGCTCGCGGCGGGATCAAGGCTTACGATCCCTCGCGCGAAATCCAGGTCTATCGCAAGGTCGCCGGCCACAATAAAGGGCCGTTGCCCGACGAAGCGTTTCGCGCGATTTACCGCGAGATCATGTCCGCGACCATCGCGCTCGAACGGCCCACTCGCGTCGCGTTCTTCGGCCAGCCTGGCAGCTTTACGCATCTGGCCGCGCGGACGAAGTTCGGCACTGCCGTCGAGTACATCCCTTCGCGCGACATCCGTGATGTGTTCCTCGCGGTGTCGCGCGGTCGCGCAGATTACGGGCTCGTTCCGATCGAGAACTCCACCGAAGGCGGCGTGAACCAGTCGATCGACATGTTCGCGGACACGCGGTTGAAGATCGCGACGGAAATCTACCTCCCGATTCACCACCACTTGCTCTCGAAGTCGCCCCTCAAGGACATCAAGATCATCTACAGCCATCCGCAGCCGTTCGCGCAGTGCCGCAACTGGCTGCTCGGACACGTCGGCAATGTCGAGCGGCGCGAGGTCGCGAACACGGCACTCGCCACCGAAATGGCCGCCAAGCAGCACGGCGCGGCGGCAATCGCTGGAAGCCTTGCCGCGGAGATCTACAACGTTCCCATCATTGCGGAACACATCGAAGACTCGCCCGACAACATGACCCGCTTCTTCGTGATCTCTGAACGCATGAGCGCGCGGACGGGCCGCGACAAGACCAGCCTGCTGCTGGCGATCAAAGACGAACCCGGCGCGCTGCTGAAGCTGCTGCAGCCGTTCTTCAAAAGCGGCATCAACCTGACGCGCATCGAATCGCGGCCCAGCCGCCGCCGCGCGTGGGAATACAACTTTTACATCGATCTGGAAGGCCACATCGACGACGAAGTCATCCAGAAGGCGTTAAAGCATCTCGAAGGGCACGTGAAGCATGTGGAAGTGCTCGGCAGCTATCCGGCCGCCGAGCGGCTGCCGGTGCTGAGCCCTCGCAAAAAGTAGTTTTTAGTGCGGCAGCTCTGCTGCCGCATCAGTGACTGGAGGCAAGCATGGCGCGGCGATCGTTCGTGGCCGGCAATTGGAAGATGAACAAGACGCCTGACGAAGCGCGGGCGCTCGCGACCGATCTGCGGCTGCGCCTGGAAGGGTACGCCAAGTGCGAGGTCGCGCTCTGTCCGACGTTCATCAGCATCCCGGCCGTCGTAGACGCCGTTAAGGGCACGCAACTTGGCGTCGGCGGCCAGAACCTGCACTGGGAGAAGTCCGGCGCATTCACGGGCGAGATCTCCGGTCCGATGCTCGTCGCCGCCGGCTGCAAGTACGTCATCGTGGGCCATAGCGAACGGCGCCAGTACTTCGGCGAGACCGACGAGACCGTCAACAAGCGCTTGCGCGCCGCATTGACCTATCATCTGCACACGATCGTCTGCGTCGGCGAGACGAAGGAAGAACGCCAGACCGGCATCACGACCCAGATCGTGCAGCGCCAGGTCGAAGGGGCTCTGCATGAGATCAACGTCGGCCACATGCCGAACATTACGATCGCTTACGAGCCGGTCTGGGCGATTGGGACGGGTCTGACCGCGACGCCGGCGCAGGCGCAGGAAGTGCACGCCTTCATTCGCGGACTGGTGGCGAAGAAATATAATCCGAGCGTTGCCGACCACCTTCGGATACAATACGGCGGCTCAGTCAAGCCGGATAATGCGAAGGAACTCCTGTCGCAGCCGGACATTGACGGAGCCCTGGTCGGCGGCGCGAGTCTGGTGGCGGCGGACTTCGAGGCCATCGTGAAGGCCGCGAAGTAGGCTCACGCAAAGACGCAAAGGCGCCAAGAACGGAACGGATGTAACGACGGATGTTAGATTTGTTGAACTACTTTGATCCGCTGCTGCAGGGCATGTCTACGGCGCTTGGGCTGGGTTTGGTTGGACTGCTGGTGTTGCGCACGAATGCGCGCGGCAAAGTGAAGATTCTCGGGCTGGAGCACGGACCTCTGTTTCAGCCTACGATGCAGAAGACAGGCCGGCTGCTGACGATTGCGTTCGTGGTGTGTGTCGCGCTGGTGATGTTGAGGTGGGGTGTTGCGGCCGTGGCCGCGTGAGACGTTGGGGGTTTAGGAAGTCATGGTCGAAAACATTATTCTTGGTTTCTTCGTCGTCGTCGCGCTGCTGATGACGTTCCTGATTCTGCTGCAGGAAGGCAAAGGCGGCGGACTGGCGGCTTTGGGTGGCACGAAGGCCGCCGGCGTCGAAGGCGTGACCAATCCGATCCGCCGCGCGACGGGGTGGCTCGCCGGCATCTTCTTCATCCTCGCGATTCTGCTCGCCGTTTACCACAGGCCGGACAAGACCGGGTTTAAGGGCGAAGAAGCGGCCACGGCCGACACCACAAAGAAGACCGAGACGCCCGCTGGCGCACCCGCGGGCGTTGGTGCCCCGCCGGCGCCGGCTCCGAATGTCGAGAAGAAAGTCGAAACGAAGACTGACGCTCCCAAGACCGATGGCGCTGCCGCTCCCGCGCCTCCTGCTGAAGTGAAGCCCGAAACCAAGGCGCCAGAAGTGAAGCCTGAACAGCCGAAGACGGAAGAGAAGAAGGCGCCGGATGCCGCGGCACCCGCCCTTGACGCGAGGAAGGAAGAACCAAAGGCTGCAGCACCAGCGCCAGACGTGAAGAAGGAAGAGGCGAAGCCCGCCGCACCCGCTCCGGCCGCACCGTCGGACGAAAAGAAGCCGGCCGAAGAGAAAAAGGCGCCCGCTGAAGAGAAGAAAGACGCGGCAAAGTAGTTCCGATACAGGTTTGGAAGCGCTGTGGCGGTTTGAGACCGCCACGGCGCTGTGTTTTAGCCAGGGACCGTTTTCAACGATGCCGATCGCGACCAAAGCCCGCCCGACCAGTGCGCCCGCCAATGCTCCCTCCACGAGCGCAGGCGGGATCGTGCGTTCCATGACCGGATACGGCCGCGCCATGGTCGAAGAGGGGCACCGCGTCACCGCCGAGATTCGCGCCGTGAACGGCCGCTTCCTGAAGCTGGGCGTGAAAGTCCCCGGCCGCTATGGAGCCTTTGAAGACAAGATCAAGACGCTGCTGAACGACCACGGCATCAAGCGCGGCAGCATCGACGTGGCGCTCTTCTTCGACGACGGCAGCGAAGACGAGAGCGCGTACGGCATCAACGAAGTCGCCGTGCGCGAATACGTGAAGCAGGCGCGCGCAGTCGCGAAGAAGAACAAGCTCAAAGGCGACGTGGCGATCGGCTCGCTGCTGCCGCTGCCTGGCGTGGTCCAGCGCCAGCAGCGCGCGGATGATATCGACGCCGCGTGGACGCTCGGCAAAAAAGCGCTCGAACAGGCGATTGCGCAGTTCAATACGATGCGTGCGCGCGAAGGCGCGGCCATGGTTGCGGACCTGCGCGAGCAACTCCGCGGACTTTCGTCGCATCTTGTCGAGATCGAACGCGCGGCGCCGGAAGCGCTCAAGGCGGGCGTGGCGAAGTTCAAGGAACGCATCCAGCGCCTGCTTGACGAGCACAAGGTTCAGGCGCCGTTGAACCCCGATGTGATTGAACGCGAAGTCGTGCTGATGACCGACCGCACGGATGTCTCGGAAGAGATGGCGCGTCTGAAAAGCCACTTCGAGCAGATGGAAGCAACGCTCGCCGCCGGCGGCGAAGTCGGAAAGAAGCTCGACTTTTTGACGCAGGAACTCTTCCGCGAAGTCAACACGATCGGATCGAAGACCAACGAGAACGCGATCACGCATCGCGTGGTGGAGATGAAGGGCCTGATCGAAAAGATCAGGGAGCAGGTGCAGAACCTGGAATAAAGCGGTTGAACCGCAGAGGCGCAGAGGCCGCAGAGAAGAGCTATAGGAACAGGAGGACGCTCAACTTTAGGTTTTCTTCTGTTCTCTGCGTTCTCTGCGTCTCTGCGGTTCAAAACGTCGTTGAGGGTGGGAGATGCCGCGAGGAATCTTCTTTCTGGTGGCTGGGCCTGCGGGGGTGGGGAAGACCACTCTGCTGCAGCCTTTTGTTGCCACGGAGAAGAATCTCGTCAAAGCGATCTCGGTGACGACGCGTCCACCGCGGCGGGATGAAAAGGATGGCGTTGACTATCACTTCTGGGATGACGCGCGCTTTGATGCGGCAGTGGGCAAAGGAGAGTTCCTGGAGCACGCGCTCGTCCATGGCCTGAAGTACGGGACGCTCGAGAAGTTCGTCGAGGAGAAGCTGACCGCGGGTGTGGACGTGGTGAAGGACATTGATGTTCAGGGCGTGCACCAGATCCGCAGGATCGAGCGTTTCTGGTATCCGCACAGCGTCGCGGTGTTCGTCATGCCGCCGTCGCGCGAGGAACTGGAACGGCGCCTCCGCGGCCGGCGCAGTGAGGACGCGGAACGGCTGGCGGTGCGAATGAAGAACGCCGAAGACGAGATGAAACGCATCGGCGAGTACGAATACGTGGTGGTGAACGATTCAGTGGAGCACACGCTCGAGCAGCTCAGGGCCATCCGTGTGGCCGAGCACTGCCGGCGTGAACGCTGGAAGGAATGGTGATCGGGAAGTGGGAATCGGCGGTCGGAAATCGGCTTTTGCTGTCCGATTCCCGATCACCGATTCCCGATTCCCGACAGTAAGGAGAGAACGATGGAAGCGAAGGAACTGCAGGACCTGCTCAAGAAGGTTGGCGGCAAGTACAAGCTCGTCACGCTGTACCAGAAGCGCATGCGCGAGCTGCAGCGGGGACTGCCGCGCCTGACCGACGTCGAGAGCGGCAACATGTGGGAGATCGTCAGCAAAGAGATCATGACGAGCAAGGTCGATCTCATCATGGGCGAAGAAGCCGAGCACATGCGCAAGGAACTGGCGCTGCGCGAAGCCGCTGAAGAAGAGAATGAGAAGCGCCTGAAGGGCGAAGGCGCGAAGGCGGAAGCGCCGAAGGCCGAGGCGAAGGCGGAGTAGCCGGAACGGGAATCGGGAAACGGAGGCCGTGGCCCGAAGATCGTAGAGAAATCGATTCCCGACGACCGATTCCCGATTTCCGATCACCGACCATGCGACTCAAGGGCAAGCGCATCCTCCTGGGCGTGAGCGGCGGAATTGCCGCTTACAAGTCCTGTGATCTGGCCAGCCGGCTGGTCAAGGAAGGCGCTGTTGTTACCGCTATCCTCACCAAAGGCGCGCGGAAGTTCGTGACGCCGTATGCGTTCGAGGCGCTCACGGGCCAGCCTTGCCTGACGCGGCTGTTTCAGCGCATCGCTCCGGGCGAGAACCCCTATCCACACATCGAACCAGCTCGTGAAGCGAATCTAGCCGTGATCGCGCCGGCAACGGCCGACCTGATGGCGAAGCTCGCGCACGGGCTTGCCGATGAACTCCTGCCGACGCTGATGCTCACGGTCCACTGCCCGGTCGTGATTTGTCCCTCGATGAACGTGCAGATGTGGCAGCACCCGGCGACGCAGGCGAACGTCAAGACGCTGCGCTCTTACGGGCATACGTTTGTGGGTCCGGATAGCGGCAGTCTCGCCTGCGGCGACACCGGTGCGGGGCGCATGAGCGAACCCGCCGTGATCGTCGATGCGATCGTTGACCGGCTGAAGCCCTCTCGCAAATGAAACGCGCTGCCGGCAAGAGACCAGACGCGGCAACAGGGCCTGACGCGGGGACGCGGAGACGCGGAGACGCGGGGAAACGGCAGCGAACAATGCTCGTGACTGCCGGGCCGACGATTGAAGACATCGATCCCGTTCGTTTCATTTCGAATCGTTCGACCGGAAGACTTGGAGTGGAAATCGCGCGCGCTGCTTTGAAGCGGGGCTGGAACGTGATTCTCGTTCATGGGCCGTTGAGGTCCGACGTTGAAGCCGATTTGCACCGATCCTTGTCACGGAAAGCGCCGCGCATCAAGATCGTGCCGATTCGCAGCGCCGAGCAGATGCATCAAGCAGTCATGAAGCATGTCCGCCAAACGGATGCCGTTGTCATGAACGCCGCTGTCGCTGACTTCGCTCCTGTGGAGCATTCGCCCACGAAGCTGAAGAAAGCGATGAGCCAGCTCTGGCTGAAGCTTAAACCCACAGTCGACATTCTCGCCGCCATGGGCGCCTGGAAAAAGAAGACCGGCGCGGACGTGATCCTGTGCGGCTTCGCGCTCGAGACCGGCAAGGGCCGCACGGAGGCTGAGCGCCGCGCGGCGCGCATCAGCGAAGCGCGACGCAAGCTTCGCGACAAGAATCTCGACATGATCGTGCTGGACATGCCGCAGGCGATGGGCGCCGATCGATGCGATTTTACGCTGCTTTCCCCGGACGGCGCCCTTGAGTTGAAGGGCTGCTCCAAGGTCGCTCTCGCGGCGCGGCTGGTGGATCACATAAGGAGTCTGATGCAACACCATGCGTAACTTCGTACTTCGACCTTCGTACTTCGTACTTCCAAAGTTTGCCTTGACTTCGATGGCGCGATAAGTACCTTTAGTCGTTCCGCCCACGTCTGTTCGGGCGGCTTTGTGTTTTCCATGAGTACCGCTTTTCGTCCTGAAGACTCCTGAAAAAGTCGTGGGGGGCGCCGGCGGTCGAAAGAGTGAACGGAGTCGATCATGTCGGCGGCAGCAGCAGCACCGGCGAAACCCAAGGCTCACAAGACCTGGGTCGCCAAGACGGGCGAACTGAAGCAGAAGTGGTACATCGTGGACGCGGCGAACCAGTCGCTGGGCCGGCTCTCGGTCCCGATTGCGATGCGCCTGATGGGCAAGGACAAGCCCACTTACACTCCGCACGTGGACACCGGCGACTTCGTCGTCGTGATCAACGCGGAGAAGATCAAGATTCATCCCAAGAAGTACGAAGCCAAGACCTACCAGAAGTGGTCGGGCTATCCCGGCGGTTTGCGCGTGCGCACGCTGGCCGAAGAGCAGGCGAAGAACCCGGCGACGATCATTCGCGAATCTGTACGCCGCATGCTGCCCAAGACGCTGCTGGGCAAGGTGATGCTTTCGAAGCTGAAGATCTACGCGGGCAAGGATCACCCGCACACGTCACAGAAGCCGGAAGCTTGGAAGCCGCTGGCCTAAAGATCAGGAACACGCGCTGAAACGAGTCGTTCGGCGCAAAGAAATGTGGGGAGTGAGTCAGTCGTGAGTGAAGATACCACTGGTGGTTATTTCTGGGGCACCGGCCGGCGCAAATGCGCCGCGGCCGCGGTTCGTCTGCGCCCCGGTTCAGGGCACATCGTCGTTAACGAGAAGCCCATCGAGAAGTTCTTCAAGAGCGAGAACCTGGTCAACACGGTGACCAGCGCGCTGCGCTTCACCAAGCTGAACACGGCGTTCGACGTGTTCGCGAAGGTGGACGGCGGCGGCAGCACCGGCCAGGCGGAAGCCGGGCAC
>Ga0196964_10001343_pt1 | contig 12553 bp, 13 predicted proteins | sample S1_10metaG_FD_148615 | JGI IMG/M metagenome (GOLD analysis project Ga0196964, IMG submission 148615) | Soil microbial communities from Anza Borrego desert, Southern California, United States - S1_10 | ecosystem: Environmental > Terrestrial > Soil > Desert | place: USA: California | collected...
AACCCGACGTGGTTTATCATCTGGCCGCTATCCATTTTATTCCTGCCTGCGAGAACGATCCATCTATGGCATTGCGGCTGAATGTTGAAGGCACCCAAAACATCTTCAGCGCCTGCCGCAACCGCGATTTGAACCTGGTTTTCACTTCTACAGGTGCGATCTATGACCCCTCCATCGATACGGTGCTCCCGGAAGATACCCGTGTTGATACCAAAGATATTTACGGGCTCACCAAACATACTGGTGAGAGACTTGCCGAGTATCATGTCGCTAAGGGCTTTGGCAGCCTGGTTGTTGCCAGGCTTTTCAATGCAGTCGGCAGAAGAGAGACAAATCCGCACCTGATCCCGGCGATCATGGAACAGCTGAGTCGCGAAGACCGTAACATCGAGCTTGGTAATCTCTACCCGAAAAGGGATTATATCCATGTTGAAGATATTGCCGAAGGCCTTTATTCCCTGAAAGACATACGTTCCTCCGGAACACCCGAAATATTTAACATAGGCTCCGGTACCGAATACTCCGTAGGTGAACTTGTCGCCTTATTTTCTGAAACCATAGGTGAGGAAATAAATATTGTGCAGGTAGCTTCCCGTATGCGGAAGAACGACCGGCCCAGCCAGCTGGCCGGTATCGAAAGGATCAGAACAGCCACCGGCTGGACACCGAAACGCTCACTGCGCCAGGCTGTCGAAGAAATCTGGGCAGAATTGGTACAAAACAGGGTAAACGCGTAATCGGTATTAATAAGATGGCGAAAGATAAATTCAGCCTGAGGATCGCGCTCAACGAGCTGGGCGGTGCCCAATGGACCGGAGGAATCACCTACCGTAATAATCTCATCAAATCTCTGAGCCTGCTCAATCCGGATCAGAAGCTTTTCTTCGTATCCAAAGAAAGCAAGCCAGACAAAGACCTGTCACACCTGGAGCTTATAAAAGTTAATGGGAGCAGCAGCTTTCTAGACCGCCAGATCGATCGGGTGACCCGTAGGACAATGGGTAAGGACCATCTGCTGGCAAAGGTGCTAAAAGGAAAGAATATCGATATTCTTTTTCCGCATTCGCTCAATGCGGGCAGCGGAACAAAGTCGATCTATTGGATACCCGATTTCCAGTTCGTGCACCTTCCCCATCTTTATACTCCTGCCCAGCTCAGGCAATATAACATCAAGCTGAAAAGATACTTTGCCGATGCCGACATGATCGTGGTGAGCAGCGGTGATGCCTACGAAGACTTTAAGAAGTTCTCTCCGGAGTTTCTTGATAAGGTGAGGATCATGAGGTTTGTCGCCCACGTTCCGGGTGACCTGTATAACGATGATCCGGCACAGGTATCCTCTGTTTATCATCTTCCCCCGGATTTCATCTACATGCCGAACCAGTTTTGGGCGCATAAGAACCATATGCTGGTGCTCGAGGCGCTGACCATCCTCCGGGAAAAAGGAATCCGTCCTTTTATTGTGTGTTCCGGCAATCCTGTTGACGTGCGGGATCCGCTGCATCTTGCCAGATTCCTCCTCAGGTTGTCCGAAGCAGGCCTTCGCGATCAGGTGGCTATTCTTGGCCTCATTCCTCATAACCATGTATACTGGCTCATCCGTCAGAGCAAATGCGTGTTGAACCCCTCCCTGTTCGAAGGGTGGAGTACCAGTGTGGAAGAGTCCAAATCTGTTGGAAAGCGGATGATACTCTCCGACCTGAATGTACATATAGAACAGGACCCGCCGAAATCACTTTATTTTAAACGCGACAGCGCTGCAGACCTTGCAGAGAAGCTGGCCCAGGTATGGCAGGAAGTGCCGGCCGGGCCGGACAGCGAGCTGGAAGCGCAGGCAAGAGAAGCATTGCCCGAGCGAATGAAAGAATTCGCCGCCACCTTCCTCAGCGTTTGCGAAGAGGCAGTGAACAAGCCTGCCCGTAAATAAAGGACAAATCCAATCAGAACCAGAAAATGGAACAAAAGCTACCACTGGTGTCGATCGTGACACCTTCCTATAACGCGATGCCTTTCCTGGAGGCTAATATCAAGAGCATCCTTGATCAGGGCTATCCGCATATTGAACACCTGGTAATGGACGGGGGGTCCAGGGATAATACGGTTGAGGTGCTGAAAAGCTACCCGCACATCACATGGGTGTCTGAAAAGGATCGCGGACAATCACACGCGCTGAACAAGGGATTTTCCCGGGCTACGGGCGAGATTATCGGCTGGCTCAATGCGGATGATACCTATACTCCCGGCGCTATCCATGCAGCCGTCAGGTACCTGCTGGATAACCCGGATGTGGACCTGGTAGGGACTGATGTAAACATTATTGATGAGCATGATGCTGTAATTGGCTATACAAGGGCAGGAGACTTCAATGTTGTTGACCTGCTATCGTTTAACATGGTAAAGCAGCCTTCAGTATTCATGCGGAGGAAAGTGATCGATGAACTGGAAGGGCTCGATGAACAATACCACTACGTAATGGATCAGGAGTTCTGGTTGCGTGTTGGGCTTAACGATTTTAAGTTTGTCTATTTAAGAGACCAGGTTTTTGCAAACTTCAGACTTATCAAAGGAACTAAAACATTCGAGGCGAGTGTAGATTTCCATAAGGAGTGGCAGCAGGTGGTTACTGATGTGCTGGGATCTTCCTTGAAAGAGCACGTGCCAGTAAAGAAAAAAGAAGAGATTTTAAGCACTCTGAGCTCCAATATTTACTTGTCCAAAGCAATCCAGGGTATTGAAAAAAAGGAAAGGATGGCATCTGTGGTTAACCTCGTTAAGGCCTGTCAGGCCGCACCGACACTGGTATTTAACCGCGGAACCTGGAAGTTTTTTCTTCTTGGTGCGCTCGGACTCGATTTCAATAAGCTCAACAAGTTCAAGTAGATGAATCCTGCGACATTCAAGGGGACTTTGGCGTTGCTTGACTCTGACTTTCGGAGAATTGGCAGCAAGAACAAACCAGGTAGCTTTAGGAAGTACCTTTATAAGGCTATGTCCAATGCTGGCTTCCGGGCGGTTTTCCTTTACCGTATCGGAAGATGGTTTAAGCTTAATAATCATTCTTTTCTTGCAAGCACTTGCCAGCGATTCATGCATCATCTGGCACACTGTTGGATTAGCGTAACGGCAGACATCGGTCCAGGCTTTTATATAGCACATGTGGGAGGATTGATAATTGGCGGAGAGACAGTGATAGGTGCTAATTGCGACGTCCGGCAGAATGTTACATTCGGAGGGAATTTCAATAAAGTCAATGCAAAGGGAAGAAGTCAGCCAACCCTCGGTGATAATATCTCCGTAGGTGCGGGTGCTGTTATTCTCGGACCTGTATACATTGGGTCAAATACAATAATTGGCGCCAATACGGTTGTGACCCGCGATGTGGAGGAAGGGGTAATCGTGTTCGGAGTACCAGGGAAAGTAATCAAGAAACGCTGGTCCGAGGAGACGGGGAGAAAACTGTAACGAAAATGTCAATGGAGGTATCCGGCATCGGAAAAAAAGCCGCCGACACTCGACTACTTGTTCATCATCACGTTGTTGCTTTTCGGGACGGTGAAAAAATCTATGTACAGTCGTTCATAGGTGCTTGGGTACAGGAGCTAAGCAAACATTTTGCTGAGGTCGGACTGCTATTTCAGGAAAGTAATGAACGACTTCCCCAACAGGACTATCTTGTTGAATCCGAAAATATCAAGCTGATCAGTCTGGGCGCGTATAACCGGAGTGATCGTGCGGCACGCAATGAGTTTATCCGGAGAACTTGCAGGGAAGTCAGCCCGGGTTTTGACGTGCTCGCAATCAGGGGAATAACGCCAAAACAAATGCTGGTTTATAACGCCTGCAAGGTGCCCAGCAAGGTTTTTCTGTTAGTAGGCAGTATTGTTGATGCCCGGCCGAAGTTTAAAATGGACCGGATTGGTTTTATTACGTGGGTTTATTTTTGGAGGAGACTCTACCAATTGAAGAAAATTTCCAGGGGTAGTTTGGTTCTTGCAAACTCTCCAAAAATTGTCAGTGAATTAAGAGAGCGCATGGGAATATTGTCTGGTTTCGTGCCTACAAATACAGTAACTAAAGCCCATGCAGTGGATTTCCAGGTCCGTCCGGTCAGGAGTAAGCCTGAACTGCTCTTTTGCGGACGGATTGTACCAGAAAAAGGCATTGAAGAGCTGCTTATGTCCGTAAAGATCCTCAAAAGCAGAGGCATCATTTGCCGACTTACGGTGATTGGCAAGTCTGACGGTACTTACGGCAGGCATCTGCAGGCTCTATGTACTTCGTATGACATACATGAACAAGTTAAGTTTGAAGGTTATATTGCGTTCGGTGATGTACTCCTTGACTACTACCGAAGGTCGGACCTTTATATTCTCCCATCGTGGCATGAAGGTTTCCCCCATTCGATCTGGGAAGCGGCTGTGAGCTGCACGCCCGTAATTGTTACCAAAGTCGGTGGAATTCCGGGCGTAGTGAGTGAGAAGGAGGTAAGTTTTATTCGCACGAAAGATCCGGAACATATTGCGGAGGTGGTCGAACGTTTAATGACAAATACAGCACTCCGGAAAGATCAGGTAAAGGCTGCGTATGATCTTGCCATGGAATACACCCTTGAACAATGTGCTCGGCGATTTGCCTGTGCGCTTGAACAAAATAACAGATAAGACGTGTCAAAGCACCTCCAATACATTGTAACTATATTATTGCTTCCGGCATTGCTCGAAACGATCGACTTTGAAGCGTTTCAGGTTTCCATCAGTGGTCTTCCGTTAACATTAGGCAGGACCTGCTTTATTGCGGCAGGCCTCGTTGGGTTGTTTACAAAAGGTGGCGGGACTCTCAATACTATTACTTTCAAAGCTCTGGGTATCATTTTATGCGGATGTATTTTGGGTACACTGACTGCTAGTGGCGATACAAATGCAATTACCAGAACAATAGCTATGATTCTGCTGCTCCTCGGCGCTGCAGGGCTAGCCCAGCTGTGGGAGCATGCTTTTTTCCAGTACCTCATTACCATCTTTTTCTCTGTGAACTTTTTGTACTGGACAGTATATATATTCAGAGCGGTCTTGTTTTCAGGCGGCGGCGCCTATAGTGCTATGTTTTCGGAAGGTGCAACTATTAACCACCATATTCCCGGTCTTGCTATTTCTGTATCGGCAATGTTCGTAGCCGTAAACCTCTTTTACGTACATGGGAAACTTAAACTGTTAGGTTTTGTTGTCATGATTATTGCCATTGTTGCTTGTGTTCTTGCAGAAAGCCGAAGCAATTTTATATTCACAACCCTTGGATTGCTGCTTTTAATTCTGAAAGGGCGCAAGGATATCGGCAGACTGGCGCTGGTAATTGTGCCGTCAGTTGTACTCTTGTTTTTTATTGTAAGCTATTTTTTCCGCTCCAGCGAAGTATTAAGCCAGCGATTCGATATCAATGATAAAGACTATCAGGAACGAACTACCGGTATGCGTGTAGACTTCATCTATGAAGCGTTTAACGTATTTGGCGACAATATCCTCGGACGTGGTATAACTGATGCCGAAGTGGTTTACAAGGGACGTACAATGATGATCCACAACCAATATCTGACTTTCCTGCTTGCCGGAGGCATTATCGCCCTCGTGGGTATTGTAATGTGGCTCGGAAACATGATTCGTGAGTTTGCAGGAATATTTATTACCAAATCATACGCAGCATTGCATAATTACCTGCTGGCTATCTTTTTTTCGGTCTTCATCTTCTTTATATCCCTTTTTACAATCGACTCCACCGGTTTGTTGTTCTTTATGATCATTTCGTTGTCCTGCATGCTTGATTACCATCTGAAAAAGGTAAAGCAGCCTGCGGCTGGCAGGATACCGGCACATAACGATCAGCCGACAGCCGCTGGCTAACCGGCTTGGTCTGACCGGCAGCGAACGACAATAAGGGTTTAGCAGTTCTGCCTTGTTCCTGGCTTACCCCTTCATCAGCCAAACAACAATTCCAAACACGCCCAACATAAATGGATTACAAATTCCTTCTTGACGCCTCCGGCACCCTGATCTCCCATTTTGTGATCCGGGCTGTGCGTGAGGCTGGCTTCCGTTCCGTTGGCTCCGATATTTCGGAGTGCGCCGCCACCTACCTTGCCGACGAATTCGTCATATTCCCAAAATTCAGCAACCCGAAGCTCTGGGAGATCATTGAAAATGAGATCGCGGGGCGCGGTATCAATGTGGTCATACCAACTTTCGATGAGACCCTTCTCAAATGGGCTGAAAAGAAACAGTATTTCCGTGAAAAAGGTGTGCATGTGATTGTTTCCGACCCGGCGTCAATCGCCGTATGCCAGGATAAATGGGAAACGTTCAGGTTCTTCAAGGAAAATGGCATTCCTACACCAGAGACAAGTCTGCAGCAGGATTACCCGCTGGTGAAGCCCCGGCTGGGCAGAGGTGGTAAGGGCATTCTGATCAATGCGCCCGCCGGGACCGATATGACCGACATGATTTCCCAGGAGTTGCTCAAAGGAAAAGAGTATACAATTGACATATTCTGCGATCGTGACCATAATCCGGTCTATATCATACCGAGACTGCGTATGAATGTGATCGACGGAAAGTCCGTCAACGGTATCACTGTAGATAACCCCGCGATAATATCCTGGGTAAAAACGATCTGCAGCAAGCTGCCTTTCAATGGCCCGGTTAATATGCAGTGCTTCGAAAGTCCGGAAGGCGAGATAAAGTTCACAGAGATCAATCCCCGGCTTGGCGGCGGTATGGCTCTGGGGTTCCGTGCATCTGAAAACTGGATTTCGCTTATTGTCAGCAACCTGATTGAAGGTAAACCCGTACAGCCCGCCCCGGTCAGCTTCGGGCTTAAAATGTTCCGTTACTATAATGAAGTTTTTGAATCCTGATATTCCGCTTGACGGGATCCGTCTGTTCGGGTTCGACATGGACGGAACTTTGTATGACGAGTTCGATTATGTACTGCAGGCATATACCCGGATAGCGGAACTGCTCGCAGCAGCTGATAAAGATGCAGCCCTCCGTTTTATGGTAGACCGTTGGCTGGAAAAAGGCAGTTCTTACCCGTTTATCTATGGTGAGACCCTGGAACGGTTTGGTGACACAGTACAGCAGGATATGAAGATAAAGGAGGCCCTCGCCATTTATCGCACCCTAATTCCGGAGATCAGCCTGGCCCCCAGGATAAGATATCTGCTGGACAGAATAAAACGCGATTTTCCGATGTTCCTGGTATCTGACGGCTCCAGCATTCTCCAGTGGAATAAAGTAAGGGCACTCGGGCTGGAGGAATTTTTCGACAGGGAGAATATCTTCATTTCCGGTGATCACGGTAAAGGTTTCGAGAAGCCGAACATACTCGGGCTGGAGCGCATCCCCCTGATCAGCGACGTGCCACCCGACACCGTGCTGTTCGTCGGCGATCGCGAACGCGATGCACAGTTTGCCCGCAATGCCGGGTTCCGGTTTGTACATATCAAAGATCTTTTTGCCGCGCAGTAGGTGCCGGCTATATTTCATAAAGTACCGATTCCGGATGATTCTTGGTTACCATTATCATGTACCGATACGACCTTCAGGTGCAGACATCATGACCCCGGGATACCTTGGGGTATTTATTGATGCCCTGGCAGCCCAGGTCGATAAACTTGTGCTGTTTATGCACGAGGCACCAGCAAACCAGGAAGAGCCCTGCGACTATAAGGTCAGGGGAAGCAATGTAATCCTTGTGAACCTTGGCTTCAAAGCCCCAGCGTGGGACCGGGTACTGTTTCCGGGGAAGGTGCTTAACCGCATACGTCAGCAGGTAGCAGGCTGTGATGCGCTGCTCGTCAGAGCACCAAGTCCGCTTGCGCCGTTTTTCTATCACCGTTTCCGGCATATCACTAAAGTCACATTCCTTATCGTTGGTGATTATGCCGAGGGGGCGAAACATCTGAAGCAGCCCTGGTGGCGCCTATGGGCAATTCAGTTGTTGCTCATCGCAAATGACCGTCAGCTCCGTCAGGTACTCCGGCATTCGTTGACCTTTGTGAACTCGCATGCGCAGTTCCAGAAATACGAGAGCTTCGTAAAGAGGATGCATGCCGTATCTACCACCACGTTGTCAAAGGATGATTTTTTCTTCCGGGAAGATACCTGCACAGGGGGCCAGGTAAAGCTGCTTTTTACAGGCAGGTACGACCCCGCCAAAGGATTAAAAGAGCTCATAGAAGCAACCTCATTGCTGCGACAGCAACAGTGTGATGTTTCGCTTCATCTGGTAGGTTGGGAAGATGACCCCGCAAAGCCGGTTGAACGTTATCTCATGCGTATGGCAGGCGAGCTGGGTATAGCGGAGCAGGTCATATTTCACGGTAAGAAGTCCCTGGGTCCTGAACTGAACGAGATGTACCGCATGGCAGACGTGTTCACTTTCCCGTCGTATCACGAAGGTTTTCCGCGGGTGATCTGGGAGGCAATGGCCAACTCACTCCCCATAGTTTGTACTCCTGTTGGGGGAATTCCTTTTATTCTTAATAATTTTGAGGACGCTTTATATACGGAAGTAAAAAACTCCCGGGACCTGGCTGAAAAGATTCGCCTCGTGATCAGCGACGCCTCACTCAGAAAAAAGCTGATAACCAACGCAATGATCAAAGCACAGGATGCAACCATGGAAGCACAGGCGCGCAAAATCGTTCAAACAATAACCTCTGACCAACAGAACTAAGAATATTATGTCCATCAATCAGCAAAGAACTGCACTCGTCACCGGCGCAGACGGATTCATAGGATCCCATCTTGTAGAGTTTCTCCTCCAAAAAGGCTTTAAGGTGAAAGCCCTTAGCTATTACAATTCATTCAACTTCTGGGGATGGCTTGAGGAAGTGCAGCATCCTGACCTGGAGGTCATCAGCGGTGACGTGCGTGATCTCAACTTTTGTCTGAAGATCACAGAAGGTGTGGACATCGTATACCACCTCGCGGCTCTTATTGCCATACCATACTCGTACCATTCCCCTGACAGCTATATTGACACCAATGTTAAAGGGACATCCAACGTATGCCTGGCTGCCCACCGCAATGGTGTAAAGCGCGTCCTGCATACATCTACCAGCGAGGTTTACGGAACGGCGCGTTACGTGCCCATCGACGAGAAGCACCCGCTGCAGCCGCAGTCGCCATACAGCGCCTCCAAGATCGGTGCAGACGCTATGGCGATGAGTTATTTCAACGCGTTCAATCTACCTGTCGTAACCGTCCGCCCGTTCAACACGTACGGGCCCCGACAGTCTGCACGGGCCATTATTCCGACCATTATCACACAGCTCGCCAGTGGTGTCAAAGAAGTGAAGCTGGGCGATCTGAGACCGACCCGCGACCTGAATTTCGTGCTGGATACCTGCCGGGGCTTTTATGAGATCGGCGAGGTGGACGGTATAGAAGGAGAGACTATCAATATCGGTTCCAACTATGAAGTGACAATGGGTGAGGTATTCGAGACGATCAAAGGTATTCTGAAGAGCGATGCGGTCGTTATAGAGGATCAGCAGCGTATCCGTCCTGAGAAGTCTGAAGTTTTCCGGCTTTGGAGCGATAATACTAAACTCAAGAACCTCACCGGGTTCACCCCGCAGTATTCGTTGCAGCAGGGCCTCGAGGAAACTGTGGCCTGGTTCCTGGATCAGAACAATCTTAAGAAGTACAAACCATTTATATACAATGTCTAAAAGAGCTGTGATCCTGGCGGGAGGAAAAGGTACCCGTCTGCGGCCATATACCTGGGTGTTGCCGAAGCCGCTGATGCCGATCGGCGAATACCCCATCCTGGAAATCATCATCCGCCAGCTGGCATTTTATGGGTTCGATCATATCACACTCGCAGTCAACCACCAGGCGGAACTGATCAAAGCATTTTTTGGTACAGGCGAAAACTTCGGTATCCGGATTGATTATTGCCGGGAAGAAAACCCGCTGGGTACCATGGGTCCGCTGACACTGATCGGGGATCTGCCGGAGAACTTCCTTATTATGAATGGAGATATCCTGACAGACCTGGACTTCGGAGCTTTTTTCGACCATCATGTCATAAACGAGAATGTCTTCACCATCTCCTCATTTGTACGGGAACATATCAATGATTATGGCGTACTCGAAGTTGGTGGTGACAGCAAGCTGGTTGATTTTAAGGAGAAGCCCGCCAGCCGTTTTGAAGTGAGCATGGGTATCTATATGGGCAACCGGGATATCCTCGACATTATCCCAAAGAACACCTTCTACGGCTTCGACAATCTTATGCTGGAGCTCATCAGGCTCAAGCGGCCCGCAGGGGTAAAAACACATGCCAGCTATTGGCTTGATATCGGACGCCCCGATGATTACCACATCGCCATTGAAAAGTTCGAGAGCGAAAGAGAAATATTCCTTAAATGACAGTGTTGGTTACCGGAGCTTCCGGATTTATAGGTAGAAAACTTATTACCCGCCTCGAGCAGGAAGGACACGAGGTGCTGACCTTAACCAGACAGTCCGGCGATATTCGCCTGCAGGAGACCTGGGCACCCCTGGCCGATCGTCAGATTGATCATGTATTTCACCTGGCTTCGCACAGCAATATCCAGGAAAGCTGGACGCAGATACCGGAATATCTCGACAATATCGTTGTCGGTATCAGCCGTGCGCTCGAGCTATGCCGGGCAACCAGGGCCTCGCTCACGTATCTGAGCTCATTTGTCTACGGAGTTCCTGCTTATCTGCCGATCGATGAGGAGCACCCGAAGGCAACCGCTAATCCATACTCTCTGGCGAAAAAGATGGGTGAGGAGGTATGCGCCTTTTATGCAAAGGAGTTCAGCGTCCGTAGCACCGTACTCCGCCCGTTTGTCATTTACGGGCCGGAGCAAAAGGAGAGCTTCCTGATACCGACCATTATCCGGCAGGTGCTTGAACAGCCGCAGGTCGAGGTCAATGACCTGACGCCAAGGAAAAGGGATTATCTCTATATTGATGACCTGATTGATGCCATGATCCATAGCATGTCGCCGAAGGAGCTTTGCGGCGTTTATAACATCGGATACGGTACTTCCTTTACCATACAGGAGCTGATAGATATGGTACAGGAAGAAGCAGGAACAAGAAAGCCTGTGAGCAGCCGGAATATTGTCCGCCCCAACGATTATCCAGACGTGATCGCTGATATCAGCAAGGCAGGAAAAGAACTGGGCTGGAAACCACGCACAGATATTAAAGAAGGAATCAGAAAAACCATGCAGGCTTATTATGCGAAAAAGCAAAACTAGGGTCCTGTATGTGATGCCTTCCCCTTCCTCCACCGGGGGGATGCGAATGATTACTGGTATGTTCTACGAATACGGCGTATTTGAGGATCCGGATGTAATACACTTCGACTCGTTTTATACCTGGGGCGAAAACAAACTGGTGAGGGCATTACAATCAGTCTTCCTTAAGATCAATCTGATATGGACCATTCTGGTCAGAAGGATTGATGTAGTATTCGTTATCACTTCCTCATACTGGGGTTTTTACGATAAGGTGTTCTATTGCCTGCTGGCAAAACTGGCCGGCGCCAGGACGGTGCTGAATCCGGTGGGTGGGCATTTCGAAAGATTCTATGCCGGCAGCCCGCTGAACAAATGGCTGGTTCCCCGGGCGTTGAAAGTGCCGGATGCGGTCGTCGTTGGCACTTCGTACTGGTATAACTATTTTAGTCAGTTCCCGGTGAGAAGGCTGGTGGATATTCCTAACCCGGTGATCATGACCGGTCCGGCCGAAGCGCAACCAAAACCGGCCGACCATATCTGGGTACTGTTCCTGGCGAGGGTAGAGATTGATAAGGGTGTAACGGAGTTTGTGCGCGCAATGGAACTCGTGCATGCCGCCGATAAGCGCTTCCGCTTCGTTATCGCGGGCAGCGGCACCTATCTCGCAACGCTTAAGGAACAACTTAGCGCTCACGTGGCCAGCGGGCTGGTGACCATCACAGGCTTTATCGGTGAGGAGCAAAAAAGAGAATTGCTTACGCGATCTTCTATCTATGTGCTCCCTACCTATTTCGAGGTGCTGCCCATCTCAATACTGGAGGCTATGAGTTACCGTAATGTGATCATCTCTACCAGGGTCGGCGGCATACCGGATGCCGTAGAAGATAATGTCAACGGTTTCCTGCTGCCGGTGAAAGAGAGCGAAAAGATCGCTGAGCATATTCTCGAGCTGGGAAGGAACCCGTCCGAGATAGCCAGAATGGGGGAAATGAGTTACCGTAAATGTAAATCAACCTTCGGGCTCGATGTTATAGTCGGACAGCACTTCGATCTGTTCGAAAGCCTGGTAAAGAAGAAATCCAATTGATTATTGTTCCAATAAACGAATACAAGCCCCGGCATCAATGAACCATAACTGGCTACCCGAAGGAAAAAAAGCTGCTGTTGTTTTCAGTATTGACGATGTGCATCCTGCACGCTCTACAGATTATTACGAGGCGGGCGGCGACATGGAAAAAGGTGCACTGGGATTCGTGGAAGATCTCCTGACACGGC
>Ga0196964_10001344_pt1 | contig 12550 bp, 7 predicted proteins | sample S1_10metaG_FD_148615 | JGI IMG/M metagenome (GOLD analysis project Ga0196964, IMG submission 148615) | Soil microbial communities from Anza Borrego desert, Southern California, United States - S1_10 | ecosystem: Environmental > Terrestrial > Soil > Desert | place: USA: California | collected...
CACGATCACCAAGAACAATATGCTCTACATCGCTGGCCCGAGCACGATCAATCCTGAGAACTATATCCAGGATTTCAACCAGGGTGGCGATCTGGATAAATATCCGATCTTCAACTATTTTAACAATGAGCACAAATGGGAAGTTGTTAATAACGCCGGTGTAGCGGATAATACTTCAATCCGTTACAAGAACTACGACAAGCGTCAGTATCCTCCCCTGGGTCTTGATGCGTTCACCAACGCTCCGGGCGGTGATTATGATGATTTCTTCACACCTGCTTTCGATGTGTCCGGAATGGGCAGCGCCGGTGGCCCGGTTTACCTGAATTTCTTCAGTGCCGGTGCCTTCCGTACAAACGTACCAGTCAACATGCGCGATACCCTGATGATCAGCTACTCTACAACCTGCGGAAACAACTGGGTAACACTTAAGAAGCTGTATGCTGCCGATATCGCCAACAACGGTATCGTAACCGGCGAGTTCACACCAAGCTGGGGCGGACAATGGACGCCGCAGTCTATCGAGCTGCCTGCTGCAGCCAGGAACGCTCAGCGTATCTTCTTCCGTTTCCGTTACAGGGCGGGTAATGATGATTTCAACCTGGGTACCGGTAACAACTTCTATATCGATCGCCTGCACCTGAGCAAGTTCACAGCTTCTGTGTCCAACCCGCAGTTCAGCAACAACGGTATTGCACTGGCGCCAAACCCGACCAGCAACAATGCGTTCGTGATCATCAAGAACAGCAACAACAACAAGTCGGCTCAGATCGTGGTAACCGATGTTACCGGCAAGCTGGTATACAACACCGAAGCTGGCCTGAACAGCGATGTTAACCGCATCGAGATTCCTGCAAGCGCACTCTCCGTAAAAGGTATCTACCTCGTGCAGGTGACTACCGGCGGCGTGAAGCAGACAGAGAAGCTGGTTGTTTATTAATCATTAGCTTTTACTCAATAACAAGCACCCCGGTAATCCGGGGTGTTTTTATTTTAAGGAAAGGATTTAGCGCCTATATTTGTTTTCAAATACCTCCTGCCTGATGAGTGAAAAGAATATCGTTTCATTAAGGAATGCCAATATCTACCAGGGCAAAAGCCTGATCCTCTCCGATGTGAACCTGGAGGTTCAGAAAGGCGAGTTTGTGTATCTTATCGGCAAGACCGGCAGCGGTAAATCCAGCCTGCTCAAGACACTTTACGGCGATATTTACCTGAAGGAAGGGATGGGGCACGTGGCAGGCTTTGATCTGAAACAGCTCAAATGGCAGACAGTGCCGCTGCTGCGCCGCAACCTCGGCATCGTATTCCAGGATTTTAGGCTGCTCACGGACCGGAACGTGCACGATAACCTGGAGTTTGTGCTTAAGGCTACGGGCTGGAAGGATAAGGCGCTGATGAAAGAAAAGATCGAGAACGTATTAAGTAAAGTAGGGCTTAAGAACAAAGGGTTTAAGATGACCTATGAAATGTCGGGAGGAGAGCAGCAGCGCGTAGACATCGCCCGTGCCCTGCTGAATAACCCCAAGCTGATACTGGCCGATGAGCCTACCGGCAACCTTGACCCGGATACCACTGATGAGATCATGCAGCTCCTGTTCAACATCTGCCGCGATTACCAGACCGCCTTTGTGATGGCAACCCATGATTATGGCATTATCCGCAAGTTCCCGGCCCGGGTAGTGCGCATTGAGAAAGGCACGGTCAACGAGATCTCTGTTGCAGGAATGTGATAATACGCTCCGTATTCTTCTTGTTGTTATAGTGCTGCAGCAGCACGTCAGATCTTCTTTTTACCGCTGCAGCACCGAAATCTTCGGACATCAGCTTTTTTATCGCTGACCTGAACCCGGTGCCGTCGGCTGCCACCTCGCATATATCTGCCAGTCCCGTGCCATGCACCATTGCTTCATTGACCAGCACATGACGTCCGTTGAACAGCGCATGCAGCAGTTTCAGCTTCAGCCCCGTGTTCTGAAATGTAGGCAGCACATGCACCTGCGCCCCGTGAATGAGCTCGTTCATCTGATCCATATCCGGGTTGGCGATCAGTTCCGCCCCCGCTTTTTCAGCGAGCAACTTCAGCTCATCGTCCGGGTTGCGCCCCGCAATAACGAAACGTACGTCCAGTCCCGGAATCACCTCCTGCAGCAGGAACTTCGCGGCTTCCCTGTTCTCGGCAAGCCCGAGATTACCATGATACAGGCAAAAGCTACCGGTTCCCAGAGCACTTCGGACCTCCTGGTAAGGTTGAAATGAAGGGATATATTCATGCACAGCGGCGGGATACTTATCCCGGAAGAAAGCATGGTCGTGCAGCGCGACGGTGAAAAAGGCGTCGGCGGCTTGCAGCCTGTTCTCATACCTGCGGAGCAACGCGGACTCAATCCGGTAGTACATTCTTTTAAGCAGGTTTTCTTCCCGGTCAGCCAGCAGCCGGTAATAGTCCTGTTCCACGTTCTGGTTGCGCATGATTTTCAGCCGGTTTCTCAGGGCAGGATGATCCATATAATAGGCGGTGCTGACACCATCGAACAGGATAGGCGCCTCTACCTGGACGAGGTTATGCAGCATGTCCGGATGACGACGGCTGCAGACCATATAAGGGTACTTTACCGAGATGCCGGCGAGACCTGTCTTCCTCGGATAATACCAGACCCGTGCACACAACGCTTCCAGGGTGGGAGCGGGAACCCGGCCGCCGTATTGCGGACAATGCAGGTAGATTGCCACACCGGCTTCCGAGAGATTCTTTATCTGGTAGAACACGTCTATCGCTCCTCCATAATCCGGGGGAAAAGGAATGTCAAAGGCGACCAGGTGCAGCTTAAGCGGATGTGAGCTCATCATATACCTTGATCAGAGTTTTTTCTTCTTCCTGCCAGCAGTATTTTTCCCTTGCCCGCAGACAGTTCTGCTGCAGCATGCGATAGTAATCATCATGCTGCAGCAGGTAATTCAGTCCTTCAGCGATCTGCGCTACCGTAGGCTCGGCGATAAGATGTGCGAGCTGGAACTCAGCATTGATCTTCTCGTATTCCGGATAGCGAACACAGAGCTGGGGCACCCCGGAATGCATATAGTCGAAGAAACGGTTTGCCAGGGACATCTTGTTGCTGAAGGCAATTGCCTCAAAAAGCGTAACCCCGATCCAGGCATTCAGCGTGTACTGGCGAAGCTCTTCAGGCGGAATATATCCTTTAAAGATGACCTTGTCTTCCAGCCCCTGTTGCGCCGCTATTTCCTTTGCTTCCTTATAGAAATTTCCCTCGCCGCAGATGATCAGCTTCGCATTCACATGCTTCATGGCCGGTATCAGGTACTCGAAGCATCTGCCCACGTTTACTGCGCCCTGGTAAAGGATGTATTTCTCTTTTTTCTCCGGAATGGTAAGCGGTTTCAGCACAGTCATATTCCTGACGAGATGGTAGTGCACACCATAGCGCTCTCTGAATACATCGGCTATATAGGCGCCTACCGTATATCCTACAGGAAAAGCAGGCACCGTATGCTGTTCGATCCAGCGCCACATGCGGTAGATCTTCGGACGGGTCACCACTTCCTGTAGCTCTGTAAACAGCTCATGGGCATCATATACTCTTTTTCTCCCCCGCAATCTGCTAGCGTAGTAGACCGGCATGATAGTGTCCAGGTCAATGGCGCAGAGCACATCCGCCCGGCGAAACAAAAGCCAGAAAAACAGCTTTATCCAGTAATCAATGTAAAGCAGCTTTCCCCGCTCGGCGATTATGGGTAGCCGCACCTGCCGGAAAGGTCTGGAAATGAGAGGTTTGCTATTCTTTCTCTTAAATCCGACAAGGGTCACATCATAGCCAGCCTCCGACAGCGACGTGCAGATACGGATCATCCTCTGGTCATAATTCAGGTCATTCGTAACGGTACATACGATCTTTCTCTTACCCATCAATGTTGCGGCTATGTGTAATATTAGAAGCTGTAAAAATAAGCGAGCTTTTTATTTTTGCGCTTACAATGGCGGAACACTCCATCCTCATCATTACCAACAGGGTGCCGTACCCTTTAAATGACGGCGGCAATCTGGCAATGTACAGTATGGTGGAGGGGTTTCACCAGGCAGGATGGAAGGTGCACCTGTTCTCCATGAATACCTCGCGCCACTACGTGCCTGCCGAATCGCTGCCGGAGCTGTTTCGCGAGATATCGTTCGAAACATTCGATATCAATACAGATGTGCGTTTCGTGCCGACCCTGCGCAATTTCCTGATGAGCAAAAAGCCGAACCACGCAGACAGGTTTTACAGCCGGGACTTCGAACAGCAGCTAAGGAAGGTCATAATAAATGTGGAGCCTGACCTGATCCAGCTCGAAAGCGTTTATCTGGCAACTTATCTTCCGCTCATCCGCGAATGCTCCAAAGCGCCGGTCAGTCTGCGCCTTCATAATATCGAGTACCAGATCTGGGAGCGACTGGCAGAGGAAACACCTGCAAGCCTCAGGAAGTTCTATCTGCGGGACCTTGCTGCCAGGATACGCAAATTTGAGATCGCCGCCTGGCAGGACGCCGATGTGCTGATCCCGATTACCGAAACAGATGCGGCCGTTGTACGGACACAGACACAGCAGGCCAGGATTCTGGTAGCGCCATACGGACTTATGGCCGGCGAAGCAGATGCGGAAGTGGGCAGCGAGTGGTCGGGCTATCATATAGGCGCTATGGACTGGGTGCCCAATGCAGAAGCGGTAACATGGTTTCTGGAAACTGTATGGCCGGAACTGCATCGTCAGGCGCCTGACTTCAGGTTCTATTTTGCCGGACGCAATATGCCTTACTCATTCAATAAGTATAACGGCAATGGTGTGCAGTGCGTAGGCGAGGTGCCTGACGCACGGGCATTCATCAGGGATAAAAAGATCCTGATTGTGCCGCTAAAGTCGGGCGGCGGTATCCGGATCAAAATACTCGAGGCGATGGCGGCGGGGAAGCTGGTGATCAGCACCGCTATAGGCATGCAGGGTATTGATCAGGTGGAACACGGCGTGCATTACCTGGCAGCGGAATCGGAAGAAGACTTCAGGAAGGAGATACTATGGGCGATCGGCAATAAAAAGGAAGCCGCATCAATTGCAGCATCAGGCACCGCGCTGGTACGCCGGATCTATGATGAGCGTGCTATTGCCCGTTCCCTGGTGGCAAACCTGGAGGAAATGATTGCCGGACATGAAAAGAACGGTTAAGCCTCTTCCCAGCACCGGAAGGGCTTCAGGGCGAGGTAGCTGTTGTAGTACCGCTCGTCCCGGCTCACTTCCCGCTCTGCCCAGGCCGGAAGCTCGAATGTCTCTGATTCCGATCTGAGCTCGATCTCTGCGAGTATCAGCCCCTCATTATCCTCCAGAAACTCATCGACCTCCCAGGTTTTACCCTTATAGCTTACCTGGTATCGGATCTTCGAAAGTGAAGACTTACCGAACTGGTCCAGCAGCTGCTGACCATCCCGCAGCGGGATCTCATATTCAAACTCAGCCCTGGAAAGCCCCTCCGTTTTACCTTTTATGGTCAGGAAAGCCCTTCCTCCCCCGATCCGTACCCTGATGGTCTTATGGGGATCGCTGAGGAGATACCCCTGACGGTACCGTATACCGAATCCTTTTTCTGTCCGGTTCCAGATTTCCCGGTTTACCAGGTATTTGCGTTCTATCTCTGTTCCCATTGCGTTGTCTGTATGTGTATTCAGATGCAGGCGAAAATTACCAAACGTTTCTCAATCGTTGCCGGCTCTTGCATATCGAAACAGCAAACTATGGCTGCAGCCGGCCCGAAGGATAAATTCCGGGACGGTTTTCATGCGCTTATAGCTGGTTTGCGTCTATTTATATCCTAAGTTTCTGTTTTTCCCTCTAATAGGTAGTAACTTTGCCCTGAATTTCAATCAGAGAGAATATTTTATATGCTGGATACTATTGAGTCTGCGCTTGAAGATCTGAGGATGGGGAAGCTGCTGATCGTCGTGGACGATGAGGACAGGGAAAACGAAGGAGATTTTGTGACTGCGGCGAGGAATGTAACGCCGGAGATCATCAACTTCATGTCGAAGCACGGACGGGGACTGATTTGCGCACCCATCACGGAGCAGCGCTGCGAAGAGCTGAAGCTGAACCTGATGGTCGAAAACAATACCGTGCTGCATCAGACCCCATTTACAGTTTCGGTAGATCTGATAGGACATGGTTGCACCACCGGTATTTCGGCGCATGACCGCGCCAAAACCGTACAGGCGCTGATAGACCCGGCTATCACACCGGAAGATCTGGGTCGCCCGGGGCATATTTTTCCGCTGAGAGCAAGAAGCGAAGGGGTACTGCGCCGCGCCGGACATACAGAAGCGACTGTGGACCTCGCCAGACTGGCAGGCTTCGAGCCTGCAGGTGTGCTGGTAGAGATCATGAATGATGATGGCACCATGGCAAGGCTTCCTGAACTTAGGGAGATCGCAAAAAAGTTCGATCTGAAAATTATCTCAATCAAAGATCTGATTGCTTACCGCCTGAAGACGGAAAGCCTGGTTGAGGAAATAGTTAGGGTGGAAATGCCGACACGGCACGGTGATTTCGAGCTGGTGGCGTTTCGGCAGACCAATACCGACCAGAATCACCTGGCACTTAAAAAAGGAGAATGGGCACCCGATGAGCCGGTGCTGGTGCGTGTGCACAGCTCCTGCTTTACAGGCGATATCCTGCACAGCCTCCGCTGTGATTGCGGTGAGCAGCTGCAGCGGTCAATGGAAATGGTGGAGGAAGCCGGAAAAGGGGTAGTGCTGTATATGAACCAGGAAGGCAGAGGGATCGGCCTGCTCAATAAGCTGAAGGCTTATAAGCTCCAGGAAGAAGGAAAAGACACTGTAGAAGCCAACCTGGCACTCGGGTTCAAGAATGACCAGCGCGATTATGGCGTTGGCGCGCAGATACTGAGGCACCTGGGAGTGTCCAAGATCAGGCTGATGACCAATAACCCACGCAAAAGAGCCGGGCTGCTGGGGTATGGACTTGAAATCGTGGAGAACGTTCCGATAGAGATCAAGCCTAACCCCCATAATGAGTTTTACCTCCAGACAAAAAGGGATAAGCTCGGTCACGAGATTCTCAAGTAACTAAAGGGAAGTTTTGAAGCTGCTTTTTCTTGCAAACCGGATTCCTTATCCTCCGTACCGGGGTGATAAGCTCAAGATATACAACCTGGCCAAACGGCTGTCTGAGCGACATGAGCTTTATCTCCTCACCTTTACGGAAACTGAGGAAGACAAGGATTACGAGCCTGAGCTCCGTAAGATATTCAGGGAAGTGCATCTGGTGCATCTCCCTAAATGGAAATCTGCGATCAGCTGCGCTTTCCGTATAGCAAGCGGGCTTCCGTTCCAGGTGCTTTATTTCCAGTCTGATGCTATGAAGCAGACACTGGAGCGCCTGCTCCGGGAGCACAGGTTTGATGCCGTGCATGTACAGCATCTTCGCATGGCTCCCTATATTTCACATCGCAAGGATATACCCAGAATACTGGACCTTCCCGACGCGTTTTCACTCTATTGGGAGAGACGCAGCAAGGTGAAACGCGGATTGCTTCAAACCGCATTTGAGAACATCGAGCAACAGCGGGTGCTCCGCTATGAGCAGGTATTGAGGGAATTCGAGCTTTCGCTTGTATGCTCCCGCGAAGATCTCGACTACCTGAAGCAAAAGCATGGGGTGCCGAATCTGAGGTTACTGCCAAACGGGGTTGACCTCCATGTCTTTTCCGGCGGCGATCACGACTACAGCCATAACCACACCCTGCTTTTTACGGGGAACATGGACTATGCGCCGAATGTGGATGCGGTGGTGTACTTTACTTCGGAGGTGCTGCCGCTGATACACGCCAGATTCCCGCAGGTCAGGTTTATTATTGCCGGACAACGTCCCGTTCCAAAAGTACTGGAACTCGTAAGCGAAAAAGTACAGGTCACCGGTTTTGTGAAAGACCTTTCCAGAGTTTATAACGATGCCAGCGTGGTGGTGGCTCCCCTGAGATTTGGCGCCGGTACGCAGAATAAAGTGCTTGAAGCGATGGCTATCGGGGTTCCTGTGGTATGTTCGAACATCGGTTTCAGGGGATTGGGCATAGAGAGCGGGGAAGGCGCTATCATGCAGACCGATCCTGAGGCGTTTGCGGCATCGGTATGCGAGCTCCTAAGCTCGGATACGAAACGCCGGGAAGTAGGGGAGAAGGGACGCCAGGTGATCCGGGAGCGGTTTGACTGGGACGCGATCAGCGCCCGGCTGGAAGCCTATTTCTATGAGATTTCCGGTGCGGAACTCACCTCAAATTCGCCGTCGTAGCTCGGACGCTGTCTGATGCCCGGCGCTCCGGCTCCTGCTGCAGCCTCAGGGTGTCTTTGGGCCGGTGAAAGAACTCATACAGGTTATTGAATGAGCGCCTGTACGATACACCCAGACCACCCCTCCAGATACTGCGATCCAGCAGCACATCATAGTTGTTCGTTCTGAACGCGTTCAGCCTTACCCGTCCGTCCTCAGTGAGCAGGTACTGCACCCTGAAGTCACCCGCGAGGTTCAGGTTGCTGGTGCTGGAATTCGAGGAAGTCGGACGTCCCCAATCATAATAGTTACCCACTTCTACCACAAGCCGGTCTTTAAGCAGGTTCTTACGCAGTCCGAAGGAAATTTCGTTGCGGTTGATCCCGCCTGATGAGAGGTTCGGATCGCTGAGGTTGTAGTTCTTGTACTTCAGATCAATCTGCAGATCCGGGTCACCAAGCAGCTTGTTCAGGATATTTGTAAGCTGGGTAGATGCAGTAGACGACAGGATCTCGCTGATGTTATTGATACTGCCGGTAAGGGCAGTCGACCCTGCCCATCCCTCAGGCGGAATGAACGTATTGACAAGCAGCAGCGCGGCAACCTGGTCGAACAGTTCACGGTCGCTCTGGTTAATACGTTTGAGTTTCTGGTAGGCGTAGTTTGTTTCCGAACGTTTCTCAGCCAGGTCTATCTTAAAGCCAAGTTTCGGATCGTTCAGGCTGCCTGACATATCCAGCAGCACATTGACGATCTGGCTCCGCTTCGCTTCTTCCTTTTCGTCGTTGCTGCTGGTAGTCATAGCATTCTTTTCGTTTGCATCCAGCAGATCGTAAAGCCGCGCTTTGATTGAATAAAGTCCTTTGATGTTCATTTCCATGTTGGAAAGATCACCTCTGAAGTCAATGGTGCTGCCTGAGCTGATGGTAAAGTTCCGCCGGAAGAAAAGTTGTCGGAGCGTGAACACGTAATTGCCCTGGTCTATTTCATATTTACCTGTAACGCGTACATCACCGTCTGCCGGCACCTCCATATTAATGGTCCCATATCCTGAAGCATTGATCTCATCTCCTGTCGCGGGATCCAGGACCAAGGTCATCTCGAGCAGCGGATTCATCTTTCCGGTAATATCCAGCGAGAACTTGTTGCGCTTCCGTTTTCTTATCTCCTCTTCCTTCCCATATGATTTAAAGCTGACGTAGCTATAGCTGCTCACATCCGTGCTGGATTTGATAGGTATGTAGATATGTGATTTGTCGGCCGGCGAGGCGACGATACGCATCCGGATATCATTGATCGGGCCGGTGATAGTCAGTTGTTCAATGTGGGCGATGAGATCACCGTAGAAACTGGCATTGCCGTAATCTTTAAGGTTCAGGGCCTGGAACTCGGATGCCGTAGCATTTAACGACAGGGAGAAGTCTGCAAACCTGTCGTGTCTTATCTCGCCGCCAAGCGTTGCAACATTGTTGAAAACATCGTAAACCCGGATATTTCCGAGCGCGATCCGGTTTTCGGAAACCGCGATATTCGCGGTGGGAATCCGGTATGTGGTTCCGATGGCATCGATGGTCGCCGACACATCAGAAAGAGTTAGTGTGCCGGTCATATCCGGTCTGACGGCCGAACCACCTATGTTCACAGTACCGTTTAATTTCCCTGACAGATCGCTGACAAGGTCAGCCACGAATGGTGTTGCCCAGGCCACCTCCGCCTCGTTGAATTGTATATAGCCATTTAGTTGCTGGCGGTTGCTGCTATCGAAAGACATGCTGCCTGCGGTCCGTATAGAAGCTCCGTCCCGGTAGACGCCGCTCTGGGGGTCGAGCGTAATTATCTTCCTTGATGCGTCGTATAGTCCGATCACATTGATTGTTCCCAGCGTATCGCGTCCGAGTTGGACGTCTGTCGCCTTCAGGTTACTGGCCACTTTGAGGCCGTTGAAGATGTGGTCAAGCCTGACCTGCCCGTTGATCTTTCCCGCCGGGTTATATGAAGACAGTCCGGCCATATTGCCAAGGGCGGCAACATCCAGGTCTTTTAGATTTACATGCAGGGTCTGGTCGGTCAGCTCATTCTCGGAGTAGACATCAATCTTCTGCCCCCCGGATCTGAGGGTCAGATCACCGATTTTCAGGTAGTTTTTGCTAAAAACGAAATAATTTCCTGAGGGTATCTCCCATTGGTTCTGGTTCAGGTAAAAATCGGAGGGAAGCAGGTTCATATAAAGCGTGTCCCCGCTTGCAAACGCGGACCCGCGGATATTTGCCGTTCCCACGGCGTCCGGTGAACGGGTAGCGATATCAAAATTCATGGAGTCATTACCGACCGCCCCCTTGATTTCCATAGAAGCATTCAGGATGTTTTTTCCGACCATGATGTTTCCGACATCAGCATCTAGTGTCAGCCTGGTAAAATTGCCGGTTCCCTTAACTGCAACATCAGTGAGCGCTATATTGTCAATGCTGCCGGACGGAACCGCAGCCTGAAGGGTCAGCTGCTGGCTGGCGGTGTTCAGCGAACCCTGTACATCACTATTGTTGAAACCCCGGATTGCCGGTGCGATCACCGGCCAAAGACTGTCAACAGTACGCGTTGTTATGTGAAAGCTGAAGTCCTGGTTCGGAGCATACCGTGTTGGGGCCTGTATATAATTCGGAAGATAGCCGGCGATATAGAACTGGAAGGAATAAGGCAGACTTGAAAGCTGAAAGTTTCCTCGCAGTCTGGCAGTGATATCATTACTCTCCAGTACCAGTACTTTTTCGCCGTTGTCATAGGAACTGCTGGCATACAGTGAGTCTATATCAATTCTTTTCTGATCGCGGGTCAGGTTAATATTGTAAAGCTTTGCATAGCCTCTGAAATCGTCAATATTGCTTCCGATAAAGTTGAGGTCGAAATCTGCCGCGACAGCGATTGAGTCATTGATAAGATTTAAGGTACGAAGGTCGCTTTTCAGTACGTTGGCAGTAGCGTTGATATTCATTTCGGCCTGGCTGAAATCGATATTTCCGTTAAACGCCATCGCCAGGTTCGGATCATCTACGAGCAGGTTGCCACTGAATTTTTTCCTTTCCAGGGTACCTTCGGCGGAGATATTGCGGTACCGGTAACCTTTCACATCTATGTGGGACAAAATCGCATTAAGCCGCAGGGTAGCCGTACGGGGATCAAAAGCGGCGCCGCTGATCCCGGCCCTGAAACCTATACTGCCAAGCATGGGCTGGCGCAGCAATGATCCGAGCTGGAAACCTTCTGTAGCCACCGTCCCGTGATAAACAGCCATACGGGTATTGAAATCGGGAATCCGGAGCTTCATATCCGAATGAATGCTGCCCAGATTGGTATTGAGCACCCCGTTTGCCGCGAAATTTTCAATATAGCCTATATAGTTTCCGCGGAAATGCACAAAGCTCAGTTTGTCCCAGGCAACGTTGGGGTCCCTGCGCAGTGCGGGCGCATACCGGAATATTGAGCTGCTGGTTGTAAGAACTTCACCCTGTTCGAACCTGATGAAAGTATTATAGATATCGGGAAGCCCGGTCATTGCCAGGTTTCCCTTGATACTGGTGCTGCCATCTGTGATATAGAGCTTTTTTCCGCTAAGGCTGTCCACGGTGCCGGCCACATTGCCTGAAAGTCTCACCAGGGTGGGATACTGACGCAGCACTGGCGCAAAGAATGCGATATCCCTGCTGTCGACGTAGGAACCGCTGATCGAGGCAACCATCCTTACTTTATCGACATAGTCTTCAAAATCCGGGAAACGGGTATAGTGCATCGCATAATAATGCTGCAGCTTGCTCCGGTTAGTTTCGAGATACAGGTTATCACAAATGGTCGCGTTCGGAGATACGATCACATTGGCGCTGAGCTTTTTAAGGATCAGTCCGGATCGCTCGACGGCACTGAAATGATCCATTTTTCCCCTGATGGTATCACCTTCGATGGTTATACCCGAAGCGAACACATTGATATTGTCGACGCCAATATGTGAAGGGTCGAACTCACCAGGGTAAGGTGCCCGCTCTGCTGCGTCCAGACTAAAGCGGTTATCCTCAAGCCTCAGGTCTTTTATCCGGACCATCCAACGGCCAGGATTGAACGCGGTTGTATCTACGGTTTTTGCCTTCCGGGGACGGGGCGGACGTCCGCCTTCATAATCGCGTATGGCTATCGTACTGCCTCGCAGCAGGATAGAATTGATATCAATCTGTTT
>Ga0196964_10001345_pt1 | contig 12546 bp, 16 predicted proteins | sample S1_10metaG_FD_148615 | JGI IMG/M metagenome (GOLD analysis project Ga0196964, IMG submission 148615) | Soil microbial communities from Anza Borrego desert, Southern California, United States - S1_10 | ecosystem: Environmental > Terrestrial > Soil > Desert | place: USA: California | collected...
TAGGTGCCGGACAGCAGAAACGGTATGCCGCTCTCGGCCAGGAGCTTCAGCCCCTCGACATAGAACGCCTCCGCTTCGGGGGGCGGCTGAAAGGTCTGTTCCTGGGCGCTGGGCATCGCCACCGAAAACGGCGCCCGACGGGGCGGGGTTCCGCCGGTCAACGGGGCGTTTCGTCGACGCACCGCATGTCGCCAGCGAGCGCCTCGAAGCGAGGCACGCAAACCCAATCGTACATGGACGTTCACCTGTCCGCAGAAGAGGATAGCGGTTCTACGGACGACTGGCCCCGGTTAACGATGTCGAGTACCGTCAAGCCTTCACAAGGTTCGCCGTGGATGCTGTTCATCGTTACAGCCACATTGTTGAGCGGTGTGCTGCTCGCCGCCGCACTCATTCGGCTGACGCGACCGAAGGCGGCGAACGAAAAGTTTGCGGCCGTCATTTTTGGCATGTTTGGAGGCGGCGTGCTCGTCTTCATATATTTGCTGTGGGTGGCGAGCGGTGGATACGCGCCGAACACCTTTAGCTTTCACGTGAAGAGCGGAGACTTTAAATCAGTTGAAATGAGGATGTGCGGTTCAACCACACGCCTGACCAAGCTGGGAGACCGCTTTGTAGGCCTAGTGCTATTTAACTGTGACGGGGGCACCGAACTTGTCCTAACACAAACCAACGGGGAGGTTCTGGTTTGCAAGGAAAGCGGATACTACGTGCCCATGATAATAAGGCACTACAGCCACGATATTGATGACAAACATCTTGAGCTCTGCGCTTGACCAGCGACCCTTAGGTATCTATGCTTGCTTTCTGCAGGCGCGACGTTACCTGCCCCCGCACGCCCGCCAGGGCCGCCGTAGTTTTCCGCCGCCGCCTGGCAACGCCTGAGAATTTCTTCTAGCGGCGTTCTACCCTATCAGTCTGCGCCTTCGTCCCTGATCCCGTAGCGCACTTCTAACCCGACAATAACATCCTCTATCCACCTCAGACGCCGCTGCTGGCGCGCTGGACGGCGGACGGATTGTGGGCTCTCAGGCGAGCCTTGCGCCGTCTGTCATAGGCGAAGCGAAGGCGACGGCGCAGAAGGCTGAGAGGCCGCTATCGCCGCTGGCAGGGCCGCAGCCCCACCAAGCTTTGCACTTCCGGCGCCTGTAGTTTCCTCAAGACCGCGAGATAGGCCGCGACGCCCGTGAACGCAGCAAGGACGAGAGTGAAAAACCAGTACAGCACAGGCGTGTCGCGCCGGGTCGCGTAATGGTTCTTCAGGAAGCCTTGAGCGATGAGGGCGCGCCCGGTCAAGAGCTGGATGGTCAAGATCACGCCCAGCAAGGTGGAAAACAATATCTCCAAATTCCGACCTCCCGTTCAAGCGCGACCCGTATCGTTACGATAGTCGCGCCAGCCCCCCGCTTAGGCGACCCAGCACCAAGCCACGTTCAGAACGCCGCCGGCGACCACGCCAATTGTTACGGCGGCAAGTAAACTCTCACCTGAGACGGCGACGCACACGGTGCAGATTAGCGCGAACACAAACCATCGCGCGATCAAGAGGGGCCATAGCTTTTTCATGCCGTAACCGGGCAACATGCAGCTCCTAACCGCCTTCCCCCAGCACCGCCCCCAGCGCCTCCCCCGGCGCCGCACGGCCGAGGTGGATCGACCACCAGACGGCGTAGAACAGCAGCGGCCAGCGGCTGGCGGCCTGCTTGTCGTCGGCGAACACGGCGCGCACCGCGTCGGCGTCGCAGACCTCGGCCACGCCCTGCACCGCGGCGATCCGGGGCCCCAGGTCGGCGGCGCGGGGCGCGATCCAGGCCTCGACCGGGACGGTGAAGCCCTTCTTCTTCGCGAACGGATCGGCGGCGGGGCAGTGCTTGTCCAGCCAGCGGCGCAGCAGCCACTTGCCCATGCCCTTCCTGATCTTCATCGAGTCCGGCAGGTGGAAGGCGAAGGAGGCGACCTCGTTGTCCAGCAGCGGCACGCGCCCCTCCAGCCCGTGCGCCATCAGGCAGCGGTCCAGCTTCAGCAGCAGGTCGGCGTGCAGCCAGGTCTTGATGTCGGCGATCTGGGCGGCCTGCAGGGCGGTCGAGCCGTAGGCCGAGGCCCAGTCCAGCGCCGTCTCGCGCCAGCGCACCAGGGCGGCGGCGCCCTTGTCGGGCAGGAAAGGCGCATGCACCCGCGGCTCGGCCGGGCGGCCGCCCAGCCAGCGGGGCCGCAGCGAGCGGCGGTAGCGGCCGTAGCCGCCGAACAGCTCGTCGCCCCCCTCGCCGGTCAGCACCACGGTGAGGGTCCCCTTCGCCGCCTCGGCCAGCTTGTAGGTGGGCAGGGTCGCATAGTCGGTGGTCGGTTCGTCCAGCGCCCAGGCCGCCCGCGGCAGGATCCGCCAGAAGTCCTCTTCCGTGAACACCGTCTCGCGCCAGTCCAGGTTCAGCGCCCGCGCCACCCGCTCGGCCCGCGCCCGCTCGTCCTTGGCGCCCTCGGCCTCGAAGCCGCAGGTGTAGGCGACCACCGGCCGCTCGTTCAGCCGCGCCATCAGGGCGGCGATGACGCTGCTGTCCACCCCGCCCGACAGGAACAGGCCGTAGGGCACGTCCGAGCGCTGGTGCACCCGCACGCTGTCCTCCAGCACCCGGTCGAGCTGGGCCAGGGCCTCGTCCTCGTCGCGGAACCGGCGGGGCTCGGCCGACAGCCAGTGCTGGTCGATGTCGCCGGTCTCGGAGTCGTCCGGCCCCCCTTTCCAGCGCAGCAGGCCGCCGGGCGGCAGGCGGTTGACGCCCTTGAATATGGTGCGCTCGCCCAGCGTGTAGTGGAAGGCCAGCAGTTCCTCGATCCGGTCGCGGTCCAGCGTGGGCGTGCGACCCTGCAGCAGGGCGCGCGGCTCGGAGGCGAACAGCAGGTCGCTTCCCTCCCACGCGTAGTACAGCGGCTTGATGCCGAAGCCGTCGCGCACCAGCATCCGCTCGCCGTCGGCCCCGATCAGGCAGAAGGCGAACATGCCCCTCAGCCGCTCGAACACCCCGGTGTTCTCCGCCGCGTAGAGGTGCAGCATGGGCTCGAAGTCCGAGCCGGTGGCCAGCACCTCGCCCAGGCCCGCCTCGGCGGCCAGTTCGACGTAGTTGTAGATCTCGCCGTTGCCGATCACGACCGATCCGGCCGCCTCCAGCGGTTGCCAGCCGCCCTGCAGGTCGATGATCGACAGCCGCGCGTGGCCCAGCGACCAGCCCAGGCCGTCGCGCACCCGGATGCCGTTCGGCCCCCGGTGCGGCAAGGTCTCGATCAGCGGCCCGGCGGCGCCCTGGCGCACCGACTTGCCCAGCACTCCGGCTATGCCGCACATGCGCGCGCCTCCAGGCTGTCGAACAGGGCGCGCCAGCGCTCCACCACCGCGGTTTCAGAGAACTCCGCCTCAACCCGCTTGAGCCCCGCCGCCGCCAGGCCGGCGTGCAGGGCCGGGTCGCCCAGCAGCCGCCGCACGGCCCACGCCAGCCCCTCGGGATCGTCCACGCCGACCAGCAGCCCGTCCTCGCCGTCGCGGATCAGGGCCGAAGGCCCCTGCGCGCGCGCGGCCGCCACCGGCAGGCCGTGCGCCCAGGCCTGGATCACCACGTTGCCGAGCGGTTCGAAGCGCGAGGGGAAGACGCAGACGTCCGCCGCCCGGTACAGCGCGCCCGGATCGTCGCGCCAGCCCAGCCAGCGCACCCGCTCCGCCACCCCCAGCCGCTCGGCCTCGGCCTTAAGTTCCGCCTCCAGCGGCCCGGCCCCGGCGATCCACAGCCAGGCGTCGGGGATCAGCGCCAGCGCCTGCAGCGTCACGTCGTGCGCCTTGGACGGATGCAGCCGCCCCATGCCGAGCAGCAGGGGCGCGCCTTCCGGCGTGTCCAGCGCCGCCCGGTCCTGCGCCGGCCCCGGCGCGGCGGCGGCGAAGTTCGGCACGTGCTCCACCCGCGAGGCCGGCCAGCCCTGCTCCACGATCCAGTCGCGGATGTGCGCGGTGTTGCCGACCAGCAGATCGAAGCCCTTGTAGTATTTCAGGTCGTAGTATCCGCCCAGCCGCCCGACCCGCGCCCACGGCCCCTTGGGCGCATGGCGCGCGGCGCGGTTCATCCAGGCGACCAGCACCCGCGATCCCCGCTCGCGGGCGAAGCGCGCGACCCCCGGCCGGGTGGTCAGGTCCAGCGGCCCGCCGAAGCCCAGCACCCGGTGCGGGACCCCTTCGCGCGCCAGCATCGCCTCGCGCCCCGGGTTGGCCCGGATCGCCGCCGAGGTGGGCGCGCCGGCGCGGTGCAGCGCGCGCACCAGATCGGCGAAATAGGTCTCGGCCCCGCCCTCGCCGGCGGCGCCCAGCAGATGCGTGACCGGAGGGGAGGAGGCCATCGGCGGCACCCTAACGCTGCGCTGGTGTTCGTCCAGCTTGAAGCGCCGGAGCGCTGCATATATACGCGCTGCTCGCCCGTGGCTGGGTAGCTCAGATGGTTAGAGCGGTGGATTCATAACCCACAGGTCGGCGGTTCGATCCCGCCCCCAGCCACCAGCGCCTTCAACCCGACCTGATGTGATCGCCGTCCTCCAGAATTGGGCGAAGCGGCGACGGCGCGCGAGAGTTGCGGTCTGAGGATGACGCCCTCGGAAGAAAACGACTAGGCACATTCAACCTTCGCGGTAACGTCCTCTCTTGGGAGGACGCCTAATGACCACGCATGCCGAAAGGATCATCGAGTATCTGGAACGGTTACCTGGGCGCGACGACGACGAGATTTCCAGAGCGCTCGGGATTTCGCCCCGGCAAACGGTCAACATCACCTGTCGTGCACTTGAGCAAGCCGGTCGCCTCTCGCGCCAGAAGGGACCGCAGGGCAAGATCGTCAATTACGTGCGCTCACCCGCTGTAGCCCTCGACGTACTGCTCCTCCCGAGCCGATCGTACCTCAGACTTCCCTCAGAGAAGACGACCTGAAGGCGCACTTGCGCGCCAACCTTATACGAGGCGGCTGGACAGTCGCGGTTGCGATGGGACGTGAGAGGGGCGCCGACGTAATCGCGACCCGCGGCGGCGAGCGGTGGATCATCGAGTGCAAGGGCTCCGGCTCGCTCCCGCCGATGGACAACAACTACTTCATCGGGGCGCTGGGAGAGTTGCTCCAGCGTATGACCGACGACGCGGCCAGATATTCCGTGGCCTTCCCGGATCAGCCGAAGTTCCGCCGGCTCTGGTCGGAACTGCCGGAACACCCCAAGCGCAGCCTGGGGCTCTCATGCCTCTTCGTATCACCTACTGGCAACATCGTGGAAGCTTGGTGATGCGGCATTCCAATCCGGACTTCGCTGATGCTCGTGTCAGCCTGCTCGGCGAGTTGAACGTCGAGGTGCAGCTTGCAATGCGCGGCTGGCACCCCGTGCGGTTGGACACGGCTCAGATGGCGGCCAACGCTGATCTGATTGGGGTCAACAAGACCCACCGAGTTTGCATCCAGGTGAAAACGACAGAGGCCGAAGGGCATAGTCACGCTGCGGCGCTCGGCTTTGGCTACGCGACGAACTACCTCTCGTCGAACGCTCCAATTTTTAACGGTAAGGAAAGCGCGCTGATCGCGGATGTCGTTGTTGCAGTCCACTACCGAGCGGAACGGTCCCGGTACGTTGTCCTGCCTGTGGCGTTTGCCGAGCGGCTGTGCAGGATGCACGGCGATTATTGGGGCTCGCTGCCCAAACGCGACGGGAGCAAGCGAAGCGCCTCTTTCCCGCTCTACTTACATTTCGACGGGAAGCCGGGAGCGCATGCCGAGCACAAGTCGATGTGTCAAGCCAACCTGACCAAGTTTGAGGACGCGTGGTGGGTCCTGAGCGAGTCCATAGACAAGCTCCACGATCCTGACGCTTGGCCCCTTCTAGGCGCCAGCCGCCAGTGACTCAGGGAAGCTCACCGGCTGCTTCTTGATGTCGTCCGCGTCCGCCCCGCTCGGGTCGTGAAGAGTCTCAGCGACCCTCTGATGCCGACCGGCGAGGGTATAAGGGTCCTGACGTTTCGAAGAGCCGCTGACGGAAGCCGCCGGGTGTGAGGGGGCGGCGTCCAATAGGATTTGGACCTTCAGAGCGACACGCGTACAACCCCCTGAAGGTAGGGTGGATTTGAGCCGAAGCCGCCCCCAGCCAGCAGGCGCTCCCTCCAAAATATTTTGGACTTGCTCGCGGGCGCTCGCCCGCGGCTCCTCGGAATGCGGCGCTTTCCGGGTCGCTCGCCGGCACGCGAGCGGCTAACATTTGGTATGGAAATGCTTTTTCCGGGACATTTCCCTCCAGAAGGGCTAGGTTGCCGGTGATCGTGAGGCCTTCGGGCCGCGCGGGCCTCCGCGACGGGAGGCCCTGCTCGCATTTTGCCCATCGGGCGATCTCCTTGTCAGGCCCGGATCGGACTTCGCCTCCGCTCCTCCGACGGAGCGCTCATGGTCGCCCTGGACACCACGAATCTGCTGCTGGCCGAACTGGACCGGTCCGTGCTGGACGCGCTCGCGCCGCACATGGAGCGCACCTCGTTCAAGCAGGGGTTCTACTTCTACCGGCACGGCGAGCTCCTGCGATCCGCCTGGTTCCTGGAAAGCGGCCTGAGTTCCCACATCACCACGCTGTCCGACGGCTTCGTGGTGGAGACCAGCGCGATCGGCCGCGACAGCGCCCTCGGCCTCAGCCCCGACCTGAACCCGCGCCCAGCCTTCGGCGATTGCGTGGCGCAGGTGTCCGGGTCCGGCTTGCGCATCGACCTGCCCCGTCTGCGCGAGGTCTGCGAGGCGCACCCGTCGCTCCGGCGCCGGCTCGACGTGGCGCAGGAGCTGCTCAGCAGCGACAGTCGCCAGTCCGCCGCCTGCCTGGCCCGCCACGAGGTGGAGCCGCGCATGTGCCGCTGGCTGCTGCGCTGCCAGGACCGGGTCCAGAGCGACGAGCTGCCGCTGACCCAGGAGTTCCTGAGCCACATGCTGGGAACCCAGCGCAGCACCGTTTCTGTGACCGCCGGCGTTCTCGAGGCCGACGGCCTGATCCGCTATTCGCGCGGCCGCATCGCCGTCCTCGACCGCGCCGGGCTCGAGGTCCGCGCCTGCGAGTGTTACGCGACGATGCGCGAACGCGCCCGCGAACTCGGCTTCAGACTCTGACGCTCGCGGCCTTGGCGGGTATGTCGTCCCGCGAACAGACGCCCCTTGCGCACCTGCCTATGTCCGGCTCCGGAATGATCGCCGGGGCGTGATTCCCGAATGTCGGGTAGCGGTCGTTCGTCAGGGTGATCCAACGAGCATGGCCGCACCGGTGCGTGGAAATCTGCTGCTCGGCGGCCTCGACGAGCGGACGCGCGGCGTCCTCGCACCTCATCTGGAACGCTTCCCCTTCGCGCAAGGGGTCACCTTCTTCTCCGACGGCGAGGAGCTTCGCCACGTCCAGTTCGTGGACAGCGGCCTGATCTCGCTGGTCACCACCCTTTCGGACGGCTTCACCGTCGAGACCTCCGCGGTCGGCCGCGAAGGCGCCGTCGGCGTCACCGCCGATCTTCGCCCCACGCCCTCCTCCAGCAACGCGGTCGGCCAGATCGCCGGTCAGGTCTTCAGGATCGAGCTGGCCCGCCTGCGCGAGATCGCCCAGGCCGACGAGGACCTGCGCCACAAGCTGAGCCTGCTGTACGAGCATCAGGTCGCCGACAGCCGCCAGTCGGCCGCGTGCCTCGCCCGCCACTCGGTGGTCGAGCGGACGTGCCGCTGGCTGGTGCGCTGCCACGATCGGATCGGCGGCGACGAGCTGCGTCTGACCCACGAGCTCCTGGCGCACATGCTGGGCACCCGGCGCAGCACCGTCTCGACCGTCGCGGCCGATCTGGAGAAGGCCGGGCTGATCCGCTATTCGCGCGGGGCGATCACCGTACTCGACCGGCGCGGCCTGGAGGCGCGCGCATGCGAGTGCTACGCCACCATGCGCCGCCGCTCTGTGGACCTGGGCCTGGAGCCGCCGCAGGCGCCCTTCTGAATCGCCGGATTTGTTCGCCGAATGTCTGCTGGGGGACGGACGGCTCGCCTGTGGCGCGAGAGGGTGCGGCTCGAGGAGCTGTCAAATGACGTTCAGTTACGCCGTCCTCCGCGCCGGTCGCGCGTGGCGGGTCTTCAATCCCCGCGGGGAGGTGGCCGAGTTCACCAGCCGCCCCGCGGCGGAAGCCGTCGCCGCGGCCTGCGCCCGCGCGGCGGCGGCCATGGGCTACGAGGTCCAGGTTCTGGTGCAGTCGCCCGCAGGCGAGATGAGTCCCGTAGATGCTCACACAAGACATTGATCGCCGGATCCGCCCGGCGCCCGCCCCGCGGACGGTCGACACCCCGCCCGCCCTGCGCCTGCTGGCCTCGCTGGCGCCGCTGAGCGGCGCGGAGTTCGAACTGGTCCGCCAGTGCGCGCGACGGGTCGAGCGCGTCCAGGCGGGGTCGATCCTGCACCCGGGCGGAGAGGTCGCGACGCCGCGCCTGATCCTGGCCGGCTGGGCCTGCCGAATGCGGACGCTGCCGGACGGCAGACGGCAGATTCTGGGGTTCCTGATGCCCGGCGACATGATCGGCGTCCGCCCCGGGTCGCGGCGGCTGGACATGGACGCGGTGACGGCGGTCAGCCGCGTGGACAGCGCCGACGCCTCTCCTCTCGCCGTGGTCGCCGAAGACGGGACCACGGCCTATCGCGGTCTGGCGCGCGCGATCGAAAGCTCGGGCGAGCTGGAGCTGGCGCGGCTGCTCGACCAGCTGGTGCGGCTGGGCCGCCAGAACGCCTACGAACGCACCGCCGGCTGGCTGCTGGACGTCCACGCGCGGCTGGACCGCGCCGGTCTGGTCGAGAAGGCCGGCTTTCCGCTTCCGGTCACCCAGGAGGTGCTGGCCGACGCCCTCGGTCTGAGCGTGGTGCACGTGAACCGCACCCTCCAGCAGCTCCGCCGCGAAGGCCTGCTGCAGCTGCAGGCGGGCCGCGCGACCCTGCCCGACCGCTCCCGCCTGGCCGAGATCGCCGGGCGCGTCTGAGGCGCCGGCGAACCTCCGCTCTTGCGCGCGGGGCCCGGGACCGGGACAAGCGGCCCGGACGAGCGAGGCGCGGGTGAACTCTTACGACGTGGTGGTGGTCGGGGCCGGGGCGGCGGGGATGATCTGCGCCGGGGAGGCCGGCAAGCGCGGGCGCTCGGTGCTGGTGATCGACCACGCCTCGGCCGCCGGCGAGAAGATACGCATCTCCGGCGGCGGCCGGTGCAACTTCACCAACCTGCGCACCACGCCCGCGAACTTCCTGTCGCAGAACCCGCGCTTCGCGGTCTCGGCGCTCAGCCGCTACACCCAGCACGACTTCATCGCGCTGGTGGACCGCCACCGGATCGCCTGGCACGAGAAGACTCTGGGCCAGCTGTTTTGCGACGACTCCTCGCGGCAGATCGTCGACATGCTGCTGAACGAGATGCGCCTGGCGGGCGCGGCCCTGCGCCTGCGCACCGCCGTCGAGGCGGTGGAGAAGACCGGCGACGGCTTCTCCCTGCGCCTCTCCGACGGGACGGGCGTCGCCTGCGGTTCGCTGGTGGTCGCCACCGGCGGCAAGTCGATCCCCAAGATGGGCGCCACCGGCTGGGGCTACGACTTGGCCGCGCGGTTCGGCCTGAGGATCGTCGAGACCCGCCCCGCGCTGGTGCCCCTGACCTTCGAACCCGGCGCGCTGGAGCGGATCAAGCCGCTGGCGGGGGTGGCCGTCGACGCGGTCGTGGGCTGCGGCAAGACCCGCTTCGAGGAAGCGATGCTGTTCACCCATCGGGGCCTCAGCGGCCCGGCCATCCTGCAGATCTCCTCCTACTGGCGCGAGGGCCAGGAGATCGTCCTGGCCATGGCGTCCGGCGCCGACCTCGAGGCCGAGCTCAAGGCGGCGCGCAAGGCCCGGCCCAGGCAGGCGGTCGCCACCGTCCTGTCCGACCGCCTGCCCAAGCGCCTCGCCCAGGCCGTGGCCGACGCCGAAGGCGCGGCCGGCGTGATGGCCGAGACCTCGGACAAGACCATCCGCCGCCTGGCCGAGGCGGTGAACGGCTGGCGGGTGAAGCCGGTGGGGTCCGAAGGCTACCGCACCGCCGAGGTGACGCTGGGCGGCGTCGACACGCGCGACCTCGACTCCCGCACCATGCAGGCCCGCGACGTCCCGGGCCTGTATTTCATCGGCGAGGTGGTGGACGTCACCGGCTGGCTCGGCGGCTACAATTTCCAGTGGGCCTGGTCGTCCGGCTGGTGCGCCGGCCAGGTCGCCTAGGCCGGCTTCTGCAGACCGTAGGCCGCCTCGTCGACCAGCCTCCAGGCGTCCATCGCGCCGCGGGTCAGCAGCGGGAACAGCCAGTCGGGATCGCCGGACTCCACCTTCACCCGCGGCAGGGCCAGCGGGTCCAGCCCCGGCGTCACAGCGCCGTGCTGGGAGGTGAAGGCGATGTCGTAGCCGGCCTCGCGCAGCACCGCGCCGGTGTCGGCCGAGAAGTCCGCACGCGTTCCGAACGGATAGGCGAAGGCCGTCACCGGGCGGCCCAGCGCCTGCTCCAGCCGCTCGCGCGACTCCCTCGCCTCGCGCAGAGCCTCGGCGCGCGGCAGCCGCGCCATGGAGCGGTGGGTCACCGAATGCGAACCGATCTCGACACCCTGCTCGGCCAGGGCGCGCAGATCGGCGTCGGGCATGACGTCGAAGCCGTCGGGGCGTCCGGCGACGGTGAACAGCACCGCCGGCACCCCGCAGGCCTTCAGGATCGGGGCTGCCACCGAGACCACGCTGGGGTCGCCGTCGTCGATGGTGACCAGCACCGCGCCGTCGGGCAGGTCGAGGCGCCCTTGCGCGAAAGCCTGCGCCCGCCCCAACGTCACGGCCTTCCCGCTGTCGGCGAGGCGCCGCATCTGCCGCTCGAAGCTGTCGGCCGAGACGCAGAACGGGCTGCGCCGGCTCGGACCGAACCGGTGGTACGTCAGCACCCGCAGGCGCGGCCGGCCGTCGGAGACCAGCGCCGGCAGGGCGGTCATGGCGGCGACCCCGGCGCGCGCCGCCTTCTTGGCGATCCAGCGGGGCCAAGCGATCGGGCGTTCAGCCATGGGCGGGGCTCCGGGCGGCCTTGAGGTCCTGCGGCAGCCACAGCAGCAGCCGCGCGAGGAACGCGGGGTTCCCCAGCAGATAGCGCCGCGCCTTCCACGGCTGGCGCAGCAGGATGTGCAGCCACTCCACGCCCTGGCGCCGCATCCACCCGGGCGCCCGCTCCAGCGCGCCGGTCCAGTATTCCAGCAGCCCGCCGACCGCCATCGCAACCGGCACGTCCAGCATCGGGCCCCAGCGCGCGATCCAGCGCTCCTGCAGCGGATTGCCCATGCCGACCAGCAGCAGCTCCGCGCCGGAGGCGTTCACCGCCTCGACCACCGCCGCGCTCGCCGCATCGTCCACATAGCCGTGGTGAGCCCCGGCCAGCACGCAGTCCGGAAACAGCCGCGCGAAGGTCTCCGCCGCGCGCCCGATCCGCTCCGCCGTGCTGCCGAGCAGGAACACCCGGGTCCCCGGTCTCACCCGCAGCAGGGCGGGCACGAGGTCGGTGCCGTTCAGATTGGCCTTCAGCCGCACGCCGCGCGCCCGCGCCGCCCAGCGCACGCCGGTCCCGTCGCCGAACACCACGTCGGCGCCGTTCAGCGTCCGGCGGTAGGCCGGGTCGTCCGCCGCCTGGTTCAGGGTGTGGGCGTTGACGAAGAACACCTTCGCGCCCCGGCGCTCGTCCAGCAGGGCGCGCAGACGCGCGACCGCCGCCTCGAACGGCTCGTCGACCACGTCGACCCCCAGCACCCGGACCTGTCGCGACGGCTCCATCGCCCTAGCTCTACCGTGCGACCCGTCACCGCCGGTTTGCCGAACAGGGTTAAGCCGCGTTAGGAGTTCGCTCGGATGAGCCCGCCCCCCCGGCCCCCGTACCGCTCGACCGACCGCCTGGAGGTGATCCCGACGGCGATCGCGGAGGTCGTGCTGCTGCGGTCGAAACGCCTGCACGACGCGCGCGGCTTCTTCGTCGAGGCCTGGAACCGGCGGACCTTCGCCGAGGCGGGCCTCGGCTTCGACTTCGTCCAGGACAACGTCTCGGCCTCGCGCGAGCCGTTCACCGTGCGCGGCTTCCATTACCAGGCGCCGCCGGCGCACCAGACCAAGCTGGTGTCGGTGCTGCGCGGCCGGGTGTTCGACGCGGTGGTGGACGCGCGGCGCGGCTCGCCCACCTTCGGCCGGGCGGTCACCGCCGAGCTGTCGGCCGAGAACGGCCTGTCGATCCTCAGCCCCCGCGGCTTCCTGCACGCCCTGGTCACGCTCGAACCGGACACGGTCGCCGCCTACAAGACCGATAATCATTTCTCCGGCCCGCACGACGGCGCGGTGGCCTGGGACGACCCGGACCTGGGCGTCGATTGGCCGGTTCCGCCCGGGCGCGCGATCCTGTCGCCCAAGGACGCGGGCGCGCCCCGGTGGGCAGACTGGGACAGTCCCTTCACCTACGGAGCGGACTCGTGACCC
>Ga0196964_10001346_pt1 | contig 12545 bp, 15 predicted proteins | sample S1_10metaG_FD_148615 | JGI IMG/M metagenome (GOLD analysis project Ga0196964, IMG submission 148615) | Soil microbial communities from Anza Borrego desert, Southern California, United States - S1_10 | ecosystem: Environmental > Terrestrial > Soil > Desert | place: USA: California | collected...
CGCATACTTTGCCGGTGGGGCAGCCAGCAAAGCCCGGTCAGTACCAACAGGGGTTGCCCAGCAAACACCGCTTTGTTGTAGGGGGAGTTGATGTTGTACGAGATCACGGCGGTGCGGGAGCAGGAGCTAAAGAACATCTTCCAGCATCACCCGCCGCACGGTGACCAGGCCGAGAGGTATGGCGAGGTGCGGCGGGAGTGTTTCGATCTGGCATGCCGGCTCGAGACGCTCTGTCCGCCGAGTCGCGAGCGGAGCCTGGCCTTGACCAGCCTGCAGCAGACTATGATGTGGGCCAACGCCGCCATCGCCATCACGGAGAAGCCGGCGTCCGGGAAGGTGTGAGCAAGGGTATTGGGGCGGGGCAGAGAGAGTAGCCAGCGCGGGCGTCGTAGCGCGTGGCCTTGCGAAAGGGCCATGCCGTGCCTGAAGAGTGGACCCGGGTAGTCAATACCACGATCCACGACTACCTCCGAGAGGTGGAAGTCGGGGTCCTGCGAAACCGAAAGCTCCTGGCCCTGATGCAATCCAAGGGCCGGGTGACCTTCGACCACTCGGGCGACAAGCTCGACTGGAAGGTCCGGTACAAGCGCGTGCCCATCCAGGGCTACGCCGACATGGACACGCTGACCTTCAGCCGGGCGAACCGCTGGCTGACGGCGCAGCTGGTGGTCCGCGGGTACGCCGCGACCGACATGATCAACAAGCGTGAGCGGCTCATGAACAAGAGCACTCAGGCGATCGTGAAGGTCTTCAGCGAGATCACCGCGAACCTCATGGAGGACATCGAGGACCAGTTCGGGGATGAGCTGTACGGCGACGGCGAGGCCGCCGGCCGGACCAAGAACATCCACGGCCTGGAGTCGTTTTTGGGCGATACCGGCGCGGAGGCGACGGCGGGCTTCATCTACCCGCCCTCGGACACCTACGCCGGGCTGATCACGAACCTGGGCAACTACGGGGGCAACTGGTCGACCAGCGGCGGCAACGTCAACTGGCCCAGCGGCACGGGCGACACGCACTACGATTTTTGGTCCCCCGTGATCGTCAAGGTGACCAGCCAGAGCTGGGCGGCGAGCACCAAGACCTGGCCGAACACCTGCAGGGAGGCGTTGAGGTACGGGCTCATCAAGGGCCGCCGCAACAAGTCCAAGAGGGGCACCATCGACCTGGTCCTCATGGACGGCGAGTGGTACCGGCAGCTGGAGGAGAAGATCGAGGCCACGGAGCGGCTGGTGGTGTCCCGCGGCGAGGCCGGCGGCCTGCTGAGCCTGGGCTTCAAGGACACGCTGAACTTCGAGGGTGTGGACCACACCTGGGAGTACGGGATTCCCAGCGAGACCGCCTACGGGATCCCCACGGAGTCGCTGGAGCTGTGCAGCTGGCAGAAGACCTTGTTCGAGCCGTACGGCCCGGACTACGATGTTTCGACCCAGAGCTACAGGTACTCCATCGACTTCTTCGGCAACCTGAAGTGCGCCAGCCCGCGCGGCTTCGTCAAGTGGAAGACCTGAGAAAAAGGGAGGCTAGAGACCATGGCACGAGACGACGCGCCTCCCTTCCGGCGGGGCGAATACGAGTCCAGCGAGGACCTCTCCCACCTGCAGGGCAGGGAGTGGCACTTCGAGGACCTGGACTACTCCCAGACGTCTGGCGCGAAGCTCCACCGCTCCGGCAAGATGGTCACGTGCCGCCTGGTGAAAAACTCCAGCGGCGGCGCCCTTCTGCCCAAGCGGCTGGCGGCCTTCAGCACCACGGCGGGGGCGAACAACCACGGCGGCGTGGTCACCGGCTACACCGCCACCGACTACGAGCGCGGCTACCCGGTGGATGAGTATCTCCCTGCGGCAGGCGTGCCCGACGGCGCGTACTTCTACATCGTCACCGGCGGGCCGGCCACGGTGAAGCTCCCCCTGGCCGGGACCGGCTTCAACGGCGACATCAGCGTGGGCGGGGTGCTGGTGGCCCTGACCGCGGTTACCGCCGGGGCGACCACGGCGGGCCGGGTGGCCAACCAGAACATCACTGGTTCCACCCAGACCAGCGACTACAGCTTCATCCTCAAGCAGGCCGAGAACTACATCGGCCGCGCGCTCTCCGCGGCGACCACGGGCAACACCAACAGCGACCTGTTGGTGGACGTGGGAAAATGGTGAGCCTGCCGGGGCGGCGCCCCGGTGGCCCTGCCCCAGGGCCAGCCTCGCGGTGTACGACGCCACCGCGAGGCCTTTTGCGGAGTCGGGCTGGGCCCAGCCAGGCCTCATAAGCCTGGGTTGCGAGGTTCGATTCCTCGGTCTCCGACTTCGAGGCTTGGACTCCCTGGGGGTGGTGGTATCAGCACCCTCCCAGGGAGGAATCCCTTGCAAAAATACCCTCTACCTGAAGAGGGCCCTGAGCGCCTGAGTGGTGTGCTGCCTGGGGAGTTCGGCCGTTTGCACCCGGGTTGATGCGTAAGCGGCGAGCAGGAACAGGGCCCGAGACAAAGCGGGGTGGACGATGGCGCTATCACCGCAAAGCCTGAACCTCCCGCAGGCCGACGTCCAGCAGAACATCGGGTTCCCGGTGAAGTTCACCACCGACAACCGCCACGCGCCGGCCGCGGACACGGCGGCGGTGGTGACCGTCACCGGGGACGCCAACGTTCCCATTACGCTGACCCAGATTTGGTGCTCCTACTCGGCCACGCCGACGGGGGGCTCCGTCCAGGTGCAGGACGGCACGGACGTGGTCTGGAGCCAGCACATCGCCGCCGCTGGGCCGAACCAGTTCACGTTCTACCCGCCGCTCATGGGGACCAAGAACCAGAACCTGGTGGTCACCCTGGCCGCCGGGGGTGGCGCCGTGGTGGGGACTTTGACCATCAACGCCCACAAGCAGTCATGAGTTCGCCCGGACACTTTTGAAGGGGTAAGCGTCGTGCCCAAGTACAACATCCTGATCGCGAGGTTCCCCTACCACGGGGACGAGCAGGCCACCACCACCGACTGGCTGGTGGAGACCGTCCTCAAGATGAAGAAGGACCCCCGCATCGGGGACGTCCAGCACGTCAAGATCGATGACACCCCGGTGACCATGTCCAGGAACAGGGCGTGCCGCTACGCCCAGAAGCTCGGCGCCGACTACGTCCTCATGGTCGACTCTGACATGGCGCCGGACCTGAAGGGGATCCCCGGGGCGAAACCCTTCTGGGACACCAGTTGGGACTTCGTACTGGACCACCAGGGCCCTTGCATGGTGGCGGCGCCTTACTGCGGCCCGCCGCCCTGGGAGAACGTCTACATCTTCCAGTGGGGCAACCGCCAGAACGACGAGGCTGACCCGGTGGCCAGCCTGAATCAATTTGGGCGCGAAGAGGCCGCCCGCATGGCGGGTATCACCGAGGTGGCCGCGCTGCCGACGGGGCTGATCCTCATCGACCGCCGGGTGCTGGACCGCCTGCCGCCGCCGTGGTTCGAGTACGAGTGGATGGACGAGTACCGGGCCGAGAAGGGCAGCACCGAGGACGTGTACTTCACCCGCAACGCCAGCCTAGCGGGCATACCCATTTACTGCAACTGGGACGCCTGGGCCGGCCACTGGAAGCGCAAGTGCGTCGGCAAGCCCCGGCCGATGGGCCCGGAGTGTGTCGGGGCTGAGTTGCGCAAGGCCCTGAGCCGGCCGGACTCGGACGAGCGCGTGATTGAAATCCCCGTCAACGGGGTGGGGTTCGGGACACCGCCCAGCCGGACGGTGAAGCTCCCGCCGCGGTTCAACTCCAACCCTGGCCTCTGCGCGGTGACTCAGGGCGTCGTGCCCGGAACATGGAGTAACCACCATGCGTAACCCCTGGCTGTGTATCAGCATCGTCATCATCCTGGGCCTGGGCGGGATCATTGGGCTCTCGGGACTTATCGGCCTGGCCAACGCCGGCAAGCCCACCAGCGAGGCGTTGATCGCCATCGTGGCGGGCTGCTTCGGTAACCTCGCCAGCTTCCTGGTGATGGTGCCCAAGGGTAGCGTGGGCGTGGGCGAAGGGCATCACCGGGGCGAGGGGCCCTGAGCCATGGCCCAGAGGAAGAAGATCCCTGCCGCGGTCAAGAAGGCCCTCGCCCAGGGCGTGCACCTGCCCCAGGCGGCCGAGGTGGTCAGCCACTTCATGGCCGCCGCAGGCGGGCCCAAGGGCCTGGTCCGCATGATGCTGGTGGAGTTCGACGCCGCCAAGCCGGGCTCGCTGATCCGGCAGCGGATCCTGGACTCGGTGCTACGCATGATCGGCCAGGCCAACCAGGACATGGGCGGCCTGGACGAGCTGGACATGCAGTCCAACGAGGACCTGGAGAGAGAGCTTTCCAAACTCCTGACGGGCATGCCCGATGGCCAAGAAGAAGCCTCAGCCGCCGGACCTCAAGAGCCTGCCACCCCCGGCAAGCACGCCGCAGCACCAGCCGCGGACGTTAGGGGTGGGGCTCCTGGCGGGCTATCAGCCGCCGGCGACGGGAAGCCTACCCCCTGACCCCACTTCTCCGACCTCCACGCGGTCGCTGGAGGAAATGTTCGGCAAGGACTACGTTGACACTTTCAGCGTGAACCGGGTCCGCGCCCTGGCCGCGGAACTGGCCTCCCGCCGGTGCGAGGGCCTCGCCCTCTACGAGCCCCTGGACACCCAGAAAGAGTTCCACGCCTGCCGCTGCCGCTACCGGCTGGCGCGGGGTTCCAACCGCTCAGGAAAGACCCTGATCGCAGCCGTGGAAGTGGCACGCGCCGCGACGGGAACGGACCCCTACGGGAAGTACCCGCGCAGGGACGGGGTGTTCTTCTGCGTTGGCAAGGACCAAAAGCATGTAGGGCAAGTCCTCTACCGGAAGCTCTTCCGTAGCGGGGCCTTCAAGATTATCCGCGATGAAGACACCGGCGCCTGGCGCGCTTACAGGCCCTGGCAGGATTATGCCAGGGAGGCCTGGGCCAAGCCGGCGCCTCCCTTGATTCCCAAGAGGCTGATCCTGGAGATCGCCTGGGAGAACAAAAAGGAGCACGTGCCGTCGGTAGTACGCCTGACCAACGGCTGGGAGTTGCACTTCTTCTCCAGCTTGGGGAAGCCACCCCAGGGCTCCCCCATCGACGGGTTCTGGCTCGACGAGGAGATCGTCGACCCCACCTGGTACCCGGAGATGGCGGCCCGCATTGTGGACAAGAAGGGCCGGGGCATCTGGAGCTTCACCCCGCAGGCGGGTACCGACCAGGCCTACGAGCTGCACGAACGCGCCGAGAGGGAGCGGGCGCTGTTCCCCGCCAACAACCGGTCCATCCAGGAATTCGAGATCCTGCTGGCCGACAACAAGCACCTGGACCCCGAGGCGAAGAAGGCTCTCGCCCAGGACCTCTCGGAAGAGGAAGCAAGGGTCAGGGTGGGCGGGGAGTACGCCGTCACCGGGTACCGGGTCTACCCCAACTTCAGCATGCTGGTGCACGGTCACCCCTGTCAGGATGTGCCGCCGCACTGGACCCGTTACGCCTATGTGGACCCAGGCCACAGGGTCTGCGCGTGCCTCTTCGCCGCCATTCCCCCTCCGACCGAGGGGGACTTCGTCCTGCTCTACGACGAGCTGTACGTGCGCGAGGCGACCGCGGAGAGCTTCGCCGAGGCCATGTTCCACGCCTGCAGGGACAGCACTGTGCAGGCCTTCCTGATGGATTACCACATGGCGATCCACAGTGACGTTGGGGTCGGCAAGACGGTGCTGCAGCAGTATTCGGAGGCGCTGGCGAAAAGGGGCGTCGCCAGCGTGAGCACGGGGTCCAGCTTCATCCTGGCCAACGACGACGTGGACGCCGGCATCCTGGCCGTGCAGGGTCTCTTGCGGATACGCCCCGACGGGACGCCACGGCTCAGGGTCATGCGCGAGAAGCTCCCGCACTTCGAGTGGGAGATCAAGAGGTATCACAGAAAGAGGGTCCGCGGGGAAATCACCAACCAGCCGGACCAGAGGAAAGACAACCACCTGATGGACAACCTGCGCTACATGGCGCTGCACGAGCCCAAGTACGTGGAGCCGAAGAGCGCGCGCGTGGAGCCGGCGGGGGCGTTCAAGGCGTTCTGCGACAAGCAGAAGAAGAAGTACGAGGGGGAAGAGCGTTACACACACCTGGGGCCCGGGGGGAGATTCCGATGATCGGCAGCGTCAGCCAGTTCGCCAACGTCCGGTATGAGCAGGGGCAGGCCCAGACCTACCCGCAGCACGAGGTCCCCGACGTGGCGGAGGCCCTTTACAACCTCATGCACAGACTCACGGGGCTGGGCCCTCTCAACGCCGAGGAGCCGCCCGATGAGTTCGCCGGTCTCTCCGTCGAGCGGCAGCTGCCCTGGCTGACCCTGGCCAGCAAGGGGCCGGCTCTCCTGGAGAGGTGCGAGGGGCAGAGCATGGCCGAGGCCGCCTCGAGGCTCTTCGCCCTGGCGAACCATGAGGACTCCCTGGCGCTGGCGATCGACCCGGCTCACAGGATTAGCCTCCCGGGCCAGGGCCACAGCCTGGACACCTATTTCAAGGGCCTGGAGCCAAAAATCCAGCTGGCCTGGCAGGCCCTGACCAAGTTCCTCTTCGCCCTGATCGACTGCGAGGACCCGGTGACGTTGGACCAGGCCGCTGGCGTCATGTACGAGTGGTACGTGCGCAAGTGCCTGGCCTAGAAGGAGAGACCATGCCGATTCCGAAAGTCTTTGTCGGTGACCCGGTCTACTGGTACCCCGACGGCGACCCCAACCAGAAGCCCCACGCCGCCACGGTCACCTCCGTGGGCGAGCACTCTTTGTGCGTCAACATCCAGAGCCCCGACAACCAGAACATGCGGATCCGGGACGGGGTGATGCACATCAGTGACCCCAGATGCCGCAACGAGTACAACCGCGACTCCGGCGGCTGGGACGAATCGGTGCTCCTCAAGCGCCTGCGGGTGCTGGAGCTGGCAACCTTGCAGCCTGAGAAGGGGGTCCGCCCGTGAGCGAAGCACTCCGCCCCGTCGTCGGCGGGTGGATGAAGCTCATCCGCCTGGCGCTGGAGCACAAGAAGCGCGAGTTCCAGGACGACGCGGAGGAGTGCATGCGCTTCTTCGACGGGCCGTATGACTGGCTCTACGGCCCCCGGCTTACCTACAACAGGAGCTTTGACTTCGCCGGCGAGGACGGGCTCCCAGGCCCGTCGGCCAGGATCACCGTCAACAAGACCGCCGAGCTGGTGCAGCTGTTCGGGCCGGCCTTGTACCACAGAAATCCTGTGCGCAAGGTCAACCCGCGGCACGTGCCCGAGCCCAGCCCCCTGATGTACGGCGACCCAGCCGCGGACCCCATGGCGCAGTTCGTGTTCCAGCAGGACCTGCAGATGGTGCGGGGCCAGTGGGAGGCGGACAGGGCCCGGGCTGACCTTCTGGAAAGGTACCTCAACTACACCCCGACGGCGCTGGACCTCAAGACCGAGAGCCGCTGGGCGATCACCGAGGCGCTGATCAAGGGGATGGGCTGCCTCTGGTCGCAGCACCACAAGCCGCCCGGCGCTGTGATGGCCTGGTCGGGGAGCTTTTTTGACTCGGTGGACAACCTGCTCTTGGACCCCGACGCGGACAGCATCCGGGACATCAAATGGATGGCCCGCAAACGCACGCGGCCGTGCTGGGAGGTCGAACGCCAGTGGGGCTTGCAGCCGGGGCATCTCCAGGGCCAGGCCGGCCTGGAGAGCTACTCCCAGCAGGCCGCCGTGGCCAACGACGCCGCGGGGGACTACCGGCGAAAGCAGGGGCGTACCTCGGACCTGTGCGTCTACTGGGAGGTGTACTCCAAGATGGGCCTTGGCGGCCGCCTCGCCGGGGTGGACAAGGGCAAGGCCCAGAGCCTGGACCAGGCTGGCGACTATGTGTACTTGGTGCTGTGCGAGCACTGCCCTTACCCTCTGAACCTACCGCCGCCCTTCTGCGACGCGATGCTCATGCCCGAGGCGGCGCCTGAGATCCAGTCGGAGCTGCAGGCCAGGGCGGGCTGGCCCACACCCTTCTGGGCGGACGGCGGCTGGCCGATGACCCCGATTGTGTTCCACTGGCGCCCGGGCAAACTGTGGCCGATGAGTCACATGAAACCCGGCATCGGGGAACTCATGTTTTTGAACTGGGCCTGGAGTTTTTTGGCCTCGAAGGTCCGGCGTGCGAGCAGGGATTTCGTCGCCGTAGCCAAGGCCGCCGGCGAGGATGTCAAGGACAGGATCAAGCACGGCGCCGACTACACCATCGTGGAGGTGGAGGCCCTCACAGGCTCCATCGACAACGTGGTGAAGTTCCTGCAACACCCGCCTTTCAACAAGGACATCTACGAGGTGGTGCAGGGGGTCACCCAGAACTTCGAGCGCCGGGTCGGGCTCACGGAGTTGATGTACGGTCTGTCGGGGAGGCAGTACCGCTCGGCCCAGGAAGCCCAGGTCAAGAGCGACGCCGTCTCTGTCCGGCCAGACGACATGGCCAACCAGGTGGAAGACGCCATGACACACCTGGCCCGTAACGAGGCCTTCTGCGCCAGGTGGCACCTGCGCGGCCAGGACGTGCAGGGGGTGCTCGGCCCGGTCGGCGCGCAGCAGTGGGAGCAGCTGGTGGTGCCCTCGGACCCAGCAAGCATCCTCTACGCCCTGGAGTACCGGATCGAGGCCAACAGCGCCAGGAAGCCCAACAAGCAGATGGACGTCGACAACATGCAGCAGGCGGTGCAGCAGCTGTTCGCGCCGCTCTGGGCCTACGCCCAGCAGACCGCGGACGTGAACCCACTCAACGCCCTGATCTCCGACTGGGCCAAGTCCATTGATCTGGACCCCAGCCGCTACCTGCTCAGCCCGCCGCCGCCACCGATGCCTGGGCCAGGCGGTGCGGACGGGCCGGTTGCAGGGGAGGCTCCGACCACGGCAGCCTGATCAGGCCGTGTCGGTTGTGCAGGCGTTGGGAACGAGTTACAAGCTAATTACGACCCGGTTAGAATCCAGATACCGAAGCGGACACAGAGGGAGGCTACCAGCCCATGGCGATCTCTACCAACCTCGAGCGGCGCATCTTCGTGAGCATGGCCGACCCCGACGCCGGCCGCGAACTCTGCGACCTGCTCAGCGGTGCGACGGCCCCGGTCTACACGGCCGACGTGAGTCTCACCGACGGCACGGACCTGGTCTTCGGGACAGGCCTGGACGCGATGCTCCGCTGGAGCACCGCGGACGCCGACAACCACACCCTGGTCATCGCCCTGGGGGATGACAACCAGTCGGTGCACATCACCGACAAGGGGGCCATCGCCACCGACTGGAACGTTGCGGCGAACACCCACCCGACCGTCTACATCCACTCGAACACCACGCCGGCGACGCATTACCTGGCGATCGGCGGGCACGACGGCACCACGGCGCACCTCGACGTTCGCGGCGGGACGACCCTGGCGCTGCGTGTCGGCGGCACCACCCTGGTGAGCCTGACCGCCACGACGATGACGCTGACCGACGCGCACAACATCGTCCTCGGAACGACGACGGGCACCAAGATCGGCACCGCCACGACGCAGAAGATCGGCTTCTACAACGCCACCCCGGTGACGCAGCCGGCGGCGCTGACGGCGCAGGACACGACCATCACCCACACGGCGCCGGGCACGCCGGACTTCGCCATCCAGAACCTGACCAGCACGTCGCCGTTCGGCTTCGTGACCCAGGACGAGGGCAACACGGTGCTGAGGGTCATCGCCAACCTGCAGGTACGTCTGGCTGAGGTCGAAGCGCGACTGGAGTCGCTGGGCCTGGTGGCCGCCAACTGAGCGGAAGGGGTGTGCGATGGGAGCACTCTGGGACGCCCTGGGAGCGGTCGGCAGCGCGCTGAGCGCGCCGGGTGACTACACCCGCGGCGTCCTGGCCGGCCGTCCGGGCGAGCGCGCCACGGCCAGGGACCTGCTGTCCGCCTACAACCTGGCCGAACCCGACGACGATTCCTGGCTGGGTGCCGCTCGCGACATCGGCACCAGCTTTTTGACCGATCCGTTGACATACGCCGGCGGTGGCATCGCCAGGATGGCCGGCCAGGGGGCGAGCAAGGTGCCCGGGTTGCTGGGTCTCAGGCGCAACTTCGCGATAGCCCACGGCGTGGATGACGCCGGCCAAGCGGCCCGGGTGCTGGGCGGGACGGAGTCGCAGCGGACGCTCTCACAGATGATCGGCCAGCAGTTGGCTGCCGGGGCCGGCGCAGCCGGCGGCGCGGAGGGGGCCGGCGCCTTCCTCGCGGCAGTTCCAGCCGGCGAGGTCATGGGGCAATCCCTGCCCGGCGGCGCCGGCGCCATCCTGGGGCGGTCGGTCGCGGCCGGCCGTCACGAGACCATGCACGGGCTCATTGACGCCGCTGTGCAGTCAGGTGACACGAGCGCCCTGGGTCCTCTGGCCAAGCTGGCTGCGTGGGGCCAGGCTGGGGGCTCCAAGACAGGGCTCAGGGCTGGCTTCGGGAACCTGATGCACGAGGCGGCGGCACACGCGGCCGAGGGACGTGGGTTAGCGCAGCAGAGCGGCAACGCCCTGGACTTCCTCTTCGGCGGCAGTCCCGCGGTGAGGCAGGGCTACGCCGAAGGCTTCGCGCGGACGTCCCCGATCATCGCGGCGGCGTACCGCGGCCTGGGCTACGTGCCGACGGGAATGGGGGTGGGCGCTTCTGGGATGGGCGCCTACGGGCTGGGTCAGACGATGTGGGGGTGACGCGTTTCATGATGAGCCAGGCACAGCAACTGGAGGCCGCGAGGCACGGCAGGGGGCCCGTCGGGTACATCACCCTCGCCAGGCACCTGGTCGACCAGGGCGTCGAGCGCGGCTACCCCAGGGTGAGCGATTCTGGCTACGTGCAGGCCCACTACAACGCCTGCCGGATGGACGGCGTGCCGCACAAGCTCGCCGAGATGTTCGCCCTGGGCCAGCCGCCGATGTCCAACACGGACAGGGAGTTTTTGGAGGGGCAGGGCGGCTGTTACGACCAGTTCGGGGGCAATGAGTTTTTGGGTAACTTCTACGCCGCCCAGGCCAAGAAGGCCGGCGTGAGCACCACGGGGAAGGTGTACCTCTCGGGCCTGGCGCGGTACCCGGGCGATCCGGAGGCCTGGGTGTCGGGCCGGGGGGACGCGCAGCGGGTCCTGGAGCAGCGCGGCTGGGGCGCCCACGGCGCCCTGAACGTCAAGGTGCGGGATTGTGAGCCAGCGGGCAAGGGTGGCCTGGCCAGCGACGTGGTGGACTCGCTGGTGGCGGAGCGTCTGGCGGAGGTCCCCGCGGGGGAGAGGGCGGACCGCGAAGCCTTGCGCGAGAGTGTGGTGAGTCGGCACGCCCCCCACTGGGCGCCCACTGAGATCGGAGCCTAAGATGGCCGGCGTGAAATTCCGAGTCAGGACCAACCCCATCACCACGGGCACCAGCGCCAAGACGCTGCTGCAGATCGTGGCCGCCAGCAACCACGGAGTCCTGCTCAACGCGATCGGAGTGGACTTCAACGGCGTCAGTAACACCGACGCGCCGATCCGGGTGGACGTCCTGCGGCAAACCACTGCGGGGACCATGGGCACGTCGGCCAGCAGCATCGTCAAGGACCCCGACGACTCCGACGAGACCCTGCAGACCACGATCCAGGACACGGCCAGCAGCGAGCCCACGGCGGGCGACATCCTCATGACCCGCTACGTGCATCCGCAGTCGGGCTACGACTGGGCGGCCCGCTTCGGGGAGGAGATCAAGATCGGCGGCGGCGACCGGCTGGGCATCCGGGTAACCGCCAGCGTGAGCGTCAGCGCGGTGGTGAGCGTGCGGGGCGAGGAGTGACATGGCCGACAACGTCACGTTGAACCCTGGCGTCGGCGGCGACACGGTCGCCGCGGATGAGGTCCCGCCGGATTCGGGGGTCAAGTACCAGCGCGTCAAGCTGGATGTGGGCGGCGACGGGGCGTCCGTGCCGATCGTCGCCGGCCAGCAGGCGATGGCCGCTAGCCTCCCCGTGGTCCTCGCGTCTAACCAGTCCGCGGTGCCGGTCAGCATCTCCAGCGTGTCGAGCCTGCCTTTGCCCGCCGGCGCGGCGACGGCGGCCAACCAGGTCACTGGCAACACGTCGCTGAGCAACCTGGACACCAACCTCGGGGCCAAGGCCGACTCGGCCGCCACCGACGACACCGGCTCTTTCTCGCTCATCGCCTTCACGAAGCGCCTGCTCTCGAGGGTGACCACCCTGTTGAGCCAGCTACCCGCATCCCTGACGGGATCGGGCAACCTGAAGGTGAGCCTGCAGGAGTCTAACGCCAGCCAGGCCGTGACGGGGACCTTCTGGCAGGCCACGCAGCCGGTCAGCATCGCGGCGACCGTCACGGTGGACACCGAGCTGCCCGCGGCAGCCGCGCTGGCCGACAACACCGCCAACCCGACCGCGCCGGCGGTGGGGGCGTTTGGGATGTTGTGGGATGGCTCCAGCTGGGACCGGACGCCTGGCACGTCTGCGGACGGAATGCTGGTCAATCTCGGCGCCAACAACGATGTCGCGGTGACGGGCAG
>Ga0196964_10001347_pt1 | contig 12543 bp, 15 predicted proteins | sample S1_10metaG_FD_148615 | JGI IMG/M metagenome (GOLD analysis project Ga0196964, IMG submission 148615) | Soil microbial communities from Anza Borrego desert, Southern California, United States - S1_10 | ecosystem: Environmental > Terrestrial > Soil > Desert | place: USA: California | collected...
TACCTCCACATAAAAATCTGGGCGCTATATTCATCAAAGCTTACCGCCGCCTGAGCGCATCTGAAGAGTCTATGGACGAGGAGGAATAAAGAATGACAACTGCAGATAAGAAGGGGCGGGCAACCGCCCCTTTTCTATTTAAGGAAGTCAGTGATCAGGCTGTTCACTTCCCTGGAACGCTCCCATTGCACGAAATGCCCCGCCTGAGGAAGCAGATGGAGCCTGGCGTTTGGCATCCGTGATACTGCGTCCTCGGCGATTTTCCGGGTGGTGGTCGGGTGCAGCAGCTTGTTGGGGATGAGTGCGTCCCGTTCGCCGAAAATAATCAGCGACGGTGTTTTGATCAGGTGAAGGCTATGGTAGACAGGCTCGTGCAACATGCCCTGAATGCAGGAAGAGACCATCTTCCGGTATTGCTGTAACGGCTGCTGGTGCATCACACGGATCAGGTCGGCAACCATATCGTCGGCCTGCCCGGAATGATGGTAAAAGCTGCTGCGGATAAGCTTTTGAAGGTTCTGCTCATCGGAAGAGAACAGGTCGAAAAAGCTGATGCCTGCCTGGTACATGGTAGCTTCGAGCGGCGTAAACTGTTCAAATCCCGCAGGCGCGCACAATACGAGCATTTCAGCAACGTCAGGATGCGTCAACGCTACTGTCAGGGCAATCTGCCCGCCCATCGAATGACCCGCAAGAATTACCCGGGGAAGTTTCAGCTTGTTTAAAAAGGCCAGCAGAGCATTCCTAAAATAGGTGATCCCGTAAGCATAGTCGCCACCCGGCGACAGTCCGTTGCCGGGCAGATCCGGGACAATGCAACGGAACTGCCGGCTGAGCACGTCAATATTCTTTTTCCAGCCGAGCGCGTAGTTTGCCAGACCGTGCAGAAAGACAATTGGTCTCCCTTTTCCCTCATCTATATAACTGATCGTTTCTCCTGTCTCCAGCTTTAATTGCAGCGTCCGGTACGGATACGTGATTCCGTGAATCATCAGGCTAAGTTAAAGGAAGCAGGGGCAGGGAAGGACAAGTTCCCCAGTTTAATTTCCGTAGACAGATTTCTACATAGGTGGGGTGAGAATGAATAAGTTATTTACAGAAGAAGCCGGTTTTTTGTTCCTTTTTGGCTGATCGTTTTTTGCATAAAGGAAAAAACTATTGTTGGCTTGCCCCGGAAAATACGGGGCAATGGCATATTTGTTACACCATTCAGATGCAAAAATGAATCTGTTTTTCATTTTTTAAAATCAATCCTATGGCAGAAAACAAGAATCTGGGACAAAACCAGAATCAGAACAGAGGCGGTCAGCAATCCGGAAACATGGGGGGCTCACAGCAGCGCGGCAATCAGTCTTCTCAGCGCGATGGCGGTCTGGAAGAGGATCTGCAGCAGGACGTAAGCACAGGTGGCAGCCAGCAATCTGGTCGTCAGGGCAGCTCCGGAATTGACCAGGACCTGGATTTCGAAAGAGGTGGCAGTTCCTCCGGTCGTGAAAGCCTTGGAGGCGACCAGTCGGGTTCTTCAGGACGTGGCAGTTCTTCGGGCGGATCCAGCCTTGGTAACCGCTGATGCATTCAGCTAAAAGGAAAAATAAATCCCGCGGCAGCTGCTGCGGGATTCATTTTTAAACAGTTTGCGGTGGTGCTGGAACGGTTTTTATACATTTTTATACAGGATAACGAATTTCATCAGTGAACGCTGATTTAGCATACTGGTAAAGGTCAAACCCGACTTTTACCTATCACTAGGAAAGCCAGTTTTCAGTTGTGTGTGTGATTAATGAAAAAGGTGCACTTGTTGAAGCGCACCTTTATTTTTTTGCCCTTTCCGTCCGTAAAGGACAGTACGGGCAGCTTGTTCGTACTAGCAGCGTTCAATTGTCCATTTTGCGACGGTCGGCGCCAGTTCTTTCTGGGATTTGCCGCCAACGAACACACCGATATGTCCGCCAGGGAAGGCGTACTCCTTCTTCTCTTTGCTGCCTATCTTTTCCATGATGGCCAGCGTGCTCGGGTTAGGAATAATATTGTCCTCGGTCGCGTATACATTCAAGTAAGGTGCGGTCATATTTTTCAGGTTTACCTTCCTGCCACCGAGCTCGAAGGTGCCCTGGATGAGCTTATTGTCCCGGAACAGGTCCTTGATATATTTGCGGTACATCTCGCCGGCAATGGCGGGAAGGTCACCTTTCCATTTCTCCATCCTGAGGAAGTTCAGCAGCTTTTCCTGGTCGTCCAGCGCATCCATGATGCCAAAATACTTACTGATGTTCATGCTTGGCTTCAGCATACCGAAGGCGCTGTCGATCTGTTCGCCTGGTATGGTGCCGACACTGTCTACCATTGTGTCTACGTCGATATACTTAGCCCATTTGTACAGCATGCAGCCGCCGTTGGAGAAATCGAAGGGGGCTACGTAGGTAGTCAGTGATTTCAGTTTTTGCGGGTAAAGAGAGGCATAGATCATGGAGAACGTACCGCCCTGGCAAATGCCCTGCTTGTGGATGCTGTCCACATTGTGCTTTTTGCGCAGGAAGTCCACTGCATCGTTCATATAGCCGTCGATGTAGTCTTCCATGGTCAGGTAGCGATCGGCTTTGGTAGGGTAGCCCCAGTCCATGATGTAAACATCCAGTCCTTCCTCCACCAGCTTTTTCATCAGGCTGCGGTCGGGCTGCAGGTCCAGCACATCGTGGCGGTTGAGCATGGCAAACGATACAAGCACCGGTGTTGTGCATTTGGCGGGAGTATCGCGGAGGTAGTGATACATTTTTACCTTATCTCTCTGCCAAACCAGTTCCTTTGGTGTGGTGGCCACTTCTACCGATTCTATTTTCTGAAGGGTTTCATACCCTTTTGCCAGTTTGTGGGAAGTAGATACCAGCTCTTCCATCATGCCCGTGGGATTCCAATTCATGTAAGAAAAATTTGCGCGAAGTTAGTAATGTTTTAAAGAAGAATTGTTATGTTGATATGAGTAAATCTATTGAAAGATAGCGTTTTACTTTCATTTACAAAATCATACCGCCTGAGCTGCAGGCATAAAAAAAGCCCCGCATTGCGGGGCTTCCGAATATTTTAAGATCTGGCTCAGCTTATTTAACGGAGGCCAGGAAATCCTTTACCTTATCCTTGTGAACCATGCCTTCCTTAAAGGTGTATGCGCCGCTTTTAGGGCTGCGTACAGCTTTGATCACCTTGGTATAGTTCTTCGCTTCTGCTGCGAGCTTAGGATCTTTCTTGATCGCGGTTTTAGCTGCTTTTGCCATGACTTCTGAAGATTTTGAATGTTATTGGACGGAAGGAAAACAGGCTCCCTGCCGGATTATTTAATTTCTTTGTGAACAGTGTAACGCTTGAGGATCGGGTTGTATTTCTTCAGCTCGATACGCTCAGGAGTGTTCTTTTTGTTCTTGCTGGTAATATAACGGCTTGTACCAGGCATGCCGGTGTTCTTATGTTCAGTGCACTCCAGGATCACCTGTACACGATTTCCTTTTTTAGCCATCTTATGACGCTTTTAATACTTTTATTTAATTAGATAGTCTGGCCTTCCGCGCGCAGTTCTTTAACTACATTGTAAAGACCTCTTTTGTTGATCGTACGGATCGCATCCGCTGTTAATTTCAGCGTAACCCAACGGTCTTCTTCAACCAGGAAAAAGCGCTTAGTCTGCAGGTTAGGCAGAAAACGACGCTTAGCCTTCTTGTTAGAAAAGGATATTTTATGACCAGTTATGGGCTTTTTACCTGTTACCTGACAAACGCGTGCCATTCTTATTAAATTTAGGAGTGCAAAGGTAATTAAAAAATGGGAATGAAAAAGCCTGAATCGAAAAAATATTTTGAATTAGTCAGTTATGCGAGCCTGGGATACAACAAATCATCCAGATCGCGTATTCCGGGAATGTTCTCGGATAAAAATCCTTCCGCATATCTGGTGCCTATCCTTTTGCCCATCAGCACGTCCCGGAAACGTATCTGGTCCAGGAAGTCCTGGGTAGCGATATAGGTCTCCGGCTCGTTCGAGCCTGGGTTGTGGAACTGGCTTTTGTATGCCTTTACCGCCTCCATCTTCTGATCGAAACTATCAGTGATATCTACGATAAAATGTGGCTCATGGAGCCGGTCCTGCAGCATATGGAACACCCGTTTTGGGCGCCAGGCCTCCTGTGATACGCCATCCGGCGCCGTTTCAATCTTTCTCAGTCCAGCCAGAAAACAGGCATCCGCGATCAATCTTCCCGCCCTTCCGTGATCCGGGTGCCTGTCGGCCAGCACATTGGCGATCACTATTTCAGGCTGGTATTTCCTGATATAGGAGATCAGCATCCGCTGGTGTGCTTCGTCATTGGCAAAGAATCCGTCTGCCATGCCAGCATTCTCCCGTACGGAAATTCCCATGATCCTGGCAGCTTCGGCAGCTTCCTGCAGCCTTATCTCCGGTGTGCCCCTGGTGCCCAGCTCCCCCCTGGTCAGGTCGACAATGCCTACTGCCTGACCCTTACGGGCATGTTTGATCAGTGTTCCGGCACAGCCCAGTTCGATATCATCCGGGTGCACTGCAATAGCGAGAATATGTAGCTTCTGCATGGCGCAAAGGTAATGCCTCAGCAGTTTGGCTGTATGGGAATATACAATGAGGGTATTTTAGTTGCGCCGGGTCTGGAGCTGCTGCTGGCGCATGTAGTAATAACGGTAGTAATTGGAAGACTCAAGCTCGCGGACGATCGCTTCCATTTCCTGGTCTCTGCCCGCCGGGTCGTATTCCTTTTTAAGGTTATTGCTGAACAGCAGGGCGATGGACTGATAGATAACGGCATTGAAGCCTCCCTTCATTTCTCTCAGTATGCTGTAGCAGTTTTTGCCGGTCTGCCGGTTGATCAACTTTACCAGTACCTGTCCCTGGGTGATCGTCAGATTTTCCAGGTCGTTCTTGAATTTAGCTTTGAGCTCCCGTTCCTTGCTTTTGATGAATTCTTTGCGTGACCTGCGGTCGGGCAGGCTTGCCAGCACCACATCCGCGTCTTTAAGTATACCTGCCGCTATCACTGCATAAGGGTAGACCTTATATATATTATAACGCAGCCGGTTCATTTCGTTCTGCCTTTTCACCCATCGCACCGGCAGCTTGTCCTTTACTTCGGCATCCGGCAGAAAAATCATGGCAATGGTATCCCCGTTTTCCACGACCGCGCCAAGGAGTACGGTGTCAGTGGCGGTTTTCTGCTGCGCCCACCCGCTCCCCTGTCCAAAAAACAGGAAAATCAAAACAAGCGTCCACAAATACAGCGGGTTTTTCATCGGTATATAAAGCTCCTGAATTTTAATCATATTTACATCAGGCAGGTAACCCTCTGCAGTCGAAAAAATTAGTTAAATCTGACCTGCAGGCAGTCAATGGGTGCAATCATAGCTGCAAGGCGGGCTAATAATTGGTAATTTTACAGTCTAAATCCGGAATATGAGATTTCCATTTACAGCAGTAATCATGCTAGGTGCGGCACTTGCTTCCTGCGGAGAAAGAAAAGCAGCTGTCAACGCCAGCCGGAAACAGCATCTGATCGATTCGCTGTTCGGACTGAAAAAAGAGGAGCTGTACCGGCAGGCGATGGAAGACCTGGATCGAAGGAAATCCATAGAAATAAAGGCGAAAGCAGATTCTATCGTTTATTCGATGAGTCCGCAGGCCGTGAAAGATAGCGCAGCGATGCCGGACAACACCATACCGAACAATCTGCCCCAGCCGTGATAGACGACGGAAAACCGGTCATATACTATGATGGAACCTGCATACTTTGCAACAGGGTTGTACAGTTTGTCTGGAAGCATGACCGGCAGGCAAGATTTCTTTTTGGGATGCTGCAATCCGAAAGGGGAAAAAAGATAAGGCACGCAGCAGGCGGAGATCCGGGTGGTGATCCTGACTCCGTAATCCTCGTGTACCGGGATATGGTATTTACGAAATCTGCTGCGGTCATAGAGGTCTGCAGACTGCTGGGAGGGGTCTGGAAACTCGCTGTCATGGGATATTTGATACCCCGGGTGGTTCGCGACCGGCTATATGAGCTGGTAGCCAACAACCGTTATCGGTGGTTCGGGAGGTCGGACGAATGTATGCTGCCTTCGCCGGCATTCCGAAAACGCCTGGTCGGTGATCAGGTAATTAATCAACCTAAATAATATTACTTTCTGTTCTATGTTGATGATGAGGTGGCTTAAGATAATCGCTTTTTGCCTGGGTGTAACCAATGTATCCGCCCAGGATGTGGTCTATTCTCCTTATGAAAAGTTTGATCTGCGATCAGGTGATTTTTCAGTGATCGGGAAAGTGGGCGGCAGGATTTACACGTACAGAAGCGGCAGCGATGGCGCCTTCCTGCATGCTTACAACGATTCCATGGACAAGCTCGCTACAGTGATGCTTGATTTCTTTCCGAAAAAGATCTACGAAACAAAATTCATTACCTACCAGAACCAGATCCTGGTACTTTATCAGTCTGTCGAAGGCACGAAAGTAACCCAGCATGCGGCGCTGCTTGACGGCATGGGCAGACTGCTGAAAGGTCCGCTGACGCTGAGTACCGCCAAAACCGGCATTTTCGGCCCGAACCGGGATTATTTCTCCTCGGCGGTCAGCGATGATAAGAAGCAGATCGTGATCTATGGGGTAGAGGAAAAAGGAAAAGAGATCCAGATGAATGCGATCTGGCTGGATGACCAGCTTGGAAGTATACAGCGTTCCGGGGCCGGCTTCAGGGCGGACAATGATCTGGCTTACGTAGAGGGTCTCGTGGATAACAACGGAAACTTCTACCTGCCTGTTTTTACACCGGTCGGCTCGAAAGATCTTTCCGATAATCTCTGGGTGCTTTCGCTGCCGAAAGGAAGCAGGAAGTTCAACTCCAGGAAAATTCCGCTGAATGATCTTTATGCGGGCAGTATCACTGTAAAGCTGGATAACACCAACAACAGGATCTATACAGGCGGTTTCTATTCCGACAAAAGGAACGGCAATTATGAAGGGGTGCTATATAGCAGCTACAGCCTTTCGGATACAACAAGCCAGAGTAACCGGTACATCCTTTTCGATGAGCGGCTGCGGACCGAGACCGGAGAGCGGAACACAAAACGCGCGCTCAATACTTTTGATGTTAAGCAGATGATCATTAAAAAGGATGGTGGCTTTGTGCTTATCGCCGAGGATTTCTTTATCTCCACCAGGACCACCGGACCCGGTTGGGGGGGATACTATTCGACCTATTATAGTCCATTTATGGGACAGAACGTTCGGGAGTATAACTACGACGATGTGCTCGCGCTGTCTTATGACGGGGAAGGCAATAAGCAATGGCATGCTTTTGTGCGGAAGAGCCAGTATTCACAGGAAGACGGAGGGGTGTTCTCCTCTTACGCACTGATCAATACAGGGGGCTCACTGGGGGTCATGTTTAATGATTTTAACAAACGTCTCTCCAGGATCCAACTGGCAACCATTGACAGTAAAGGACAGGTGGAGATGCATAGCCTGGCTGCAGGCAGCGATAATGATCCGGACTGGCTGCCCCGTTCCGGCAAACAGACGGGGTTGAAAGAAGTGGTGGTGCCCTGCCTTCGCAAAAGACAGATCTGCTTTGCGAAAATTGTATTTTAGCCCCAAACTCAGACAGTGCTGCGCTTATTCAAGAGCTATAGTCCGTTTACGGTCATTATATTGATTATTGCAGGGTTTGTGATGAAGCTTCAGGCTTTGTCTAACCCTGTTCCTCCTTCCATTCTCCCGGATCATATCGTGTTTTCGGCGATCCTGAAGATGATGGATAGAGTTTTTGGCGGTTCCGCTTTCGGGTACACGCTTCTGGCTGTCTGCCTGCTGTTGCTGCAGTCTTTATACCTGAACTTTATTACCGTCAGGCATAAACTTACGCCCCGCAACACCTACCTGCCCGCCTTTACCTATCTGTTGCTAACTTCCATCTACCCCCCGTTCAATTATCTCAGTGAGCCGCTGCTGATTAATTTCTTCACGCTTGGCGCCATGGACATGATGCTCGGGTTCAATCAGACCTCGCAGCCAAGGAAAAAGATTTTCAATGCCGGATTTATTCTATGTATCCCGGCCCTGATACAATTTCCTGCGCTTGGTTTTGTGCTTTTGTTTATCCTGGCACTGGTTTTTCTGCGCAGTTTCAACCTGGGTGAATGGATCGTGGGCGGACTCGGATATTTTACTCCTGTATATTTCTTTGCAGGCATCCTTTTCCTGGCCGACAGGTTCGAGGTGCTCAGGATGCTGCCCCAGTTCGGCTTTTCCTTTCCCGAGCAGTTCAACTACAAGGTCTACCGGACCGGTGTGTTGTCAGGGCTCGTCCTGCTGCTGCTTACAGGCTCCTATGCGGTGCGGCAGCTGATGCCGAGGGCTACTATCTTTATCAGAAGGGGATGGCTGCTCGTTTATTGCTATCTTTTCGTTTCGCTGGGCGTAACGGTGATCGCTGTATCCGCGGTCAATGCCGAATGGCTGATCATGATGCCTGCCCTGAGCCTGATCATATCCCAAAGCTTTTATCTTGAAAAAAGTAAACGGTTTAGTAATTTTACCTTTTACTTTTCCCTGCTATTATTAATCTTCAGCCAGCTGGCTTTAAATAAGTAACGTTTAATGAAATTCGGAATTATTGTTTTCCCGGGCTCTAACTGCGACAGAGACATGCTCCATGCCCTGAGGGATGATCTGAAACAGGAAGTAGTGATGCTCTGGCACAAGGATAATGACCTGAGCCAGTTCACCAAGGACGATTGCATCGTGCTGCCGGGAGGTTTCTCCTATGGAGATTATCTGCGCTGCGGCGCTCTTGCCCGCTTCAGCCCTATGATGGAGCAGGTAGTACGTTTCGCCAATGAGGGCGGGAAAGTGCTGGGTGTCTGCAACGGATTCCAGATCCTTTGTGAATCCGGGCTCCTGCCGGGTGTGCTGCTGCAGAACGACCATCAGAAGTTTGTCTGCAAAAACGTGTTCATAAAAAGCGAAGGAAATGAAAACTTCATCGGGAAGAATGTAGGCGACAAGGTGCTGCAGATTCCGGTTGCTCATGGCGAAGGAAGATATTTCGCTGATGCGGCAACGATGGCCGAGCTGGAAAAGAACAATCAGATCGTGTTCCGCTACTGCGATGAGCAGGGAGAAGTGCATGTGGGCGCCAACCCCAACGGTGCAGTAAGCAATATTGCAGGTATCTGCAACGCAGGAAGGAATGTTTTCGGTATGATGCCGCATCCTGAAAGGGCTACCAGCGATACGCTCAATAATATTGACGGCAGGTTGATCCTGGAAGCTTTTACGCAAATGAATTAATCCTGAGTTTATGAGACTGATCCGGTTACTGGCGGTTTGCTTTAGTTTGTTCCAGTTCGCTGCGACGGCGACAGCCCAGGGTATTTCAGACCCTACCACCTGGTCATACGAAGTGAGGAAGACTGCCGAGAATGAGTATGATCTCATCTTTCATGTAGACCTGAAGCAGGGCTGGCACATCTTCTCCCAGAAGCCCGGAGATGATTTCCTGATCCCGCCAAGCTTTAATTTCGACAAATCCGGTACCGTCAAACTGGTTGGAGCCGTGATCGAGAAGGGAAAGCTGAAGACCGAGCGCATGGAAGGCATCGATAACCCCATTAATTATTACGAAAACCAGGTAGATTTTGTTCAGAAGATCAGGGCCAGAAAGGGTGCAACGATCACCGGGGAGCAGGAATACCAGGTTTGCAACGATAATATGTGTCTCCCTCCCAAAAGGAAGACGTTTTCATTTACCGTAAAAGAGTAAAGGAAATCTTAAAAGCCGCCAGGTACCCAACCCTGGCAGCAAATCCCGTTTCTTCATTCAGAGTAATGCCATTGACCAGATGTTCAGATTATTAAGCTCTTTTCTTTTTGTTCTGCTGTTTCTCTCGGGTTCCGTCAGGGCCCAGATCATCCAGGATCCGACCGCCTGGAAATATGAAGTAAGGAAGAAAAATGATTCCACCTACGATCTGGTCTTCCGGCTGAAGCTGAAGGAGCACTGGCATATCTGGTCGCTGAATCCGGGAGGAGACGGCTTGCAGGTGCCCCCCGAGTTCTCGTTTGAAAAGAATCCCAACGTCAAGCTTTTAGGCAAGCCAAAGGAAGACGGACCGAAGAAGGTCACCGGTGAAATGGAAGGGGTAGACGGGATCGTCACCTATTTCATGGACAAGGTTGAATATGTACAGTCCGTACTGGTGAAAGCCAACACCATCATCAGCGGACGCCATTCCTACCAGGTCTGCGATGAAAAACAGTGTCTCCCTCCCAAAACGAAAAAGTTCCGGTTTGAGATCGGTGACAGGCCGGCGGATTCCGTGAAGGTAGCGGCTGCAGATACTTTGAAGCCTGTACCTGCCGATACGGCAAAAAACACGGTAGCCCAGGTTACCGGCAGCGATCCGGATAAAGGAAACCGGAAGCAGCAGCAGCGCGGGCTAGTCTGGCTGTTTTTCATGGCGCTGGCAGGCGGTTTTGCCGCGGTGATCACACCCTGCGTCTATTCCATGATCCCGATCACGGTCAGCTTTTTTACCAAACGAAGCAAAACCCGGGCTGAAGGAATCAAAAACGCTTTCTGGTATTCGTTGTCCATCATCCTCATCTTTACCATCCTGGGTGTGCTGATATCCGTAATGTTCGGCGCCAATGCCCTGAACAACCTATCGACCAACTGGGTTGCCAACCTCTTCTTTTTTATCATATTCGTCATCTTCGGTATCTCCTTTCTCGGAGCCTTTGAGATCACGCTGCCTTCTTCCTGGACCAGCAAGACTGATTCAAAGGCCGGGGTGGGCAGCTTCGCCGGTATCTTCTTTATGGCGTTGACCCTGGTCATCGTTTCCTTCTCCTGTACCGGTCCCATCGTCGGTCCGCTGCTGGTGCTTGCGGGACAGGGCGGGGTTACCGGACCTGTGCTTGGCATGCTTGGCTTTTCGGTCGGACTAGCCCTGCCGTTTGCCCTGTTTGCAGTCTTCCCCGGACTTCTGAATAAAATGGCCACCTCGGGCGGCTGGCTTAACCAGGTAAAAGTAGTGCTCGGCTTCCTTGAGCTGATGCTGGCGTTGAAGTTCCTGTCCAACGCAGATCTTGCCCAGGGCTGGCGGCTCCTGGACCGTGAGATATTTATCGCCATCTGGATCGTGCTGGCCGTGCTTATCGGCTTCTATCTGCTCGGCAGGCTGAAGCTCAGTCATGACGATGCTTCACCAAAGAATGTCTACGGACAGGAATATGTATCCATCTTCAAGCTGTTCCTGGCCATCGTTTCCTTCAGCTTTGCCGTTTACCTGCTTCCGGGCATGTGGGGAGCGCCGCTTAACGGAATGAGCCAGTTCCTGCCGCCGATGGGCACGCAGGACTATGTAGTAAGCAATGGGGGCAGCGGCAGCAACGCAGGTGTCGGTCACGGTTCATCCGACGCAGCCGTTGCACCGCAGAAGTTCGTTAAGGAGATGAAGATCTATGAACCGCCGGTGGTGGTGCAGTCAGGACTGGTGACCTACTATGATTATGAAGAGGCCCTGAATGCGGCCAAAATTTTGAAGAAGCCTGTGATGCTCGACTTCACCGGGATCAACTGTGTCAACTGCCGTAAGATGGAGTCTCAGGTCTGGAGCCAGCCAGAGGTAATGCGCAGGCTGAAGGAAGATTTTATCGTTGCGTCACTTTACTGTGATTATGATAAGATTGACCTTCCGGAAGATAAGCAGTTCTTTTCCAAAGAGCTGAACGCCGATGTCGTCAGCGTGGGCGACTGGAATGAGCACCTGCAGGCATCAAAATTCAACTCCAACTCGCAGCCTTTCTATTTCTTTGTGGATGAGAACGGCAACCGGCTGGTACCGGAAGGTTACTCCTACGATCCGAATGTCCAGAAGTTCATAGATCACCTTGAAAGGGTCAAGGCAAGCTATAACAAGCAGAAATCTTAAATTTGCAAAAGGATGTCGCCGACATCCTTTTTTCTTTTACCGCAATTAGGATAGAAACCTAACGCAATGATCCGTAACGTATCCCTCACACTAACGCCTGCCCAGGCAGCCGATGAGCGCCTGCTGCGCAAGGAAATCAGCGCCGGCACCGGCATCTCCGCCGGCCGGATCACAGGTTATTCCATCGAGAGAAGGTCTATAGACGCCCGTGGACGACAGGCTAAGATCATCCTGCAGCTTACAGTCTTTTTTGATCAGCAGCCGGAGATTCCGGCTCCTTTCGATCCCGGGCTGAAAAACGTCAGCAACGCGCTGCCTGTAGTCATTGTCGGTGCCGGCCCGGCGGGTCTGTTTGCCGCGCTCAGAGCCATCTCGCTTGGCATAAAGCCGGTAGTGCTGGAGCGGGGAAAGGATGTGCGCAGCCGCCGGCGCGACCTCGCGGCCATGAACAAGGAAGGCATCGTCAACCCGGAATCCAATTACTGTTTCGGGGAAGGGGGTGCCGGAACCTACAGCGACGGCAAGCTTTATACCCGGTCTACCA
>Ga0196964_10001348_pt1 | contig 12543 bp, 11 predicted proteins | sample S1_10metaG_FD_148615 | JGI IMG/M metagenome (GOLD analysis project Ga0196964, IMG submission 148615) | Soil microbial communities from Anza Borrego desert, Southern California, United States - S1_10 | ecosystem: Environmental > Terrestrial > Soil > Desert | place: USA: California | collected...
GCCGTCGGGCGTAAACCCGATGCAGCCCACGGTGGAGGTATAGACGATCTTCCTGACTCCCGCGGAACCTGCGGCTTCGAGCAGGTTGCGCGTACCCTCGACGTTGGACTTGTAGACGTCGTCGGGATTGGAGACATCGAAGCGGTAATCGGCCGCGACGTGGAAGAGCATCGAGCAGCCCTTCACGGCCGCGTCCAGCGACGCGCGGTCGCGAAGGTCGCCGACGGCTTTGTCGAGCTTCAGATCAGAGAGCCACTTCAGATTGCTGCTGGGGCGCACGAGCACGCGGACGCTTTCGCCGCGATTGATAAGCGCGCGAACGACGTGGTTGCCGACAAAGCCTGAAGCGCCGGTGACGAGAATCATAGCCGAGCATTAAAGAGCAACGCAGCGGAAATGCAACTGATCTAAAAGACCAGTCCGTCCGGCAATATGGCGTCCTTGGCGACGATGATGACGCCGTCCCGGACATAAAAACGTTCGTGCGGATCGTCGTACTCTCTGCGGTTGTCCCGGTTGATCAACTGCACGCCCCGGCCAATGCAGGCATCTTTGTCGATGATGGCGTTGCGGATCAGCGCGTCTTCGCCGATGCCGATGCGCGGCGTACTTTCTGGCGACTGGTAGTGATCCGCGCCCATCACGATCGAGTTCTCAATGCGAGCGCCCGGAAAGATCCGCGATCGGACCCCGACAATCGAACCGATGACCGATCCACCTTCGACGATCGAGCCGTCGCAGATGATCGAGCGCTCAACCTGCGCGTGCGTGATCTTCGCGCCGGGAAGCTGGCGCGAGTGCGTGTAGATCGGCATCGTCTGATCGAATAAGTTAAACCGCGGCACCGGCGCGACGAGGTCCATATTCGCCTGATAAAACGCGCCGACGGTTCCAATGTCCGCCCAGTATCCGTCGAAGCAGTACGCTTGAACATGCCGCTCGGCGATGGCCTGCGGAATAATGTGGCGCCCGAAATCTGTCTGATCCGCGCTGCGGCTAAGAATTTCGGCCATGACTTTCGTATCAAAGTAGTAAATGCCCATGCTTGCAAGATACGGCCGGCGCTGCGCTTCGTCTGCCGACAGTCCGAACGCCTGCGTGTCGCAGGACATTTCGGAGAGCGCCTCAGGCGTTTTGGGTTTCTCTACGAACTTGATGATCCGGCCGCTTCTGTCGACCTTGAGAAGCCCGAGTTCCGGCGCCTCCTGCGCGGTAACCGGCTGCACGGCGATCGAGATCGCCGCACGACTCTGGTCGTGCACGGCTTTGAACTTCGAATAGTCCATCCGGTAAAGGTGATCGCCTGAAAGAATCAGGATGTGCTCCGAGGGCTGATCACGGATGTGAACCCACGCCTTGCGCACGGCGTCGGCGGTGCCCTGAAACCACGTCGCGCCGTGACGGGTCTGCTCGGCCGCAAGAATCGACACGAAGCCCTGCGAGAAATGATCGAAGCGATAGGTATGGCTGACGTGCGAGTTGAGGCTCGCGGACTGATACATCGTCAGCACGAAGATCTTGCGGATCTCTGAGTTGATGCAGTTCGAGATGGGAATGTCGATGAGGCGATACTTTCCGGCCAGCGGCACTGCGGGTTTTGAGCGGTCCTTCGTCAGCGGAAATAGTCGCGATCCCTGGCCGCCGCCGAGGATCACCGCGATCGTGTCTTTCATGCAGCACTCCTGTGATTGAGGACGCAGCGTAGCAAAGGAATGTGCGCTGCCAAGGCGGACTTTGCGCGCTGCCCCGCCGCTTGGTACAACACTGCGCCATGGCCGATACGATCGCAATCGACGAAGCATTCAAACGCATTCTCGAGTACACCCCGCTCGCCGCGCTGGAGCGCGTGCCGCTGGGGCACGCGCTCGGCCGCGCGCTGGCCGAAGACATTCGCGCCGATCGCGACTGGCCGCCGTTCAACCGCAGTGCGGTAGACGGCTATGCGCTGCGCTCGTCGGATACATCGACTGGAGCGGGCGAGCTTGACGTTATCGAAGAGATCCCCGCTGGAAAGACCGCGACAAAGCTTCTTACCGCTGGAACAGCGATCCGAATCATGACGGGCGCGCCGGTGCCCGAAGGCGCAGACGCGGTCATCATGCAGGAGCGCACTGAAACGGTACGCGCTGGCCGCATCAAGTTCCTGATGAAAATGTCGCCTGGCCAGAACCTCTCTAAGAGGGGCGAGGACGCAACGGCAGGCAGCGTCGTCATCCTCGCGGGGACGGCGATCACACCCGCCGAGATCGGCGTGCTTGCGGCCGTCGGCTGCGTGAAAGTCCCGGTTCGCACCGCGCCGCGAATCGCTGTCTTCGGCACGGGTGATGAGATCGTCGAGCCGCATGAGACTCCCGGACCTGCGCAGATCAGGAACTCGAACAGCCAGCAGTTGCTTGCGCAGTGCGCGGCGTTGGGATGGAACGCCGAGTATCTGGGCGTCGCGCGGGACAACGCCGTGCAGACGCGGGAACTCGTGGAGCGCGCGCTCACGTACGATGTCGTCATCTCGACAGGTGGCGTCAGCGTCGGAGAGCACGATCACGTCGGCCACGTCTTGCGCGATCTCGGCGTGAAGATCATCTTTGACAAGGTGGCGATCAAGCCGGGCAAGCCGACCACATTTGGCGTGCGTGATAAGACGCTCGTTTTCGGCTTGCCGGGAAATCCAGTCGCCGCGTTCGTGTGTTTCCGATTGTTCGTCACCACTGCCCTCAGAATGCGCGCAGGTGTGCGCGCTCCATTGCCAAAGTTGACCCTTCTGCCACTTCGCACTGACGTGAAATCCGGCGGAGACCGCACGACATTCCGCCCGGCGCGGCTCGTATCAAGCGAATCCGGGACGCAGGTCGAGGCGCTCGAGTGGCACGGGTCGGGGCATCTGGCGGCCCTCGTCGGCGCGGAAGGTCTTTGCGTTCAGCCGCCCAACGTTCCGCTCAAGGCTGGGCGGGCGGTCGCCTACCACGCTTTCTAAAGAGGAGCATCGATGAAGCTGCAGCACATGCTCGAACTGACACAGGAACTAATCAACGCGCGCGGTCCGTGCGGTCACGAAGAAGAAGTGCGGCGGATCGTCGTGCGCGAGCTTGAAAATGTTTGCGACGAAGTCTCCGTCGATGACTGCCGCAATGCCGTCGGCCTGATCCGCGGCGCGGGAAAGTCAGGCAGGAAGAACAGCGCGCCGATCATCCGCGTCATGGCGCACATGGACGAACTTTCGCTGATCGTCAAGCGCGTCGAAGACAATGGCACGCTGCGCGTCCAGCCGCTCGGCGGAATCTATCCGTATGTCTTTGGGCTCGGTCCCGTCGAGATCATTGGCGATGAGAGAATCATTCCCGGAGTTCTCTCCGTGGGATCGCAGCACACGACGGCGGAATCGCCGGCGAGCTGGCGTTCAAAGCCGCACGGCGAAGGCAAGACGTTGGATTGGCCGCAAGTGTACGTCTTCACGCGCATGAGCCCCGAGCAACTCAAAGAAGCCGGTGTGCACGCGGGCTCGCGTGTCGTCATCGCGCAATCCAGCCGCAAATTGATGGAGATCGGCGACTGCATCGGCGGGTACTTTCTCGACGATCGGGTGTGCCTGACGATCATGCTCGCGGCGGCATCGATCCTGAAAGAAGAGAAAAAGCGCCCTGTAGCGGACGTGTACCTCGTCGGGACCTGCGTCGAAGAGATCGGCGGCGGCGGCGCGCTTTACGCGTCGCGCACGTTGCCCGGCAGCGTCTCGCTGGCGATTGACGTCGGCCCCGTCGCGCGCGAATACGGCACGCAACTCAATGACGAGCCGATCATCGTCTACAAGGATCTGCGCGGCCTGTACACGAAGAGCGTCTGCGACCGGATGCTCGCCGTCGGCCGGGAGCTCGGTATGGACCCGCAGTGCGCCACTTGGGAGAGTTACGGCAGCGACGCGAGCATGTCTCTCGTATCCGGGCAGACAGCGGCAGCCGGATTGCTCTGCATTCCGACCGAGAACACGCACGGATACGAGATTGTGCCGCGCGGCGCGATTGAAACGTGCGCACGGCTCCTTGCTGCGTATCTCGCCGCACCGGTTTAGCCGATGAAATCGCGACGACTCACCCATCTTGATTCGAAAGGCCGCGCGCACATGGTCGATGTCGCGGAGAAAGCCGTTACGCGCCGCGAAGCGGTCGCGGAAGCCACGCTTCTCATGCGCCCGGCGACCAAACGGATGATCGCTTCGGGCAACTTCCCCAAGGGCGATGTATTCGCCGTCGCGCGGATCGCAGGCATTCAGGCCGCGAAGCGGACGCACGAACTCATTCCTCTCTGCCATCCCCTGCCACTAAGTTCGGTCGAAGTGCAATTCGAGTGGCTCGCGACAAAACGTTCGAACGCCCGATTGCAGATCACCGCGACGGCGCGCTGCGATGGCAAGACAGGCGTCGAAATGGAGGCGCTCACCGCCGCCAGCGTCGCGGGCCTGACCGTGTACGACATGTGCAAGGCGGTTGATCGCGAGATGGAACTCACACGAGTCCGATTGCTCAAGAAGACCGGTGGCAAGAGCGACTATGCACGCGCCGCGACGAGGGCGCGACGACGATGAAGCCCGTTGTCCTGCTCGTCGAGCCGATTCACCCGAAGTATCTCGCGCTTCTGGAAAAGAGCACGCGTGTCGTCCGGCCGTCCGCCTTTGATGAGGACACGCTCGCGCGCACTGCGGCCGAGCACCAGGTCGACGCGATCGTGATTCGCACGAAAGGCTCCGTCACGCGAAAGATCATCCACGCTTCGCCGCGTCTAAAAATCGTCGGGCGGCACGGCATCGGCGTGGATCACATTGATATCGATGCCGCGACGAAGGCGGGCGTCTGGGTCGTGAACACACCGGCCGGCAGCATCACCGCTGTGACCGAGCACACGTGGATGATGATCCTGGCGCTCGCGAAGCATGCGATTGGCGGCGACGCGGCGACACGCCAGCGGGAGTATCAGTTTCGCGACAAGAACAAGTCGCTTGAACTGCGCGGCAAGACGCTCGGCATCATCGGCCTCGGGCGCATCGGCACGCGCGTGGCTGAAGCCGGCGTGCGCGGCTTCGGCATGAAGCTGCTGTACACGGATATCGTTCGGTACACCGCGAAAGAACGGCGCTTAGGCGCGCGCAAAGTCAGCCTGAAGACACTGCTCTCGCAAAGCGACGTGGTCAGCATCCACACGCCGCTCGACAAGTCCACTCGCGGGATGATCGGCGCACGCGAATTGAAGTGGATGCAGCCCCACGCACTGCTGATCAACTGCGCGCGCGGCGCGATCGTGGATACGGTCGCCGTCGCACGCGCGCTGAAGGCGCGAAAACTTGGCGGCGCAGGGATCGACGTTTTCGATCCCGAGATTCCCCCGGCGAGCCATCCACTTTTGAAGTGCGAGAACGCGATTCTTTCACCGCACTCAGCGGCGCAGACGCCCGAAGCGAACTTAAACTACGGCGCAGTCGTGCTGGACGTACTGCGGGTGCTCCAGAGAAAACGCCCGAAGTTCCCTCTGAACGTCGTCTAACTGATCAGCGTCCTGGGACGCCGTCAGCGAGATCCACGCACCAGTCGCGCGAGTTCATCCAGCTTTCCGCGCTGCGAAAGCCCAGGGTGAACTTCATCTGGTCGCTGCGGCGCAGCAGTTTCAGCAGCAACTGATTCGCACCCTTCTTCAGCTTTACCTTGTAGGAGTTGTTGAACGGCGACCACGGCATTGTCTCGTTCTCTTCGGCCACGCGTTCACCGTTCAGATAAACGCGGAAGCTGTCGGTGTTGCCGACGACGAGGAACACCTCGCGGTCATCCTGGCTATAAACCGTGCGCGAGAGATACGCGCAAAGCGCGCCGGAAAGGCCGACAAGTTTCTCGACCGCGATGTCGTGTTCGCGGCTGACTAGGATGGGCGGCGTGCCGATCTTGCGGCCGACTTCGCTGAAGAGCGCGCTCGTGTCGACCTTCGGCTCGGGGAGGTAGTCGCGGTCCAGCGCAACGTAGTGCTGCTGGAACGCGGCTTTGAGCTTGCAGTCCTTCGGCGCTGCGGGATCGAAATAAACGCCCAGGAACTGGTACAGCGCAGCGCCGGCGAGGCCGAACTCGCGAGTTGCATGTGTCTTTCCGCTGCTTGCTAGTTTCGCGGTGAAGAGCTGCTTCTGCGGCCACGGATGCGCGTGCGGGCCATCGGCAGACGGCGCGCTCAGGGTGAACTTCACCGACCGCTGCAGCGCCGTGAGGGCCTGCGACTCCGGCGCGACGCGCCAGCCGGGACTCGGTGCCGCGACCGAGAGCGCGGCGCCTTCGGGCAGTTCGCCGTCGACACGGACGGTCACCGTAACGACATCGCCGGGCGCTGCGGATGGCAAGCCGTCGTACTCGACTTCAACGCGGGTCGCCTCGAGTTTCGCCGTGCTCGGAAACGGCTTCAGGGCCGGCGCGTTGCTGATTTCGATGCCGTTGCACTCTTTCGAGAGCAGCACACCCACACGCGCGGTATCGCGTGCGAGCGACGAGAGCAGCATCTCCGGCCGCTTGTACTCGATCCCCATCACGAGCTCATCGCCGACCGGCTTCTTGAGCGACTCGGGGATCTTTGAGGCGCCGAGAATCTGCCCGATGAGCGCCGCCGATGTCGCGAGCGTGCAGTCCGTGTCATAGCCGCACTTCAACGCAGAGAGCATCGTTTCCTGCAGATCGTCCTTGCCGTAGAGGAGACCGAGGAACGTGAACGGCACGTTGATCTGCGCGTCGCATGCTTCGGAGTTGCCCGCGGTCCAGAGCAGTCGCTGATGAGCGTCCTTCAGGGACATGCCCTTGTCGAAGCAATCAAACGCGAGGCGGCTGAGACGGTCGATCGGGCTGCCGGCGGGCAGGTAATGGATGAACATCTCCGACAAGCGCCGCACATCGGAAATGAAGAACGCCATCGAGGCCATCGCCGCGAACATCTTCTCGGCGCCAACGGACTGAGCCGTATGGTCAAGCACGCCGTCCTTCTCTGCGTATGCGGCGGCGAGTTCCGGCGCGCCGGGGAAGACGTAGCCCCAGATCTCTGCGCGGATCGGGCACCCCATTCCGGTCTCCCAGAACTGGTTCGTGAACGAGCCGGAGTAGGGCGGATGGATGCCGAGTTTCCAGTTACGCCGGAAGATGCCGTACTCGTTGAACGGATACCAGCAGCCTTCGAGCCACGCCTTTGCGAGGTCCGCCGATGACAGCGCGGCGCCTTTCTCCTCCAGCACCTTCAGCCAGAGGACCTGGAGGTCCAAATCGTCGTTTGGCGGCATCTTCTCCGGGAACATCTCCTTCGGAGAGATCTCGATCCAGGTCTTGTTGCCCTCGAAGCGTGCGCCGATAGCGCCACCCATGGACTTGCCGATCCAGCCGCCAAGGACCTTGTCGTAGTACTCGCTGTAGTCGAGGCGCATCAGGAAGAACCTCCGCAGGGTTGCGAAAAGTATCTCACATGAGCATCAAACAGGGTTAGGCCGTAATGCGCTTTCCACTTGCACAAAATTGACATTCTGGGCAAACGCTGGAGACTGTTCCGTATGAGCCCCTCGCTAAAGCGGTACGAACGCGACTTCGTCTTCCGCACGTTCATCAAGACGCCGATCAACGTGTTGCGGACGGTTCACAATGGTCTCGAAGAACCCCACGATCACGACTTCGTCGAGGTCGTTCTCGTCGCGGGTGGATCAGCGGCGCATCAAACGATGCGCGGTGTGGAACAGATCGGTCGCGGCGACCTCTTTGTACTGCGACCCGGAACGTGGCATGCGTACGAGCGCAGCAAGCACCTCGACATCTTCAACGTCTGCTTTGGGCCCGAGTTGCTGCGCAACGAACTGGCCTGGATGATCGACGAACCGGCACTCGCGCATCTGTTCTGGAGCGGTCCGCTCGGATCGCGCTCCGCCAGCAACGGCGGCGATGGATTCATTGCCGTCAAGCTCAGCGAAGCGACGACAAAGGCATGCATCAAGCAGCTCGACGCGCTCAAGGAACGTTTGACCCAGGCGCCGCTGGCGCGTGCCGCGCACATCGCTGCCCTGTTGACGTTTTTGAATGAAATTGGAAGCGCGCTGCCACGGGACTGTTACCGCGCCGATCCGGTTCACTCGGCCGTCGTCAAGGGGATGCGGCTGCTGGAGGAAGACCTCTCGCGCGCGTGGTCGCTGAACGAACTCGCGAAAGCTGTACACCTTGATCCGTCATATCTGGTTCGGCTGTTTCGCGCGGCCACTGGGCTGCCGCCGATGGCGTATCTCGCTCGTTGCCGGGCTGAGCGCGCAGCAGCATTTTTACTGAAAACGAGTGAACCAGTTTCGGAAATCGGCGCGGCGGTCGGGTGGCCCGAGCCTTACTATTTCGCGCGGCGCTTCAAGTTCCACTTCGGCATGAGCGCCAGCGAGTACCGACGCCTGATCGCCCGCTCTGGCGTCACCGTGGGATCGGGATTCCCAGCACGTACATCAGGCCCGCGATCAGAAGTCCCCCCAGAAACACGATGAAGACGATCCTGGCGGCGCCGCCAGCCTCGGAGGCCGGACTTCCGAAGGTGAGTGCTGCGGCGATGACGACAATGACGGCGAGAATCGTGATTGCCATTATGAGCATATGAGAAGCGCCTTTCGCTTCAGGTCGCGATCTGGATTCCCAGGATCAGCAGAAGCACTGCGACCAGGAACATCATCAGGAACACGATGAAGACGAGCTTTGCCACGCCGGCAGCGCCTGCCGAAAGACCACCCCAACCCATTGCGCCAGCGATCACCGAGACCACCGCTGCGATGATTGCGAATTCAAGCATATGCACACCGCCTTTTCTGCCCCTCGCTGCGAAAGCGAAGCGCAACAGCCGGGCCGGATTGCGCTTGAGGAATGCGGCCGCGTCGGTAACGTGTCCCCGAACTCTGGACGAAGGAGACATTTCAGTGGCACAGAAGAAGCACACCGGCTGGGAACGCAAGCGCGCACGCCTGCTGCAGAACAAACTCGCCAAGCGCGCCGAAACACGCGCGGCGAAGGCCGCCAAAAAGTAAGCAATGCCGTCCGTGGACGCACAGCACGGCGCAGGCGGGAACGATCCCGCCGAGCGCTGGCTGTGCGAGCAGTTGCAGCGCTCGAAATTCGACCTCACGACCCGCGTTCTACCCTCACGCCATCGCCCCGGTTACGAGCAGCCGCGCGGACCTTTCGAAGATTACGACCTGCACTACATTGATAGCGGCGCGGTCGAATACGCCTTCGCTCAGAAGACAATTCGCGCACAGGCCGGTGAATTCTGCCTCCTGGGCCCTGGGCTGAAATTCACAGAGCGCAACGTGAATGGCCGCCGCTCGTCGACGCTGATTTATGTCCACTTCACGATTGAGACCGCGGGCCGCAATCCGCTCGATGTGCTGGAACTGCCGGCCGTTGTACGGTCCTCAGCGCGTTCGGGTTTGACCGCGCTGTGCCGCGAGACATTGCGCGATTCAGAGCGCTCGTCGAACGGTGTTGGCTGGACGACGATCGCAATGAAAGGCAAGTTCATCGCGCTGCTCGGCGCGGTTCTCGAGGAAGGTTTCCGCAGCGGCGCTCTGCGGCTCGATGCGGGGCGCCTGGGGCCGGACTGGCTATGGACCGTGCTGCGAAAAATCGACGCGGAGATGAGTTCGAGCGCGCTGACGCTGCCGGCGCTGGCCGCATCGGCAAGCCTCTCGCCCTCGCACTTCACGCATCAGTTCACGAAGTACATGGGACTTTCACCAATGCAGTTCCTGATGCAGCGGCGCATGGCGCTCGCCTGCGATCTGTTGCTCGCGAAGCAGGACATGAGCATCAAGGAGATCGCGCAGCGCTGCGGATTCAGCGATCCGTATCATTTCTCCGCGCAGTTCAAGCGGCAGGTGCGGCAATCGCCGTCATCCTTCCGCGTCCGCCATTAAGGTTTTTGCAACCGCTGCTTGAGGTGGTTGACGATGCGGTCGCCGTGATCGCGCGAGTTCTCAATGAAAATTCGGCCGGTATCGAGCCCCGCCTGCAGCGTGCCCGCGATGTACAAGCCGGGAACATTGGATTCGCACGTCTCCGGGTTATGTTCCGGAACAAGGGTCGCCGGATCAACGCGCACCCCGCAGCGACGCTGCAGTTCGGCGTCGGGGGAAAAGCCGAGGAACGCGTAGGCCACATCCGCTTTCAACCGCTGGCGCTTGCCGTCGATTGACTGGATCTCGACCTCCCGTGGCTCGTCGTGAAACGCGACCACAGTCGAATTGAAGTGCGCTCGAATCGCGCCTTCCGCGATGCGGTTGCCCACGTCCGGCCGGACCCAGTACTTCACGCCTTCCTTCAGGTGCGCTCCACGGACCACCATCGTCACGCTTCGCGCGCCGTTGCGCCACAGGTCCAACGCCACTTCGCACGCGCTGTTTCCGCCGCCGATGATCACCACATCTTCCTGAAAATGGCGATAGGGATCGCGGTAATATGAATGCACCCACGGCAAATTCGCCCCGGGAACGCTCAGCTTAAAGGGATGATCGAAGTACCCCGTCGCCAGCGCGACCGCGTGCGCGCACCGCTCCGCTGTTCTCACCGCTCCCCTTGTGGGAGAGGCGCCGTGGGTAAGGGGCCGCGAGCGGACGATGAACGTTCCATCCGGCATGCGTGACGCTTCGGTGACTTCCTCATGGAGCGCCAGCGGCAACTGGTAGAGCGCGGCGACGTTGCGGTAGTAAAGAAGAGCCTGCTGCCGCGTCGGCTTTTCCTCCGGAACGGAGAGCGGCACATCGGCGATCTCCAGTTTGTCGCGCGTGGTGAAGAACGTCATGTAAGTGGGAAAGTTCAGAATGGCCGCCGTGAGCGGGCCTTTGTCCAGAAGGAGCGTGGACAATCCCGCTTTCTTCGCCGCCGCTCCAATGGCAATTCCCGTCGGGCCTGCGCCGACGACAAGCAGATCGATGATGTCGCTCATGATAGTGGTGGAAAGCTACACGGTTATACGCCGCGCTTCAATGTCCTCTCATGGGCGGCCGCTCACCATCCGGCGGCGGGCGCTCATCCCATTCGCGCGGCGGCGGACGGTCGCCTTCGCGCGGACGGCGCGGACCTTGCGGCCCTCCTCGCGGGCGGCTGGCGGCTTCCAGCGTGTCAGCGCGCTTGCGGTATTCATCAGCTTTCTGCTCGTCGCCGAAGTCCCTCTCGAGGCGTTCGTGAAGGCGCAGGCACATCAGTAGTACTGGCGGCGCTCGCGGTTGTGTGCGGTCCTTTGCTAGGGGCTCCAGTTCCCCGAGGCTGGGCGCAATCGTGGACTGCGCATCCTTGACCTTCCCGTCATCGAGAAGAACCAGCGCGAGGTGGTGTCGAATGACATTCAAAAAGAGGCGCTGCTCAACGTCGCCGGATGATTGCTTCAACAGCGCAATCTGTGTGTTGAGGGCGTTCCGGAAATGTGTCTCCGCGGCGTCCAGATCCTGGTCTCTCTGGCGGACGCTGCCCAACCCGAAGTGGGCCTGCGCGATCAGAGAGGTGAACTCGGCATCGGATTTCTGCTGCGCACTGACGTGCTCAGCCATCTGCAGAGCGCGCTTGAACGCCTCTTCCGCACGCAACTCCTGGTGAGAGCGCATCTGTAAATCGCCAACACGGACTTGAGCGCGCAACGCATCCAGTTGCAGATCTCCGTTGGTCTGGTTCTCGGCGGCGAATTTGTCATAGAAGCGCAGGATGCTCTGCAACAGCTTGATGTTCTCTTTGTCTTCACGCTGCCCCATCATTGACGGACGCCGGTTCTCGCGAAAATCCTCCCGCCCAGCGTCAGGCGGTGGCGGCTGTCCTTCGCGGCCGCCTGGCATCACTGACATTGGCCCCGGAGAGCCTGGGCCGCCCGGCAACGGGAGAAAGGTGTCTCCGCTTCCGACGCTCGCAAAGACCTCCTCGAGAGCACCGAGTGATAGCTTCATATTCGCCTCGGCGCGGCGTTTGGCGTCCTCGGCCTCGGTGCGCCGCTGTGACTCGCGCGCAAGTGCGCCAGTGGTGCTGACATAGCCCGCCCATCCAACCACCAGCGCGAGAACCAGCGACGCGACCGCGGTCATGCCGAGCGCCGCCAGCGCGCGGTTGCGCCGGCACCAGCGCACGATCAGTTCAGATGTGCCCGCCTGCCGCGCTGAGATCGGGCGATCATCCAGGAAGCGTCGCAGGTCATCCGCCAGCGCGCGCGCGTTCGGATAGCGGTCGGCTGGATTGCGCGCGCTGCCCTTCAAGACGATCGTCTCGAGATCCTGCGGAATATGCGGATTGACTTGGCGCGGCCGCGCGGGATCGCGCTCGGCGAGCACCTGCAAGAGTTCCAGCGTGCTCGTGTTCGGATACGGAGGCTGCAGCGTGAGCATCTCGTACAGGGTCAACGCGAGGCTGTACACGTCACTGTGCTCGTCCACCTTGCCTTTGAGGCACTCGGGTGCGAGATACTGCAGCGTGCCGAGAATATCTCCGCTCTGCGTCAGGTCGTCCTGATCGGAGAGCTTCGCCAGGCCGAAGTCAGCGACCCACGCCG
>Ga0196964_10001349_pt1 | contig 12542 bp, 10 predicted proteins | sample S1_10metaG_FD_148615 | JGI IMG/M metagenome (GOLD analysis project Ga0196964, IMG submission 148615) | Soil microbial communities from Anza Borrego desert, Southern California, United States - S1_10 | ecosystem: Environmental > Terrestrial > Soil > Desert | place: USA: California | collected...
CCCGGTATTTCGACCCCGGGACCACGAGGGTGTGGCGCACGCCGGGCCGCGCCTGCGCCAGCCAGGCGCGCTTGGCCATGAGGTAGCGCTTCACCCCGCCCGACCGGGGCGCATAGAGCATGGTGGTGTCGACGAGGCGGGGCCGCGGGTCTCCTGCGGCCTTCCGCAGGCTCCTGAGCGTATCCAGGATCTCGGCGTCGAGCCCCGGAATGAACCGGAGATCGCTCTCCCGAACCTCGTAAACCATGCCTGTGTCTCCAGCTTCGCCGCGCCCATAACGCGTCGAAGCGAGATAGGTGGCGAACCGTCAAGCTGGAAGCGCTTACCCTAATTGGAGGGCTTATCCTACTCTCCCGGTTCGGACGATCCCTCGGTCAACGCCCCCCGCCGGGCCAGCGCTTCCCGGAGCAGGACTTCGACCTGGGCGTTGACCGAGCGCAGCTCTGCGGCGGCCAGCCGCTCGACGGCGGCCAGCACGCCGGGACTGACCCTCAGCAGGAACGCCTTGCGTGGCTGGGCCATGACGCGCCCTAGCCGTACAGGGTGCCGGTGTTCACCACGGGCTGGGCCTCGCGATCGGCGCAGAGCACGACCAGCAGGTTCGAGACCATGGCCGCCTTGCGCTCCTCGTCGAGCTCGACCACGCCCCGCTCGCTGAGGTCGGTCAAGGCGTTCTCGACCATGCCCACGGCGCCCTGGACGATCAGGCGGCGCGCGGCCAGGATGGCCTCGGCCTGCTGGCGCTTGAGCATGGCGCCGGCGATCTCGGGGGCGTAGGCCAGGTGGGCCAGGCGCACCTCGTCGATGACCAGGCCGGCGGTGGCGACCCGCTCCTGCAGTTCCTCCTTGAGGCGTTCGGCGATCAGGTCGGCCTCCGCGCGCAGGGTCGGCTCGTGCTCCTCGCCGTGGTCGTAGGCGTAATGGGACGCGATGGCGCGGAGGCCGGAGTCGATCTGGATGGCGACGAAGGCGGCGTAGTCCTCGACGTCGAACAGCGCCTGGGCGGAGTCCTCGACGCGCCACACCACGTTGGCGGCGATCTCGATCGGGTTGCCGCGCTTGTCGTTCACCTTGAGCTTGTCGGAGGTGACGTTGCGCACCCGCATGCTGATCTTCTTGCGGCTGTACCAGGGAATGACCCAGCGCAGGCCGGTCTTGCGGTCAGTGCCCTTGTAGTCGCCGAACAGCAGGATCGCGACGGACTGGTTGGGCTGGATGGAATAGAGGCCGCAGAGCAGGAAACTGGCCAGAATGATGAGCGCCACGCTGCCGGCGATCATCGCCGCATCGTCGCTCCGGGCGCCGTTGGCGATCATCCAGATCGCGGCGGCGTAACCGGCCAGGCACAAAAGCAGCACGGCGATTCCGCTGCTGGTCCGGGCGAGACGTTCGTTCGAGGCTTCGAGGTTTTTCGAGACGGTCATGGCCGCATCTCCATTGCGATATAGAAGTGATATCACTTTGATGTCGACCTTGGCAATAGCGGCCACGAAACCGCGCCCTCGCCGGAAACCGCCTTCCGAGGCCCAGCAAGGGTAAATTCGCCTTGCATTCGCCGCAAAATCGCGAAAGTTGGGACATGGACGGAAAGTCGGCGCGGGCCGGCTGCTGAGACGTGCGTCGGGGTCTCTGACCGAGGGGTTTTCAATGCGTAAGATGTTCTTGACCGCCGTCGCGCTCGCGCCGCTGGTCGCGGCCTCCGCGGCCCACGCCGAAACGGTGATCTCGAACACCCGGACCACGCCGATCGCCACGGCCACGGCGAACAACGGCGCCGCCGACGACGTCCGCATCGACGACGGCGGAGCCATCGAGGTCTCCAGCGGCGCCGCGGTCACGGTGAACAGCAACAACGATTTCACCAACGAAGGTGACATCGAAATGGAGGACTCGGCGGACGGCTCGACCGGCGTGCTGGTCGTGGGCCCGGTCACCGCCGACATCACCAACGACGGCTCCATCAGCATCGACGACGGATACGCGCCGGAGGACGACGACGAGGACGGTGACCTCGACGGCCCCTGGGCCGAAGGCACCAACCGCGCCGGCATCCGGGTCAACGGCGACCTGACCGGCAACGTCACCAACAGCGACAGCGGCATCATCGCGGTCGACGGCAACCAGTCCTACGGCATCCTGATCAACGGCGCCCTCACGGGCGACCTGTCCAGCGAGGGCCAGATCCGCGTCGTCGGCGACGAGAGCTTCGGCATCCGCACGACCGGCGCGGTCAACGGCGACGTCAGCGTCGGCGGCAACATCGCGGTCGTGGGCGAAGACACCACCGGCGTCTCCCTCGAAGGGGACATCAGCGGCGCGCTCAACATCCACGGCACCATCACGTCCACGGGCTACCGCTTCACCCAGCGTCCGTCCGACGAGATCATCGAGGAGCTGGAGCCGGACGAGGACCTGCTGCAGGGCGGCCCGGCCGTAGCCATCTCCGGCAGCGTCGCCGGCGGCATCCTGTTCGACCGGACGCCGCTCGACCTCGACGAGGACGACGACGACGAGGACGACGACGGTATCCCGGATGACGAGGAAACCACGGCCCAGATCACCTCCGTGGGCGGCGCGCCGGCCGTGCTCATCGGCTCGGCCACCGACGCGACCACCATCGGCCTGGTCGGGACGGACGACTTCGCCTACGGCCTGATCATCCGCGGCAACCTTTCGGGCAGCGGCATCTACGACGACGTCGACGCGGTGGCCCTGCAGATCGGCATCGAGGGCGGCGGGACTGTCGACATCGCCGGCGGCATCCGCACGAGCGAGGGCGCCATCTCGGCCACGGCCTTCGAGGCCGAGGCGATCGGCATCCTGCTGAACTCGGGAGTCACGGCGCCGGTGATCTGGCAGGACGCCCAGCTGCAGGCGGCGATCCTGTCCGAAGTGGACGACGACGCCTACGCCATGCTCATCGAAGCGGGCGCCAACGTCGACGCCATCTACAACTTCAACTTCATCAACGCGTCGGTCTTCGGCGAAACCGGCGACTCCTACGCGATCGTCGATCGTTCGGGCACCGTCGACCTGGTCGAGAACGCCGGCGTCATCATCGCCCAGCATGTCGCCAACGACGACGAGGACGACGTCGACGACGAAGATGACGACGCCTCGAACGAGGAGATCACCGGCGACGAGGTGGCCATCGACTTGTCGGCCAACACCACCGGGGCCGTCGTGCGCAACATCGGCATCGACGACGGCGACGACGGCGACGACGACGTCGAGGATCCCGACGCCGACAACGACGGCGTGGACGACGAGGACGAGCCCGGCATCGTCGGCGACATCCGCTTCGGCTCGGGAGCCGACACCCTCGACATCCAGAACGGCGCGGTGTTCGGCGACGTCTCCTTCGGCGCCGGCGCGGACAGCCTCGCCATCAACGGCGGCGGCCAGTTCCGCGGCAAGATCTCCGACAGCGACAACACCCTGGCCGTGACCGTCACCGACGGCACCATCGAGGTCGAGAACACCACCGCGGTGACCGTCTCGAGCCTGGTGGTGGGAGCCGAAGGCGACCTGGTGGTCACCGTGGACCCGACCGCGGGCACGGTTTCGGGCTTCAACGTCACCGGCACGGCGACCCTGGCGGACGGCGCCGGCCTGGGCGTCCGCTTCGCCTCGCTCTTGCAGACGCAGACGGTCTTCACGGTCATCGACGCGGGGGACCTGGTCGCCGGCGCCATCGACCTGACGACGCTGACCACCAACACGCCGTTCGCCTACAGCGCCACGGCGATCGTCGACAGCACGAACGACCAGCTGCTGCTCAGCGTGGTGCAGCGCACCCCCGAACAGATGGGCATGATCGCCGCCGAGGCGGCGATCTACGACGCCGTCTACGAACAGCTGAACGACAGCCCGCTGCTGCGTCAGCAGTTCCTCAACCGCCTCACCGCGGACGAGTTCTACGATCTTTACCGCCAGCTGCTGCCGAACCACTCGGGCGGGCCGCTGCTGTCCCTGACCGCCGGCATCGACGCCGTGCGCCACGCCCTCTCGGAGCGTCGGGTGCAGGCCGAACGCGGCGAGGCGACCTCCTGGCTGCAGGAGATCAACTTCTACGCCGACAAGGAGACCCTGGCCGCCTACGGCTTCGACTCCGAGGGCTTCGGCGTCGCCGGCGGCATCGAGCGCAGCTGGTGGAGCGTTCCAGGCACCTGGGGCCTCAGCTTCGCCTACACCTCGTCCGACATGAAGGACGTCACGGCGGTGCTCGACGAGAACCTGACCGCCCAGCTGTTCGAGGTCGGGGCCTACTGGCGGCTGAACGGCGAGAACTGGCGCATCTGGACTCGCGCGGCCGGCGGCTACGCCATGTTCGATGAGGTCCGCGAGGTCATCACCCCGAGCTTCACCCTGCAGTACGAGTCGAGCTGGTCGGGCTACAGCGCCGCGGCCGGCATCGGCGGCAGCTACGACGTGCGCTTCGGCAAGTGGTACGCCCGGGCCGAGGCGGCCATGGAGTACTTCTACCTCTACGAGGACGCCCACGAGGAGACCGGCGGCGGCGTCATCGGCGCCCCCTTCCGCCTCGCCTATGAGGAGCGCGAGGGCCACCTGGCCAAGGGCGAGGTCACGCTCAACATCGGCCGCCGCTTCGGCGAGGACGGCTGGCTGACTCCGGAGATCCGGCTCGGCTGGCGCCAGAACTTCTCCTCCGACCTCGGGGTCACCACGGTCAGGATCGGCAACGGCACCCTGCCCTCCACCCTGCACCCGGACCACATCGAAGGGGGCGGTCCGATGCTGGGCTTCCGTCTGACGGCCGGGTCGTCGATGGGCTTCCTCGGCCTCGAGGGCGACGCCATCCTGCTCGACGAGTACGAGTTCTACAGCCTGATGCTCCGGGCGGGTTACCGCTTCTAGGGAGGCGTTCATGCCGAGATTCGCGAAGCTCACGCTGGCGGCGGCGCTGCTGGCGCTCGTGGTCGGCTGCCAGTCGGCCGGTCCCGCGGACGCAGGCGACAGCCCTCCTCCGAGCCGCGTGAAGGGCGAAGGCGAGATGTGCGGCGGCATCGCCGGCTTCCAGTGCGCCGAGGGCCTCTACTGCCGGATGGAGGCCACCCATCCCGACGCCGCGGGCGTCTGCGTGAAGCGCCCCCAGGTCTGCACCCGTGAATACCGCCCGGTGTGCGGCGTCGACGGCAAGACCTACGGCAACGCCTGTACGGCGGCGGCGGAAGGCGTCAACGTCGCCTACGAGGGCGAGTGCCGGACCTGAGCTCCGACGCCGTCTCCTGAAAATGGAAAAGGCCCCGGATCGCTCCGGGGCCTTTTCGCCGTCAGCGCCGAGCCGGGCTCAGCACTTGTAGTACATGTCGAACTCGACCGGGTGCGGGTGTAGCTGCAGGCGGGCGACTTCCTCCTCCTTCAGCTCGATGTAGCTGTCGATGAAGTCGTCATCCATGACGCCGCCCTTCTTGAGGAAGGCTCGGTTCTTGTCGAGGTTGTCCAGCGCCTCGCGCAGACTTCCGCAGACCTCGGGCACGTTCTTCCGCTCCTGCGGCGGCAGGTCATAGAGGTTCTTGTCCATGGCCGGGCCCGGATCGATGCGGTTCTCGATGCCGTCGAGGCCGGCCATGAGCAGGGCCACGAAGGTCAGGTACGGATTGCCCATGGGGTCGGGGAAGCGGCACTCGATGCGCTTGGCCTTCGGCGAGCCGACCCAGGGGATGCGGATCGAGGCGGAGCGGTTGCGCGAGGAGTAGGCCAGCTTCACCGGCGCCTCGTAGCCGGGCACCAGGCGCTTGTAGGAGTTGGTGGTGGAGTTGGCGAAGGCGTTGATCGCCTTGGCGTGCTTGATGATGCCGCCGATGTACCACAGGCACATGTCCGACAGGCCCGCGTACTTGTCGCCCGCGAAGAGGGGCTTGCCGCCCCTCCAGATCGACTGGTGCACGTGCATGCCGGAGCCGTTGTCCCCGAACATCGGCTTGGCCATGAAGGTGGCCGTCTTGCCGTAAGCCGCGGCGACATTGTGGATGACGTACTTATAGAGCTGCAGCCGGTCGGCCATGGTCAGCAGGTCGGAGAACTTCAGCCCCAGCTCGTGCTGGGCCGGCGCCACCTCGTGGTGGTGCTTCTCGGGCTCGAGGCCCAGCTCCCCCATCACCGCCAGCATCTCGCCGCGCAGGTCCTGGGCCGAGTCCACCGGGTTGACCGGGAAATAGCCGCCCTTCGGCCCCGGCCGGTGGCCCATGTTCCCCTCCGGGTAGGCCCTGCCGGTGTTGGAGGGCAGTTCCACGGAGTCGAACATGTAGCCGGTGTTTTCCGGCGCCGTGGACCAGCGCACGTCGTCGAAGACGAAGAACTCAGCTTCCGGCCCGAAGTAGACGGTGTCGCCGACGCCCGAGGACTGGACGTAGGTCAGCGCCTTCTTGGCCATCGAGCGGGGGTCGCGGTTGTAGGGCTCGCCGGTGTCCGGGTTGAGGACGTCGCAGAACATGAACAGGGTGTTCTGCTGGTAGAACGGGTCGACGTAGGTGCGCGCGAGGTCCGGGCGCAGCAGCATGTCGCTCTCGTTGATCGCCTTCCAGCCGGAGATCGACGAGCCGTCGAACATCGTGCCTTCGGTGAGGAAATCGTCGTCGACCAGGCTGAGGTCGAAGGTGACATGCTGCAGCTTGCCGCGCACGTCGGTGAACCTGAGGTCCACGTACTGGATATCTTTTTCCTTGATTTCCTTGAGGATCTTGTCGGCGCTCATCGATGGGGTCCTTGCGAGGGGGAGGAGGACGTAGGCGAACGGGTGGCGGGCGTCACACGGCCGAGGGGCCGGTTTCGCCGGTGCGGATGCGGATGACCTCGAGCACGTCGGTGACGAAGATCTTGCCGTCGCCGATCTTGCCGGTGCGCGCGGCGGTGGAGATGGCTTCGACGACGCCGGGGACCAGGTCGTCGGGCGCGACCACCTCGATCTTTATTTTGGGCAGGAAGTCGATGACGTATTCGGCGCCGCGGTAGAGCTCGGAATGACCCTTCTGGCGGCCGTAGCCCTTGGCCTCGACCACGGTCATGCCCTGCACGCCGATCTCCTGCAGCGCCTCCTTCACCTCGTCGAGCTTGAAGGGCTTTATGACGGCTTCGATCTTCTTCATGTGATTCCGGGTGGGCGGCCCGGCTCCCGAGGAGACATTGCAGTGCAGCATAAAGCAAGCCGCAAACGCGAAAGGCTTGCCCCGGACCCGGAGCGGGAAGGCCGCCGTTGCGCGAAAGCCGCTGGCCGTGCCTAACAGGGAATCCGGCCGCTGTTAACCGGGCGTCGGAGCGAGGAGCGAATGGCCGCCGACCACGCCGTCCTGACCGTCGCGGAAGCCTACGCCGCCGACCGCGCCGCAGCCGCCGCGGGGGTCGAGGGCTACGCCCTGATGCGGGCCGCGGGCCTGGCGGTGGCGCGCGCGGCGCAGCACCGCTGGAGCCGTCGCGAGGTGGTTGTCCTCTGCGGGCCGGGGCTGAACGGCGGTGACGGCTACGTGGCCGCGCGCGTGCTGCGCGAGGACGGCTGGCCGGTGCGGGTTCTGGCCCTGGCCGATCCGAAGGACGGCACCGACGCCGACCGCGCCCGGCGCGACTGGGGCGGGCCCGCCGAGCCGCTCACCGCCGACGCCCTCCTTTCCTCCTCGGCCGAGGGGATCGTGGTGGACGCCCTGTTCGGGGCGGGCCTTGCCCGTCCCTTGCCGCCCGAAGCGGAAGCGGTCCTCCGCCGGGCCGAAGCGGTGGGCCTGCCCATCGTCGCCGTCGACCTGCCGTCGGGCCTGCCCGGCGACGCGTCCGAACCGCTGGGCTATGCGCCGCAGGCCGAGCTCACGGTGACCTTCCACCGCAAGAAGCCGGCCCACGTGCTGCTCCCGGCCAGCCTGAAGTGCGGCGAGGTGGTGGTGGCCGTCATCGGCGTTCCCGACGGCGCCGGCCCGCAGCCCCGGCTGTGGGAGAACCATCCCGACCTCTGGCTCGACTGCTACCCGTGGCCCCGGCCGGGGACCCACAAGCATGCGCGCGGCCGCCTGGGCGTGGTCGGCGGCGGCCGCTTCGAAACCGGGGCCGCGCGGCTGGCGGTCCGCGCCGGGCTCAGGATCGCCGGCACCGTCCGCCTCTACGCCGACCCGGCCGCCGCCGACGTCTACGCGGCGGCGCTGGAGGCGGCGATGCTCAAGCCCTTCCGCTCCCCGGAGGAGCTGGAAGGCTACGCCCGCGAGATGGACGCCTTCGTCATCGGCCCCGCCGCGGGGGTCGGCGACCGCACCCGCGCCAACGTCGAGGCCCTGGCCCGGACCGACGCCGCCTTGGTCCTGGACGCCGACGCCCTGACCGTCTTCAAGGACGAGCCGGACGCCCTCTTCGGCCTGCTCGACGGCCGCGACGTGATAACGCCTCATCCCGGCGAGTTCGAGCGCCTGTTCCCCGGCCTGCTGAAGGCCAGCCCCGACCGCATCGCCGCCGCCCGCGAGGCCGCCCGCAGCGCCGGCTGCGTCGTTCTGCTGAAGGGCGGCGACACGGTGATCGCGGCGCCCGGCGGCCGCGCCGTGGTCAACACCCGTTCGACCCCATGGCTGGCCACCGCCGGCTCCGGCGACACCCTGGCGGGGATCGTCGGCGGCCTGCTGTCCGGGGGCATGCCGGCCTTCGAGGCGGCCTCGGCCGGGGCCTGGATGCATGGCGATTGCGCCGTCCGCTTCGGCCCGGCCCTGACCGCCGAGGACATGCCGGACCTGCTACCCGAGGTCGTCGGAGGGCTGCAGGGCCGCTAGCCTGGAAACCCAGTGATTTCCGCTGGTCTCGAAACGGTTGACCCGCGCCCTGGCCTCGGGCACTCCCCTCCGCGCGCGGATGTGGCGGAACTGGTAGACGCACTGGATTTAGGTTCCAGCGCCGCAAGGCGTGGAGGTTCGAGTCCTCTCATCCGCACCAGATCGGCGCCGTCGGCCTACCGCGACAGCACCACGTGCAGCGCCGCGTCCGTCTCGGCCCGCTCGGTCACCTTGAAACCCTGGGCCGGCAGGTCGACGCCGGCCAGCAGCGTCTCGCCACGGCCCAGCACGACCGGCGCGATGGCCAGGTGCATCTCGTCGACCAGGCCGGCCTGCAGGTACTGGCGGATCGTGGCGGCTCCGCCGCCGATCCGCACGTCCTTGCCGTTCGCGGCTTCCCGCGCCCGCCCCAGCGCCGCCTCGATCCCGTCGGTCACGAAGTGGAAGACGGTGCCGCCCTCCATCTCCAGCGGGGGGCGGGCGTGGTGGGTGAGGACGAACACCGGCACGTGGTACGGCGGGTTCTCGCCCCACCAGCCCCTCCAGCCGTCGTCGGGCCAGGGTCCGCGGCTGGGAGAGAACATGTTCCGGCCCATGATCCACGCGCCGAGGTTCTCGAACGAGCGGGCCGCGAAGTCGTCGGCCCGGCCGCTCGTCCCCCGGTCGTGGCCGAGCACGTTCCTCTGGAAGGTGCGGGTCGGGTAGAACCACTCGTGCAGGCGCTCGCCGCCCACGCCGAGCGGGTGTTCCAGGCTCTGGTCCGGACCGGCTGCATAGCCGTCGAGCGAAATCGTGAAGGCGTTGACGCGAAGCTTGGGCATTTGTCGCTCCCGGACCGATTGCATAATGCAATTGGTCCTTCCCTATCAAGACCAGTTGTGTCTCGCAAGCGGTCCTGGCCTGTTCCGCCCCTAGGCGGCCGCGACGCCCGCCTCGCCAGCGCACGTCGACGTGGGAACAGGCCGGGACCCGAGGCCGTCGTCAGCAAGCCTCGCTCGACGAGTTCTGGAAAGCTGTTGGAGGAGGCTTCGAGAATTGAAAAGGTAGGGGGATCGATCCCGGGCAGCCCAGGTGGTTCTTAGATCATGTTCGAGGGGTAGAGCGGGCACGGCCGACGATCGGTCGACCGTGCTCGCGGGACGCTACTGTGGGAAGAAGACGACGGTGCCGGACCAACCCCTGTTGCCGCCGTGCAGGGCAATTCGACGGACCGTCTGCAAGCGCGCGTTTGCCCCTGGGCTGTCACACGCACCCGCCCCAAGGTCGTGAGTCGGGAGCGTTTGCCATGTGCCGTCATTGTCTCCTGGCATCTGCACCGAATACTTCGCGGCACGGCTGCTCGTATTGCAGATTACGCCCTGTGCAGGCTGTCCGTTGTACGGAAACAGTTCGACAAAGGAGATATCCTTAGCATTGACGGAAACAGTCGTTCCCTGCTGTTCGCCGATCGGATGGTTCTCACCCGCGACGCTTGGTGAAGCGGTGACCGCTGCCCCAAGAACAAACGCAATAGCGGATACCTTACGCATGTAACCCTCCTATTGCAGCGCTCTTGAAGCTAATACAGCTAGCACGTGCTCGGTCAATGCCATCCACTATTCCGATAGTCAGGGGCGGGCATTGACCCTTCTCAAGCGCGCCGGATCGGGTCCCCGCCGCTAGGCGGCCGCGACGCCTTCTTCGCTGTCCGGGGCGGGGCGGAGGGCGGCGGTCACCGCGTCGGTCAGGCTCCTGGCGGTGATCGGCTTGGTCACGTGGCCGTCGGCCCCGGCCTCGCGGCTCGCCTGGATGTGTTCGGGCAGGGCGTTCGCGGTCAGCATCAGCACCGGCGTGCGGCGGCGTCCGCCGTCGGCCTCCAGGCGGCGGATGGCGCCGATCGCCGTCAGGCCGTCCATGACCGGCATCTGCATGTCCATCAGCACCAGGTCGAACGGCCGCTGCTGGTAGGCCGCGACGGCTTCCGCCCCGTTGACGACGGCGACGATCTCGACGTCCGGCGCGCCGAGGATGAGCTCGACCACCTTGCGGTTGGTCGGATGGTCGTCGGCGACGAGGATGCACAGTCCGCGATCCGTCGGGGCGTCAGAGGGGCCGGCGGAGTCGCCGAGGGCCGCCGGTGCGGGCCGGGCGGCCGAGGCGCAGGCCTCGAGCGGCAGCTCGAACCAGAAACGGGAGCCCGCGCCCGGCCGGCTGTCGCAGTCGAGCTCGCCGCCCATCAGCCCGACGAGCTCGCGCGAGATGGCGAGGCCCAGGCCGGTGCCCCCGAACCGGCGCGTGATCGACCCGTCCGCCTGCTGGAAGCGTCCGAACACCTTGTCCTTGTCGGCCGGATCGAAACCGACGCCGGTGTCGGCGACCTCGATCCGGATCGCGCCGCCGCTCGTGCGGCGAACGTCGACCGAAACCTCGCCCTCGTCGGTGAACTTGACGGCGTTGGAGACCAGGTTGGTGACCACCTGCCGCACGCGCACGACGTCGCCGCGGAACTCCTGGTCGACGTCCGGCGCCACGCTCACCCGCAGCTCGACCCCCTTCTCCTCCGCCTGCAACTGCAGCAGGGCCGCCACGGACCGGACCGCCGCGCCCAGGTGGAAGGGCTCGTACTCGAGCTGGACCTGGCCTGATTCCACGCGCGCAAGGTCGAGGATGTCGGAGAGCAGACGCTCGAGCGTCTGGCCGGACGCCCGGATGATGTCCACCACCTCGAGGTCCTCCGGGCGGAGCCCCCTGCCCGCCAGCAGTTCGGCCATGCCGACGACGCCGTTAAGCGGGGTGCGGATCTCGTGGCTCATGTTGGCCAGGAACTGCGACTTGGCCACGTTGGCGGCCTCGGCGTCGTCGCGGGCGGTCCTGAGCGCCTGATCGTGCTCGCGAAGGCTGCCCACCAGGGCGTTGAAATCGTCGGTGAGGGAGCCGAGCTCGTCTTCGCTCGAGCGGTCCACGAGGACGGTGAAGTCGCCGGAGTCGCGGACCCGCGCCATGGCCTCGGACAGCTGCCGGACGGGCCGGATGGCCAGCTTCGCCAGCCACAGGGACAGCGCCACGGCGAGGAAGCCCGCGCCGGCGACGCCGATCACGGCGACGACGGCGTAGCCCGCCACCATCTGGTGCAACTCGTCCAGGGTGGAAACCAGGACCAGGACGCCGACGCGTTCCCGGTCGACCATGACCGGCGTGCGCACGACCAGCTTGCGCCCGTCGATGGTCCAGCCCGGCGACCCGCCGGGCTCCAGCCGCTGGTTTCGACGCGCCGTCGCCCTGTAAGCCGCGAATTCGCGGCCGCGGGCGTCGTAGAGAACCGCCTGGGTGACGCCCGGGATGCCGGCCGCCGAAGCCAGGGTTTCGGTGGCCGCGGCGCGGTCCTCGAACACCACCGGAGCGGACGCGTTGGCCGCCATCACCGCCGCCAGCACCCGCCTCTGCTCGACCAGGCGGGCGCGGTCGCTCTGCCACTCGTGGACGATGAACGTGGTGTAGGCGAAGCACAGCGCGGCCACCGTCGTCAGGATCGCCAGGGCGGCGATCTTGATCCGGAAGGAGGATCGGATCAGGCGACGGAGACTGAACGTCATCTGACGGCGATGGCGAGGCGCAGGAGCTTGGAGCTGATCTCGACGCCCGAACTCTTGGCCACCCTGTTGTTGATCTCGAAACGGATCTGCCGCCCGACCCGCACGAGGGCGATGGCGCCCGAACGCGCGAACTGGGGATCCTCGCCGATAGTGAGGACGCCCTGCTTGGCCAGCGCGGCGACATCGGCCGAACCGGCCTCGGAGGCGGCGA
>Ga0196964_10001350_pt1 | contig 12542 bp, 25 predicted proteins | sample S1_10metaG_FD_148615 | JGI IMG/M metagenome (GOLD analysis project Ga0196964, IMG submission 148615) | Soil microbial communities from Anza Borrego desert, Southern California, United States - S1_10 | ecosystem: Environmental > Terrestrial > Soil > Desert | place: USA: California | collected...
GATATAATTAAACGAACCCTTTTTAAATGGGCATTAAAACGAACCCTTTTTAAACCCCCTCCTTCACTTGGATAAAATATAAATACGCTACTAGTTTCTTAGCATCGCTTAAAGGTTTTAAGCGTAAACAAGAGGTTTCAAGCGTGGGAGAATACAATATAAGTAATACAACAGTAACGGATTTAAAAGGCACCATAAAAGATTTCTCTATCGGAACAAGACAACTTGATAGTGTTAATGCATCAGGGGACACGTTTTATGACAATCCCGACTTCATAAAATATCTATCATATTATAAGAGTATTCCAGAATTAAAGAAGTCTATTGATACATTTGCAACTTATGCAGTAGGTAGAGGTTTCACAGCCGATCCAAGTACAAAAGTTATTCTAGATCACGTGACCGGAGCAGGCGAAGATACTTTTGACAGTATAATATGGAATCTAATCGTTATCAAAAAGATCAACGGAGATTCTTTTGCAGAAGTCATGAGAGAAGGAGACAAGAAGGATGGAGTTATTTTGAACATCAAACCTCTTAACCCTGCCACTATAAGCGTAGTGTACGGATCAGACGGAAGAATCAAACATTATATCCAACGTAATGAAAAGAACGGGGATAAGAAGCTCGACAAGTGGAGAGTTCTACATCTAATTAATGATCGTATTGGAGATGAAATTCATGGTGTATCCGTGGTTGAAGCCTGTAAATGGATAATTGATGCACGTAATGAAGCCATGAACGACTGGCGCAGAATCTCTCACAGGTCCACTATAAGGGTAATGTATATCGATTCAGACAATATTACGAAGATCAACCAAGTTAAAACCGAATACGCGGAAGCTATCAAGAAGGGTGAACTTCTTATTATCCCTGCAAAAAGAGGAGAAGCAGAATTTGAAGATTTGCAACTCCCACCCGTTGATGCTTTTCTCTCCTGGATCCGCTACCTAGAGAACGCATTCTATCAAGCGGTAGGCGTTCCGAAGGTCGTCCTCGGCGGATCCGAGGAGTTTACAGAAGCCTCATCGAAAACTGCGTTAGTAACTTTCGATCAGCAATGGAAGAAAGAGCAGCGTGATCTAGAAGCCGATTTGTGGAATCAGTTAGCATTAAAGATAATATTGTACGAGCCAATAAGTCTAAAGAACGAGATGATTACAGATGAAAGCAAGAATACTGGACAATTAGGATTTCAACCCAATGACGTTACGGCCAACAGCGGAGCCGATGGAGAAGGAGTATAATGGCACCAACAAACTCAAGTAAGCCTAAGCCAAAACCAAAGCCGAAACCTGAACCAGAATCAGAATCGCAATCAGAACCAAGACCTAGAAAGGTAGTTAGTATTGCAGGAGAAGAAGTTGATAGTGAACAGTTTATCGCAAGTAAACAACCTGCTAGAAACTTTTCAAGGCCAACCGGTACAGATCGAAGTCGTGCTGTTGAGATTACAAATTTATCAAGTGCAGAGAAAAGCAGAATATCCCAACAACATGGACTGGAAGGAGTAGCAAGACGGGATATTGCATTAGAAAACCAAAAAGCTGAAATTCAAAATCAATTACAACAAGAACGTGCGAAAAGTCTCCAACCGATTATTGGACAAGTTGCACAACCAATGCCTGAACAAACTATTATCCCCGGCTCCCCTGTTAATCCTTTAACTCCTGAACAAGCGAAAGAGTTAACCAATACTACGCCACCACAACAAACACTTATCGGAAAAGATGAAGCCACAAGCTTGGCCCTTGGTGGAACAAGTATCGGAGCAGGCGCAGCTACTGGCGCAGGTCTTGGTGCCACAGCAGGTGCAGCTTTTGCTGGTGTTGGTGCTGTACCCGGAGCTATTATCGGGGGAGTTGCTGGCGGAGCAAGTGCAGGTCTTGCTAAAATCTCATTTGAAAAAAGAGAGAACGTGGCAGTTGCAACTAAAAACTACAAGCTCGCACGTTCAAATATGAAAACCATAATCAATCAAGTCAATGCTGGAATGATGTCTCCTGAGGATGCCGTAGTAGCATGGAATGATCAGTTGAATACTATTAATATAGCACATAGAAATCTTAAGCTAGAGACTTCAACATCTCTTGCTCGATTCTTATCAGGTGGCCGTGTTGAACTAACAGAGATTCAAAACTTTAAAGACAATGAGGAGCTGTTTTTTACGAATAGGTTACAAGCTGCGCTATTAAGTCCTAATCCTAACTCAATATTTATGGATTTACAAGAAAATGAGGCGCCAAGCTATGACAGCTAAAAGAACAGCTATTCCAAGCAACGACCAACGTATTTTATCAAATACCCAGTACAACTGCTCAGGTCCTTTAAGCCTAAGAAATTCAAGCTTTTCCTTTTCTTTTAAGCTCATAAATTTAACAATAAATCGAGGTTTAAAAACCTTCTGATGGACGCTGAGTGGATCACAGTTGGAGCCGGTGTTGGGTTCCCCGCTAGTCTCTGTGTTTACCTTCTAGTCCGTATGGAAAAAGCGATTAATAAACTAACAGAAGCCGTTACGGTTTTGACGATTAAAATGAAAGGAGGGAATTAAGATGAGTGAACAAAAAGAAGACCTTGGAGCAGTTGATATTGGAGATGGGAATAAGCCCTCGTCAACTCCGGTTATTGACTCCGCAAATCAAGCAGCAGAAAGGATGGAAAGAGCTGCCGCAGTCCTCAAAGCGGAAAACGACAGACTTGAAATCTTGAGATCTGAAAAGATTCTAGGCGGAATGACCGATGCAGGACAGACAGTCAGTAAACCTGAAATGTCTCCACAGGAATACGCAAGAGCCATTCTTGAAGGCAAGATAAAATGACGCACCTAGTATTGTTAACAAGAGGAAATTTGGAGCATGTAGAGATCTTCATAAAAGAACTACATACGCGATACTTGCCAATGGACATATACAATCCAGTTACCAAGAAGATGGAGCGCAGATTACAACAGATGCGAGTGTGTCCAGTTCAATTATGGGATATATCATTCCCTGATGAACATAAAGACGCTGTGCTAAACACCTGCTTAGCAGGAAATAGTGGGGCGCCAGTTGGAACACATTCAGTCAAGTACAAGCTTGGATTTGCAGCATTACAAAAAGCTCTGCGTCTAAGCCCTATTCCAGAATATAATAAAAAGGGTAAGTTGGCTATGCGTCCACCAGAACATATCGAGTTAATCGGTATTGGAACTAAGGACGATTATTGGATTGAGCCTGATGGAAGCCATGTTTCAAAAGATAAGAAGAGTAAATTAGCAACTGAGGGTATATGACTGAGTGGGAAGATCTAAGCAAGTTCGAAAGGATAAAAAGAAAGTTTAGATCTTACTCTTTAGAAAAGACCCTGTTAATTCTCTTAACAATTTCATTTTTTTTATTTATTGGTTTTATTCTAGGTTTCCTAGTTGCATTTGAGTTCATGTGGAGCAAGTCCATTATACTTGCTGAAAAGTTTTTAGATGTCCAACTAAATGGTCAGGCAAAGGAACTAATGAAAGTTTACTTCTGGAAATTAACATGAACATTCCTACTTTTATGTGGCTTAAGAAGTATTTCGATACTGGATACGGTTTAATGAATTACCCTAGAGCATTGATGATGGTCATAGGAGTTGGCGGTATTGCTAGAAACTGGAATTGGAAATTACTTATTATTATGGGCATAGCCTACGGTGTATTATGTTTTGTCTCAGGTTGGCTATACATACTTTTCAAGCTCCAAGATTATGAAAACGAGATTAACAATATCTTAAATCCATTCCAAAGAGAGGTTAGAAAGAAACTTGGCCAGAAGTCTAAGGTTGTGGGTTAGAGTCGATAAAGAAGAGATCGAACGTATTCGGAGAAAGGCCAAAGAAATGAACATTTCTGTATCAGAGTATATCAGGATCATGTGCGGACACCGAATAAAAAGAAGATAGTTTTATCTCCTGCATGGCTAATGAAGCATCATTAAGAGTAAGAATTGAAGAACCTTTACCTTTTACCGTCGCTGATGGAACTGGAATTGAAAAGGGAGCTACATTAAGATTAACTGATCCTAGAACTGCTGCTGCAAATACTGCTAACGGACAAATGGCCGCAGGTATTGCTGCAAGAGAAAAAGTTGCTTCTGATGGAAGAACTGAATTAGCAGTATACAGACGCGGATGGTTCGACATGAAATGTTCAGGAGCCGTTGTACTTGGTTCTAAATTAGTATTTGCAGGCGGAGATAATTGCGTAGTACAAGCTACATCAGCACATTCAGGAGCTGCTGTAATTGGAACTGCACTTGAAACTGGAGCAGATAACGAAGTCATTCTAGTAGACCTTAATATTGGTGGTGGAGGCGTAGGCGGATAATGGCAGATCAAGTTGAAATGCAGGATATCAGAGGCCTTGACATTGATAAGGCAGTTAAAGGTTTCGCATTAACAGAGTATATCTTCAAGAATGCTGTAACAGTTGTTAACACAAGCGCAGATCATATAAGATGGTATCAAGAAACTGCTGCTGATCTAACTGCAACAGCTCCAATGAGAGTTGCAAACAAAGCTACCTTAGCATTACCTACTGAACTTGAAGTAAGTTGGACAAGAAATACTTCTTATGTTAAAGAGTACATGGCACAGGGAACTATATCCGAGATGGATATAAAGTCTGCTGACATTGACGTACTTGCTAGAACTCTATTAAGATTAACTAGAGCAGTAGTTAAACAAGTTGATACAGACATCTACAACGTAGCATCAGAATCTCAAACAGCAGTTAACATTAACTCTGTAACATCCAATGCAGCATGGGATGCAGCATCTGGACAAGATCCAATAGAAGACATATTGGAAGCTATGCAGAAGATTGAAGAAGCAGATTATGAAACTTCAGGATTAGAAATTTGGTTATCACCTAAAGATAAGAAGTCACTATTGACTTGGTTGATCTCAACAAAGGGAGCAAGTATACCACAATTTGCATCTGAGAAAGTTGAGAATGGAGTATTAATGACATTCCTAGGAGCTAAAGTTAGAGTATCTCCAAACGTAGTTGCAGATTCAGCTCTAGTATTAAATCCTAAGAAAGCAGTTACTTACAGACAATTTACTGATACAACCTCAAAGATAATTGAGAATCCTGGATTGAATAAAATGATTAGAGTATGGGCAAGAGGAATCGCCACTCTAACTGATCCAAAAGCAGTTACTATCATCACTAATACTCAGACATAATTCTATGGCATTAGGCACAGTAGTTGATGGGACGGGCACTGTTGGAACAAGATTTTTAGATAAAGATTATCCTAATACTGAAGGTCTTGTTGCAGGTACTACTATAACTGGTGAAGATCCAACACTTGAGGAGTTAGGAATCTAATGGGCGGATTAGGAAGCGGAAGAAAGCCAGACCCTGTAAGATTATTAACAGGAGCTAACGAGCCAGTAGGAAGGACTGCAAGCCCTATTGTTTTACCAAATTACTCCGGAGTACCTTTACACGATCCTACAAGAGAAGCATTCGTATTGAAGGCAGGAGATACCATGACAGGTAATCTTAATATTCTCCCAGATCAAGCGAATTATTCCTTAAAGTTTATGGTTACAGAAAACGGTAATCCTGTCAGTAAGATTCGTTTTCAGAACACAAGCTTAGGTGATTATGAAATCAATGCAGATGATGCGTACCTTAACTTATCCAAGAGCGTGATAGGTTTCCAAAGCGGAGTTAAAATCAATGATATGGATTTAACTATCAGTAACATGACTACTTCAGGTTTTCTTAAGAACAGCACAAACGGCTTAATCATGGGCGGTCAGTCATCAGGCTTTACTGTACAAGCTGCACAGGGCGGGCGTTTCAATCCTGCTGACGCAACTTCATATTATTTCGGTTGTTCATTTGGCGGATCTTCAGGTAATACTACTGCTGACAATGCACGGATCTATATGCCTAAAGCAGGAACGATAACAAGCGTTTACATATTCACTAGAAATGGAACTCCGGGAAGTAATGAGACATCTACAATATACGTAAGAAAGAATAATACAGCTGATACAGTTATATCGTCGTCAGTTAAGAACGATCAAACACATGAAGCATTCTCCAATACTGCTTTAAGTATAGCAGTAGCACAAGGGGATTATATTGAAATCAAATGGACAACGCCAACATGGGCAACGAATCCATTAAGCACAGAAGTCTATGCAACAATTTACGTAGAGCAATAGTTATTCTTTATACTCACTATCCCAAACTACTCCGGCACAAGTCCAACCGTTAGACGTGTACTGGTCCATCTCTTCTCCTAGTTTTCTCTTCTCTGTAAAATCTAATTTATAATTTTTAACTTGAATGAATCTGATATGCTTATCTTTAGGATCGATTGCAATAAGATCACAAAATCCATGAGAGCCACCAGTGCGTAAGACAATCGGCCAACCTGCTTTTAACAAGGTGTTTCTTACTCTGTACTCTTTAGCTCTACCCCTAGTGTAGTTTGTCGCCATGATTCTGTTTGATCCATCCAAGTAATAACTGCTTCTAGTTCCTCCTGCGCTAGTCTTTTAGCTATACCGAAATTAACCATCATAGATGCTACGATAAACTTTCTATCATTTTCATCTACTTTTCCAAATCTCTGGAACTTCTCTCTAACAGTATTCTTTAGCACCTGTAATCGCGCCATCTTTTTATTTAATGTCTGTGACATGAGTATGATGCCGGGTCGTTGAAAAGCGGGAATGGATTAAACCCGTCCCATGCACGTTGCCCGGCTTAGCATGAGTATGACAGGGCGTCACTGGTTTTTAGCCAGATATAGCCCTACTTTTGTTGTTGAAGGGTACAAAACCATTACCCCAAGATAATAATCGATTTTAATCAGTAGGAAATCGTTCCCTACTGATCAGCTTTTACTGGTTACTGGCCAAAAGTCAGTAACATAGAGAACATCCTTTAGTCCAGAGCCTATTTTCTGCTTTAGGATATTACCCCAGTAGAACTTCTGTCCTACCCAGTTATCCATTTCAGTATTACCTAACTTCTGCAAACAGAGTGTTGTCATTCTGTTAGCACTTGTCTTATTAGGATAGTAAATGCCTTGTGCCTCATTACTAAGCTTGATCAGTACAGCAAGTTTCTTGTTTTTCTCCCCACTTGGGTCCTGCTGTGTAGGATAAGCCTCGTATCTTGGTTTATCTATAACTTCAAAATGCCTCTCACTTTCTGGCATGCTTACTATAAGCTCACCTGTGATAGCTAAGTTTTGTGATTGTACCATTATTTTGCACCTCCTTCTAATTGTGATGATTTTTGGGAAACCTCTATTTTTCTACATTTTGCGCAATACCATAATAATCTGCTGGAATTAGGCGGTGTAGCCAATTCTATAATATTAGCCCAATCATGCTCACATTTCTTTTTCATTCTCTCTTTTATATCAAGCTTTATCATTTTACGAATTTTAACACCGCCTTGCACATTCTTCTCTCTTTTTTTCCAGTATAAGGTAACTTCAACAGCTTCTTTGCTATTGATCTGACATAAGCAATCTCATACTTTTGTCTGCTAATGCGTTTTCTATCTTGTTTCATCGTCTTCTACACCCCCGACTACTCGCTCCATATTACCTACAACCTCAACAAGTCTTGTAACATGAAATCGTCCTGTCTGTCTCTGGTACTCGTCTATTGCATCAGATAGTCTAGTAGTGCGATATACTGGCAGCTCTCTCCTATCATCTTTCCAAGCTAAAGGAACGGGCATATACCTGCCATCTCTTTGCACTTGAACTTCGTATTCTTTCATCTTAATGCTCCTAAGAAAGATAGTGTCAATGCTAAAGACGCAATTGTCAATACCAACATGTTAATAAGAAGAAAAAGAGTACCAAGATCAAGATCAGGATCATACATGTATTCTCGTATATGCCAATCCGTCATAGTAAACCCCCATTAGAAGAATAGAAGGAAAACGCCCGAACCGGGAATCGGACCCGGGTCTCCTGCGCGACAGGGGGCATCATAGATATCTCCCCGGAGCAAGCTTGCCCTTTTTGATTAGTCTTTCAACAATACACTTTGCTATCTCTTTTCTTGAACTATTATCTTCATCTCTTGCTAATAGTTTCAAAGCTTTATTGACTTTTATTGGTATAGCAGTCTCCACCCTTACTTTTTTCATGTCACATTTAACAAAGTGATCTATTTAAATGTTGTGGTGATCTACCGGTATGTTACCGTAACCTTTATATAGTCTCCCTCTAGTGAATTATTATGAGTAAGAAAGCCAAGATTGAGAAAAGGCATCTAACTGCTCAAGATATCGACGATATATGCAGGACTATACGCACAAGTCGCAGATATTTACCTAACAGAGCAGGAGAGTTTATGAGAGCAAGAGATCAGACAATAATTAAGTTATGCAGTCTCTGTGCTCTACGCCCTAGTGAAGCATTGATGTTAAAATGGTCTGATATTGATTTTGATAATAAGCTGATTAATATAGAAGCAGGAACTAATAAAGAGAATCAGGGCAATAACGCCTTGCTTATTCCTCAAGCATTAGAGATATTATATGAGTATAAACAAGTCTATGATCAATATTTAGCAGCCGAGTTCTTATTCCCCTCATTAGTTAGTTTCGAGCCATTAACATTATCTGCATTTGATAAGATATTTCTAAAGATTCAGAAAGAAGCAGGATTGTATAAGGTCCTATGGTATACTTCAGCAGGTCAACCAATATCATCACACACACCATATGATTTGAGAAAGCACGCTGGTACTAGGTTTTATAGGCATACAAGAGATCCATACAAGACAATGAGATTCTTAAGACAAAAGAAGATGACTTCAATAATACCTTATTTACATAGTGAGATCACAGATATTTACACAGACGCAGCACTTGCTTTCTCTTAATGTGTGTGTGCGTGTGTGTGTGCGTGTGTGTGTCACATTTTTCCCCCCTAAGAACCCCCCTTTCCATGGGAAATATAAGCACCTTGTGCTATACCTATATTTCCTATAGAACCTTAACTTACCTACCCTTACCTACCTTGTCTTACTACACTAACACACACATACACACACTCACTTGATCGGAGTTCAGATATTTACGTACACCTATGCAGTCCTTGCCTGCTAATGGGTTTTGTGTATATCACCGCTTCGTTCGCTTCGCTCACTCCGCTAACGTCCCCCCCCGTCGTAGCTTGAAAAGCTCGTATAGCTAAGTTAATACCTTGTATTAACTTAGGATAGTAGCGTTCAACGTACGTACGTAGTGTAGTTAGCATAGTAATCTAAAGAACGAAGCCGTAAGGCTGAGTTAGTTAGTAGTAATAGCATAGTACGTATGTAGTGCAACACGTCAACGTGGGGCAATATAACGTCATTTAGAGCGATAGTTGAAGCGTTTGTACTTTTCTTGGGTTATCTCAGCAGAAAAATTTTTATTATTTTTTATTTTTAAAAAAAAGAAAAAAATATATAGTGTATCATCTTTACTACCCTATGAGCTTAAGCGATAAGATTGAAATTTCCCTTTCAGATTCCTATAATAATCGACTAAAGGTTGAAGATGTTAAAGAAGCTGTAAATGAATTGAAAGAGAAAGTTAGTTTATTTGAAAACCTCAACGGTGGACAAATGGTTCTAAGATGGATAGACGAAATATTCGGAGATAAACTAAGTGGAAGTTGAAGATTTAGGTATTAAGGTAGTCTCTAAGGATGAAGCCTTATGGACAGAAGTTAAGGAAGCAGCAGAGAAAGAACTAGAATCTATTGAAGATAACTATTTCAGAACAAAGACATTCCAAACAGCAATTAGGGAACTATGTATAAACAAACTTGCAGAGATTAGTAATGATAAGTGATGACGAACATAGACAGACAATGCATTGTTTAGAAGTAGCATTAAGACAAATTAATAGTGAAGTTAGTTGGATAAGGCAGTTACTAGTTGATTTCTTGGAGAAGAATGATAGTCCTAGATGATTGGCAAAAAGAAGTTTTGAGTTATGATAAAGATCTTCTATTGTGCACTGGCCGTAGAGTTGGTAAGACGTACATACTAGCGAGAAAGGCGTGCGAAGAGATGGTGAATAAACCCAATACGCCAGTCATTGTTGTATCATTAACCGAAGATCAAGCGCAACTGATTATTTCTATGGCTCTTAATTACTTACAAGATCATTACCCGAAGATGATTGCAAAGGGGCAGAACAAACCAACACAGAAAACCATCACACTAACAAACAAGTCGAAGATGATATCGCGCCCTGTTGGAAATACTGGAGATGGAGCGAGAGGATTTGAAGGAGGAATCTTGATAGTGGATGAGGCTTCCAGAATGCCCCGTTCGTTTTGGATTGCTGGAAAGCCTGTACTGCTAACGACAAACGGACGCATATGGATGGCATCAACACCGTTTGGAAAGCAGGGTTACTTCTGGGAGAGATTCGACGAAGCATATAACAAGAAGAGTCCTAGTGCGAGATTCAAAGTATTCTATATATCAACAGAGGAAGTAATGAAGAACAGACCAATAAGTGATAGTTGGACGGAGGAACAGAGAGAGGGAGCATTGAGAATACTTGATGAAGATCGAAAGGAGATGTCGGAGATCGAATACGGACAAGAGTATCTCGGATTGTTCCTAGACGAGTTAAGACAGTTCTTCCCTGATGAATTAATTGACAAGTGTTGTATACTACAGAGAAACCCTAATATGACGGGTGATAAGTTCTTAGGGGTTGACATTGCGAGAATGGGAGATGATGAGAGTACGTTTGAAGTTATTAACAAGCTAGATGGGAAATACTATCATGTAGAATCGCAGATAACAAAGAAGACATATACAACGCAGACAGAGCAGAAGATCATAGAGCTTGATAAGATGTGGAACTTTGTTAAGATTGGAATTGACGCGGGGTCTGGATCGCTAGGAGTTGGCATATACGATCATCTGTTACAATCAAACATTAAGAGAAAAATTGAAGCTATGAACAACAGAGCAATAGCACAGGACAGAGATGGAAAGAAGAAAGTGACTTTACAGAAAGAAGATTACTATGATAACTTACGAGGTATGATGGAACGTGGAGAGATCAAGCTATTAGATGATGATAATGTCAAGGCCAGTCTTAGATCTGTACAGTGGGAGTTTACTAATACAGAGGAAGATGTGCAAGAAGGAAAGATCTCTAAAGTGAGGATATTTGGTAAGTATACCCACGTAGCCGAAGGTATAATCAGAGCTGCATGGCTTGCGAGAAAAGCGAAGAATTTAAATTTCCAGATATATTACGTATAAGATGCCAGATAAGGTAACAATAGGAAATATTACTATAAGTCGTTCACTAACTTCAAACGGTGATGTAGTAGTATCGGAAGATAAATTTGCAGAAATCGTTGCATTGGAAAAATTACGCGAGGAAATAATTAAACTACATCTAGGGGCCAAATGAGCTGGACGTTGTGCACAAGCGGAGCAGCAATAATTAAAGCAGGTACTGGTGCAAGTACAACTATTGTAGGATCGGGTGCTGCATTGGCTGAAATGAGCGACGAGGTAGAAGCATTTATTTGTGATGCACTAAGAGTTGACGTTGTAACTAATTACGGATCGCTAACTAGTAATGGTAAGAAACTCCTTGGAAGATTAGCAGCATCTATGATTGCACAGGACATGGTAGATTATGATACAACTGGTTACAATAGCGCAAGAGAGGCAGAACTAAAACTTGACAAACTAGAAAACGATATTTCCAAAGCTCTGAAGTTATTGGAAGATGATAAAGTTAAAGCATACTTGCAGGCGACTTAATGGCACTCCAAACAAAGTTTAGGCGATCACCTGAAAAGGCCATAGCCTCTTATTCTTATTTTGATATTGCAGAAGGTAGCGGCTTAATTGAGTTTCTCCCATTTCTAACAACTAGTGATGGCAGTAATCTAAGCGGAGCCATGACAATTAATACAAGTGTATATGGTGCAAGTTCAGGGGCAGCAAACTTAACAGCAACTAACAAAGACTTTGATGTAGTTTTCAACTTACCTAAGATTATAGAGGGAAATGCATTTTGTATAACTCCGATAAGGATCCAAGGAACCGGAAACGGCAAGGTTTATGCAACTATTAAACACGTGGATTTAAACGGAGTTGAAACAACAATCGGAGCACAAGCTACATCCGAATCTGTGATTGGTGGCGGTGGCGGTGTTAGTGCTGATAAAAAAGTAATCACAAAGTTCACGATTGCAAGAAAGAAATTTAAGAAAGGAGAGAAGTTAAGACTTAATCTTTCAGGAGCTTCAAGCGGAAGTGTGGAGAAAGCAGATATTGGACTATCACCAGTTAATACTCAATTATCGACGGTATTTGCAACTAATGGGAGCAGATCAAGCCTATTTATCCCATTCAGAAACGAGATATAATTAAACGAACCCTTTTTAAATGGGCATTAAAACGAACCCTTTTTAAACCCCCTCCTTCACTTGGATAAAATATAAATACGCTACTAGTTTCTTAGCATCGCTTAAAGGTTTTAAGCGTAA
>Ga0196964_10001351_pt1 | contig 12541 bp, 10 predicted proteins | sample S1_10metaG_FD_148615 | JGI IMG/M metagenome (GOLD analysis project Ga0196964, IMG submission 148615) | Soil microbial communities from Anza Borrego desert, Southern California, United States - S1_10 | ecosystem: Environmental > Terrestrial > Soil > Desert | place: USA: California | collected...
ATTGCACTCGACGGCTCGGGTGACTTTCTCTCGGTCCCGGATCATGCCGATTGGAACATGGCCTCTGGCAAGTTCACTTGGGACGCCTGGATCTATCTCACATCCGTCGCTTCCGACTTCGGCATCATGGGCCAGGCCCAGGACGGCAACAACTACGTTGCATTTGATTGGTCCGGCGGAAGCCTCCGCTTCAAGGTGGCCTCGGCGGCGTCGATTCTTCTTAATATCGCGGGCGCTTGGACGCCTGTCGTGAACACTTGGTATCACGTCGCTGTGACGCGCGGCTGGAACGGGAACGCCAACGACTACGCGCTCACGGTGAATGGGGCAGTCATCGCAACCGGCACCGATGCGGATGCGTTGCCCGATCTTACGGGCACCTTTCGCGTGGGCCTTTCGACCGATAGCGGGACCGCTTATCTCCAAGGCTATGTCGACGAGGTGCGCGTCACGAAGGGCGTCGCGCGCTGGACCGCGGCCTTCACGCCGCCGACCGCTGAGTCCCCGATTGGAGATGATTCAACCGTGCAGGGCATCTATGAGGTGACGCACACTTACACCGAGAGCGAGCTCTTTGACATCCAGACCGCGCAGGCCGCGGACATCATGTATATCGTCCATCCTTCGCACGCGCCGGCCAAGCTCTCGCGGAATGATGACGACGACTGGACGCTCGCCGACGTCGACTTCATTGACGGCCCTTATCTCGATGACAATACGACCGCGACAACGCTTGACCCAAGCGGCACCTCGGGAAGCGTTACCGTCACCGCATCGGCTACAACCGGCATCAATGACGGGCAGGGCTTTCTCGCGACCGATGTCGGGCGACTCATTCGCTATCACGACGGGACAAATTGGCGCTATCTCAAGATCACGGCGCGCACAAGTACGACGGAGGTCACGGCGACCGTAAAGGGCTCGACTGCCATGGGCGCCCATGCCGCGACGACTCAATGGGCGCTTGGCGCATGGTCCGGGACAACGGGCTATCCCCATGCCGTCGTTTTCTTTCAGGGGCGGCTTTGGTTTGGCGGCACCTCGAATAACCCTCAAACCGTTTGGGCCTCGGCCTCAGGCGGGGATTACGAGACCTTTACTCCCGGTACCGATGACGATGACGCCTTTGGCTACTCGATCGACACCAACCGCGTCAATATCATCGAGTGGCTTGCCGCCGATAAGCGCCTTGTCGTCGGCACCGCGGGCGAGATCTTTACGCTTTATTCAGGTTCCTCGACCGATCCCATTACCCCCACGAACCCCCCGCGCGTCGACCCGGAAACCTCATTCGGCACGTCGCCTGTCGTGCCGCAGAAGATCGGAAGCTCGCTTTACTACGTCGAGGGCGATGAGAAGACCGTGCGGGAGCTCGTCTACGGCTTTGATATTAACGCTTACCGAGCCATTAATCGCTCGATCCTCTCCGAACACATTACCGCAGGCGGCATCGTCGAGATGGCTTACCAACAGTCGCCCTACGGCGTTCTTTGGTGCGTTCGCGGCGATGGCAAGCTCGCCACGCTGACGCGCGAAGCCGATCAACAGGTCACGGCCTGGGCCGAGCAAACGCCGTCCGGTTCGGGCGGCGCTTTCGAGTCGGTATGCGTCATTCCGGTCGATGGCTATGACGAGGTTTGGTTTATCGTCAAGCGCACGATCAACGGATCGACGAAGCGTTATGTCGAGTATCAAGCAAACCCGAACCAGGCCAAGGATGCCAATCTCGAGGACCAGATCCTCATGCAGTCGGCGCTCACCTATGACGACTCGCCGGCAACGACGATCACGGGACTCGATCACTTGGAAGGCCAGGCGGTCGCGGTTCTGGCCGATGGCGTTGTGATTGATGGGAAAACGGTGTCGAGTGGCCGGATCACGCTCACGACCGCGGCGTCCGTGGTGCAGGTCGGGCTTGGCGTGACGAGTCAGATTAAGCTCCTTCCCGTTGAGGCAGCAAGCGCCATCGGATCGGCGCAGGGGCTTCGGACGCGCTTTAGTGAGATCCTCGCGCGCGTCTACAGGACGGCAGGGCTCACGATTGGCAAGGACGGCGGGAACATGGAAGAGGTGCTTCGCGACGGCAACGGAAATCTTCTCACCTCGCTCCAGACTGATGACTTCCGCGTGCGCTCGACGATTGGCTGGGACACGAAAAACCAGCTTCTTCTCGAAGCCGCCGATCCCTTGCCCTGCACGATCCTCATGCTTGTCCTCTACGTCTGGGCTTCCGAGAAATGACGGCCGAGACACTGGACCGAAAGATCGCGATTGTGACGGCGGAGATGAGCCATGCGGATCTCTTCGAGTATGACGGGATCGAGATGGAGATCCTCCAGTCTATCGACTGGCGCGCACAGCTTAAAGGCTATCTCACGATTGGACCGGCTTGGACGATCTTATCAGGCGAGGAGATCATCGGGATCGGGGGATATTTCACAATCTCGAAGGGCGTTCTCCAGGCTTGGATGCTTTTTAACCAAGGCGCCCGGATCGCAAGGAAAGCCATCGCCTCCGACTTCAAAAAGAAGCTTCGAGAAGCGATGGAGGAAAACCACCGGATCCAGACTTACGTCTTTGAAGGGCAGGATCGCGCTGCGGGATATGTCCGGATCATGGGCTTTGAGGAGGAGGCAAGGCTCAAGGCCTTCGGACCCAACAAGGAGAATGTCCACGTTTACTCGATGGTGAACCCATGAGCTTTTTGACCGGAGCGACGCAGCTTTTGACGGGAGTCGCCGGGGCCACGGCGGCCTTCGGACAGGTGCAACAGGGAAGACAAGCGGCGGCTGCGGCGGACTACAACTCCGCCGTCTATAGCCAACAAGCCGAGCTTATTGAGCGATCGGCGGCGCTTGAGAAGGCAAAGATGGTGAAGCAGAAGGCGAGCTATCTTTCGTCGATGCGCGCTGCTTACTCCTTCCGTGGCGTCAAGCTGGAAGGCACGCCGCTTCTGGCGCTGGCTGATTCAGCATCCAATCTTGAGCTCGACATCCAAACAACCGAGTTTAACGCGCTCCTCGACGCCAATCGCGCGCGAAGCGGCGCCGAGATGTACGGCCTCCAGGCCCGAAGCTACCGGATGGCGGGTTACATGAACGCCGGCGCGACCCTTATTAACACAGGCTCGAAGCTTGGCGAGTTTCAACCGAAGCCTAAGAAGAAACTTTTATTGGAGCCCTAAATGAAAATCCGCCGCTACGAGTCCCAGACGAAGCTCTCCTCTGATCCCAACGCCGCTATTGCGGACCCTGGCGCCGCATCGGTGCATGGCCGCGCCATTGCCGACATCGGAGGCGCGCTCTCGACCGTGGCCGAAGGGATGATGAAGGCGCAGGAGTTTCAAGAGCGCACGTCAGCGCTCAATAAGGTAAAGGCAGGCTTAAACGATGTCCTTTTCCGTGCCAGCCAAGACCCGGACCCCAAGAATACGAAGAAGTATATGCAAGAGGTCATGGGGCTTCGGAACCTTGGGACCGAGGGGATTTCTCTCCGGACGGCAAGGCAGAATTTCGAGAGTGAATATCAGACCGAAGCTAATGGTGCACTTTTGAAGCTGCGGCAGATGGAGCGCGAGAAGACCGTGAATCTTGGCATGGGTGCTCTTCTCGAGGCTCTCGATCAAGACAAAAATGCCTATATAGCATCCGGCTCTCCAATCGAGCAAAGCCAAATTCTCGCGCGCTCAGAGTACAACATCGACAATGCCGCCGCCGTTGGATTTATCACACCTCAGAAGGCCTTTGAGATGAAGAAAGCAATCAAGACCGAAATTGGAATGGACAAAGCAACCTCAGACCTCAACGCGGCGCGCACGGCGGAAGAGGTTGAGGCCGTCAAGACAGCTCTCCTCGAGGGCGCATACGAGCAGAACGGCGTGACGATGGACCCGGAGAAGAAGAGGGGAATCCTATCGAACGCCGACAGCTTCATCGAAAAGAAGCGCCGGGAGGCAGTCATCGACCAGAAGGTGCTACAGGATAAGACTGAGGCGGAGTTCGCCATCAAGATCTCCAACAACCAGGGGAGCTTGCCGGAGTTGCAAGAGGCGCTCAGGGCCGGGCGGATATCGCTAGGATATTTTGAAACAGCAAAGAAAGCTATCCTTTCCCCTGAAATTAGCGAGGCAGACAAGGTTAAGGAATACGAAAAATTATTGAACGAGTACAACTCTTTACTAAATGACCGCGGTAGTGTCGATGCAAATTTTGGCCGTGTTGCAAAATTCCGTCAGCATCTCCTAGAGGCGCAAGGGCGTGGGGCTGTTTTGCCTTCTAAGGCGACGGAATGGCACAAAACAATAAGTAAAACCTTTGAGTTGGGCCTAAGAGGAGAATTTAACAAAGTCAACGAAGTAAAGAAAGCTGGCTTTAATTTTCTCTGGATGTCAACAAATCGCCTTATAAAGGACAAAGATGAGCAAGTTGAAGCAAGAGCATTTTTGGCAGAAGAACTAATGAAGCGTATAAACGCTGAAGAGGATATGGGAAAAAATCTAAGTCCTATAGAGATTTCGGACATCTCCCGAAAAATCCTTAAAGATTACATCCGCGTCCGTTATCCATCAACTCTCGGACGTGAAGACGTCCCTCATGCTGTCGCCTCACGAGCTGGTGGAGTAACGCAAGTATTTGAGGGCGACACGAAGATCAAAGCAGACCGGAGCATTACGGCTCCCAAGGAGCAGAAGGTCACGATGACAGACAAGACGGGCAAGGTCTATCAGATTCCTAAAAGTCTTGTTGAGGACGCTAAGAAAGAAGGCCTAATCCCGGCCGAGGCAGAGGACGATGGCGAATAAGTTCGAGGAATTTCTCGTCCCAGAGGCTCAAGCGTCGGAGACTCAGCTCTCAAAATGGGAGCGCTTCGCCGTCCCTCCGCCTGGATCTGGGGCGGTGCCAGAGCCTACGACACCCAAGCGGAGCGTCCTTTTGGAAGATGAAGATCTTGTTGTCGAATATCCCGCCACAATGTCCCACGATCAAGTAAACGACGCTCTTCAGACTGATATCTACAAGCGCCCGCGCTTCAATTTTTATGAGGACATTGTGCAGCCTATGGCAACCGCTGGCTTGCCAGGAGTCGCCGCGCGTGCCGGAATTGAATCAGGGTTTAGGGACCGTGAGAAAGCAATCACAGAGCCAATTAAGGCGGCTACAAGAGCAACTGAAGGAATGCTCGGAGGGATAGGATCCTTAACCCGATGGCTCGGCGAGAACTCCATCGAGGAGGAGAGGCGTGACGGGACGCCGGCCGAGTACGCCATTGGGCCTAAGCTGAAAGAATGGGGCGTCTCGATGGAAAGCTACTGGAGACGCCAGCAAGAAGAGGGCTTTGAAGCTGCGGATCCAGAAATTTTCCGGGGTTCTTTCGTATCTAATCCCTCTTGGACACGTGCAACCGCCGCCGTTGCCGCAGCAATTCCTTCCCTTGCCACAGCGACAGCACTTACCTTTGCGACAAAGAACCCCACGGCTGGCGCCGCATCTCTTGGTCTTCTCGAGGCAGGTGGGGAGTTTTCCGCATCTCGCGATGCTGGCAATTCCCTCGACAAGTCAAACCTCATCGGCACAACAAACGCCGTCATGCTCACCATCCTCGAGCGCGTAAGCTTAAGCCGCTTCTTGAAGGGGGCCGGGGCGGCAGAGGGATCCATTGAAGAGGGTTTGACCGAGCCCGCACAGCAAGCCTTGACCAACGTCATCGCCAAAATTGGCTATGACGAGACGCGCGACCTCATGGACGGCGTTGTCGAATCCTTCATCGGAGGCGCTGGGTCTGGTGGGATCATGGGAGGTGTTACGGCCGGAAGGGCTAAGAAGCTAGATGCGATCGTAGCAGAGGCGGAGCAAAAAGGCGTTGCGCCTAAAGACATCGACATCCTGCGAGAAGAGACGGCCAAAGAGATTATCAAGGAAGCGGCTACGGTTGACGAGATTCTGGATGAGGTTGCAACGGACCAAGCCATGAAGGCGCTTGTCGAAGAGGTGGGCGCAGAAGGTCAAAAAACATCACAGGAAGCCCCCGCAGTTCGCGAAGGAGAGGCAACGCCGAAAGATTCCCCCTTGGTGGCACCAGAAGCCCCAGAAGGGACCGAAGAGGCGCTCTCAACCGAAGAAAGCGAGCTTTTGGCTGAATTGGGAGAAGAGTCGGATTTAGACACCTCCTTTGATTTCGCAGCCGAGGATGATAAAGCCTCCCCGGATCCTGAGCTGGAACAGGCCATGAGGGACGCCGAAAAGGCCATTGAGCGGTTTTCGGCTATAAAAGCCTTTATGGATGAGGTTGGAAAAGTTCGTCGCTTCAATGACGATTATTTGAAAGAGGAGCTCTCCGGCATCTCACGCCGCTTTTTTACCTCAAACCCTTCCGCTGAGACGCTCGACGAAGTTGCAGATCGTCTGGGCATGGACCTAAACGAGCTTATAGCTCGTTTGACAGAAGTGAGCTTGAACCTCAAGGACGATTTAAAAGCCTTCCGCCAAGGTCGCGCATTGCTCGCATCTGAGGCTAAGAAGCAACTCCGCGCGCAAAAGGCGGCCGCCGCCAAGCAGGCCAAAGAGATCGACACACTCAAAGCTTTCCTTCGCTCTAGGAAGAATATCGACTTCAAAAAAATCCTCCACAGGGAGACGGGATTCACTAAAGACAACCAGGCCAAGATCAGCGAGCGCGCGGCCCTTCGTGAGTCTCTGAGGGTTCAAGCACGCGCAGCACTCCGCGCGAGTAGGGAGACAAAGAAGGAGCTCCAGGCAGTCAAAAAAGACGCCTCTACGCTTCTCGAAATGCTCCCATCGAAGTCTCGCGGCCGGTTTGTGCGCGCCGTGGCCGAGGCCGAAAACGGAAACGACCTAGCCAAGCTGCTTCTCCGCATCGAACGCGAGGCCGAAAACGTCGAGCGTCGTGATGCCATTCGTCAAATCAAGAAACAGCTCAAGCGAATCGAGAAGTCCAAGTCCATCGCAGTCGACGTCATGAAGCGGATCAAGGAGGCCGTTGAAGGGATTGATTTTGATAAGCGCTCTCAGAAGTCCCTAGACAAGCTTAAAGAGACCGCGAAATTCCTTAACGGCGCTCCAGAAGATACCGCCATGCCGCAGTACGTCATGGACCGTCTGGGAATTCTATTTAAGCAACCCGTATCACAGATTAGCCTCGACCGCCTTAATGGCATCCTCGAAGACATAACCAAAATGGCGAATCTGGGCAAGGTGAAGCTCCGTGCAAGACAGGAGATTCTAAAGCTTCGCAAGGAGAGGATGCTTCGCGAGCTGGCAGCAGATACACGTCATAGACTCGACTCAAAGGGAAAGCTTCCCAAAAAAATAGGCATTGATTACTCATTTCCTCAGAAATTCCAGAACGCTTACCGCGCTGCTCAAGACTATGCAACGCGGACCGGAAACGCGATTAAGCCGATGGACCACTTCTTCGAGGCTCTTGGTCCGTCTTATCATCGAGTTTTCAAGCAGACCATTGATGCCAAATATAAGGCATACACCGAAGAAAATATTCCGCTCATGGACGAGACGGTAGAGCTCGCAGAATCTCTCAAGCTAACACAGTCGAACCTTGAGCGGATTGGCGCCTATGCAATCGACCAACAGGACGGCGGCCGCGCGAAGCTCCTCAACACCTGGAGCGCAGAAGAGCTCGACTCGCTGAAGCTCTCCCCAGAAGAGGAGCGCTTCTACAAGTTTATGCGAGGAAAGCTTGACGAGATCCGGCCGCGCCTCGAGAAGATGGCCGAGGAAGTCTATAACCAACCACTTGGAAAGGTCGCCAATTACTTCCCATTTATCACCGATTTCGAGCAGATGACTGAGCTCGAGATGATGGATCGGCTTTCGCAGCTTAAAGAGTTCCAGCCCGGCGCCAAGAAAAATGTCGAGACTGGCATGATAAAAAAGCGCGAAGACAAGCGTGGTGTCCAGAAGGTCAAGATCGACGCCATGGCGGTCTTCTTGCACCACATGGACAACGTGCTCTATGCGGTCAACATGGCTCAGGATATCAAGACGCTTCAGGAGCTCGCGAAGTCTGAGGCTTATGGAGAAACCGCTGGCGATATCGCGCAGCAGCTCACCGTAGAATGGCTCGACCTCTTGGCTCGAAAAGGCGGAAATTCTGGCGAGCAGGTAAAAGGGCTTTTGCGTGCAGTCGAATTCTTCCGAAAGAATACCGGCGTCGCCATGCTCGCGCTTAACCCCTCCTCGATTCTTATCCAGGCAACCGCTCTCGGCGACGCTGCGGGTAGGATTGGAAATTACGCTTTTAAGGGCGCCTATGATCTGAAGGAGAAAGCTTGGCGAGATTTTGTCATGGACAATTCAAGCGAGCTACAAACTCGCGTTGGTGACGATCAGGCCTTCCGAGAATTTGGCGCAGCTTGGCATGAAAAGCTTAAGTCCGCTGCCTTCCAACCGACCAAGTTCATGGATGGTCAGACCGCTTCCGCTGTCTTTATCGGTGCCTATCAAAAATTCATGGAAGAGAAAGGGCGGAAGATAAACCTTAATTCGGCGGACTCTGAGGCTGTTGCTTATGCCGAGCGGATTGTCAGGGAATCGCAGTCGTCATCTCAATTTAAGGATATGCCGCTCTTTATCTCGAAGGGCGTCGGAGTAGGAAAGTCGAGAGTAACGGCCAAGCTTCTCACACAGTTCCAGACGCCGCTCTTTTACCGATACGCAAACCTTACGACCTTGGCGCCGAGAGCATGGGCAGATGGGAAAAAAGCCGAGGCCGTCGGAATCATCACCTCGCAACTTATCACGACTGCGGCCGAAATGGTTGTTAGAAACGGAACGCGAGCCACGCTTGCGCTTATCGGCATGGCAATTCTAGGCATGGATCCAGAAGACGAGGAAGCAAAGAGTGCTTGGCAATGGCTTGGAGATTATGCGACGACCGTCGCCGGGAATGTGCCCTTTATCTCAAACGGCGTCAGCTTATTCGCCTATCGCCAAGCGCCGGCGCCCACTCCAGCGGCAATCGGAGAGATGTGGCGCTCAATTGACTACGCGATCCGCGCCAAAAAAGATGACACGCGCTCGAAGTGGGTTATCATCTCGGCCCTGCAAGCCGCGGGCGTAGGAACTGGACTTCCGCTTTCGTTTAAAGTCGCTCGAGGCTTACGGTCTGGAAAGAAAGGCGACTCGGGTGGTTTTGGTTAACCGAAAAGCTGCTTGGGGTGGTTTGTGCTGTATGACATGACAAGAACGATGTACAGCACCACACCAGCAAACGCGATGAGGCCAGCGATAAACAGGAACTTTTTAATGGTTGGGTTCATGGGTCTCCTTTGTCGTAACTTCATACTGTTTAAACTTCTCGAGCTTTGCCATTTTTAGCTCCTTAGACAAATTGCTTAGGTGGTAAGCAGTCTCACGATTTAAGCTTCGTTCAAAATTTAGATCCTCTTCTTGCTTATAGATCTTTGCATAAGATTTCCCGATATAGAAGCCGACGAAGAGGGGAATGGTTGCAAGCCAGGCTGTGCCAACGATCCAGGCGGTTATTATTAAGCGTTTTTTCATGATTTGATTAAAGCGGGCCGCCCGCTTGTAGGCGAGCGGCCCAAGCCTTTACCAGATTGAGCTGTTTCGATTGTTGCTGTCGTAGTGGTTCACGACGCCATCACCATCTGAATCTCGATAGGCGTTGTCGTTCCGCTCCCAGCGGCCATAAGTGTCCTGCGTGTATCCGCTGCTGCTGTTGTACTTCTTGCCAGCAAAGGCGGGGGCCGCGAGGGTGAGCGTAAAGATCGCCAGCGTGGCGATCATGGTGATGGTGCGTAGCATTAGACCTCCTTGTTGTTGCGGTTTAACAGCGGTGGGAAGTATACCACGGAAAAACAGGGGCGGGGGAAAGTGCAGAAAATAGTTATTTGCCTCCAAAAAGAAGCCCCGACATCACGGCCAAGTGAGCGTCGGGGCAAGGGTTTACACCCTTAAAAAGGATTCGATTGTCTTGGCCGTGACGTGGGAATTATAGCACAACAAGCACTTTATGGGCCTAATAAAACCATGAGCGAAGCGACAGAGCTGCAACGGATCGAGCTCGAGAAAATCGTCAAGGATCTCGAGGAAAAAGCGGCGGCCTTGAACGAGGCCAATGCTGAGGCCGTACGTCTCCATAAGGTCCAGCTCGACACCATGACGGGCGATGCCCGGCTTGAACTTCTGGCCCTTGAAAAAGAGATTGCGGACCTAAAGGCCGAGCGCGACAACCTGGCTTCGACGGTGAATCTAGCGCTTGCTGAGATCCAGGCTGAGAAACTTCGCCAGGCGGGGGAGGCCGCAAGGCTCCGCGCCGAAGCGGTCCGGATCGAGGACGCCGAGAAGCGCGTTGCCGCTGAAAGGGTCGCCAATGAGTCGCTCTTGGCCCGACTGGCCGAAGAGCGGAAGAACCTCGACGCAGACCGCGAAAAGCTCGTTTTCATGATCCATGAGAGCAACAGCATCATCTCTCGTTCTGAGGCCGCCAAAGCCGAGCTCGTCCAGCTAAAGGTCGAGGCTGACCGGACGAAGGCTGAGGCAGAAGAGATGGCGAGCGCGATCCGTTTGGAAGCCGATCAGAAGCTTGAGGCCGCGCGCGAGCTCATGGCCCAGGCGCTCGAGGAGTCAAAGAAAGCAGCCGAGGCCGTCAAGACGGGACTCGCACTCAAAGCCGAATATGATGCCAAGCTTGCGGAGAGCACAAAATGGGTTGAGGAAAACTCCGCTCTCGCCGCCAAGCTCCAGGTTTGGGAGGTCGCGCTCCGCCATGCTAACGCGAAGGTTCAAGAGGAAAAGGGAAAACTTAAACAAGCCGAGCTCGAATTTGCCCGGCGCGAAAAGGAGGGGAAGTAAATGGCACAAGAGGGATCTCCCGTCAATTCGATCGACCTATTGAGCGCCGCGGGTGTTACCGAGCTCGCCGTTGCGAATACCGACACAGCCTATAGCTATTCTTTTCCAAGCCGTCCCGGGAAAAGCTTTGGGCTTCTCCTCAAATTCAGCGTCTCCTCTGGATCTCCCAACGTGAAGGTTGAAGTCGAGCAGGGGCAAGACAGGCCCGGCACGGAAGGCTCGGCGGACACGAACAACTTCGCCGTTGGTCAGTCTGCGGATTGCGTGATTGACTCGGGCGCCAATACGACAGGGCTTAGGTTCTACCCATTCCCGCCGATTGTGGCGCCGTACCAGCGCCTTAAGTTTACTGGCCTTACGGGGAATGCCGCATCGACGAAGGTTGCCATCGCGAAGATCTTCGAGGTCTAAGATGAGGCGCCTCATTCTACTCGCTGCTGCGACGATGCTCGTCTGCGGGACGGCCCAGGCCGACAACTTCGCGAATAAGAGCGGATACTCTGGCTCGAAGACGGCCAGGCTTCCGTATTATTCAAAGCTTACGCGCCCGGCTTCCGGCGCGCCGAAAGGCGAGGTTATCATCTTGGGAACCTCGAACACCACCAACTGCGGGGTCCAATCGGACGGCACGACTTATAACGTCTGCGTCTCGAATGGCTCCGATTGGGTCGATGTCTAAGAAGGCGCTTTTCCTCTTTCTCGGGTTCGTCCTTGTCGCGGGAGCGGCCTGGGCGGACCCTTTCGCTTGGAACTCTTCCTATCAAGGCGGAAGCCCTTCCGCCGAGGACATCAAGACCGATACCGATGAATTTGACAACAATCTCTCCGCCGCAGACATCAACGTCCAAAGGGCGCTAGAAACCCTCGATGAGATGGCAGGTGGCGGCTCGAGTATCACGCTCGACTTGGCCGACAACGGCGTCAACGAATCGACTGCGCTTTCAGAGATTGCGACGTCAGGCGACACGAATTCGATCTTCTCCGAGCCGTCCAACGACAAGCTTCTTATCAACCTTGCCAATGACTGGCCGAAGGCTGACCTCGCGGACAACGTGGCAAACGCTGACTATGGGGATGTTACCGTGGCGGCCGGCGCCTGGTCTGTCGAGGATGACAGCCACTCGCACGGAGACTCGACCGTCTCGGACACAATCACGGTTGGTGCTTCTGGCTCGGTTGATATTGCGGCCATCCCCGCAGGCATCACTCGAGACACCGAATGGGACACCGAGGGCGAAGTGCAAACGGCTTGGGGCTCGGTCAACATTCTCCTCGAAACCGAAATTGACGCTTCAAGCGAGCTTTTGGCGCTCATGGATGATGAGACGGGCTCAGGGGCGCTCACGTTTGCGACGGACCCCACGCTTGTCGGCCCCAACTGGACCGGACTCATGGACAACACCGGGACGGGAAGCTCGGAAGGGATTCGTCTTGGGAGCACCGTTTCGCTTTATCGGCAGTCCGGCGCAGGAAATGATCGCCTTGTCTCTACCACCACCGGCGCAAACTCGCTCATCTCCTCTTTTATCCTCCGCAATGAAAACACAGGATCCTCGGCAGGTGTTGGGATGCTTTTGGCAGCGGGCGCAGATACGGCTTATATCGGCGGCATGGCGGCGCAGCGTACCGACGCCTCAAGCAATTCCCGGTGGGCCCCCAGGCTTCTTTCCAATGGCTCTTTAACGGCC
>Ga0196964_10001352_pt1 | contig 12540 bp, 17 predicted proteins | sample S1_10metaG_FD_148615 | JGI IMG/M metagenome (GOLD analysis project Ga0196964, IMG submission 148615) | Soil microbial communities from Anza Borrego desert, Southern California, United States - S1_10 | ecosystem: Environmental > Terrestrial > Soil > Desert | place: USA: California | collected...
CTTGGGAGAACTTTGTGACAGTGGCTCCTCCGAGTTGAGCGATCGCTGCTGTTAGCGCCGCAATCTTAACCTGGGTGAATGTAGCAGCTATGCCTACCCGATCTAGTCCTACGCCGATAGTGTCAATGATTTGACTTGCTCTATCTTTTGCGCCAATAACGATTTGGATTGAATTGGATTGACCAGATCTGGTTGCCATTCTATGTTTTTTATAGAAGCTTTACCTCTAAACGTAGCTTTAATATAAGGATAGGAACTCAACGGTGTTTAAGTTATGAATTCCTGACGATTCTAATTTCCTTTCATAACAATTAATCATGGAGTTGACAACAGCCCAACTAAAAGCTATAAAGGTGTTGGCGAATGGGGGCAGTGCTGACGAAGCAGGGCAAGCAGCCAAAGTAACTAATCGTACGATCTATAACTGGAAGAAGTGTCATCTCTTTTCGGCTGTACTAAGTAAGACAAAAGCAGATATTCACCAAGAAGCGATCGGGGTATTAAGACAATCATCTAGGACTGCTGCCGAGGTACTAAGAGAAATAGCATCGGATGTAAAAATAACGCCGATCGTACGAATTAAAGCAGCAGAAGCAATACTCGACAAATCCAAGCCAGAGAAGTCTCCTTTGTCAGAGATAGAAGCAGTCAAGACTTTGGTTGAGTTAGGTGTAATGCCAGAACACGTTTTGACCAAATTAATGGCAGCAGCTAATGAGTTTTCCTCGAAAGTAAGGGATTACATCATTGAATCTGGAGTTAATAGTTCCGATCGCTCAAAAGAAGAAGACTCAGAAGAATGACTCGATTCCAGTATGCAGGTGTTGGTTCCGTTCCTCCGTCTCCTAGTGTTGTACTTGGTAGCGGGGATATAACAGTAGCAAAGGAAGGGCAAAAAACCTTCTGGCTACAGGCAAGAAACAGGCAGGGTTATAGCCAAATGTCATCTGGGACAACAGTAGGGGTTGTCACCGGATCTAGTATAGAAATTACTATTCCGTCTGCGGCAAGACAAGGTGCATGGGATGTTGTCGAGTGGTCTATTTCTTGTAGCACAGATACCAATCCTCAGAATGCTGCTGTTCTTGTCGTTTGCCCAGGATATGAGTTAGATGGTGTCACGCCGATACCCCTTCCCGCAACAATTATTTTATCTGAAGATGAACATTTAGAACTATCTAAGACAGTCGCGCAGATTGTAGATCTCCCTGACAACCCTGTGCATGGAATGCGTCGAAGTGTGTCTGCGATCGGGCAAATAGTACAATGGGATGCCATTAATGATGAATGGAAAAGAACGCTACCCCCATCATTTTCGACTTATGTCGCCACAACGCAATCTGAGAATGGGAGCGATCGCGATATCTCGTTAATCACAGATACCAGCATATTCGTTTCACCTGAATATGCTGGAGATGGTAGTGTCTCTCAGCCTGTAACTTACTGGATTGTCAACGACTCGAATATAAATATTCCTCAAGGAACGGGGATTAGGATTGCTGCACAGGTAAAAGGTGAAGGGATTTCAGAGGAAGAAGGTACGGAAGACATAAGTCTTGCAGGACTACTTCACTTAAGCTTCTTAGGGTATGCGAACACCAGCAATGGCTTGTTGGATACCAGCGGGATGGTTGTCAATACAACTGTTGATTACCAAGGGCAAAGAATTACAAATCTTCGACTCCCAAAAGCCCTTCCCCCTGGATATGCTTTCGCTATCCGCACAGAACTTCAATTACAACCTTTCCATCTCAATAACAGACTTCCACAGGGAGCAACTATTCAGTTGTCAATGTCTTTTGCTCCTGATTATGCAGTTTATAACGAAGCAGGTCAACTTTTAGGGGATTTTATTGTAGCTACAGGCGATCGCCGCAGAATTCTCCCGAGTGGTGGATTAGGATTAGTCGCAAAACCTGGATCTGGGTGCGTAGCAAGATATAGTTTTGATGGACTGGGAGAACAAATTATTCCAGGACTGTTACCAAATGTCAGTAACCAAAAGATTGTTATCACAGGGAATGGGACTTGTTTTACCTCCGCTACTGTCCCATCGACAGCCGCCTTAAGAGCGATCGCCTCTACTGTCGATGGTGTAGGTAAAGCAACTATTTGGTCTAATCCTATTGCCTTGGATGGAACAAAGCTTCTTAGTATTGAAATACAGCACCCAACTTTTATTCGCACAGACTACCCAGACAGTATTGCTGGGATGTCATCTACTGTTAATGCAGGAAAAATAAGGGTTTATACACGATCACAATCAAGTGGGACTATCACTTATTTTGATGTCGTAGTAACTGGGCTTGGGACAGAAATTGTTTCTGTTGGGGGAGGATCTGGAACTAGCGCAGGAACTACGTTGCCTGTAATTAGTGAGTCATTCGGGCTATTTAGTCCTGTTACTTATACACCATCTACTACTACAGGTGGCAGTACCTTCACTAATGGAAGTTATGAGATAGCGATCGCCTATCTCTATGAAAACGCAGTAACAGAGATAGATCACAAAACGAGTTCAGGGTGTATCGCAGAAACATCGGGGACGATTAGTGATTTGTTTGCGCTAGGGTTTTCATGGGGAGAGGCGATCGGGAATGTAGATCTATCTGTAGCTATCCGAGAAATTCCTGAGCCTAAGACATATCCCTGGCAACGTCGCCCTATCTACGGTGGGGAAACGATCTATTACCATCCGTTGAGCACAGATGCAGATAATGGTACATCTATCTGGAAACCCGAATGGCGATCGCCCGATCAGCCTGGGCGCTGGATACTTGACCCGAATACTGCTTGGCATGAAGTCGATGACGAGCCTCCTGCGGGACTAGGTTCTCCTGGGGATTTCGCCCTCAATACCAGCACTGGAGAAATCTCAAAGAAAACTTCCGCAACAGAATGGACTTCTCTTGGTTCATTAAGGGGTCCACAAGGAGAGCCAGGACTGACCTACGAAGGAAGTTGGGATGATGCGATCGCCTACTCCATCGGCAGCGTTGTCATCCGAGAAAACTCTACATGGGTCGCCAAAACTGACAACACAGCAGTTGACCCCGTTCTTGACAATGGAACAAATTGGGGCGTGCTGGTTCGTGGAATTCGGTATCGAGGAGTTTATGATGAAGCGATCGCGTATCAACTAAACGACCTTGTAAAAAACGCAGACGATACTGCGAATTTCCTTTATATTAATCCCACCTCTGTAGCAGGAACGGATGTAACTAATGCCGTTTATTGGTTGAGGATGGGGCGAGTCGGGGCAGACGGACCACAAGGACTACCTGGCGACCCAACAATATTAGAACCGAGAGGCGAATATGCACTAGGGACAACCTATAACAAATACGATCTAGTAAGCTACCAAGGCAGTAGCTATGTTTATCTAAGCGATACACCTACTGCAGGAAATGTACCGACCAACACAGCCTACTGGCAGTTGAATGCTGCAAAGGGTGATGCAGGAGAAGGTGGTACTTCTGGAGTTACTTCTTTCAATTCTCGATCGGGTGCTGTACTTCCTACCGATGGTGATTACACCGCAGAACAAGTTGGGGCAGCAGCAGGAATCCATGCCACGAATCATTTGGCTGGTGGAAGTGATGCGATCGCTTGGACTACAGTACATGGTGAGGGCACACTGGAACTTCGCCCTACTGCTGCTCCAAGCAATGCGGGATATTTCTATCGAGCGACTAACGTAAACGGAGGAACATTATATCGCAGTAATGGGACTTCTTGGGGGCAATGCGCTCCTGGCGTATCTCAGTCAGGAGGTGGAGGTAGTAGTTCTGATATAACATTGCTCGACAAAATACTCACCCATAGCGGTGATGTCTTAACTTACAACGGGAACGTTTTATACTATAACGGTTAAAAAATGCCAGATCTAGGCTCTTTAGCAATTCTCTATACGAAGCCACAAGCTTCAACACCTTTGTCAGTTGCTTACGCAGCATCAATCACACTTGACTTGTCTCAGCGCAGCAACTTTGTTATCGGTGCGCTAACTGGAAATCTCACATTAGCTTTCTCTAACCCCATACCAGGAATGGGAGGTTGCGTCGAATTAAGGCAAGATGCCACTGGGGGGAGAACTATCACTTTGTCGGGGACGAATTTCTCAAGAAATGGTGGAACTACAATTGTTCTTTCAACATCCGCCAATGCTTATGACATCTTGACCTACTATGTTGATTCAACCTCAAAGATTTGCGTCAACCTTGGAATGAAAGGAGTAGCGTAGTGCATCCAGCTTCCTTGTTTATCCCAGGATTCTCTGATTACACTACACCGAGTAGTGGCACAGGTGGTAGCGACCCAAGTAGTATATTGGGATCTGATCTAGTTGCGTGGTATCGGTCTGAAGATGTTACAGGGACTACGATAGTATCTAGTTGGACAGATAGAACAACTAATGCGAATAACCTATCATCTCCTTCTGGGCAAGAACCTTCTAGTAGCACTACCTTAGATGGCTATAAAGTGATTAAATTTGATGGAAGCAAGATGATGTTTGCGAACAACTCTACTTCTTTAAACATAGGAGATGGGAATAAGAATTTAACGCTAGTATGTGTAATCAAGGTAAACGCAATGAATAACCTTGCTAGCTTTGTATCTAAGGATAATACCACATCTCCAACTCGTAATCAGTATCGTTTAGACGCACGTTCCAACGGATCTGGAGGCTATGCTTACTCGGATGGTAGCAATTGGAATGATACTACTACTCCGTCTGGCTATTTTATTTCTGGTGTGTGGCATACATACGAATTATCCGTAGTAGGATCAACGAATGTAGTGCAGTTTTATCGAGGGGCAACACTAATAGCACAGTCTACTAGATCATCATCTTTTTCTCCTTTAAGCGGTACTGGGAAATTTTATTTAGGATATACCAGCCCTAACAACAGTTTTGTTAACGCTGACTACCTGGAAGTTTTAGTCATTAAAAACGTTTTATCTAGTAGCCAAAGAAGTAGTTTAGGCAACTATTTCAAAGCCAGATATCCTTCGGTTTCTTGATTTACCGAAAATAATGAGTTTAAACCCTACTCGTTCGTGTTGGCAAACACACCAACCGATAATGCCTTTCTAACTTGTTAGAACTTCAGCAATTTCCCTGATGCGATCGCCTTTTACCCATTCTTACAATGAAGGTATATCGCACTTTTCCGATTATATGTTAACTGCTACGCTCACTAAGATTTATACGACTGCTCTAACAGAGAAGGATTTAGACTACTTAGAGCAACTCAAGATCGAAATGTATGAGTTGCTCTCAGCCTGCATTGCAGAATCCCTAGACGATTAATAAAAAATCTATCCAAGAGAAGAAGAAAGTTCAATGTATCCATGGTGACATAGAAGGCATAGTGTAGGAAAATAGAAAATAGTCATCATGCGTTCTATCATGAATCCAACCTACAAAGAAGCAATAACAAGCCTACAAGAGTTGCAGCAGCAAATGTTTGAACTCCTAGATACAATTAAGGAGGAGAATCAAGTCCAGCATTCTAGTGCCACAAGACAACTTTCAAGAACCTAAACCGCAAAGGCTGTCAAAGGCACAGCTAGAGTTTCTTGGCAATATTGCACAACAAGTTGCTATCATCGGGTCTAAATTCTATGGCATCGCTACAGATCTGCAAAGAATTTACGAACACATAGATAGAAACGAAAAAGAATCAAAGGAAAGAGACAAGCGTCAGGATCAAGACATAAACGATCGCCTAACCAGAGAACTCAACAGAATAAGTGACGACAAAAAAGAAGTAATTACTCGTCTAGATGGGGTAGAAGGCAAGGTTGCAGACATTGTAAAAAAAATGGATAAACAGCAAGGGCGGGAAGAGACTTTGATGTTTATCGGTGGGATTATTGGAGCTATTCTCCTTGCATTGTTTACGCACCTTCTGAGCAAAACAAAATAGATCGAAGTTAGAATATAGATAGTTTTTTCTGGGCAGAAGTAATGCCTAATCGGATTAATTTTGTATTCCACCCAGGTCTTCCGTTTGAAGAAGAAATTCAAATGAAAGATGAAATATCTGGCGAACCAGTGGACTTGACCGGATGTGGAATCAGGATGCACGTCCGCGATCGCAAAGAATCTGAGTATACCCTGATTAAGCTAACAACAGCAAACCAGCGAATCATTATCTTTTCACCACTCGAAGGACTTTATAAATTAAAACTAACTAGCCAAGAAACCCAATCAATTTCTCGATCTGGAGTGCATGATATAGAGATAAGTTTTCCAGACGGAACACTTTACCCAAAGGAAGTAGAAGGTGAGTTTAACCGAGTTCTAACGGTGACACGGGATGACTAGGCACTTTGTAACCACCAATTTACGTCCGCAAAGGTTAACTGCATCAACCCAGATTGTACGTGGACCTGCTGGATCTGATGGTGGAACGTTTGTTAAAGATACGGCGATCGCAGCTATTAGCTTAAGTGGTCAGCGTGTCGTTTGCAAAAACTCCAGTAATCAATTGATTTATGCCGATCCAGATCTTGATAACTACGGAGTTCTAGGAATAACAACCAGTGCTATTTCTCAAGGCGTACTAGGCGAATACCTAGTGGCAGGGATATTAGAAGAACCATCGTGGTCTTGGATACCTGGTAAACCATTGTTTCTACAAAACAATGGTCAAATCTCTCAATTTCCACCCAATACAGGATTTCTGCTACGGGTAGGGAAAGCCTTAACGTCTAGCAAAATTTTCGTTCAAATCCAGTTATTAATTAAGAGGTAGTACAAATGCCAGTAGACAAGTATATTGCTTTAGATAATACAGGCGAATTAGCAGAAATTTCTGCAACGGAAACTAGCACAGGCGTTAGCAACTCAGGTGATATTGTTGCTCTTAACTCTACTGGAAAAATAGATATTTCCCTACTTCCTACTGGCGTGGGGCAAGACACTAGCGCAATAGTTGCTTCAGAAGCGCTATCATCTGGAGATCTAATTAATATTTTTAATAATTCTGGAAGTTTAAGAGTTAGAAAGGCAGATGCTTCTGCACCTAATGCCGGAAAGAAGGCAGATGGGTTCGTCCTTTCTGCTGTCGTATCTGGTGGAACGGCAACAGTTTATCTAACTAGTGGAGGGATTATTACCGGACTTTCGGGACTGACGATAGGTGCGAGATATTTCTTGAGTGCTGGAACCCCTGGATCTGTCGTTGTAGCATCTAGTCGCCCTACGACACCCGGTCACATTGCTCAATCCGTTGGAGTAGCTTTATCTTCGTCAGAACTTATTTTTGAAAGAACAAGAGCAATTATTGTAGGTTGATATGCCAAAATTAATCCAATTAGACAATATTGGAGAATTGGCTGAAAGCAGCCACAATTTCATTGATTTCGGCGCTGGAACAGACGGTATTGTTACTCTATCAAATGGTACAACAACGCTAACCAGGGATGTGTACTATCAAGACCTAACCTTAGTCAATCACACCATCATCACAAATTCCTTTAGGGTTTTTGTTGCTGGTACTTTGACAGTAGGGGCTGGGTCTACGATTGGCACAGTGCGTAACAATGGAAACAATGCTAATGGATCGAACTCCGGTACTGGGGGCAGCGCTGTCGCTGCATCTAGTATTGCAGGTGTATTGGCTGGAACAAACGGAATTTCTGGAACTACTTCTTCTGGGACAACAGGGATTGCTGCCGCTAGTGTAGGAATCTCGGGTGGCGGTAGGGGTGGCGCTGGTGGATCGGGGGGTAATGGCACAAGTGGGAGTGGTGGTGTCTTTAGGGCTTCTGGAACTGTGACGCTACACCTGCCTAGATATGCCACGCAACACCTAATACATGGCGTAACACTAATTAGTGGTGGATCTTCTGGCTCTAGTGGTGCAAGTGGTGCGGGAGATGGTACAAATCTTGGCGGAGGTGGTGGAGGCAGCGGTACGGGTGGAGGAGTTGTCGGTATCTTTGCCAGATATATTTTCAATCATGGGACAATTTCTGCTCCTGGTGGGAATGGTGGAAACGGTGGAATTCCTACGTCTGGCAACTGCGGTGGAGGTGCAGGTGCAGGCGCAGGTGGGGGTGGATTCGCTTATGTAATTTACGAATCCTATGGAGGTAGCGGAACAATAAGTGTTCCAGGCGGAATTGGTGGAATTGGTGCGGCTGGGACAGGCACGGGGACGGCTGGGAGTAATGGATCCAATGGTAACACTGGAAATATTTTGAGATTTAATACTGTTTTGTGGGGTTGGGAGTGAAAACTAGAAAGCTTGTTTTTGGCGATCAAATTGTTGAGATCTCTTTGTCAGATGATACGTCAGAAGATCGGTGGCAAGAAGTTATTTCCATGTATTCACTGCCTGATAATAGATCTCTAGATGAATTGAAAGCAGTGCTAGTAAATAAGATTTATGAATATGCTAAAACTCTTTATTCTGATTTAATCTCCGATTATTCGCTAGCAGAAGCAGCGAGTTGGACTAAGAAAGAGCAAGAGTCGAGAGCTTATCTAGAGACAGGCGTAGCCACTGTCAGTTTAAAAGCAGAAGCTCTTAGTCGTTACAACCTACCCGATCACAAAGCGATGGCTAAATTGGCCACAATTGTAGTCACTAAGGCTAACTACCTACACCAACAAAATAGTAAGATTGCTGGTGCTAGGGGGAGGCATATTGATGCGATCGCTCAACTCCAGTCAAAACAAGAGGTTGAAAATTATAACTGGATCGAAGGTTGGAATTAAGATTTCTTGTCCTGCCAACCTTTTCTGAGTAGTAAGTAAAAGCTTGGTGTATTCTTATTGCCTAGTTCTGGTTTGTAAGGGTCTTTCCTCCAATGTCTGCGGTTATGCGCGAGTTTGTGGTGTTGATCACAGAGTGGAAATACATGAATTCCTGGTATCTCCCGACCCGCGATCGCTCCTTCTTTGTCCTTGTACAAGGCATGATGCGTTTCGGTTGACGATTCGGGGCAACCTGGATAACAACAAGTCCCCCCGATCGTATCTTTGGTGAATCGGGAGATAGTGCCCCAGTTTTCCGCATAGCGCGAACCATAATCTGGTTGTTTCTTACGCGATCGCATCTTCCAATATCGCTTCTTCAACGAGGTCCTCGATGGAGACTGTGAACTCTTCTTCCGCTTCTTCTTCATGACTAAACTTCTGAGGTTCAGGCATTAAGGCAATGAAAGGAGGCTGACCTGGATATTTAACTAGCCCGTAGAATCGTTTAGAACGATCGCCTTCTGCCGCTGCCTGTCTCAATGCTACCTGTTCTCGCAGTTGTTTTTTAATCTCAGTTGTCGGGGCAACTTGATCGATGCCTGAAAGGGCATTTTCTCTAAGGTATATTTGAGCGCAGTTACGAAGATTTGCTTTCTCTAATCCATAAGCTTTGCAGCCAGGATTCTGTCCAATAATGATGGCTTTAACTTTAGTTGATCGCCCCACCCGGAGAACACTTTGGATGGATTCTGAAGCATCCTTGCCGAATGATGCTACCAAGTCTTCTGCCTCGTCCACAACATAAATTCGGGGCTGACGTGGTTTCACTCCTCGTCCTGCGAGTTTGTCCTTGGCAGCTATTTCAAGGCGTAATCGCACGTCCTGGAACATATCAAGTACCCCATCCAAAGCTGATGGGTATTCTTCTCCATCCTCATCAATCAGTCGTTCGTAACCTTTGTACTGGGGCAGTATTTCTTCCCCGTCTACAACCCACTCACTGTCGGGGAATTTAGGATCGCAAATAATAATGTCTACTGACTTACCTAATTCCTGCTTTGCATAACAAATAAAGTTGTCAATCAAAGTTGATTTACCCGAACCAGTATCCCCATTAACAAACAGGTGGTTTACTTCGGGGTTTAGCACCATGTCTTGGAACCAAGTAGGAGGCGGATCGATAATGCCTTTTTTCTTCTTCGTCCCTGCGGCAGCTAGTGATTCTGTTTTAGCTTTATCTGTAGGTAAGCTAATACAAATTGAACCTTCTTGAACGGTTAATTCTGGTAGCGCGATCGCTTTCAAGCGCAACTGAATCTCTTCTGCTAACTCTTTTAATTTTCTCACTTTAACCCCCTGCCTGGGATTGACCCAGATAATATCGTTACCTGGTATCGCATGACTGTCGTGATAATCGGCAAACACTTCATATTCAAGCAATACGTCAATGATTTGATTAGCAACCCATTCAATTCGACTTGTCCCCCTCGGTCGCTTAATTCCTTCTAGCTCCGAGATACGAGACTGAAGTTGAACGATTGTCCCTTCGTAAAGCTGCTGCTGATCCTGTTTTTCTTGCTCGGTTGTTAGCACTAACTCGTCAGCCCAGTTCTGTAACTGTTGGTTGAGCAAGTCCTGTTCCTTGTACAGTTCTTCTCGTTGTTGAGCGATCGCCTGTATCTCCTGTTCCTTCTGTTGTTCAAAAGTAAGGACTTCAATCTCGAAACGATCGGGTGTGCGATGTTCCTTGAGAAGGATTCCACCTGCAATCGCGCCTACGGTGGTTAAGGATAGTCGCAGTATTTTGAAGGGCAAGTCTTGGTAGGTAATGCTGAAAAAAGAGAGATTACCGCAAAGGAACATTCCGGCGAGAAACGCTTTGCGGTGATGATCGGTGAAACCTAGGTCTAACTCAATCTCGAACATAGTCCTTAGTCGTCGTCTTCGTCGTCAAGGCGATCAGGGTCTATATGAATAGTCGGCTTATATCTTGGCAAGTCTTCCATCTTCATGCCTGCTGTTATTGGCTCAATCGTGTGTCCAAATAAAGTTGCGACAGCCTCTATTGGAGTCGAGCTTTCAGTTCCTTCAATGTCGTTACTTGCGGCACAGTGAGGACAGACAATGATGGGAAGAGGGATAATATCAGCTATCGTCCACCACCTCTCGCAATAGTCGCACCTGTAGTGAAACAAAAACTCTAAGAATACTTTCAAAGGAATAACCCCAATACGATACCGCTCACAATAGCTCCTCCTGCAACTTTACAGAACATCGATTGCCCACTACTGTAGTACCACCAGACCCATCCGGCGATCGTGCCAGAAATAAGCATCAGCACGACAATAAAGAAGACCTGAGATTCTCCAACATAATCATAGGTATATCGGAGAATCGAGAATCCCGCAGCATAGGCTTGTAACAGGGTAAAGAATTGGAGCATTCTGTACACAGTTATCCCTCCATTGCTTTGAGATAGTGGTCTTCCAAAGCAGCGATCGCCACAGCAGCGACTTGCACTAATTCAGTTACATAAGTGTCTTGGTTGTTTTCCAACGTTGCTCTAGCGACCTCTCCGACTTCTTCCGTCAGTATCGTTAGCCATAGTTCAGGCGATCGGTTACGAGGTAACTGCCCGAACTTTTTGTCTTGACGTGCGCGTTCATTGAGAATGCCTTGAATTATTGCTTGACGTGTCTGTTCTCGAATCTCATTCGTTATCATCGATCGTCACCTCCCCAATTACCACCTCCGCCCCAGAATCCTTTGGACTCACCACTACCGCCACTACTTCCCCACGATCGGCTGTTGTCATTACTCCCACTTAAACTACCCGCCGATTGCGTCTGCTTCTGCTCTCTGTTATTGAACAACTTGCCGTCAGCACCCTGAATTTTGCTGGCGTTAGCCCCAGTCATGACAGCCTGATGACGAATATCCTCGCGCAGAGCAGCAACGTTAATTGCCTTGAGTTGAAGTTTAGCCGCCATTTCTTGCTGCGAGAGAATGCGATCAGCCTTCTCGTAACTCAACTTATCCTGGAGTTTGCCAAGCCCCACTTCTGCAAGGGAAGTATTTGTAATGGCTTGCTGTAGTTTCACTCCCTCTGTTTTCACGTTTTGTTGAGCAATCTTGGTCGCGATCTTAGCTTTCTCTAAGTTAAATTTATCCGCAGCCAGCCCTTCCTTTTCAATGTCGTATTTAACTTTGAGGCGTTGAACCTGTACTGTTTCGATCTGTTCCTTAATCTTGTTTTTCTCTGTTTTCGCCACGATCGTCTCCTACCTGCTAAACGCAGCGCCACGTTCCAACCCACGAATCTCGGACTCTTTCTGTTGAATCTGTGCGCTTAAATCCTTGATTCTGCCCTCCAATTCAACATTGCGAACCGTTACTGCTGCGATTACTCCGGCTGCGAGAATTATTGCTACTAGGTCGAAAGCCGTGAACTTGGTTGACTCGCTGGAGTCCTTCACCTTGCCCTCCTTTTATTGCTAACACTGCCAAATATGTAGATGCGGCGATCGCTATTGATGCAATCAAGCCGACGAGTAGATGACCTCCGTTAATTACAATGCGAGTCGGAGGTCGGGTCGGCTTTATACTGCGGATGTTGCTTCGACCTCGATCGTGGGTAGCAAGAAGTTCGTTGACTCGTTGCTCGACGATTCTCCGGCACTCAGCAAGAACTTGGGGTCAATCTCCTCCCGCAATTGGGACTCTGTGTTCTCTAAGAACTCTTCCATCCCTGCCTCAAACGCACCAAAATACTGTTCTGCAATATCCCCAAAATCGCCAGCAGCAATATCTTCAAATGCACCCTT
>Ga0196964_10001353_pt1 | contig 12535 bp, 9 predicted proteins | sample S1_10metaG_FD_148615 | JGI IMG/M metagenome (GOLD analysis project Ga0196964, IMG submission 148615) | Soil microbial communities from Anza Borrego desert, Southern California, United States - S1_10 | ecosystem: Environmental > Terrestrial > Soil > Desert | place: USA: California | collected...
CTCTTTGATTGTGTTCGGGTCGTTTTCACCAGCATTTACCAACACACCAGAACGGGAGCCGTCAACGTAGATAGTTACACCCTTGAGACCATGTTCGTGGGCGAGCATGTAAAGCTCTTGACCCTGCTCAACAGTGGTGCCCTTGGGCATGTTGATAGTAGAGGAGATGCCGTGGTCGATGTATCTCTGAATGACTCCTTGAATTTCAACACGTCGCTTGGGGTCCAGCTTAGGTGCAGTGATGAAGTATTCTGGGAGGAGATTGTCGAGTGCATCTGCCCAATCCTTGGAAGGTACAGTAGCTTCGATTTTCTTCCACTCTTCCATCTTTTCAGGATAAAGCGAAAGATATCGGGCGACATTATCGTGGAAAACAGGATATTCCATCCACTTGTCGCCATTCTGGTCGGTGAAGTCAATACGAGCGTCCGGGTCGGACGGGTTGATTTTCTTCCTGCGAGTATAGAAATTCGCAAAGACAGGCTCTAATCCCGAGCTTGTCTGACACTCAATAGACACAGAGCCAGTGGGTGCGATAGTGAGAAGGCTGATGTTGCGACGCCCGCATTTCGCCATCTTCTCCTGAAGCCACTCAGGAAGACGCTTAATAAAGTCGCAGTTCTTCTCAGTTTCCCAGTCCCAAGCGGGGAATGCCCCGCGCTCCAAAGCCAAGTTGCAGGACTCATCGTAGGCGGAAGTGCAGAACGCACTAGAAATCTTTTCCGTCTCAGCCAGAGCCTCGTCCGAGTCGTAGCGCAAGCACAGGCAAGCCAGCGCATCCCCTAGTCCATGCATACCCAATCCGGTGCGACGACCACGCTCTGCCGCATGGCGGAGCTTGCCCCAAAGAGCCTTCTCTTCAGGTTCATCACACATGTTCATGATGTTGGTGAGATACTCGATTTCCAAATCGACAACATCATCCATGATGCGCATTCCAAGACGAGTCATTTCTTCAAATTTCTCGTAATCAAAATATGCATCGCTGGTGAACGGATTGCGCACGAATCCGGTCAAGTTCAAGCTCGTTAGTCGGCAACTGTCATAAGGAGACAGACCGATTTCCGAGCAAGGATTGACACAGACAAGCTTAAATTCTTCGTAGCAGTGTGCTGGAAGATTGCGCCCATAGTTATCCCAGAACAACAGTCCTGGCTCAGCGCACATAACAGCACTCTCGTTAATAAGACGCCATAGCTCAGACGCCTTGTAAGAGACGAGATAGTGCTCCTTGGTCGATGTCGAAGGCACCCATCGCTTGTGAGCCAGCGGACGATTTCGATAGGCATCCGCTTCGAATTCCTGCCACTCGCCGCCCTTAGAAAGAATCTCTTCGACGTTGGCTTCCACCGGCCATCGGCAGACCCAATCCTCGTCGTTCTTAACGGCATTCATGAAGTCGTCGGTGAGCATAACGCTGACGTTAGCTCCCGTCACCTTCGTGATATCTCGCTTCATCGTGATGAACTGCGGCACGTCGGGGTGCAGCACATTCATCGTAATCATGAGAGCGCCACGACGACCGTTCTGTCCAATCATTCGACAAACTTCAGAGAAGTAATTGGCAAACGACCATGCGCCGGTAGAAGTGCCTGCTGAGTTGGTTACGGGCGCTTCAGCCGGACGAAGGCTGTCGAGGCTAATACCCACTCCACAACGACGCTTGAATAGATTGGCAAGGTCTTTGCCAGCTTCCATAATGCCGCTGATGTTGTCTTGTGGGTAATCGACAACTACGCAGTTAGAGATGGAAACACGCACGAACGGATTGCCAATGCCATACATCGGGCTGCCCTGCGGAACGATATAGCGGAATTTGTCGAGCGAATCCCGCAGGCGCTGGAATGGCACCGGGTTTGGATATTGTAGCTCCTTGAGCGCAAATTCATAGGCTAATCGGTCGTGCATATCGTCCGGCGTAAGCTCAACGAATTGGGCGGGCTTCTCACCGTCTTTCCGTGCTCGGACGTTGTTGTCTCTTAAGGCGTATTTGTCTCTAAAAACTGATGCTGGTAATTCACTGCCGTTAAAGTATTCGATGCTTGCCTTCAAAACCTCGTCCGACGTGTATCTCGGTTGACGAGAGGGCAGCTTCGGCAGCTCAGGTAGTGCAGCTTTTTCGTTGGTTGCTACAGGACTCACTGACTTCATATCTCCTCTAAATCGAAGAGCGACCGCAGTTCGCGGCGCTCATGGTATATCATCGTGCGGAACGTTCAATTTCCGCACAACCTAACGAACAAAAAACACGCCTTCACAGCGTCAAAACTCTCTCAATTGCTGTTGAGTCTAGCTGTCTTTAGGCGTGTCGCAGTGGATGCAGATGTCCCAGCCGGGTTCGTTGTCTTCGCCGCACGTAAACCAAGTCGTTGAAGCGCCGTGAAAGAATCGCACGGCGGAAATTGCGGAACCCTGAGCCACCCGGTTTTGATTGAAGCGACGAGATATCTCTTCCCTTACTTCATGCTCCGAGAGACCTGTAGCTGCTCGAATGTTCTTGACACTCTTAGAGAGAGCAGTGTCAAGCAGCTCATCTCCGAAAGGCTCGCCAGTTTTTGTGTCAATCTTGCTTTTCATAGTAGCCAAGTTATGCGATTTGGCGAGCGAGAACAAGTCCAACCAGGGACTGTCTGTATCCACTCTGAATTTCGGCGATTCGTCTTCCTCGTCCTCTGATGTCCAATCAATTTCAGACGGATTTTTGCCCTCCAGGATAAGCTCCCGGTAAAGTTGCCATTTCCGATAGTCGGTCAGTTTAGGCAAATTCAGTCGCATCGTTAGAGAGCATATTTGGTCGGAATGCCGAAGATTCTCGTGCAAACACCCTTTGCGGGTTTGCCGTCAATTTCTGCGGTGTATTCGGACTGCCGCAACACAAGGACCGTGCCATGTGTGCGAGATTCCGCAGCTTGACTAGCGAGCCGGAAAGCCGACATCACTGAATTGAGTGCTGTCGGCCCAACACTAAGGACGCGAACGTAATCGCTGTTAGCGAGCACATGCAAGATGCTTCTCGACAAGCCAACTGGGTCGGTTGGCCGCCTCTTCGGGTCTGGGTCATTAACATCACCGCCACGCGCTTTGAGCGTGTATGGGTCGTGCTTTTTGCCCGCTTTCTCAGGCGATTCAGGAACCGATTCGTTCTTCGCCGAACGTGCAATTACCGCATCTTCGCCGAAAACAATCCCGTTCTGTCCTTCTGCTTCTGACATTAACTTCATCCTTCGAAACCACACAGAGTCATCGTGGTCTTCAATTCCTCGAATGCACGCTGAAACTCTTCTTGACTGCACTTATACAGGGAGTGGTCGTATCTAACGGTGCTTGCCCCATTCAAAATCCGCTCAATGATTTTTTGCTGCACTTCATTCAAATTGCATGCAAGTAGCGCATCGAGCCGATTGTCAGAAGCTCGGGATTCATAGACCGTTGTTTCCTCGCCTTCGTCATCGACCATGTGGGCGCTGACTGGCTTCGAAGAGAGAGTGATGTGAGAAGGAAATAGCTCGTGAAATCTTTCGAAAAGATAACCGGAGTGCTTAGAGAGAAGATGGCGTTTGATTGATTCTGTGACTGCTGCTTTCTGACATGAACGACAAGTTCCGTTTGTTTGATGCTCGCAGGGAATCTGCTTCGGCGTCTTGTAGGATTTGCAGAATGGACAATCCGTCAGCTCCTCGACGGGACGCCCATAGACACTAAGCTGCTCCCAAAGCAATTCTTCATGCTTCTCTCGGAGGTGTGAAGAAAGCGGGTTGCACCACTCGTGACAAATCGGGCACTTGGTTGTGATATTGCGCTTGCCGCTGTTCTCGCTTTTGACGAGATTCGTGTAATGGTGCGAGAGTGAACCCCAGAAGAAATTTTGGAAGTAGCCTTTGCCACCATATCGTGGGGTCTTTCGGTCTTGTGGCGGTAGCCAGGCGTTGAGAGTGTTGCAGAAAATTCGAAGATAGTCTTGCTGGAAATCTTCTTTGGTATCGTAGAGATGACCGTATTTTCTAAACCAAGATGCTGCATAGCTCATTGGTTGATATAAGCGACAAATCTCCCCATACAAGTCGCTCATCCTGATGTTATCATTTGCCCTCGTTGCATCCTGATAACGGATGATTGCTTCCTCAAGGAGTCTTTGTAGACGTTCGTTCTTTTCCTTTGTGAGTGCCTTCCGGCGCTTGATGACACTCGACTCTTCTTTCTTTTGCTGAGACATTGTGGCTCCTCATCCCGAGAAGCCGCAAACCAACTACCTGCTAATGCCTAATTGCAGAAAGCCCCACTATTGGGGGCGAAATTGCTAGACGTGCTGTGGTGCCAGCCCACGACCTTCCCTTATTGGCTGTTTTTACAAACCGCCATAGAAATTATTGCGAGCTGGCACAATTTCATTACTAACTTTTTTGAGATATTCGCAAGTCTTCAACCGTCATGCTTAGATTGATTCTCCCTTGCCACTCTTCTTTGTTGAGTTTGAAGACAACATCCACGCTTGCGCCTTCACAAAAAGTCTCGATATCTGAGCCTCGACGCCAAGCCATTGCTTCCACCCAAGGGTCAGCAGGCTTCGGTCCTTTTAGGCGCATTTTCAAATGCTTACCCTCAGCTCCCTTAGCTTCAGCCTTGACTATCTGCATATTCTTAGCGATGAACATTGGCTCAGGATTGTCAGAACCAAATGGGGCTAGCCGTGCGATTTCCTTGAAGGTAGCGTCGTTGATTTCACCTGGCTGAATACGTGAATCAATCTCGATTACCCGGACTCCCTCAATACCGCCGTCTGTCACCTGCTTGGCGTATTCGTTAAGTTTCTCTCGAAGTAAATCAAGATTCTTGGCGGGTAGTTCAAAGCCAGCAGCAAATGCGTGACCGCCGCACTTCGTGAATAGATTCCAACATCCAGGCGATTTCAAAGCTTCCAGGATATTGAAAGAACGAATAGAACGACAACTACCCTTGGCAGTTCCATCGTCTTTAATCGTGCAAACCAACGCCGGTCGCCCATAATTCTCAGCCAGCTTGCCAGCAACCAAACCGACTAGCCCAGGATGCCAGCCCTTGGCTCCAATTACAAGAATAGAGGTATCAGAAAGGTCGTCGGGCACCATTGCTAGCGCTTCCTTCACTACCTGCTCTTGCTGCATCTGACGACGATGATTGGCAGAGTTCAACTGCTCAGCGAGGAATTTGGCTCGTCGCTCGCTTTTTTCAAGCAACAAGTCAAGAGCTGTGCCTGAATCAGCCAGACGACCCACAGCGTTAATTCGAGGACCAAGGCTGAAGCCGATTGACATGGTGGTGACATTGTTGACGCCAGCCACCTTCAGTAATTCCTTAACGCCTGCTTTCTTGGAGTCGGTGAGCTTAGCGCAGCCCAGACTAACCAGCGAGCGATTCTCGTCAATCATAGGGGCAACGTCAGCCACGGTTCCGAGAGCGACATACTCCACCAGTTCTTCGAGAAGGTCCCGTGCTGGATATTTGAGCTTCAGCCCAACTGCAAGCATCACCTTAAAGGCGATTCCGACACCGGCAAGCCCAGGAAAAGGGTATTGTGAATCGTGTCGGTTGGGGTTCACGACGCCAATGCAGTCGGGTACTCTGCCATCATCGCTAGGATGGTGGTGGTCGGTGATAATCAGGTCCATTCCAATTTCTTTGGCATACTCCGCGGCTTCAAACGCCACGATGCCGCAGTCCACGGACAGCATAAGAGTGGCTCCCGCAGCTTTCGCTCGGTCCACACTGGCGGGCTTAATGTCGTATCCGTCCTGGATACGATGCGGCACATGGTAAGAAATGTCCGCATTGAACATTCTCAAGGCAGTGACCACGACAGCAGTTGCCGTCACCCCGTCCACGTCATAGTCGCCGTGAACGAAAATCTTCTCTTTCGCCTCGATTGCCTGAACGATGCGAGCCACGACAGGCTTAATATCTGGCAATGTCCACGGAGAGTGCAGTCGGTTGGTTCCCAGTTCGCAGAAGTCTTTCACCTTCTCAACGCTGTCTAAGCCTCTTCCAACGCAAACATTCGCAACAGCACGAGGGATTTCAAGCTCAAAAGCCAGCTCATCGGCTAAATCCCTATCCACTGGCTTCATGCGCCATACTGTCTCAATTGATGTAGGTGGTGTTTCAGTTTTCACGAATCTTAATCCTCAACTCGTCTTTGCCCTCGGCAATCATGTTTTCAATTCCCCGTCTAAGAACTTTTCCGCCGTATTTGAGCAGAAAGTCATCAGGGTCAAGTCCGGGCGGCATGTAAACAACGTGCGGAATCAAATCAGCCTCTCGGATGAGAGGGACGTGCTTTTCCGCAGCTTTTAAGCCCGCTTCGTCGCCGTCAAGAACAAGCACGACATGCTCACAGAAGCGAGAAATTAGTGAGATATGATGCTCGGAGAGAGCCACGCCGCAAAGAGCCGACGTATTTTCAAGTCCCTTGGAGTACATCACTTTGGCATCGAAGTAGCCTTCCACCAAGTTGATGTAATTGCGTTCTCGGCAATAGTCTTTTGCCTCGTAGAGCTGAAACAAGTGCTTGCTCTTGCTGTATGGCTCGTTAATCCACTTGCCTCTATCCCAGAAATCAATGCGTTTCTGAGCTGTAGCTGGCTTATTGCCGTAAGCTTCCCAAAACGCTCGATGTGTGATTTTGCGCATCGGCTCGTATTGCCGACCAGCAAACGCCACAACTTCGCCGTGGACATCTCGAATCGTGACCGTGATACGACCTTTGATTAAGTCAAACCAGTGGTTATAGTAAGGTGGACAGAAACCCACCTGATTCGACCTTACGAGGCTCTCGTCAATTCCACGCTCGGCAAGATATTGCATGGCAGTCTTGTTGGTAAGTAAATTACGACCAAAGAGGTGCGCCACTTTCTCCAAAGCCTCGGGTGTGTTAAGCCCGCCAGTTTGTCTTTCCGTCGTGGTCATGACAATTACGCCGCATCCTCTTCCTGGAAGAAACGCTCAAGAGAATTGATTACATGCCGCAGGAAAGTAGAATCACTGCCGACGACATCGTAGTAATCCGCTGCCGCCTTAATCATGTTGTGACCTTCCACGGGCGTAATCACACGCTCTCGCTCGTCGGTGAGGTACTTGCCAGTGATGACACCGACAGCAAATTCATAGGCGCAGCCATTGCTAAATTGCCAATCATCGACAAAACGAATCACGGTGACATGTTTAATCAGCACTTCTCGCCAGAACGCCAGATAGTCGCTGCTCTCCCAGCCGGGCATGTAGAATGCCGTAGGGTCAATGACGTGTGCTGTCGGGAAATGAAGTCTTGTCATAGCCACTACGCTACGAGCTTGATGGCAATTCTTGTTGAAGATAGCCTTTCTCTTCTCTTCTGAAAGTCGAGAATTGGGAGGGTCGTTGGCATAGACCTCATCAAGATATTTTCTGCCGCTCGTCATCGGACAGCTCACATAGAAGCCGCTCTGCTTGTCGATTACTGTTGAATAGACACCGACAAGTTGATTGATTAGCTCCGTATGCTCACTCTGCGGAGGATATGCAGCAGTGGGAAGGCTGACAGGTAGTGTCATGGTCATAATTCGTATTCATCCTATTTGCATAAAAATTGGGCACTCAAATTCAATCGAGTGCCCAAGATAATCGTCAGCGAAGTTAAATCTCGTCTGCTTCGTTGTCGAAATCGTCGCCGTCGTCTCCGACGCTTCTCTGCATGTCCACCGAATTTACAGCGGTCTCAATCTCAGCCACCTGGGTTGGGTTGAGCTTCATTCGCCCACAGACATATTCGAATGCCGTAGCGGAATTGTCGCCCCTCGTGCGCTTGTCCGGCGCAGGAGTTTGTTGGAGCTGCTTGACGAATTCGACTTCATCTTTAGTCTGGATAAGCACTTCGCCGCTGTCGGTGTCAATGTAGCGATACACCTTTCGATTGCATGTGACTCGCTCCATAAGGTCTCGGTGTCGAGTTGCCCTATAGACGAATGTTCCGATGTAATCAGTGTCGGCCTCGGTGAAGTAGACCGGAATTTCCGTGACCAAATCAGGCGGACCATAGCGGTCCTTGATTTTCTTGACTCGGGTCTTGCCGCCGATGATGTTCTTATCTTTGTCGAGAAGTTTTCCGCCCTCGCCAGTGACCTTTTCAAACCAGCAACGAGTGTGGCAATAGAAGCCAAGTCCTTCACCACCGGACGATTTCTTCATGAACGTGTTCGGCATTCGACCAGCGCCATATCGGAACTGATTGATAAGAATGACCGTTGTGCCACTTTGTCGGCAGATGGGAATTAGGTCTCGAACGAATCGACCGATAAACTGAGCGTGAGCGCCCACCTTCGCAGAATCTTCGAGCGACTTTCCATAGTCAGCGTCTGGAACAAGTGCAGTAATGCTGTCCACAACGATGATACTGAAAGCCCCAGTCTTTGCAAGAGACTTGACCATCTCGCCGTACTTCTCAGCAGAGCCGATATCTTCGAACAAGTCAAAGAGTTCGGGATTGTCCACTTGGACGCCGATGGCTGCTGCCCGTGGCGGATAGAACGAGTTCTCAGCACCGAAGAACGCAGCCGCTCTTCCGTCTTGCTGTTCCGAGGCAATCGTTTTGCAAGCGACATAGGTCTTTCCTGAGCCGCTTTCACCACAAAGCTCGATAACGCTGCCTCGGGCAAAGCCCTTAGATTCAGCGAGAATCTCGTCCAGCTCGAAAATGCCAGACGACATAAATTCAGTGGCTTGCAAAGAGCCACCGGGTCTCCAGTTCGCCTCTTGAACGCCTACAGATTTCATAGCATTCTTGATGAGTTTCTGCTTCTCGCTCAGGCTTAATCCTGGGGATGTAAAGTTTGGTTTAGACATAATTTCCTCTCGAAAAAAGCCCACACGGAGGCGCAGTTTTCCGTGTGGGCTTTAAATGCTGAACCGACTTACCAGTCAGGCTCAGGGTCGCCGTCGTCGTCGTTGGCGGCGACAGCTACTGCCGTTCCACCATCCTCGAAGGGATTGTCATCCTCATCCTCGACAGGCGCAGCAGCCTTGCGGCTCGAAGTGCTGGCAGAGGACTTAGCCTTGCCATTGGTCGCCTTCGGCGCAGCAGGTGCGGGAGTCTCTTCCTCGTCATCCTCACCGCCGACCTCAAGCTCAGTGGCATTGGTCGTCGGCTGGGCGGTCTGAGCCTCCTCGGTGCGTACGGGAGTGGGCTTGAAGATATTGCCCAGGTTGTAGCCGTACATGAACCAGTCCTGCCACTCAGGAAGCTGAAGCTCTGGGTTCTCTTCACGAGCCTTTTCCCATGCCTCTCGCTCCGCTTCAAGCTCTTCTGGCTTGGGCGTGTAGATGCTCTTCAGCATCTCAATTTCCTCTTCAGTGACAGCCGTTTTCTTCTTGGTGACGGAAACCTTGTACTCGACGCCGCCCAGAGCGTTCGGATTTCGGATAGCCTTAATCTTCACGTCGTGCGCAACAGGACCACCAAGCATTACGCACAGCGGCTCTTCATCTGGGTTGTCGAGATTCTCCTCTCGGTTGTTCTGCTCCCACTCGGCGAGCTTGTTGAACACACTGCCGCCTTTCTCCAGAATCTTAACGACGCTGGAACCATCCGGCTGGCGCTCCAGAACGTTGATGGCATAGCGGGTGCTACCGATGTAGCCGAGCTTCGTCCACGGGCACTCACCATAAGCTGGGTCGTTCTCCGTGCCGATGCGCGTCATCGCCTTATTCAGGTGTGCATCCGGGAACGGCACCTGATAGGACTTCTTCGGGTCGTTGGGGTCTCGCTTCTTGTTTCCGAATTGGCGGAAGCGAATGTAAGTGCCGATAAGTCGCACGAGGACTGTCGTCTCTCCAGTGGACTGGTCGGGCTTGAGATTGACGAACTCCGCCTTGGCGAAGTTGCTGTTGTTGCTGTTGTTCTTGTTGTCAAGAATCTGCTTGGACGAAATGATACGTGTTGCCATGTTATCCTCTAGCGAGTCAAGCACCGTTTCCAAGTGACCGTAGCCTGCGGAATGTTGTGCTCTATGGACTCTTTCTGATGTTTTGTGGGCAAATCGCACAACGAATTTTCGAAATACGACTTAGTAGATATCTTCTACAAAAAAGCCCCAGTCACCTGGGGCTTTCAGAAGAATTCCCACATTTTCTTTATCGTCCTGTGGGTCAGAAATTGAACAGCGTTTTTACAATTCTTCTTCGTCGTCGTCAGACAACTCTCGGAAGTGACGGCCGCCAATCTGGGCATTTTGAATACCCTTAAATGACTGACTATGCCCCTCTCTCTCATAGCTGCTGTTGATTTTGCCGAGCGCCTCTCGCTCCCTCAAAAGACGAGCAAGCTGCATGGCAGAGAACTCAATAGCTTCGAGCACCTCAGTCAAGTAGGAAAGAAATCGCTTAGAATTTGCTGCTCCCCAAAGGAAAGGAGCGACTGCGTGTGCGGCATCAGCCTTTTTATCATCAACACTACCGCCAGACTTACTGAACACCTTGAAAGCTGCCTTCTCCAATGCTTTATGCGCCTGCGTGAACATCTCGGCGTGTGCATTAACTTGCCCGATGATTTCGACTAAACGGGTGCGGTAGGAAACCTGTAAGCTGTATGTTTCGTACAGGCTCTCAAACCGGAAGTCGTCATGACTCGGAAACGCCCAATCCCATTTGGAAATTTCCTCCCGTAGCTTTTCTTCGTTGTAGGTGGGCAATGTTTGAAGTTGCATCTGCCAAATCTCAACATCCTCTTGGAATGATTCTTTGGTGATTCCGTTCAGCCGCTTGCTTACTTGGCTTTTGAAATCCATCTTGTGCCAATTGTCGATACTGACGTTCTGGGTGTCGTTGTCCATCAGAGAATATCCTTCGGGAAGAGCGATTTGGTGTTGAGCGGTTTTCGAACCTGTGGCTTCTCCGTGCGCGGCTTTGTGCGACGTTCTGTAGTTGAGCTTGCCGGAGTGCCGTCACTGCCGCTTGCAAGCGGCGAGAGAACCTTATACGTCATCCTCTCTTCTTGTTTTCTGCGCTTTTCCTCCAAATTGCGCTCGGAAACCAACTCATCGTAGTAAGCCATGACATCCTCGACGCCAGAGAATCGCCGCACTTCCTCAAAGCAATGCAACGCACCGCCATTGGCAAGATGTTCGACCATTCCCCTGTTCGGGCGAGCACGCCAAACCATGTCTTTGAGTGTCTCGAATGGTTGCTCGTCAACAATCGCTTGAGCCATTGAGCCAACACCCTTAATCGAATTCAAGGGAAGAGCAATTGCGCCTGTTGGTGTAACTGTCGTCTCCAAGCCGGAATCATTCACGTTGGGCTGCTTTACCTCGATGCCCTCCATCTTGCATTCTCGGCGATAGAGCGCCATCTTGTCATCGTTGTCACGGTCAACGTGCATTACTGCCGCCATCCATTCGCTTGGATAGTAAGTGCGCAGCCAAGCCGTGTAGTAAGAGAGAATTGCGTAGGCACAAGCGTGGCTTCGGTTAAATGCATAACCGGCAAATTTTGCCATGAGGTTGAGAACTGAGTCAATTACTGCTTCATTCTCGCCTCGTGCCGCCGCCTTCTTCTTCAGCACTTCACAAATCTTGTTGAATGCTTCTGGGTCTTTCTTGGACACCGCCTTACGAAGCTTGTCTACTTCCTCGTGGTCAAGTCCGCCAAGGTCACGAGCAAGCAGCATTGCCTGCTCCTGGTAAACCATGATGCCATAAGTGACTTCAAGATGACGCTTTACAACCGGATGCACCCACTTGATTTTCGACGGATTCTTCTTACCCGCCGCATAATCGGGGATGAATTCCAGCGGTCCCGGTCGGTATAGAGCGGCGACAGCAATTAAGTCTTCAACATCCGAAGCCTGAACAAGACGCAAAGCGTCTTGCATTCCCTTGCTGGCAAATTGAAAAACGGTAGCTGTCTTTCCTGCCGCATAGAGTGCGAACACTTTCGGGTCGTCAAGCGGAACTTCCATCAGATTAATTTTCTTGTTGTGTCTGCGCTCGATATGGCGAAGAGCCAAAGAAATCATCTGAAATGTCGCAAGTCCAAGGTAGTCATACTTAACCAAACCAACTCGCTCGACGGACGACATGTCGTACGCCGAAACCAGAACGCCCTTGGAGTTCTCGATTGGCGCATGGTCTCGAATCGGCTCGCTGGCAACCAGAACGCCTGCTGCGTGGATGCCAAGGTGAGAGATTCGGTCAATCAAACCCTTGGCGAGCACAATTTCTTCTGGATATCTGTCAGCCCACTGCTTAAACTCGGGTGACTCCAGCATTGCATCACCAATTGGGTCCTTTGACTTGCCAGCAGCCTGCGGCTTCATTGGGATGGTCTTCGAAACAACCTCGGACATCTGGTGCGTCTTTTCGCCCCATTGCTGTTCGAATCGCTCGCTGACCTTCAAAGACCCCTTAACCGCAGCCTTTGCCTGATAGGTGCCCCAAGTGCCAATCATCGCAACATGGTCTTCACCGAAGCGGCGGCGTGCCCACTCGACAACTTCTTGTCGGCGGCTATCGTCAATGTCCGTGTCTACGTC
>Ga0196964_10001354_pt1 | contig 12530 bp, 14 predicted proteins | sample S1_10metaG_FD_148615 | JGI IMG/M metagenome (GOLD analysis project Ga0196964, IMG submission 148615) | Soil microbial communities from Anza Borrego desert, Southern California, United States - S1_10 | ecosystem: Environmental > Terrestrial > Soil > Desert | place: USA: California | collected...
CACGCGAACGCTGGTCGCGATCTGTTCCAGGGTGCCGTTGATAACCAAGTCCGTCACGCCGTTGAGCGTGGCGCCGGGCGTATTGAGGAGGTCAGTCTTGCTGGCCGTCCAAACCGCCTTAGACGCGCGCCGCCCCTCGGGGCCAGTCTGCAACACGTTGCGCTGCAAGGCGCTGTTGACGCGCCCCTCAATGATGGCCAGCGACGCAGTGGTCGCCGTGCCGTCATCGTTGAGCTGCAACACCTGGCCGACCGCGTTTTCCGTCTCGGCCTGGACGATCGTGCAAACGAGGTTGGCCACTGCCATGTTGTGCGTGCGCGACAACAGGCTTGCCTCGGTCGCCCGCGTCATCGACAGCGCGATGTACGCGCCGTTTGGGCCGTTGGCCCACGTGCGGAAACAGGTGAACCGATCCGCCAGGGCGCCGCCCGTGACGCGCTCGTCGAATTCGACCAGCGTGCCGTCCTCGTCCTCGAGGTCCCAACCATCAAGCGGTCCGTCGGACTTGCGCCAGCACGGGATATGAAGGTCGAAACGGTACTCCCGCAGCGACGCCGCCCACTGCACGGGGCGCCGGAATTCGTACCCCGTAACCGGGCACAGCTTGCGGCCGCGGCCGAGGCCGAGGTCAATCCGCTTTTGCGCGTCGACGCTGGCAAACGCGGTCGCCTGCGCGGAAACCCACGCGGCCATCGTCTGGCTTTTCTCGATGGTCACCGACCGCATGCCGATGGTCTCGGCGTTGAGGTCCGTCGTGTCCATCGTCATAACGGTCGCGGACAGCGCCGCGATAGGTCCCGTGACGTTGTTACCGGCCGTGCCAGTGATCGTGACGGTATCGCCGACCGCGAAACCGTCGGCGATCCACGACCCCGAGCTGCGGGTAATGGTGTCGCCCGTGGCGCCGACCTCGGCAAACGTCAGCATCGGCGAGGCAACGACGGTCGCGGCGGCCGTGGTTTCGTTGACCAGGTCCGCCGTATCGAGCGTGATCACCGTGGCGCTAAGACCCGCGATGACGCCGGAGACGTTGTTGCTGGCCGTATCCGTGACGGTGACGTAATCGCCAACGGCGAATCCGTCGGTAATCCAGCTGCCGGTCGCCCGCGTGATCGTGTCGCCGGTCGCGCCGACCTCAGCGAAGGTCAACGACGGCGCGCCCGTCATGCGCACCTGGTACTTGGCGGCCTTGGCGAGGGGGGCGCGGTCCTTGACCTGCGCGCGGGCGTAGGTGAAGCGGTCGTTGGCTGTCTCGTATCCGTTGACCGCCGTGGTCACGTAACCGGCGAACGTGCTGTTCGCCAGGTCGCCGACGACAAGCCAAGACCGCGACAACTTCGATTGCGCCGCCAAGGCCGTCTTGGCCGAGGACATACCGGCCGAGTCCCACATCGGCGCGGTCGTTCGGAACGTGAACACGTCGTCAGCGACGAGGGTGCCGGCGCCGAAACTGAGGACGATCCCGACGTACGGGATCGTGTAGCTAGACGCGGTCCCGAGACGGACCAGCTTTTCGGTGCGCCCGCCGTCGAGGGAGAGATTGAACGTGATCCCGTTCGCTCCGACGGTGCCGCCAGTGACGACCGTAAGGACCGCGTCGACCTCCTCGAGGTAGCCATTCGCGCCGGCCGCGACCGAAATCCGGGACGTGCCGGTAACGCCGGTCGAGTCGTGCGACCCCGCGACGCCCGCCGTCGCCTTGGGCAGGCCGACGAAAATGATCGGCTTCTTGGTCTCGTCGAAATGCATCGCTGCGTACGAGACCGCGGGGCAGTACCCGTGCTGTGCGATCAGCGAATCGACGGACGAGAACACGCGGGGCGTGATATCCGCGTTCGTCTCGGCGCAGCCGATGACAACGCAATACCCCGTGCCGCCGGCGAATGCGCCCGCGGTATCGCTAACACTAACTGACGCTGAGGGCAGTACGGCCATGGCTTACTCTCCACACGATGTGACGTAGGGATCCCCCTCGTCGGTGCCGGCGTGACGCGCGCGCGTTTGATTGGCGAAGCTGAGGTCGTCGGTGTTGACCTCGTCGGCGGCATCGCCGGCCCAATCCCTATCGGGGATTGAAGCTTCAAAGGTAAAGCGCAACTCATATGCGGCGCCGCCGTGGACTTCGGACGCGACGAGATCGGCCGGCACCGTCAACTCGCCGCCGGTAAAGGCGACGTCGTTTTTGCGCTGGTAGAGGACATCGGACAGCGCCACGACGCATTGGCGCATGACGGCGTGCGCGCGGCGTCGATGCTCCCAAGGCATGGCGCCAGCCTTTGCGGACTTGGCGTAGATCGTTAGCTTTCCGCCAAACTGGACATTGCCGTAGTGTTTGGCGTTGTGGCGCTGGCTACGGACAGGTACGAATTTGTCTTGTCCGGCGTATTCGATGACGATGCGCTCGCGTCCCCACGTGGTCGTGCGGGTGGCCTCGGGGCCAACGACAACGTCGAATGGCACGCCGCGGGCGCGCAGCGCGGTTTGCAACTCGGCGCCGATCTCGCGAATCACTTGCCGCCCCCGAGCTCTTCGCGAATGACCTTGGCCGCGGCCGAGGCCAGCGCCTGGCGATAGGCGGCCGGCAGCGGGTCCCCCTGACGCGGGGTCACGGGGCGCCGGCCGACCTGGTACTTGGCGTATGCGGTCCCGAGGGCGACCCGCAGCTTGGTCCCGATTGCGACGTAACGAATCGTCGACGCCAGGGTGCCTGTGTCTTTGAGCGTAACGGTTTGCCCCTCGGCACCCGACGCCCAAGGCACGCCGTATGCGTCGGTGCTGGCGTCGAACGTCGCGCGGGCGGCGTCGGTGATCGCAGGCGCGGCGGCCGCGGCGACCTTAGTTGCGACGGTCGTGGGCAGGCCGGCCAGGCTGCGCGTAAAGTCCCGCAGCGAATTCAGGGCGGCGGCGCTCAAGGCAACGACCCCGATCCCCAACCGCGCGGGTCGGCGCCCGTCGACGTGCTAACGATTGCCAGGTTGGTCGGCCCCGTGGCCGCGCTGTCGCGCAACGGAATGGCCTTGGCCCAACGCTCAAGCTTGGCCTTGGCGCCGACCTCGATCTCCGCCATGGACTCGGACGACTGCCCCGCCATCAATTGCAGGCGCCGCGCGGCCAGCTCGGCGACGGTCGCAACGACCGTAACCGGATAGGGCGACTCCAGCGGGACGATATGCGCCGGCAAGAGGTCGTCGACGAATCGCGAGTAATACTCGAGGACGTCGTCATACGGCAGAGGGACCGTCACGATCACCGACGTGCCGTTGGTCGTCAGGTTGATGGCCGCGCCGCCGGCGCTGGCCGCCACCTTGAATGTCGACTCGGAAATCCGAATGACGTAGTAGGTCGTCCCCGCCACGAGGGGCGAGGGCAGCGTGCCGCCGTCGGCCGCGCGGACTAGGACCGCGTCGTCCGTCTCGAGGCCGTGCGACTCTAGTTCGAACAGGTCGGTTGCCGCCGTCGCCGACCCGACGGACATGCCCGAGTTGGCCAGGGCGCCGCGCGCCAGGCCGTATCGGTACAAGTCTTTACGGGTAGCGTAGGCGGCCATGGTCCCTTCAATGCCTCAAGCCCGCGCCGCGTTAGCGGGCAGGCCGGGCACGTCGCTAGTTGCTATTCCGATCAGGCGCCGACGACCTTGCGGATCGCGTGCGGGAATCCGAGGGCGAATCCGTACCAGATGTGCGAAGAGACCTTGATACGGCCAGTGTCCTTGAAAAAGTCCGAGGACTCGTCCCATTTGCGGAGTTGTAGCGACGGATTCGGCGCGGTGTACCGGACCGAGATCCACGGGGCGAGGCCGCTAGACGCGCGCAGCTTGCTGTCGACGAGGTACCAATCGTTCGCGTCCGTGAGCTCGGGCGCGTGCACAACGTTGAATCGGCCCACGTACGGGTTGCTCGTCGCGGCGCTGGTAACCGACGTCGACGTGCCGCCCGCGAGCATGAGGTTTTGCGCGAGCAGGTTTTTCAGCGGCTCAAACTTGCCGGTCGGAACAATGATCGTGTCGGGGTTGGCGCCGATCTTTTTTCCGTTCTCGTCGAGCACGCCCTGCATTGCAGTGACCTGCGCCTGGAGATTCGAAATGCTGACGACGTCCGTACCCGCCGATTCGTAGTTAGACCACGTGGTCGAAGACGGGTTGTTGAGGTCCGAGAGATGCGTCGCCGAGAAGAAGTTGGCGCCGTCAACCCACGCCGTCGACGCGCCCGCCTCGAGGAGCGTAACGATCGATTCGTTCCGGAAATTCGCCTCGGCGATCATCATGCGCGACGGGCCGAGCTGCCAGTTGCGATAGGCGAACACCTGCGTCGTGAGGTCGAGGAGTTTCGCCTCGATACCGCAGGAAAACTCCTCCGACTTGATATCGAAGGACTTGGACAACAGCGTCTTGAAACGCGGCTCGCCCTGCACCTGCACATACTTCAGTGCGAGGGACGAGATCGGAAACGTCACCATCGGCGCCGACGTCGGGAAGAGATCCCCGAGGTCCGACCACGAGGGCGGCTGCGCGGCACCGATCGACGCCAGGTAACGGTCGTCGAATTCCCGCATTGCCGCCTGGTCAGTGGTCGGCAGCGTCTCGAGAATATAAAGGGGGTTAGTCATCGTAGTTTCCTCAGACCGTCAGGCCGGCGTTGATGAGCGCCGTGCGAAGGGTGTTGACCGCGGTAGCGAGGTCCGCGATGTTGTTTCGGAGCGGCGGGAGGAGATTCGCCACGATGTCGTCCCGAAGCGCGTCGGCGTCGGCGGGCGTATCGGTCGGGTTGGGCATGGCCTCGAGGGTCGTATTCGCCGTGCCGGCAACCGCCGTGAACGTGAGCGCCGTCGGCGCCGTCACAGGCTGCACGTGCGCGCCCGCGCCGAACGCGGTAACGAACACGCGAACCTTGCCGTCGGACTCCATGCCAGCAAAGTATCCCGCTCGCTTGAGCGTGCCGCCCGCGTCGTTGTCATAGACGGTGTGGTCGTCGAACATGTAAACGGGCGCGCCGAGAAGCGTCGCTTCGCTGCACGCGTCCCCGCCGCTGCCGTTGTCAAAAAGGAACACGCGGTCGGTGTGAACGACGCAGCGCTTGGCGCCGTCGCTGCCCGTGTTGTCCGTCTCGTGCGTCGCAACGCCGACGGCCGGACCGCTCGACGCGGTCGACCCCGGAACGAGCATTCCCGTCCCCGTAAGCTGCGAAACAAGGGTGCCCTCATAGATGTGAGAGCCGCCGTCAACGGGCATGTGGATGTTACGGCCGCCGAGGCCGTAGGGCCGATAAACGAGATTGCTGGTCGCGTTAGCCATTGCTCATTTCCTCAGGCGGTCCGGCGCGACTTCAACATCGCGAACGTTTTGGGGTCACATCCCGTTTCTTTGCAAATCTGCAATTCGCGGGCGTCGAGGCCGTTCGCGTCGACGGTGCCGCCGACGGGCGTCTTCGGGGGCGGCGCCTTACCGCCGCGCGCAGCGCGCTGTTCCGAGACGTGCGCCTCGAGGTCGGCCATGGACATCGCAAGCCAGCGCGACTTGATCTTGGTGGCGCTGTCATCGGCCCAAACCGTCGACGGGAATTCCGCGCCGAGCTTGACTAGCTCAGCAACCATCTCACGGCGCTTGGCGGCCTCGAGGACGGCGCGCTCGGCAGCAAGCCTGGCGGTCTCAGTCTCTAGTTTGATGTGCGACGCACGCCAAACCTCGACCTCGGCCACGGCGCCGACGAACGACTCGGCGCCGGACAGGCGCATGAGCCTGCTAGCAGCGGCGGCAACCGCCTCGGGCTTTTCCTCTTCCTTGGCCGGCGGCGCTGCGGTTTCGGCAGCGGCCTCAGGCGCAGGCGCGTCCGCAGGCTTGTCGGCGGGCGCGTCGGACTTGTCCTTGGCAGGCTCGCCCTTGATCTTTGCCATAGCGTCCTCGAGGGAGGAGCTCATATCGATTCCAAGGGCTTTACAGACCTTGATAAATTCCTCAACGCTCATGCCGCCACCCTTGTTCGCCGCCATTAGCGGAGTTAGCCGGCGCGTTGCCGGGATGTTGGTCAACGCCACGTTGAGTAGTGACGTGATCCTCTTGTCCTGCCCGACCTCAAAAGCCGGAGACATAAAGCGCCATTCGCGGTTGCGCAGCGCCTGTGCGGCGTTGGGCGTCCAACGAACATTGACCGCCCACAGCTCGCCGCCTCGGACCTCGAGATTGAACCAACCCGCGGCCCTCGAGGCGAGGGCGGGATCGGCTGACGTGCCGCCAAGGGCCGCGTGGTCGTAATCGACCATGAGATCGATCCCGTGCGCCTGGTAATCGGCCATCACTGCGGCCGCGGCGTCCTCGTCAAAAACGAAGGTGCCCTTCGTCGTCTCGACTTGGCCGGCCGTGAAAATGCGGAATTCGCTCGGCGGCTCGTCGCCTGACACGACGATCGAAAGTGCCGTAACGCGATAGCGCACCTGTGGTGATAGGAAACTGTCGAGGCCCGCGTCAAGCCTTGCGTTGCCCGCAGCCGGGCGAGAGCGCTATCACTCGGTGTGGGCGCACCGAGCAAGCGGGCCAGAAAGATTCGGACCGCTGCCGAATTCGACACGGGGCGACTCCAGCGTTCGCTGACGCCACCGAAACTTGCGCCAGGCACCTACGCCTGGACGTTGGCGGACATCGTCAACGCCCGCGATATGCAAATGCTCGGCAACTTCCGGTTGCCTGCGCGGTTGTCCGAGTCCATGCGGACGGACGACGCCCTTTTCGTCGCGCGCGAAAACCGCCTGGCCCCGCAGCGCTGTATAAAGGTCTGCCTCAAACCGGCCAAGGGCGCGCGCGCCGTCAGTATCGCGGGCGAGGGCGAGGCGCTATTCGGTAACGAAGGCGTCGGGATCACGCCGGACCCCCTGCGCAACGTGCACGACTGCCTTGTCGAGCACGGTATCGCGTTCGCCATCAACGTTTGGACGCCGCGCGAAGACGGGTCGCGCGTTGACATCGCGTTGCAGTACTGGCCGATCGAATGGGTGCGTTGGGACGCCATCAAGCGTTGCTACGTGACCCAAACCGAAGAGGGCCCCGAGGAGGAGATCCACCACGGGGACGGCCGTTGGGTAGTCTTCCAAGAGGGCGAGCACGAGCCGTTCAAGCAAGCTGCGGCCGTGTTGCCGGCGGCGTTGGTTTGGGCGCGGCACGCGTACGCTAATCGCGATTGGGCCAAGGGATCGACGGCGCACGGCAACGCCAAGGTGTTGGGAGAGCTGCCCGAGGGCATGCCGCTACAGGACGCCGACGGCAACGCGACCTCCGAGGCCGCGGCGCTCCTCGAGTTGCTGCAAGCGATCGGCACGTCGGACTCGCCCGTCGGGATCAAGCCCGCGGGGTCAAAGGTTGACTTTATCGTCAACAGCTCGACGGCGTGGCAAGTCTGGTCCGAGCTAATCACCAAGGCCGAGAAGGCTGCGGCTCGGATCTACCTCGGTACCGACGGCACGCTTGGTTCGCAGGGCGGGGCGCCGGGCGTCGACATCTCGGTCCTGTTCGGCGTCGCGTCGACCAAGGTGCAAGGCGACCTAGGTTGCATCAAGCGTGGGTTGCAGACCGGCACGATTGAGCCTTGGTGCGCGATCAACTTTGGTGACTCGTCGCTTGCGCCATCGCGCGAATACAAGATCCCGGACCCCGACGAGGACGCGCAGCGGGAGTCCTACGCCAAGCGCAGCGCCGCCTTTTACGCCGATCTCAAGGCTGCAAAGGATGTTGGCGCCGTGCTTACGCAGGAGTTCGCCGACACCTTGGCTGGCAAGTACGGCGTATGCGCGCCGATCATTCCAGCGGCGGCCCCTGCGCCGGCGCCTAGTGGAGGAGTGCCTCAATGAGACAGTACTGTTCGCAGGCCGCCGAAGAGGCACGCCAGCTCGCCACCGGCAAGGGGGCGCTGACGTCCCTGTACGTCGTCAACGTCGCTGCCGCGACCCGATACGTGTGGGTGTTCGATAACACGGCGTCGTCCGGGACCGTGCTGTGCGGGCCGTTTCCCGTCGCCGCCGGCCAGGGCGTGGCGCTCGGCTGGCCTGAGGGCGACGACATGAATAACTCGCAACCGCGGTACGCGACCGGACTGCGCGTGGCGTCGTCGACGTCGGCGTCATCGTTCGCCGCCAGCGGCGCGGCGGACTTCCGTATCAACGCCACGTTTGAGTGACGGAGGCTAACCCATGTACGGATCCAAGCTCGGTCCCGAGATTGTAGCGCTATCGCAGATCGCGACCGGCGCCGCGCACGCGCACCTTCGAATGAACGCCGCGGGGTCGGCATCCGCGTGGCTCCAGAATTGGGCATGGATCCCGCCGGATCATTCACTGATCTCGTGGACGATGGACCCGTCGCTGGCCAGCGCGTCAACCGCTCTTACTACCGCCGGCACTCTGTACGCGCATAAGCTGCACATCCCCGAGGCGACGACCGTTACGAGCATTCTCATGCACGTAATCACTGCTGGGGTTACGCTAACCGCGGGACGCTGTTTCGCCGCCCTATATCAAAACAACACCCTACTCGGCGTGACGGCGGATCAGTCGGGCACGTGGAATAGCACCGGTCTCAAAACCATGAACATCGCCGGCGGCCCTGTCGCGGTCGCGGCCGGCGATGTCGTGGTCGGTGTCTGGTTCAACGGTACGACCGGGCCGGCGTTTCTTCGCGGCAACATCAACATTCCAAACATGGGGATTGCCGCCATGTCCAACTATCGCTTCGGCATTGCCAACACCGGCCTTACGACCACGGCCCCTAACCCTATCGCCGCAACCACGGCGTCCGGTTTCCCCCACCTGATCGGATTGGCCTGAGGTATCAAGATGAGCCACACACTGCGAATTCTCCAGATTGACGGCGACGACCTGGTCGCCATGTCCGTCGTCGACGGCGAGGCCGAGGGCGAGAAAGTGGCCCAACCGTGGGTGCGCTTTCCGCTTACCGAGCTGTCCGCCGAGGCGCAGGCGCATTGCATCGCGGCAGCCGCGGCCGTCGAAGCCTTCCTTGCCGCCAAGCATGCCGAGCGCGAGGCCGCCGAACGGGCAGCGGAACGCGCCGCCCTCGAGGCGCGGCTGGCCGAGCTCAACGGTGCGTAGGCTTGCGCCCGCCCTCGTGGCGGCAACCCTCGCCCTCGGCTGCACGTCAACGGTTACGCCTGCCGATATCTTCGGCGAGGCCGGCGAATTCCACGTCGACGTCGAGTTTACGCCCGAGCAAGTCCGCGCCCTCGAGGCGGCGGCCGCCACGTGGAACCACTACGGTAACGGCTACGTCTCACTGACGATCGTGCAGGACTTGGATACGCGTTCGTCGGCCATGGCGCTCAAGTGCGTCGAGGGCTGCGTTGTTCACGCGCTGTCGACGGACGGCAAGTTTCAGGACATGGACTCGAGGCACCCCGACCTCAAGACGTTGGGCGTCGCTACGGGCGTGCGCGGCACGACGATCCTCCTCGCGGTCGACCGCCTAACGGACCTCGACATGTTCGGTGAGGTCGCGCTCCACGAATTCGGCCACTCGGTTGGGATGGCGCACGTGTCGAGTCCGCACGCTGTCATGTACCCGCACTATCATCGCGGGGCCAACTGCCCCAACGCGGACGACATGTTGGAATTCTGCCGCGTGCAGGACTGCGACCTGGCCGACGTGCAGTACTGCAAGTAGCCGATCGCTAGATCTTCCCGCCGCCCCCGCCTTTACGGTACAGCGCCGACGTCAGCGACACCGACGGGCGGGTCGCGGCTAGCGTGCGCGCGGCCTCGGTGATCCCTTTGAAACCGGCCTTGGCGTCGGGGCGGTCCGAGGCCAGGCCGAGCAGCTCAACCACGGCGTGGACGCAGGCGTCGAGGCGGTCGGGGGACCTCTTGCCGGCCTCGGGCTCCCATGTCGTCATAAGATCTTCCAGCTCGGACAGGTTTGCACCCTCGACGTGCGATACCCGCCCGCGTTCGTAGGCCGTGGCCAAGGGCTGCGCGCGGTCGGCCTTTTCGCCGCGGGCGTAAACCTCCCTGACGTAGACCACGCCCGACGCGCGCGGGGGTACGCGTTCGTTTTTACCGACCACGACCACGTTGATGTGCCGCGTTTGGGCGTAGGACCGCACGGCGAACGTCACATGGTCTAGCGCCTTGTTCGTTTCGACGACCAGGCAGTCGCAATCGTGCTTTACGTACAGGTCGACGAGGAGTTTTGACCACTCCTCAACCCTGTACTTGCCCGTATGGTCGCCGAGGATATAGGCCTGGCCGTCGACGCCGAGGCCTGCGTCGATGATACCGGTCGAGTCGTTGCCGGCCCTGGTCGTAACGGCGGGGTCGACGGCCAGGACGCGGCGCACGAGGCGGTCGGGCAGTGGGCGGCGGGCGGCGTCGATCCACGATTGCTTGAAAAGAGCGGCGTCGGAGTCGTCCAACATCTCGCCTAGCAACTCCTCACGGCCGCGGGACGTCCCGCCGTATTCGTCCTCGAGTTTCTGCACGTACCCACGCGCTAGGTTGGCGGCGTTTTCGTGGGTAGAGCCGCGGACTATTACGTGCCTGGACGGGTCGCGCTCGTGGTTTCGGAGCAACCGCAGCAACACGGGGTGCCTGCGCTTGGGCGTGGCGTCCCAAACGATGCGCGCGTGGCGCAGGCGGGTCGATAGTAGCGCCATGGCGAACGCATACTCACGATGCACCGTCGGCCACGACTGCAACTCGGTCAACCACGCGTGGTCATACTCGAGGCCGCGGACAGAGCTCGGTACCTCGGGCGTCCGTACGTAGGCAACCGCGCCGTTGGGCCAGTGCAACTCGAGGGACGAGGCGTGCCAGGTCGGCCGGTTGTCGTACGGCGCGGTCGCTATCAGGCCGCTCGGCCCCTCGACCTGGATTTGGACGCTGTCCGTCTCCTTTTGCGCCATGAGTAGGATCAGGCGGGCGCGTTGCGCGGAGACCTCCCGGTTGAGGTAGCGCGATACCGCCAACGTCTTGCCGAAACCCCTGCCCGTGAGGAAACCCCACGACTGCCAATCGCCAGGGGGCGGCAGTTGCTTGGGGCGTGCCCACCATTCGAACCAATCGGCCTCGTGCCCAGCTTGCTGCACGATGCTTAGGCTGTGCAGTACCTCGTCGGCCTTGGCCAGGGCGCCCTCGAGGCCGTGCTTTCGGAGGAGGTCGAGGGCCGCGCGTTGGGCGGGGGATAGGGCTGCGGGATCAACCATGGGCCGCGACGATGATCCGCCCGATCACTTCGGCGCACTGCGGCACAACCGCGTTGCCTAAGCAGCGCAATCGGTCCATCCCTCGGGGAACCCCATCATCCATTCGAAAACCTCGGGGTGGGGGCGCCCCCCAGTGCCGACCAGGTTTTGAAAGCGCGCGTAGGCCGGCCACTTTCGCATGCTCGGCGCGCAGTGGTTCGCCTTTGCCGTCGGCGTGGGCAAGTACGAAACACCTAGGCCGCTCGTGCGGGGCAGCAACATCACAGGCTCGCAAGAGAACAGGCACGCTGGAATACCCGATTTCGTGAAGATCGCGCCGCACGAAGGGCAGCCAATCGCGGCACGGCATAACGTTCTCCACAACGATCCAGGTTGGTCGGCAGGACTCGACGATCCGGAGATACTCCGACCACAGGCCGGACTTGGCTCCGTCGAGTCCCCGCCGTTTTCCTGCGGTATGGGCGCCGCTGAGGTCCTGGCAGGGGAATCCCCCGCACACGACATCAACCCGCTCGAGCTCGGCGCCAACTTTTTGGACGTCCTCATACTGCTTTACTCCTGGCCAATGCTTGGCCAACACCTTGCGACAGAAAGGGTCGCACTCCACTTGCCACACGACGCGTCCGACCCCCGCCCATTCAAGGCCGAGCTCAAGGCCGCCGATGCCTGAGAAGAGGGACCCGATCTTGAGGTCACCCATGCTCGGCCATCCCCTTTATCGTCGCCGCCCATCTCTCCCGTACCTGCCGCGCCGCCTCGATTAGGTCGGGGTTGGCGTTGGGGTCGACGGGCGGGGGCGGCGCCAACTTGCGCTTGGCGTCGAGTAACACCACGACCAACCGCGCATATTTCATATAGGCGTCATCGTCGTTCGACGTTTCGGCCAAGCGCGCTTTCTCTTCGATGCGCGCTAGCCACTTGTCGACCTGTTCCAGGGACGCGCCGGCTGGGACTCCAACCCCCCCGTCAACATCGTCGCCCTCGCCCGTGACGTCGCCGTCGTCGGCCTCGAGGGCCGCGGGCGCGGCCGCGGACATGGCCGCCTGTAGGTGCGCCCTCTTGCTCACACCCTTGGCCGCCTGTACCCCCGCCCGGACCGCCGCGACCCGCCGCTTGGCCGTCGTCAGGGAGGTCCCGAGGGCGGTCGCTATCGCCTCGGTGGGCACGCCCCGCGCCACCATCGCCGCAACGCGGGCGTCCTCGTCGGGTCCGAGGTCTAGTCGTTTGCGTCCGCGTTTGGCCATGGGTGGTTCGTGGTGGTTGGATGGTTGAACGTATAGATAACTACACGTAACTATTATGGTCTACAACGAAAAAGCCCGCATATCGCGAGAAGGG
>Ga0196964_10001356_pt1 | contig 12520 bp, 10 predicted proteins | sample S1_10metaG_FD_148615 | JGI IMG/M metagenome (GOLD analysis project Ga0196964, IMG submission 148615) | Soil microbial communities from Anza Borrego desert, Southern California, United States - S1_10 | ecosystem: Environmental > Terrestrial > Soil > Desert | place: USA: California | collected...
TCCGGAACAGCCGCCGGTGTTCCTCGATCGCGTAGCGGTCGGTCATGCCGGCGATGTAGTCGCACACGATCCGGGCCCTGCCCGCCTCGTCGCGACCGCGGGCGCGCTCGTAACGGTCGGTGGGCAGAACCTCGGGTTCGTCCATGAACAGCCCGAACATGTCGGCCAGAATGCGGCGCGCCTGACTGCGCGTGCGGTTGACCCGGAAGTGGCGGTACATGCGCTGGTATAGGAAGGCCCGCAGCCGCCCCAGCTCCTCCAGCATGCCCTCGGAGAAAGCGACCAGCGGCCGACCCAGCCGCCGCACGTCCTCCGGCGTCTCAACCCGGCCCTCGCGCACGCGCCTTCGCGTCTCGGCCAGCACGTCGTCGACCATGGCCCCGATCATCCGGCGCACGGCCTCCAGCCGCAGCATGCGGTCGTCCACGTCGGGCCAGTCGCGCCGCGTCTCGCGCAGGATCGGCCCGATCAGGGCCACGTCGGACAGGTCGGCGATGGTGAACAGCCCGGCCTGCAGGCCGTCGTCCACGTCGTGGTTGTTGTAGGCGATATCGTCGGCCAGGGCCGCCACCTGGGCCTCGGCCGAGGCGAAGGTCGACAGGCGCAGGTCGTGGTCTTTGGCGTACTCGCTGATCGCCTTCCACGCCGGCTCGTCCAGCTTGTGGGCGACGGGGCCGTTGTGCTTGACCACCCCCTCCAGCGTCTCCCACGTCAGGTTCAGCCCCTCGAAGTCGGGGTAACGGACCTCCAGCCGGGTGCAGACGCGGAAGGTCTGGACGTTGTGATCGAAGCCTCCGTAGGGCTCCATCGACCGCTGCAGCTCGTCCTCGCCGGCGTGGCCGAACGGCGGGTGGCCCAGGTCGTGGGCCAGCGCGATGGTCTCGGCCAGGTCGTCGTCCAGCCCCAGCAGCCGCGCCAGCGACCGGGCGATCTGCGCCACCTCCAGCGAGTGGGTCAGGCGGGTGCGGTAGTAGTCGCCCTCGTGCGCCACGAAGACCTGGGTCTTCTCCTTGAGCTTGCGGAAGGCGGTGCAGTGGATGATCCGATCCCGGTCGCGCGCGAACGGCGTGCGCGTGCGGCTCTCGGCCTCCGGATGCAGCCGGCCGCGCGAGGCGGCGGGGTTCTCAGCGAAGGACGCGCGCTGCGGCGGGGTGAAGACGGGAGCGTTCAACGGCGTCGGCTCTTCCACGGCGGGCGGGCCGCCCTCATATAGCGCTCAGCCATGAGCGTCGAATCCGTCACCCTGTCCGAATCCGCCGCAAGGCGCCTGCACGCTCTGGGTCAAGCCGAGGGGCGGCCGCTGATGCTGCGCGTGGCCGTGGACGGCGGCGGTTGCTCCGGCTTCCAGTACCGCTTCGACCTGGTCGAGGCCGCCGACGCCGACGACCTGAGGATCGAACGGGACGGCGCCGCCGCCCTGGTCGACCCGATCTCGCTCCCCCTGCTCGCCGGCTCCGAGATCGACTTCGTCGACGAACTGATCGGCGCTCAATTCCGCGTCAGGAACCCGCAGGCCAAAAGCAGCTGCGGCTGCGGGGTCAGCTTCTCGCTCTAGCGCCAGCGCCTTGGCGAGGCGCCGCGCTATGCGGCATGGCTGCGGTCCGCGGCCCCGGGTTTCGCCAGGTCGTCGCCGATCACAAGCGCGGTCGCCGGCGGCGGGGGGCAGGGCGGGAACCCCCGGGTTCTCCCGCCGTTCGACCTTTGAAGCTGAACCGTAGGAGGTCGCTCGTGCTCAGGTCCGCCGCCCTGCTGCTCTGCCTGCTGGGGCTTTCCGCCTGCGGCTCGGGCGAGCCCGATCCGCGCGGCGTGAAACCCGACGAGGTGCTGTTGCAGGTCCGCGCCTCGGCCCGGGGCGAGGCCCGGCCGGACGAGGCGCGCTTCACCGTGGGCGTCAACGCGGTGCGCCCGACCGCGCGTGAGGCCGGGGCGGAGACCAACCGGATCCTCGGCCGCATTTCCGCGGCGCTGGCGGAGCTGGGGGTCAAGCCCGAGCAGATGCAGACCCGCAACATCTCGCTGGCGCGGATCGATTACGGGCCCGAACGCGGGCGCTATCGGGCGGAGAACCTGATCGAGGTCCGCCTGTCGCAGCCCGCGCGCGCCGGCGAGGCGATCGCGGCGGCGACCGAGGCCGGCGGCAACGTGCTGTCCGGTCCCGACCTTCGCGTCCGCGATCCCGAGGCCGCCTACAACGCCGCCTACGCCGCCGCCTATCGCGCCGCCCGCGCCCGTGCCGAAGCCTACGCCGGGGCGGCGGGGCTGAAGGTGCGCCGCGTGCTGGCGATCCGCGACGGATCCGTCCACGAGGCGCCGATCGGCTACGAGCGGGCCTACGGCGCTTCCGTAGACGCCGCCGTGCAGAGCGTTGCGCCGGTGAACGCCGGCCCCCCGGTCAGCCCCGGCCTCAACGTGCGCGAAGTGAGCGTGCGGGCGGACTTCGCGCTGGGGCGGTGAGGCGCGGCGCCGCGCCGGGTGCAAATTGCCAGCGGCGCCTATATGTCCCGACGGAGCGCTTCAAACGCCCCGCGGGGACCCTCATGCATAAATCCGCCCTGGCCGCCGCCGTGATCGTCCTGGCCGCCGCATCCGGCGCCGCCGCCCAGGACCACGCCCACCATGCTCCCCCCGCCGCCGCCGACCCGCACGCCGGGCACGACATGGGCGAGGAGCATTCTACGCCGGCTACCGGCGGCCACGCCGCGGCGGGCGTGCTGGGGACCTATCCGATGTCGCGCGAGGCGTCCGGCACCGCCTGGCAACCGGATGCGGCCGAGCACGGCGGGGTCCACTGGCGCCGGGGCGGCTGGGCGGGGATGAGCCACGCCACGCTGAACCTGGTGCACAGCGACCAGCAGGGACCGCGCGGGGACCGCAAGACGTTCCTGGCCGGCATGGTCATGGCCTCGGCCCGGCGCGACCTGGCGAACGGCGACACGATCAACCTGCGCGCCATGCTCAGCCCCGACCTGTTCATGGGAAAGCGCGGCTATCCGCTGCTGCTGCAGGCGGGCGAGACCGCCGACGGGGTCGAGCCGCTGGTCGACCGCCAGCATCCGCACGAACTGTTCGTGGAGCTGTCGGCCTCCTACGCCTGGCGGCTGGGCGACACCGACAGCCTGTTCGTCTACGCGGGCCTGCCCGGCGAGCCCGCCTACGGCCCGGCCACCTACATGCACCGCGCCTCGTCCGGCGACAGCCCCGAGGCGCCGATCGCCCACCACTGGCTGGACTCCACCCACATCGTTTTCGGCGTGCTGACCGCCGGGTGGGTTCACGACGACTTCAAGCTGGAGGCCTCGTCGTTCCGCGGTCGCGAGCCGGACCAGGACCGCTATGACATCGAAGCGCCGGAGCTGGACAGCTGGTCGGTCCGCGCCAGCTGGAACCCGAGCCCCAACTGGGCCTTGCAGGTCTCCCACGCCGACGTGACCAGCCCCGAGGGGCTGGAGCCGGACCTGGACGTGAGGAAGACCTCGGCCAGCGCCTCGTACACCCTGCCGTTCTACATGGAGGGCTGGTGGTCCACGACCGCCGCCTGGGGCCGCAACGACCGCGGCGACGGGGCGGAGCTGGACGCCTTTTTGCTGGAGACGACGGTCAAGCCCCGCCGCGATCCCTGGACCTTCTTCGCCCGCGCCGAACGGATCGAGACGGACGAGCTGCACAGCCACGGCGGCCCCGGCCACGGCGACGTCTATCGCGTCGGCAAGCTGTCGCTGGGGGCGATCCACGACTGGAAGGTCGCCGAGCACGTCCGCATCGGCCTGGGCGCCCTGTACGCCTTCAACTTCGTCCCGGAAGGCCTGGAACACCCCTACGGCGACAGCCCGGACGGTTCGATGGTGTTCGTGCGGCTGAAGGTGGACTGACCCCCCATCCGCGTCGTCATCCTCGGGCTCGTCCCGAGGATCCATGGCGCCGTCGCACGCGGGCGGGCTGTCGAACCCTGCGCGTTCAGCTTTCGATGTTGCAGACGCTGAACCATGGGCCCTCGGGACGAGCCCGAGGGTGACGGGCTGGTTAATGCCGCTTGATGTCGTCGGGCGGGGTCAGCAGCCAGGGGGCCATGCGGAAGCGCTTGGGCGGCTGGCCCAGTTCGCGTTCGCGGATGAACTTGCGGGCGAACTCGACGATGTCGCGGATGCCCGTCTCGTCGAACGGCTTGGGCATGGCCCCGAGCGCGCCGGAGAAGCCGACCGGGATCTGCTCGGGATTGGCGGTGATGAAGATCGCCGCCACGCCGTGGTCGCGCACCAGCCGCCGGGCGATCTCCGGCCCGGTCGCCCCGTCGCGCAGGTTGATGTCCACCAACGCCAGGTCCGGGTGTTCGCGCGCGGCGATCTCCAGGCTGCGCGTCGTGTCCATGGCCGAGCCCACCACGTGGTGGCCCATGTCGGTCAGGATCAGCTCCAGCTCCATCGCCAGGATCGCTTCATCCTCGACGATCAGTACACGGAGCTCCTGCTCGTCTCCCATGGGATGGCGGGTCCTACGCGCTGGATACGGTGAATCGCCGGGCGGAAAAGTCGGCGAACGCGTTCATACACGCTGCGTACGATACCGGACACAGGAAAAACCGGCCTTGCAGCAGGGTTCTCGTTGCGGTGGTATGCGCCCGCACCAGGGGACGGGGCGAATCATGGCTGTCCAGAACGGGTTGGAGCTGGCCGAGCTCCGGCATCGGCTGCTCAACAACTTTCAGCTCCTCCAGGCGCTGATCGGCATCCGTCTGCGCAGCGTCGAGGATCCCGAGAGCCGCCGTCATCTGACCTGGCTGACCGACGTGATCGCGGCGCTGGCGCTGCTGAACCGGCGGCTGGGATCGGGGACCTCGGACTTCGGCGCCTATCTGCGCGAGGCCGCGGGCTTCTGGGAGCGGATCGCCGCCGGGCGCGAGATCGCCTTCCAGCTCGACGCCGCCGCGGTGACCGTGCCCGAGCGGATGTCGTCGAGCCTGGCCCTGATCGTCCACGAGCTGGTCGCCAACGCGGTCGAGCACGCCTTCCCCGACAACAAGCCGGGCGGCATCGCCATCACGCTCAGGGACGCCTACGGCGTGCTCGAGCTGACGGTGCGCGACGACGGCCAGGGCGGGGCGCGGCTGAAGGACGAGACCGAGGGTCTGGCGCTGGTGCGCGGCCTGGCCGACTACCTGGGCGGCACGCTGCAGCTGGAGAACGACGCCGGCCTGATCGCCACCGTGCGCGTGCCGCTGGACGCGCCCAAGGCCGCCCGCAAGCACTGAGCCCCTGCGCGCCGCCTTGGCGAGGCCGCGATCTTCACGGCAGAGTGGGGCGATGCGTTCCGGCCTCCTGCTCGCCCTGACCGCCATGATCCTGCTCGCCGCCGGGGGGCGCGCGGACGCGCAGGCCTGGGCGCCCGCCTCCAAGCGCAAGGCGGTGTCGGCCGCCGCGGTCAAGGCGACCGCCTTCGGCCATTACGCCTCGATCGAGGAGACGCAGGCGACCAACGCCGAGCGCGAGGCCTGCCTGAAGGAGGCCAGGACCGTCGACTGGTGCCTGGATGTGATCCTGCGCCTGCCGCCGAGTTCGGTCGACGCCTCGGCCGAGGACCGCGCGCTGATGGAGCGGACGTTCGCCTTGGTCGAGCGGCTCTACCCCGTCGACCCCGAGGTGCTGGCGCTGGTGCGCGACAGGCCGACGGGCGACCTGGCGCAGGGCGTGCTGGCCTGGGACGCGGCGGCGGGCCTGGCGGAGAGCTGGTACGGGACCTACAGCGCCGAGTGGCTCCGCCTGACGGTCGCCTCGGAGAACGCGGCCTGGCGGGTCACGGACGGGCTGGGGGGCGGGTCAATCCTGATCGGCTACCTGGAGGCCCTGGAACAGAAGTTCGGTCCCGACAGCCTGGAGGTGGCGACGGTGCTGAACGCCTACGCGGGAAGGCAGGCCGCCTCGCCGCTCGGGGTTGCGGAGGACGTCCTGGCCATGCTGCGGCGCGCGGTCGAAATCCGGCGCAAACGCCTGGGCGAGGACCACCGGAGCACCGCGATCAGCAAGGCCAATCTGGGCCATGCCCTCGCCGGCCTCGGGCGATATCGCGAGGCCGAGCCGTGGCTGCGCGAAGCCAAGACGGCGCTGGGTCTTTCACCAGGAGAGCGCAGGTCCGCCCGCGCGGTCACGGCGCGCCTGGCGGACGCGCTTTACGGTCAGGGAAGGCGGGTGGAGGCCGAGGCGTTGCAGCGCGACGTGCTGGCCGCCTTCGCCGCCGACCTGCAGGCGGACCGCCGCGAGCGGTCGGCGGCCCTGCAGGCGCTGGCCCGCTCCGTCGCCGACGCAGGTCGCCAGGCCGAGGCCGAGGCCCTGCTGACCGAGGCGCTGGCGCTGGAGATGGCCATCGCCGCCGAACCGCCGCCGGTGGACCCCGGCCGCCTGGTCACCGCCAGTCAGGACATGCTCTACGAGCTGATGCCCCAGTGGCGGGAGTCCGCGCTGGCCTTCGCCCGCCAGCAGGAGAAGGAGGCGGCGGGGCGGCGGCTCGCCTCGCTGCACGTTCGGCTGGCCCGCGCGCGGTTCGCGCAAGCAGACTATCCCGCCGCCGCCGCCCGTGCGGAGCAGGCCGAAGCGGCGTTCCCGACCGCCGAGGCCAAGCTGGTGCTGGCCGGGGCGCGCCTGTCGCAGGGCAAGACCGACGAGGTCGAATATCTGCTGCTGTCGGCCGAGGACCGGAGCCTGCCGGCCGACCACCCGCTCAACGTCGAACGGATGAGCCTGCTGGCGGTCTATCACCTGCTGTGGTCGCCCTCCCACGCGCCGGGCCACATGCGCCAGGCGACCGACGCGGTGCTCGGTCGGGCGAACGGCGCGCGCACGGCTCCGGGAGCCGTGCGCGAGGAGCTGGACCAGCACCGCGAGCTGTTCCGCGCGCAGGTGGCCCTGAACTGGCTGGTGGCCGATCGCGCCGCACGGTGAGGCGGCGCGCGCGGAACTCAGACGCCGGTGCGACGACGTAAGGCGCTCCAGATCAGGGGAGCGTTGGCCAAGGCCATGCGCCGAAGCGCCGGGTTGAGCAGCAGGGCGCCGCCGGCGACCGCGCCGAGCAGCAGCGCGCCGCTGGACACCGGCCGACGCTTGGCCTGGGCGGCGACCCGCCCGGCGCCGGTGCGCGTGCGCAGGGCCGACTCTCGCGCAAGGGCGCCCGCGCGCGTGCTCACGCCCGACATACGCGCCGGGGCGCCGCGCACCGAGTCCTTCATGGCCGTGACGAGGTTCATCCGTGGTCTCCTGAATACCGCTTGGAGATCAAACGCCGCAGCGGGCGCATCGTTCTCCGGCCGGCGCTCAGGCGGCGCGCTCCAGCCGACCGGGAGCATGGAGCGGCACCGAGATGCGGCAGTGCAGGCCCTCTGGCGCATATTCGAAGCCGGCCTGACCGCCCAGCTCCTGCTCGACGGTGGCGCGGATCAGGCGCGAGCCGAACCCGCGCCGTTCGGGCGCGCCGGTGATCGGCGGACCGTTGCGTTCGGTCCAGTCGAGCACCAGGCGGTCCTCGGCCACCTCCCAGCTCACCCGCACGCAGCCCTCGGGAACGGACAGGGCCCCGTACTTGGCGGCGTTGGTGGCGAGTTCGTGGAAGGCCATGCCCAGGCCCAAGGCCTGCCGCGGCCCCAGCCGCACGTCGGGACCGCGCAGGTTCGCCTGCTCGCCGGAGTACGGCTTCAACTCGCCCAGAAGCAGGCCGCGCAGCGACGCGCTCTCCCAGCCGCCCTGAGTGAGGGCGTCATGGGTGCGCGACAGCGCGATCAGCCGGCTTTCGAAGGTGCGCTGGAAAGTCTCGACGTCCTCGGCGCGGCGGGCGGTCTGGGCGGCGATGGACTGAACCGTGGCCAGGGTGTTCTTCACCCGGTGGTTCAGCTCGTCGATCAAGAGCCGTTGGCGGCGCTCGCTGGTTTCCAGGTCGGCGAAGGCGCGCAGGCGGTCGGTGACGTCCAGCGCCACGCCGATCATCTTGCGCGGGCGACCGACGGGATCGCGCAGCACCCGCCCGCGGATGTTCACCCACCGGGGCGGCTCGCCTTTCAGCCGGTAGACGGCGTCGTGGTCCTCGCCCTCGGCCAGCGTGCGCGCCAGCAGGGCTTCGCGCCGGATCCGCTCCTCGTCGTCCAGGACCGCTTCGAATTCGGCGTAGCCCAGCGGTTCGTCGGAGCGGCGGCCCAACACTTCCTTGGCCTTGGCCGAGACCTGCAAGGTGCGGTCCGGTAGCGAAAGCTCCCAGTAGCCGACGCCGCCGGCCTCCAGCGCCGCCAGGACGTTCACCCGCTGGTCGTAAAGCGAGGCGACCAGGGCCAGAAACAGGATCAGCAGCGACCCGGCGGCCACCGCGCCGGCCAGCACGAACGGCGGCGCGCCGGCGGCCGCGGCCTCGGCCGCCGCCTCCGTGCGGGTGATCTTCAACGCGGCCATCGCGGTATAGTGCATGCCCACGATCGCGCCGCCGAGGATCGGAGCGGCCAGCACGCGCCAACGGAAAGAGCGGTCGCGGCGCCCGGCGAACAGGGCGGCGGTGGAGGCGACCACCGCGATCACCAGCGACAGGGCCACCAGCTTCAGGTCGTAGCCCAGCGACACCGCCGTTCTGAGCGCCGCCATGCCGGTGTAGTGCATCAAACAGATGCCCGCGCCCATCGCCGCGCCGGCGACCACCAACCTTAAGGGGCGGGCGTGCTCGCCGGACGCCGCGAAGAAGGCGCCGCAGGTCGCGCCGACCGCGAGCGCCAGCGACAGGAAGGTCAGGCCGGGATCGTAGCGGACCGGAGAACCGGGATCGAAGCCCAGCATTGCGATGAAGTGCATCGACCAGATGCTGGCGCCCATGGCCACGGCCGCCGCCACCAGCCAGGCCGCGCGCGCGCGGCCGACGTGGGTCCGCACGCGGCGGAACAGGTCCAGCGCCGTCCACGACCCGAAAACGGCCACGACGAAGGACAGAACCACGAAGACCAGGTGATTGGCGGCGTGCATCGGCTCCGCCGTTCATCGCCCGTCGCGCGCCGCTTGTCGAGCACGTTCATCGACGTGCCCGTCTTGTGACCTTTCATATCCTCGCCAGCACCTCGGCGTCGCGCGGGTCGGGGCGGGCGAGGGGCGGGACGGCGCGCCAGCCCTCCTGCCGGGCGCCGATCTCGCGCAGGCGGCGGCGGGCGAACCATGCGCCGCCGGCGGTCGCGGCCAGCGCCAGCAAGCCGGAGACGGCGCCCCGCGGCGGGCCGCGGCGTTCCGTGCGCGTCTCGCGTTCGCGGCGGCGCTTCTTCAGCCGCTTGCCGACCAGGGTCCCGCCGCCGGCGACCACGCCCAGCGCCAGCGCCGCGCCGACCGTCAGCCACGGGCGCATCTGCATCTCGGTCAGGAAACTCCGCTGGCGCACCCGGGCGTAGTCGGCGCGCACACGGCCGTCGCGCCCGGCCTGGTGCAGGCTGTCGTCGACCGGGCGCCACTTGGCCTTGCGGTCGCGGTAGAGCATCGGCATCACCCGCGCCGCCACCGGGTGGCTGACCGCGGGCACGGCGTTCAGCAGGCCGATCAAGGAGCGGCCGCCGCCGCCGACGGTGATCTCGCGCACCCGCCGCTCGGCGCAGTGCAGGATCGCCTCGGCCGCCAGGGTGGTCGAATAGACCGGCGGCGGCATCTTGATCGCCGTGTCGGTGAGATTGCGGGCGTGCTCGTTGATCGGGCTGTCCAGGGCGCTCGGTTTGACCAGGGTCACCGACACCGGCGCGCGCTCTCGCATCAGGTCCATGCGCAGGCCGTTGGTGAAGCCCTTCACCGCGTGCTTGGACGCCGAGTAGACCGCCTGCAGCGGCGCGGCCGCGTCGCCGACCACCGAGCCGACGTTGATCAGCGCGCCGCCGCCGGGCTTGGCGCGCAGGTGCTCCACCGCGATCAACGAGCCGTAGACCACGCCCCAGTAATTCGTGTCGAACAGCCGGCGCTGGTCCTGGACCGTGGTCTCGCGCACCGGGCCGACGATGGTCACGCCCGCGTCGTTGACCCAGGTGTCCCAGCCGCCGAACACGTCCAGGCAGCGCTCGGCCGCGGTCGCCAGCTCGCGTTCCACGCCGACATCGGCGACGGCGAAGTCGACCACCCCGCCCTTGGCCCGCAGCTCCTGGGCCAGGGTGCGCAGCGCCTCCTCGTTGCGCGCGATCATGAACACGCGCGCGCCGCGCCCCACCGCCTCGCGCGTGGTCGCCAGGCCGATGCCGGACGTGGCGCCGGTGATCACCAGCACCTGTTCGCTCAGAGGCTTCAGCCGGGTCTTGCGCGCCATCTTCGCTCTCCTGCAACCTGAGCCGTCAACGAGGCGGCGGCGCGGCTTGTTCCGGGACTTTTCCGGACCCGCGCGGCGCCCCATATGGAGCAACCACCCGCCTCCGCAGAGGTTTTCATCCACGGGCGGCGCCTGCGCCGCTCGCACAGGAACAGTTCGTGACTGAGCGCGCCCTCCCTTCCGACGACCTCGTCGCCGCCTTCCAGATCGAGGGCTGGCCCGTGCGCGGCCGCATCGTGCGGCTGGGTACGGTGGTCGACGACATCCTGTCCCGCCACGCCTACCCCGAGCCGGTGGCCAACCTGCTGGGCGAGGCCTGCGCCCTGGCGGCGCTTGTGGGCGCCAGCCTGAAGTTCGAGGGCAAGCTGATCGTCCAGGCGCAGGGCAACGGGCCGGTCTCCTACGTCGTGGTCGACTACGACACCTCCGGCGGTCTGCGCGGCTACTGCCGGTTCGACGCCGAGCGGGTCGAGCAGGTCAGCCACGGCTTCGCCAGACCCGGCGCGCGCACCCTGCTGGGCGACGGCCTGTTCATCATGACCGTGGACCAGGGCTCGGAGATGGACCGCTACCAGGGCGTGACCCAGATCGAGGGCGAGACCCTGGCGCTCTGCGCCGAGCAGTACTTCGCCCAATCCGAGCAGGTGCCGACGCGCGTGCGGCTAGCCGTCGGTGAACTTCAGACCGCCGAAGGCAGGTCCTGGCGCGCGGGCGGGGCGGTGATCCAGAACATCGCCGGCGACGAGAACCGCGGCGACACCGCCGAGGCCTGGGAGCGCGAGCAGGTGCTGTTCGAGACGCTGGGCGAAGACGAGCTGATCGACCCCCAGATCGCGCCCGACCGGCTGCTGTACCGGCTGTTCCACGAGGACGGCGTGCGGCTGTTCGAGCCCAAGCCGCTGCGCGCCTTCTGCCGCTGCTCGCGCGACCGGGTGGTCGGCCTGCTGCGCTCGTTCCCGGAGGAGGAGCGCGGCGAGATGGTCGAGCGCGACGGGCTGATCCGGGTGACCTGCGAGTACTGCTCGCGGGTCTACGAGGTGCAGCCCGAGACGGTCTGATCTACGCCTGCATGGTCCAGCCCTCCACGCCCATGGCCGCCTGACGCACGGCTTCGGAGCGGGTGGGGTGGGGGTGGCAGGTGCGGGCGATGTCCTCGGAGGCGCCGCCGAAGGCCATGGCCACGCAGGCCTCGCCGATCATCTCGCCGACCTGCGGGCCCATCATGTGGACGCCCAGGATGCGGTCGGTCTCGGCGTGGGCCAGCACCTTCACGAAACCCTCGGTCTCGTGGTTGATCTTGGCGCGGCTGTTGGCGCTGAACGGGAACTTGCCGGCCTTGTAGGGCACGCCCGACGTCTTCAGCTGGTCCTCGGTGGCGCCGACCCAGGCGACCTCGGGGCTGGTGTAGACGACGCTCGGGATCAGGTCGTAGTCGACGTGGCCGGCCTTGCCGGCGATCATCTCGATGCAGGCGACCGCGTCCTCCTCGGCCTTGTGGGCCAGCATCGGCCCCAGGATCACGTCGCCGATCGCCCACACGCCCGGCGCCGAGGTGCGGAAGTGATCGGTCGGGATGAAGCCGCGCGGATCGGGCGTGATCCCGACGCTCTCCAGCCCCAGGCCTTCGGTGTACGGACGGCGGCCGATGCCGACCAGGACCACGTCGCCGGTGACGGTTTCCGCGGCCCCGCCCTTGGACGGTTCCACCGTCAGCTCGACGCCCGAGGCGCCCTGCTTGGCGGCGGTGACCTTGGTCCCGAGCTTGAACTTCATACCCTGTTTGGTCAGGGCGCGCTGGAAGGCGACGCCCAGGTCGGTGTCCATGCCTGGCGTGATCCGGTCGAGGAACTCGATCACCGTCACCTCCGCCCCGAGGCGGCGCCACACCGAGCCCAGCTCCAGGCCGATGATGCCGGCGCCGACCACGATCATGCGCTTGGGCACGGACGGCAGCGACAGGGCGCCGGTGGAGTCCACCACGGTCTTCCCGTCGAACGCCACGCCCGGCAGGGGCGTCGGCTCCGAGCCGGTGGCGACGACGATGTTGCGGGTCGACAGGGTCTTCTTCGACCCGTCGGCGGCGGTCACCTCCACCTGGCCGGGCCCCGCGATGCGGCCGCGGCCCTGCACCCACTCGACCTTGTTCTTCTTGAACAGGAACTCGATGCCCTTGGTCAGGGCGCCGACGCTGTCGTCCTTGGCCTTCATCATCTGCGGCAGGTTCAGCTTGGGGCTG
>Ga0196964_10001357_pt1 | contig 12519 bp, 11 predicted proteins | sample S1_10metaG_FD_148615 | JGI IMG/M metagenome (GOLD analysis project Ga0196964, IMG submission 148615) | Soil microbial communities from Anza Borrego desert, Southern California, United States - S1_10 | ecosystem: Environmental > Terrestrial > Soil > Desert | place: USA: California | collected...
CGGCTCGGCTTCACCGCCTGCAAGCATTGCGGGAAGAAGCGCAACATAGAAAAGAATGGATTTCCAATTCGACATGCCGTCTCGTACGTCCGGGAGAATGCGGCTAAAGCGCCCCACGCGCCTGCAGCCGGTTTGCAGCTTCGTTCTAAAGACGGACTCTGCTTGAACTTCCTTCAGATTAATCGGCCTTATCGCCAGATACCATTATAAAATCCGCCGAACTCTCGTGGCGCGAACTTCAGTTCGCGAAACGTGCGAACTAAAGTTCGCACCACATGAAGTGCTATCCGTTGACCGCACGAGCATCAGCCTTTAGTGTCGGTGTATATCCTCAGGTAAAGGAGCTTGCCGCTATGAGCCACGCGCCGGTGAATCAATCCAGCACGGCCTTGAAGGCCACCATCATTCTCCCGCATCCGAAAGAACACGTGGACATCGATGGCATCTTTGCGCGCCCCCAGATCGATCCCACCGCGTGGGTGGCGCAGAACGCGGTCGTCATCGGGCGCGTGACGCTGAAATCCAAATCGAGCGTCTGGTACAACTGCGTGCTGCGCGGCGACCAGGAGCGCATCGAAGTTGGCGAAGAATCGAACATCCAGGACGGCAGCATTCTCCATATCGACCAGGGTTATGCGTGCATCGTCGGCAACCGCGTAACCGTCGGGCACAACGCCATTGTGCATGGCTGCGTCGTTCGCGACGGAGCGCTGATCGGTATTTCTGCAACCGTGCTCAGCCGCGCGGAGATCGGTGAGGGCGCGCTAATCGCCGCTGGCGCTCTAGTCCTGGAAGGCACGAAAGTTCCGCCACACACGCTTTGGGCCGGTGTGCCTGCCAAGCAGGTTAAAGAGCTCGACCCCAACCAGCGCGAGCGCCTGGCGGCGACCTACCGGCATTACGTGAACAATGGAACCGTGTATCTGGCGCGGTACGGTCGCGCGCACATCGATGCGCTTCTTAAATGACGAATCGGTTTTGGTTTCTTCTTTCTAGTTTCTGGTTTCTGGTTGAGGTCTCGCGGATGATGCAGTTTGCGGTGTTTTTTGTTTTGATCAGCTCCTTTACCGCATTCGGTGGCGAGTTCTTCAAAGCCGATCCTGCAAACATGCCGCAGGTGAAGCTGCCGGACGTTTTGACCACCAGCGCCGGGCAAAAGATCACTTCACCCGAAGACTGGAAGAAAATTCGCCGCCCTGAAGTGCTTGAATTGTTCAGGCAGCACGAATACGGACGCGTGCCGGCGATTCCGGTCCAGACAAGCTTCAAAGTGACGAACACCGACTCCAAAGCGATGGACGGCGCCGCGACACTCAAGCAGATCGCCGTGAACGTCGCCAACGGCGAAAAGTCGATCACGATCAATGTTTCGCTTTTCGTTCCCAATAAACGCACGGGTCCGGTTCCCATTTTTCTGCTGATCTGCAACCGGCCGCCAAAGAACATCGATCCCACTCGCAAAGAAAAGAGCCCCTTCTGGCCTGCGGAAGAAGTCGTCGCGCGCGGTTATGGCATCGCCGCATTCCACAACGCTGACGTGGCGCTCGATAATAAAGAATCCTTCCAGAGCGGCGCGTTCAAGGTACTCGAGCAGGAACGCAAAGGTGATTCCTGGGCGACGATCGCCGCTTGGGCGTGGGGCGCAAGTCGCGTGATGGATTACTTCGAAACCGATCCAGACATCGCCAAAGATAAGGTCGCCGTGCTGGGCCACTCGCGCGGCGGCAAAACGGCGCTCTGGTGCGGCGCGCAGGACGAGCGCTTTGCGCTGGTGATCTCCAACGATTCCGGCTGCAGCGGCGCGGCGCTCAGCCGCCGCAAGCTTCCGGAAAAGGAAAGCGTCGCGCGCATCAACACAACATTTCCGTACTGGTTCTGCGAGAATTACAAGAAGTACAACGACGATGTCGACGCGCTGCCTTTCGATCAGCATGCGCTGATCGCTCTGATGGCCCCGCGCGCCGTGTACGTGGCCAGCGCTTCGCAGGATCTCTGGGCCGATCCGCGCGGGGAGTTCCAGAGCTTGATCCACGCCGCGCCCGTTTACGAACTCTTCGGCAAAAAAGGCCTGCCGGCCTCAGAGATGCCCGCGATTGGCGAAGCGCTGCATGGCGAGGCGATGGGTTATCACATTCGCGAGGGCAAGCACGACCTGACGCTTGTGGATTGGCAATATTTTATGGATTTCGCGGACAAGCTCTTTAAGAAAAAATAACTGATCAAGCCCGGCGCAGCGCGTCGACAACTTTCATGCGCGCGGCGCGGATGGCTGGAAGTATCCCGCCGATGAAGCCCATAAACAGCGCGATGGCCGAGGCCTGCAGCAGAATCTCCGGCGTCACAATGAATTCAAACGCGGTCTCGGAGAAGGTCGCAAAATTCGTCGTGCCTGTCTTGATGCCATCAAAAAACATCGCCAGGCCACAGCCGATCACTGCCCCGATGCCGGAGAGCACCAGCGATTCGGCCATAAACGCAAAGAAGATGGAGATTGGCGGGAATCCCATCGCGAGCATGCAGCCGATCTCGCGCTGACGCTGCGAAACGGCGGCGTACATGGTGTTCATCGCGCCGACGATGGCGCCGATGGCCATAATCGACGTCAGCAGTCTGCCGAGCGTTTCGATCAGCGACGCCATCAGCCGCGACTGCTCCTGGTAATAAGTCGTCTCAATCTTTCCCTGAACAGAGCGCAGACGCGGGTCGGCAGCGACCGTTTTATCAAGAAATTTGAGTGCTTCCTGCGGGTCGCCTTCGGCGCGGAAGAGCAGCGATTGGAACACCTCGTTGCGGTGAAAGGCGCTTTGCAGAAGGTCAACGTCGAACCAGAGCTCCGATTCAAGCGCGCTCCCGTTGGCTTCAAAGAGGCCGACGATCTTCCAGGAATATTTCCCGATCGTTACAACCCCGCCAAGTGCGAAGCCTTCCAGGCGCCGCGCGAGGCCCACGCCGATGACGGCTTCGTCAGTTCCGGGCGTAAACCAGCGCCCTTCTTTCACGCGCACTTCGGAATGAACCTTCCGGGCATCGGGCGCGGCGCCGCGCACGGTGATGTTCGTCTCGCCGCCGTCCTTTTTCGGACGCGCGAGAATAATGACGCTCTCCTGCAGAAACAAAGGCTGGCCCTTCTCATCCCTGGCCACGATCGGAAGCTGAGCGATGATGCGTGCTGTGTCGCGCGTGACCTGGCTCTGGAGTTCCGCGTCGGCGCCTTTGCGCAGGACGATGATGTTGTTTGGATTTCCGGAGACTTCGATGGCGCGCCGGAACCCCGCCGCCAGCGCCAGCAGCACGACAAAGACGACCACCACGAGGGCAATACCGCCCACAGCCATCGCGGAAGAGCCCTTGCGAACGGCGATGCTGCGGATGCTGTAGATCAACGGGATGGCCATTTTCCCTTTTCTTCTTTCGAACTGATTCAACACAAAGACACAAAGGCACTAAGACACGATAAAAGGCTTGATGTTGTGCTTTCCTTCCCATTTCTCGTAAGCGCCCGAATGCAGTTTATTCAACTCCTCGCGAAGCCGTTGAAAAAACTGTTCTACTTCTTTTATGAAATCTTCGAATTTGACTGTCACCTGCTGATAATTTGGATTTGATGGACCTTCACCGATTTCGGATGACACCACAGAGAGCGATAAGTATTGCTGATTTCGAGCAAAAGAATATGCTGAATGTCCTTGTTCCCCTTCGTCAACTGTATAGCTGCCGACCGGAAACAAAGAGAGTTGTTGAACAACTCTGGATAGTTCATGCGTCCAAAAGTCAAAGCAAACATCTTCTTCGGAGAAATGCCCTAGTCCTGGAACCGGACGGTCGTTGAATTCGATGCGGAGGTAGCCGTGAATGTGAAAATCTCCATATCTCGCCGCTTCATCCCACGAAATCACATCTTCAAAACCGGAAGGCTGCAACTTCGAGAATTCAATTCTAACACTCATATTTAAACTCTCACTGTACTCCGTCTTCGTGCTCTCCGTGTCCTCTGTGTCTCGGTGTTGAAGTCGTTCGCTGTTAAACCGAGCGCAGCGCCTCCGTTGCTTTCAGGCGCATGCCGCTAATTGCGGGCACGAGGCCGCTGATCAGACCTGTAATGGCCACAATCACAAACGCGGACAGCAGCGCTTTCATGGGCAGATAGAAGACCGGGAAAAAATCAGGCTTGGGGTTGTAGCCGATCACGTTGGCAACGATCAGGGCACTGCCGGCGCCGAAAATGCCCCCGAGCAACGCGATCACCATCGATTCTCCGATCAATAGCCAGAACACGTGTCCGTCAGTAAAGCCGATAGACTTCAAAATGCCCATCTCGCGTGTGCGCTCACGGGCCGCCATCATCATCGTGTTCGCGGAGACCAGCAGCATCGTCAGCACCACGGCCGTACCGATCGAGCGCATCAGCAGTTGCAGGTTGCCGAGCATTGAAACGAAACTCATGTTGAAGGCCTTCTCGGTCATCGTGCGCGTTTCGTAGGGGCTGTTCTGAAAACGCCGGTCGATCTTGTTGGCGATTTCCTGGTAGCGCCCGGCATCGTTAATCGACGTTATAAAAATGCCAACGCCGCCTTTTCCAAAAACGCGCGCCTCATCAAAATACTTGTAATGAAAAAACATCATCGTCTGATCGAACGTCGGATTGGTCGACGTGTAGATCGCATCGACGTTAAAATCCCAGAGTTCCGTGCCTTTCTCCTGCGCCCAGATGGTGCAGCGCAGTGTCAGCTTGTCGCCGACTTTCTTATTGAGCCGCTCGGCGATCTTCGCGCCCATGACGCAGCCGGCCTGGTCTTTCATGAGCGTCTCCATCTGCTCGCGCGGAATGACGATCTCCGGGTACTGCGGCAGATAGCTGGCCAGGTCCATCGCGAACTGCGGAAAGAATTCCTCGTTCTTCTTGCCGTCGGGGCCGGGCTCCTGAGAGAGGCCGCCGAACCAGACGGCGCCGGCGCAGTGCTGCACGCCTTCGGTCTGCATGATGAGTGACTTGTATGACAGCGGCAGCTGGAACGAGAGCGATTCCTTGTGCTGCACGACCAGGCGCGAGGCATCTGACATGTTCACGCCGGCGTTGAAGGCTTCGAGCACCGCTTCAAGAAAGCAGAACAGAAACAGCGCGACCGCAACGCCAAAGACGGTCAGCGCCGTGCGCAGAGGCTTGCGGAAGAGATTGAGAAACAGAAGGCGCATCTTGTTTGTAGCGCAGGCTTCCAGCCTGCAAGTATCCGTTCTGTTGTGCTTGCGGAGGCTTAACTCCCCCTCCGACGCAATTGCACGGCTATACCTAACTGAGCGCAGGCAGGATGCCTGCGCTACGAAACAGCTAGACGCGCAGAGCCGTCTGCGTGTCGACCATCAAGAGTCCTTTTTCCAGGTGCAGCTGCCGCCGCGCGGTGTTGGCGACTTTCGGATCATGCGTCACGACAATGATGGTTTTGCCGTGGTCCTGGTTGAGCGTCGTCAGCAGGTCCATGATCTCCTGCGCCGAATGCGCATCCAGATCGCCAGTTGGCTCGTCGGCAAGCAGCAGCCGGGGATCCATCGCCAGCGCGCGCGCAATCGCCACGCGCTGCTCCTGACCGCCGGAAAGCTCATCAGGCCGGTGATTCATGCGCTCGGCCAGCCCGACAATTTCAAGCGCCGTCTCCACATGCTGCCGCCGCTCGGCCCGCGTGAGTGGCAACAGCGTGAGCGGCAGTTCCACATTCTGATACGCCGTGAGCACCGGAAGCAGATTGTACGCCTGGAAAATGTACGCAACATGATCGCTGCGCCAGCCGGCCAGTTCACGCGGACTTAGCGCGCCAAGGTCCTGCCCGCAGACGATCACCTGACCCGATGTGGGCGTATCCAGGCCGCCCAGCAGATTCAGGAGCGTCGTTTTGCCCGATCCGGAGGGGCCCATCAGCGCCACAAAATCGCCTTCGTCGATCGTCAACGAGACTTTATCCAGGGTGCGGATGTCACTTCCGCCCTTGCGATAAACTTTCGTTGCGTCACGAAGTTGAATGATGGGTGGCATTGGTTTGGGTCTTGAGTCTAAGAGTCGGGAGTCTGGAGTCTCGAATCTGAAGTCGACTCTAGACTTCAAGACTCCCGACTCCCGACTCCCGACTCAAAAAGACTATTCCGTTTTGATCCGCTGATTGTCGTCCTGAATCTTGTCCGCATTCTTCACCACGATTTTATCGCCAGCGTTGATGCCGCTGACGATCTCAATCGATTCATTTTCGCTTTCACCGGTTTTCACGCTGCGTTTGCGAGCCCTGTTCTCTTCGGCAATCCACACGTAGGGCGCATCGCTGCTGCCCTGCAGCGCCGCTTTGGGGATCATCAGGCGCTCTTTAACCAGGCCGCTTTCAGCACCGGCGGGCGCATTCTCGGGCAAAAACCTCACGCGCACGCCCATGTCCGGCAGGACCGCGTCACCGCGCTCCAGGAAATCCACGCGTACCTTCACAGTCGCCTTGCTGCGGTCCGCGCGGGGCAGCGAGCGCCGCACTTTGCCGGGCCAGACCTTCTGCGGAAAAGCGTCCACGGTGATCGCCGCACGCCCGCCGACTTTCACGTTCTGGATCTGCGTTTCGGCGACGTCCACTTCGGCCTGCAGCGAAGTCCAATCTGCGAGCGTAATGATCGAGCCGCGCGCCATGTTTCCGCCGATGCTGATGGGCGCTACAATCTCGCCGACTTCGGCCATCTTTTCAGTCACCACGCCATCGAACGGTGCGACGACAAAGTAGTCGAGCAGCTGGGTTTCGAGCACTTTCAGCCGCGAATGAACCGAGTGCTCACGGGCCTGCGCCACCATGATCGCGCTGCGCGCCACGGCAATCTGCGATTCCATGACAACGGTGCGCCGCTGCGCTTCGATCTTGCGCTGCTCGGCCGTGCGCAGCTTGGCTTCCGCAGCGCGGATTTCAGTCAGGCGGTCGTCAACGGTTGTTGTCGGAATGGCATCGCGCTCGGCCACCTTCTTGTCACGTTCGTAACGGCGCTGCGCGTCGGCGAGCGTGACTTGGATTTCCCGCATCTCCGCGTCGATGATCGCCAGCGGCGCCTCCTGCCATTTCATCTCCTTCTCGGCCTGCTCGAGCGCTCTCTTCAGCCGTTCAATCTCAGCGCTGACCTCTGCCTTCTCGGCACGCACCTGCTCGATTGTCGCGTCGAGCTCGCGATGATCGACCTCGGCGATGACGGTGCCCTGCTTGACATGCTGCGCTTCGGAGACGTTCATCTTGACCAGCCGGCCGGTAACTTTTGCGGCGAGCGTGGATTGACGGTCCGCAATAACGTATCCGGCAGCGCTCAGTTCGGGCGCGGTACCGCCTGTGCCCGGCGCATCAGTACTGCTCACTTTGGCGGCTGGGACGAGTGAAACTTCTACGGCTTGAAAACGTTTGACCAGCTCCGGCGAGGCAAAGCCCAGCCCGATAGCGACAATGCAGGCGAACCAGGGCAGGACCTGAAAGCGGGATTTCTGGCGTGTGCGATCAATCTTGAGAGCGGCCAAACCTTCATGTGCAGGCATGAAAAAACCTCTTAGACCTCCTCATCCACAGGATACCATCGGCGCTGTCAAATGGAACCCAACATTCGTGAAACAACGTTTAATTTGGCGTAGCGCCGCTGACTGGTCCAGCAGCCCCTGTCCTGCTGAAAGACGGAACAGGTATTTCGCCTAATCTCTGGACACCGATGGCTCCGCCGGCCACACCTCCGCCTCGCGACGCGCCAGTTTCAGGCCGAGCAAGCCGCCGGACGCGCCTGCTCCTTCAACTTTGCGGCCACATGGTGGACTGGAGGTGCAAATTCACGGGCACTGCAAGACGAGCGCACTGGCGGCGGCGAGTGGCACGTGCAAGCTGATGCGTGCGTTGGTGCTGAAGATGGCGGTCGCCAATCCGAAATACGCAATCCGCAATTCGAAATTTCCCTCCGTGTCCTCTGTGACCTCCGTGCCTCCCTGTTGAGGTCGTGTTCTGTTGTTCACATCGCTTCAATTTCGCGACAAATACCGAATTTGCATTTTCCATCCGTCAAGATTGCACTATCCCTATGCAATTCACTTTTGCAGACGGGGAGCGTTACGGCGATGAGCACGGTTCCGCCAGCGGATGAACTCAGGCGACGACTCAACAATTTCAGGAAACTTCTGCGCGAGCGCAAAGTTCCTGCGGCGCTGATCACCAACGAAAAGAACGTGCGCTATCTTTCCGGTTTCACCGGCCATGACAGCGCGCTGCTGATCACGGCATCCAAGAAGTTCCTGCTGACTGACTTCCGTTATGTTGAAGAAGCATCCTTCACCGCCAAAGGCTGGCCGGTGCTCATTGAGAAAACCCGGCGCACGAAGGACGGCAAACCCGAAGTAATCGTCCCCGCCGGCCTGATGGGCAAGGCCGCATACCTGGCCAGGAAGCTCGGCATCGGGAAGCTCGCCGTTGAGCCCGGGGATATGCGCATTGCTGACCAACGCGCTCTGCAGAAGGCCTGCCGCGGGCTGCACGTGAAGATCAAACCCGAAGACGCCATGGTGGCTCAGCTGCGGCTCATCAAGAGCGACTGGGAGGTGCGGCAGATCGAGAAGGCGCTGCGCATCCAGGAGAAGTGCTTTGGCATCCTCTGCAAGGAAATCAAGAAGGGCATCAGCGAACGCGATGCCGCCGCGCGGCTGCGCTACCTGATGGTAAAGGAGGGCGCTGACGACCAGGCATTCGAGATCATGTTCCAGATCGGCTCGAACTCCAGCCTGCCGCACGGCCGCCCAACCGACCGCAAGCTTAAAGGTAACGCTATTATCCTGCTGGATTTCGGCTGCAAGAGCGGCGGGTACCACTCCGACTTGACGCGCACCTTTTTCCTCGGTACGATCCCACCCCAATTGCGGAAGATTCATGGGATCGTGATGGAAGCGCAACAGGCGGCTATAGACCGCATTGCGCCTAACGTGGAGATCAAATCGGTCGACGCGGCAGCGCGCGACATTATTTCTAAGGCTGGCTTCGGCAAGGCTTTCGGTCATTCAACCGGGCACGGGCTGGGCCTGGATATCCATGAGGCTCCATCCCTGTCGTGGCGCTCAAATGGCGTCCTGAGACCGGGCATGGTGGTAACAGTAGAACCCGGGATTTATCTGCCCGGCATCGGAGGGGTCCGGATCGAGGACGATGTGCTGGTCACAGCGTCGGGACACCGGGTGCTCAGCCGCTTGAAAAAGGGGCTGCGCTGGAATGGGGACAACTGAGGAACTGTTGAGTCGTGAGTCGTGAGTCTATGAGTCGGGAGTCACGGTGAAAGCCGACTCCCAGACGCCAAGACTCCAGACTCCAGACTCAAATGATAAACCATGGATTTCAAAGACGTCGAAAAACTGATTCTGTTGATGAAGCAGCACGAGCTCACACAGCTCGATCTAAAGGAAGGCGACTGGCAGTTCTCGGCCAAGCGCGGCGGCGAAGCGGCGGCTCAGCCGCAGTACATCGTCTCCGCCCCCGCCCCGCACCCGATGCCTGCAGCCGCTTCCACGGCAGGTGCGCCAGCCGCTGCGGCCCCGGCAGCCGAAACGGGAAAGAACCTTAAAGAAATCACGGCACCCATCGTCGGCACGTTCTACCGCGCCCCGGCGCCGGACCAGCCGCACTTCAAGGAAGTCGGCGACCGCGTCGATGCCGAAGACATCGTTTGCATCGTCGAAGCGATGAAGGTAATGAACGAAATCAAATCCGGCGTGAGCGGCACGATTAAGAAGATCCTCGTCGAGAACGCGTCGCCGGTCGAATACGGCCAGCCCCTTTTCCTGGTGGAGGTCGGGTGATTCAGGCCTGAGCCCCGTAGCATGGGCGTCTCGCCCATGCCGTTGTCCGGACGGACGCGGCACTACGGTTTCAGCGCTGAACCTCATTTTAAAAATGTTCTCCCGCATCCTGATTGCCAACCGAGGCGAGATCGCCCTCCGCATCCTGCGCACCTGCAAGCGGCTGGGCATTGAAACCGTTGTCGTCTATTCGCAGGCCGACAAAGACGCGCTGTATCTGAAGCTTGCCGACCGCGCCATCTGCATCGGCCCGCCTCCCGCGCGCGAAAGCTACCTGAAAATCAACAACATCATCGCCGCCGCGGAAATCGCAGATGTCGAGGCCATTCATCCCGGCTACGGCTTCTTAAGCGAAAACGCGCATTTCGCCGAAGTCTGCCGCGCGTGCAAAATCGCCTTCATCGGACCGCCGACGCAGGCCATTGAAAACATGGGCGACAAGATCAAGGCCAAGAACATCGCCAAGGCCGCGAAAGTTCCAACCGTCCCCGGCTCCGAAGGCGCTCTGCCCGACGCCGACACCGCCGTGAAGCTCGCCAACCAGATCGGCTACCCCGTGCTCCTGAAAGCCGCGGCCGGCGGTGGCGGACGCGGCATGCGCGTGAGCCACAATGAAGTCTCCCTGCGCACCAACTACACGCAGGCGCGCCAGGAAGCCGAAGCGGCTTTCGGCGATGGCACGATCTACATGGAGAAGTTCATCGAGAGCGCGCGGCACATCGAAGTGCAGATCATGGCCGACGAGCACGGCAACGTGCTGCACCTGGGCGAGCGCGACTGCACGGTCCAGCGCCGCAATCAGAAGCTCATCGAAGAATCTCCCTGCACGGCGCCCGGCTTCGACAAGGTGCTGCGCTACAACATTCAAATGGCGGCCGTGAAGCTGATGCAGGCGGCCAAGTACACCAACGCCGGCACGGTTGAATTCATCTACGACATTAAGGCCCGCAAGTACTACTTCATGGAAGTCAACACGCGCCTGCAGGTCGAACATCCTGTCACCGAGTGCGTCACCGGCCTCGACCTGGTCGAACAGCAGCTTCGCGTGGCCAGCGGCGAGAAGCTCGCGATCCGGCAGAAGGATATCGACGCCCGGCTGAAAGAAGGCGGTCACGCGATCGAGTGCCGCATCAATGCCGAAGATCCGAAGAGAAAATTCGCGCCCTCGCCGGGCAAGATCAGTCTCTATGCGCCTCCGGCTGGTTCGCGCATCCGCATGGACAGCCACATCTATTCCGGCTACAGCGTGCCCCCGAATTACGACTCCATGCTTGGCAAGCTCATCGTTCACGGCACAGATCGCCTGGACGCCGTCGGGCGCATGCGCCAGGCGCTGGACCAGATGGTGCTCGAAGGCATCTCAACGACCGTTCCGCTGCTGCGCGAAGTAATGGGGCATGTGAAGTTTGTCGCTGGCGCGTACGACACGAATTTTCTTGCCAGCGAAATGGGACTTTAACTAAACTGCTGAACACAAAGACACGAAGCCTCAAGGCACAAAGGTTTCGTGAACGTGACCGGGATTATCTGTTTTCGTTGCGACTTCGGGTCTTTGTGACTTTGTGATAACTAAAGGAGTCCAGACATGCTCAGCAAAAAACTCAACGCCGCGCTCAACAAGCAGATGAATCAGGAATTCTTCTCCGCCTATACGTACCTGTCAGCGGCGTCGCACTTCGAAGAGGAAGAGCAGGCCGGCTTCGCCAATTTTTTCAAGATCCAGGCCCAGGAAGAACTGCAGCACGCGATGAAGTTCTTTGACTACCTGCACGACGCCGGCGGCCAGCCGCTGCTCGACGCCATCTCCGCGCCTAAAAGAGATTATTCAACCCCCCTGGCGGCATTTGAATTCAGCCTGCAGCATGAACAGAAGCTGGCCAGTGACATCTCCGACCTGCTGAATCTCTCCATTGCCGAACGCCATGCACCGACGCAGGTATTCCTGCAGTGGTTCATCACAGAACAGGTCGAAGAAGAAGCCCTCTTCACGCGCTGGATCAAACGCCTTAAGCGCATCGGCAACGACCACGCCGGACTGCTTATTCTCGATAAGGAGCTCGCCGGGCGCACTCCGCAACCTGCAGCGGGAGCCGGAGCCGCAGCAGGAGCCGAGTAACCGTATCGAAACAAAGGCCCGCAGACTCAAAGACACGAAGATTTTTTGAATCTGGTTCCAGCTCACACGTATGAATTATAATTTCCGTGCTGTCGTGCCATGGTGTCGTTGCGCTCGATAAGGAGAGACCTTATGCGCCGGCTTATCTGCATGCTGCTGCTGACTGTGATTTCACTGGTTCAGGCCGGCGACGACGCCTGGGTCGCGGCGATGAAAGCCGTGCACGCGAAGGGCATCGCACAGAAGGGCTCCGTCAGCCAGATCGGCGACTCGATCACGTACACAAAAGCCTTTCTCGCGGGTCTGGCCTGGGGCGAGCTCAAAGGTGATGAATGGAAAACACTGACCGCGCGCGTGAATGGCAAGCTCTTTAATGAGCGCAAAGGAGCGGAGCACTGCAATTACTCTGGCTGGACGGCCGCGGACGGACTCGCCAAAATCAAGGGTGTGCTCGCCGCCGAGAAGCCGGAAATGGCAGTGGTCATGTATGGCACAAACGATGTCGGCAAGAACGTAGCTCTTGCAGAATACGAAAAAAATCTCGGTGCCATCATTGATGCGTGCCTGGGCGCTGGCTGCATTC